>Ga0181530_10002877_pt1 | contig 19892 bp, 25 predicted proteins | sample PEATcosm2014_Bin_42_FD_119769 | JGI IMG/M metagenome (GOLD analysis project Ga0181530, IMG submission 119769) | Peatland microbial communities from MTU Mesocosm Facility, Houghton, MI, USA - PEATcosm2014_Bin10_60_metaG | ecosystem: Environmental > Terrestrial > Soil > Wetlands > Peat | place... | reverse complement strand
CGAGCACCGGGTTGAGGGTCGGGTCGTAATTGTTGAACCCGGCATATTCGGGCGGGATGTCGCCCTTCGGCGCCAGCGTGCTGGTGCCGAAATCGAGCCGTTCGGGGATGAACGGCGTGCAGCTGGCCACGAGCGGCGCTGTCAGGACCAAGGCAACGAGCAATCGCATTGCGTCAACGCGGCTGGTTATTCTGCGCAAATGTGCCTTATTGGGGCGGCCCAGCGCAACCGCATCTATAGCCACTCAGGTCACCCGATTGGGCCGAGGAATAATCCTTTTCAGTTTCATCCCAACAACTTTCACGGATGCTAATTTGTAAAACGCGCCGTTAGAGGAGGGATGATGGCCAAATCAGCCCACCACTCAAATACCGGGCAACTCGGCGCCAGGGTGGCTGAGGGCAGCACATCGGGCGCTTGCCTGCGGCCGAGCGGGGTGCTCGCCACGGCCAAGCGCTCGCTCGCCTGCTTCAGATAGTCCAGGGTCGCGCCGGTGATTGCGATCAGCTCGCGGTAGAGTTGGATCCGATTGGGTCGGCCGCGTGTGAACTGGATCATGCGGGCACGCTTTTTGGCCGCCCGACGGGGATCGTGCCATGGTGAGCCGCCGCCGCCGACCAACGCATCGGCCCGCTTCAGCAGACGTACCATGACGCGCACAGCATCCCAAAGCAGGCTGCTGTCGCTCGGCTCGTGCATGAGTGCCGAGGTCACGGTGCTGTCCAGCCGCACGACCGCGCCGTTTTCGAGCTTCGTCTGCCGAGCGCCCGACAGCAGTGCCCGATTGATCTGTTCCCAGGTCTCGGGCCGCATCGCACTGATCGTCTTTTGCAGCACCGACTTCTGCGGGCTCCATGATAGCGGCAGGCGGGCAAAGGCGCGAAACGAGGCGGAGTCCTCAAGATGGAACGCCAGTTCCTGGTAGCTCAGTTGCCGATATTGCTTGAGGAGCGCACAACGCAGTACAGCTTCGGCGGGCAGGCCCTGCCGCCCGGTGGCCTTGACACCGACCCGCGCCAAGTCACGGGCCACCAGGCCAAGCAGATCCCGCTGCTCATCCAGCCATTGCGACATCGCCTTCAACTCGTGGCCGATCTCGTGTGTCGCGAAAACATCGAATATGCTGGCTTGGACGGTGCGTTCTTGGCGCATTGTCGGCTCCGGCGGTGGCAGGACTTTGAGATCAGTGGCATGACCCAAAATACCTGAAACCGTCGGGCCTTGCCTCTGCAAAGCCCCAGTTCGTCAAGCAAAATCAACCGCTTGCTGTTTATGGATGGAAACTAGACTAGGGGGTCCGCAGGGAGTGAGCTCAGTTGATGAGGCGCTCGGTGGCGGGATCGAACAAGCAGATTTTGCGCGTATCCAGGGAAAACCGTGTGCGCTCGCCCGGCTTTAGTCTGATATCGGGGGCGACGCGGCCCAACACTTCGTGACCGCCCAAACGCAGCAGCACAATAGTCTCTGCCCCCGTCGGTTCTGTCATCTCCACTGGCGCCTCCACCAGCGTCGAGCTCTCGAGGCGCCGGCTGTATTCTACGATACATTCCGGTCGGATCCCTAACACCACCTCGCGGTCGACATAGGCGCCAGCGTTTCTCGTCGTAGGCAGCGGCAGGCGGATTTCTTCGTTGGCAAGCGCCGCGAACAAGCGATCTTTCTCCACGACGACCCGCGCGGGCAGTGTGTTCATTGGTGGCGCGCCCATAAACCGCGCAACGAACAGGTTTGCCGGCTGATTGTAGACCGAGTCCGGATCTGCAAATTGCTGGATTTCGCCTTGGTTCATCACCGCGATTCGCGTCGCCAGGGTCATTGCCTCGATCTGATCGTGCGTGACATAGACGATGGTCGAGTCAAGTCGCTGGTGCAGGCGCTTGATCTCCATACGCATCTCGACTCTCAGTTTGGCGTCGAGGTTTGACAGCGGTTCATCGAATAGGAACAACAGCGGGTCCCGCACCAACGCTCGCCCCATCGCCACGCGTTGCCGCTGTCCGCCAGACAGTTGCGATGGCTTGCGATCCAGCAAATTCTCGATTTGCAGAAGCTTTGCTACCCGGCTGACCGTCTCGATCTGTACGCTCCTCGGCACACGGCGGCACTCCATGCCGAAGGTCATGTTTTGTCGGACCGTCATCGATGGGTAGAGCGCATAGGACTGGAACACCATCGCGATGTTGCGGTCTTTCGCCGCAACACGGCTCATCGCCCGGCCGCCGATTTCGATCGTTCCCTGGTTGGCGGTGTCGAGCCCCGCGACGATGTTCAACAGTGTGGACTTCCCGCACCCCGATGGCCCGACGAGGATCGCGAATTCGCCGCTGTCGATGTCGAGGTCTATGCCCTTCAATACCGGCGTCGCGCCGTAACGCTTCCAGACGTCGCGGATCGCGAGCGCGGACATTTACTTCACGGCTCCGGCTGTCAGTCCGCGCAAGAAATAGCGACCGCCGAAGAGGTAGACTAGCAATGTCGGTAATGCCGCCAGCAGCACCGCGGCACTCTGCTCGCCGTACTGCGGCGCATCGGCCAGGCGCACACTCAGCGCAATCAGCGCGGCGGTAATGGGCTGCTGCTCGCCGCGGGTAAAGGTGACGCCGTAGAGATACTCGTTCCAGATTCCGGTAAATTGCCAGATCACCGTCACAATCAAGATCGGCGGCGACAGCGGCAGCACGATGCGCCAGAAGATGCGAAAATAACCGGCACCATCGATGCGCGCCGCCTTCATCAGATCCTGAGGGATGGAGATGTAATAGTTGCGGCAAAACAGCGTGGTAAAGCTCAGGCCCTGAACAGTGTGGATCAGCACGAGGCCGCTGATCGTATTGAACAGCCCCAGGTCGCGGAGCACGATCACCCAGGGCACCAGCCGCATCTGCTCCGGCAGGAACACGCCCAACGTCATGATGCCGAACACGACGGTATCGCCACGGAACCGCCAGAGCGACAGCGAATAGCCATTCAGTGCTCCGAACAGGGTAGAGACGATGGTGGCCGGGATCACCATCCGCATCGAGTTCCAGAAATAGGGCTGGATCCCACTGCAGTGCTGCGCGATGCAGAAACTGCTCCAGGTTCGCTGAAAGTTGCCCCACATCAGCTCGTGCGGCAGCCCAATGACGCCAGCGCGCGTGATATCCTCGGTGCTGCGCAGCGCGTTCAGCACCACGACCAGCAACGGCACCAGAAAAAAGGCGGCGATGGCGATCAGCGTCGCGTGAATCGCGAGGCGCGACAGCGTGATGCGGCTAGGCATGTGCCCTGGCCTTGCGCTGTTGCCACTTGCGATACAGGCCATATGGCACCAGCACGAAGGCGAGCGAGCCGAGCAGCATCACCGCCGCGGCGGACCCTCGGGCGAGTTCGCTGCGCTGGAACATGAAGTCGTAGACCACGACCGTCGGCAAGGTGGATGCGAGGCCCGGGCCGCCGGCGGTTAGCGCCACGACCAGGTCATAGGTCTTGATCGCGAATTGCAGCAGCATCACCAGCACCGCAACGAAGATCGGGCCAATGGTGGGGAACACGACGCGCAGATAAATGCGGACCGGACCGGCGCCGTCTATCTGCGCCGCTTTCAATAGATCGGCGTCTACCGAGCGCAGACCCGCGAGCAATAGTGCCATGGCGAATCCGGACGCCTGCCAGACTCCGGCGATCACAACGGTGTAGATCGCCATGTCGCGATCGATCAGCCACTCGAACCTGAAGCTGGTCCAGCCGAGGTCGTGGACCAGTTTCTGGATACCAATCGTCGGATTTAGCAGCCAACCCCATACCGTGCCCGTGACGACGAACGAGACGGCCAGCGGATAGAGGAAGACAGCACGGTAAATGTTCTCCCCTCGGATGCGCTGGTCAATCAGCACCGCCAGCAGCAATCCCGTTGCCATGGTGAAGACGACGAAGCAGGGACCGTAGATGAACAGGTTGGTGTAAGCGATGTGCCAGTTGCGGCTCGCCAGCATAGAAGAGTAGTTGCGCCAGCCCGCCCAACCGTAGTCCGGCATTAACGTGGAAGGGGTGAACGACACCCAGACCGTCCAGGCGCTGAACACCAGCACATAGCCGCAGCTCACCAGGATCGGCGGCCAAATCACCAGGTGCGGCAGCGCGCGTGCCGCGGATGCGCGCCAGCTCATCGATTACACGTCACCAGAGACGCGCCTCGGTCAGCGGACATTGTCGACGGCATCGACCAGGCGCTTCTGTCCTTCCTCCGGGCTTATTCGATTGTCGTGCGCGAACTCGGTCAACACGTCGATCATCGCAGCGGTGACCTGGTTCGTCTGCGCCATGTTGTGCGCCAGGCTGAGCACGATGCGGTTGTCCTTCTTCGCTTCTCCCATCGATCGCGACGCCTCACGCTGCTGGTCGTTGAAGCCGGCCGCGGACAGATCCGTATCGGTCCGTACGGGGATCGACCCGGTGATCTGACAGAATAGTGGCCCAAGCTCCTTGCTCATCACGATCTTCGCCAGCAGCTGCTGGCCTTCCTGGAACTCAGGCTGCTTGTTCTGCCAGAAGATGAATTCGTCGGAGTTCAGGTCGAACGCGATCTTCCCGTCGTCCGCCGGTGCCTGGCCGACGATGTAGTCGCTAAGCTGGAACCCGCCGCGCTTGTAGAGGCCGGCGGCCCAGTCGCCCATCAGGAGCATGCCCATCTCGCCCTTGATGAAGCGAGCGGCGAATGGGGTGTAATCCTGGCCGGCGACGCCTGGGTCCGACCAGTCGACGAGCTTGCGGAACTGACGGAAGGCAGCCAACACCTCGGGTCCACTCAGCGTCTTTTCGTCGAGCTCCATGACGGCTTTGCGGTAGGCTTCCAGGCTGATGCCGCAAAGCGCGATTTCCCATTTCATGCCATCGTCCCACTTGATACCGCCGTTCGCCACCGGGGTGATGCCCTCTGCCTTCATCTTTTCTGCGGCAGCGTTGAACTCCGCCCAGGTGGCCGGCAGCTTGGTCAGGCCGATACGGTCAGCGGCCTTCTTCGAAACGAACAGCGTGTTGATGCGGTAGGCCTGTATCGGCAGCGCAACCCAGTGGCCATGCGGCTTGCTGAGTCGCACCAGTTCCTCTGGCACCAGCGCTTCGTAGCCGGCCTCCTTTACCATCGGGTCCAGGTCCACCACCGGCGCGATCTTCGACCAGGCCGCGATCTCCGGCCCCTTGAGCTGCGATGCTGCGGGAGGATCTCCGGCAATGATCTGCGCGCGCAGCTTGTTCATCATCTCGGTCGTGAAGCCGGGAACCGGGTCGTGCTCCCAAACCCCACCCTGCCGCTCGAACTCGTTGCCGAGCGCCACCATCGCTGCGGCGCTCGGGCCGGCACTCCACTGCGAGATGACCGTCACTTTCGGCTTGGCGCCTTGCGCACGCGAGATGCCTGGCATAACCAGGATCGCGGCGGATCCAGCAAGCAAAGTCCGGCGTGCAACGACGGACATGATTCGTTTCCTCCCGGTGGGTCGAGCGCTGAGGTCGATGCCTAGGCCGCTTCGGCATAGTTGAAGCAGAAGGCCGCCAATCTGGCAAACCAGGAGTTCATCTCGGCCTGAGCCGTGCTGCCGGAACGCCTGGGTTGCTGCGCCCGGTGGAGGCACTTTGCCCTGCTGTCCTCAGTCGCCGAGGCGTGCTGCTAGCACCGCCGCAGGCCGCTTGCCAACGGCCTGTGTCGTCGTGGGCATCAGCGCACCCGTCTCGACGTTGAAGCGGTAGGAAGCCAGGCGACTGACATCGGTGTCGCGCATGAGGTCGGCAGTGTAGGGCCGGCTGGCGCGGCTGCCAGCGAGGCGGTGGCGATCCCGATGGTGGCGATCCCGGCGGCGGTTGGTTCGGCGCGCAATGCGGTCGAGCCCCTAAACCCGCAGAGTCCCGATGCCCAAGTTCCCAATGATAACCCGACCGAACGTAATATCCCACCAGTCGCCTCCTTTGCGTTTGGCGGAGGATATCGGCCTTCGCGCCGAAATCCGCGCGGTCAGCACCCGATTCGCAGAGGCGCCAACGCGGACGGAGATGGGAATGACCCGCCTGACCACCCTCGGGGTTCTGGGGATGACCGTTTAGCGTTCATGACCCAACCTTCCCCGCTGGCACGGCGCGACCTCAAGGGATCGGCCGGTGGCATCGCCGAGCGGCTATCTTCCGAGTGGAGGCGACATGGTTAAGTTAACGGTCCGTTAAGCCTGCAGTCGTCGGATGGCGACTGCGAAAGGATGCTCACCCGTGCCGCCAGAATGTGATTTCGCGACGATTGCCGACGAGCAGGGCTTAGACGCGAAAATATCGCTTCGGTCCGGAGAGTTTCTGTTCCGCGAGGGAGACGAAGCGGATGCGCTTTACATCGTGGTGCGCGGTGTTCTGCGGGTGATGAGCGGCAGCGCCGTCTTGGCAACTGTCCCTGTCGGCGGCATCGTGGGTGAGATGGCGATAGTGGACCGGACCATGCCGCGAAGCGCATCCGTGATTGCGGGGACCTACAGCGAATTGATCAAAATCGACGCCACTCAATTTCTCGCGCTCGTCGGGGCGACCCCCGATTTTGCGTTAATGGTCATGCGGGTCATGGCGCGGCGCTTACGGGTGATGAACCGGCGTTATCGTCCGCAGGCCGCCGAGTGGTGATTTGCCTCGCGACCGTCGTCCGAAACGGGGAGATCGGGCACTTGCGCGTGCCACATATCCTGTTGGTTGACGACGTGCCTGGTATCCAGACATTGCTAGCCGACGTCCTGCGCGAGCTTGGCTATGCGGTAGACCTCGCCGCAACGCCATTGGTGGAGCCGTCCCGGACAGGAGCATAGCCAATTTTCCGCGCATATTCATGAAGTTAGGTCCCGAGGCTATGAATCTTCTGACCGCGTCGGTGCACTAAGTCCTAGCGCAGGGCCTCACCGGATGTCAGCGTTACCTGGCTGGCGTAGGAATTCATGAACGTCTGAAACGTCATGCCCGGTAGCGTCCCGAGCTTGTCGGCGGTCGCGCGGACGCCGGCATCAGTGGTCCGTGCGCTTCGAAAACCGGCGTTCTCCACCATATCGACGACCCTCTTGTTGTACGCGCCGTAGGGGTAGGCGAACGTGTCGATCTCAAACCCGTCGGCCTCGAGGATCGCCTTGGCCTCGGCGATTTCATCCCCGGCGCGCTCCCGGCCGAGAGACGTCAGGTTTGGGTGGGAGCGCGTGTGGCAGCCTATCGTCATGCCCGCGGCAACCAGCGTCTTCAGCTGCTCCGTCGTCATGAAGTTTCCTTGATCGAGATAATTGGTGACCACGTAAAACGTTGCGGTATCGTGGTATTTCTGCAGTATCGGAAAGCCATATTCGAACTGATTTTCCCAGCCGTCGTCGAGAGAAATGATGACGGGGTGCGGTGGCAGCGGCTTTCCTTTTTCGAGAGAGTCGGCCAGGTCGCCGAAGGAGATGGTGTGAAAGCCATTGTCCTGGAGATATTTGAGCTGCTTGTCGAACTCTTCGGGGCTGACAAACAGCGCGCTCGTCGAGCCGGGTCGAACATGGTGATAGACGAGGATCGGCAGATCTACCGAGGCAGGGATCCGAACGGGCCCCGACACGACATCAACCGGCTTGTCAGTGGCCGACTGTCCATCGATCGCGCATCCCGACAGAAGCAGTGCCGCAAAGACAACACCAAAGAAGGCCGCAATCAAACCGCGCATGAGAAGAAATCCACAGAGAGGTCCTTGCATCGCGCAGCGACGTCGCCAACCGCTGCTCCGCTTCATTCTCCCGCCCAGATCTCACTGGCCGGCCATCGAGCCTGATACGCCGGTCGACGAGGTCCAAATCAAATCGTCGGTGATCGAGCCGATTGCGGAAATGGAAACGGGGACGCATTCCCGCTCGTCTCGCTTTCAGCCAACCGGCGGCGAACGGCTCGCGGTGGATAGGCTCAATTTGCCTTAAACCGGACCTCCGCACCTCATCATCCTGCGCCGGCGAAGGTCCTGATAGCGCCTTGCCAAGCGCCCAAAGACGCTGAGGGCTATGGCGTGTGACTCTGAGGCTCTGCAAAGGGAAGAGCCCGACGCGGCTTTCCGATCACGTCGGGCTCGATTCCTAGGGGAAGGGAAGCGGCGCGATCTTCTGCGCGCCGTCGAGATTAACAGCCGCCCCTCGCCTGCAGCTGGAAGACCCGTTTCTTGCGGCAAGTTCGGGGCGATCTGCAGGAGCAACTCGGCGGCGGAACGACTGACCGGTTCGGCGATTTCTGTCGCCGTGTCCGGACCGATCATGGCCGTGCCCAGAATAGGGGGTGCCGCATCCATGTTGGCGAGGGCGGTTCGATATATGTCGGAGTTGGCTCGGAGATGTCTGTCCGCGTCGGCGGCACGGGCGCTGTTATTGGTGGGGCCGTCGATTCGGTTGCCGAAATCGGGTCGCGCTCTGGTGTCGGATCCGGCGTCAGCGGAAGAGAGTTGATTGTCGAGCGCCTCGGTCGAGTTTTGTGAGGCACTAGCATCCGCTCCGCGGCTGCCAGACGCTCAATGGAGGAACTCGGCAGCGATACGTCGCCACACATGCGACTTAGGTTCGCGCAAGCTATTGAGGTCCCAGATAGTACTTTGCTTTGCCGGTAGTAGTTGGAAGCTGCCGCATAAAAACCCAAGCCTTCTGCCGCCTTACCAAGATAGTAAAGCGAAAGATCATCTTGATAGCCACTGCGCATCACAAGGACGGCTAGCTCGCCCCATTGTGCCTTGGCATCGAGCTGTGCTGCTCTTGGCTGAACTCGCTTCCACTCGCTGAGACATGCGTCCCGGCAATCGAGTACCGGCCGTCCGAGCTGCAATATGGCTAGCAGCTCCATCCTGTCGGCATGGGCCAGCCTGCCTTCGGTTACTTCTCCACTGCAGCTGGCCAAAACCAGAGGCACCAGCAGCAAACTTCTGCATATATGCCCGCCCATCACCCACACTTCCCTGAGCCGTATCTAGGCCATCCAAGCCGCGATTAACTTTTTGTTCCGACGACGCTGCTATTACCGAGCGTCATGGATGTTGGTGAATGCATCGTTACCAAAAGCGCCGAAGCGATGGATCGGACTGCTTCGCGCACGAAAGACGACATAAATTCGGATAATGTGCGTAGAGCAGCTGCCGTTGGCGCTCTGCCGGAATCGATACCGGATCAGGGCGAGATGGTGCCGAGGGCTGTCCGAATTCTCCAGCTGCTGCTCGTCGCAATAATTGTTGGACCTTTAATGCTCGCTATCGCGGGCGGCTACTTTTCCTATCGAGCTGATGTTGAGCGGGCCGAGGCTGCATTGAGGGAGGCGGTTGCAGTCGCTGAAGAAAATACGATTAAGGTGCTTGACACCCACCAGTTGGTCGCGGCCCGCATTGATGACTTGCTCGCTCCCCTCAGCGATGACGAGATCCGAAACCAAGAGCAGTTGCTGCATGAAAAATTAGGCCAGCAGATCAGCGGAGAACCACAAATCGCGGCGGCCTGGGCAATCGACGCGGCCGGGCATGAACTCGTCAGCGCTCGCGTGTATCCCGTTGACCGCAGCATGGATCAATCACAGCGTGACGATTTCCGGGCCTTGCGAAATTCCGCGGTTCCCATTTTCATTTGGGCCTTGCGCGCCCGCGATCTCGTTCGGGATGTCTATCAACCCTACTTTACCGTTACGCGGCGCCGGCAGAGCCCTAAAGGCGAGTTTCGTGGCATTGCGGTAGTCTCCGTTTCAGGAGCCTATTTGGCCTCGTTTTATCGCTCGTTGCTCCAAAATTCGAATGACTACACGGCGCGTGTCTTCAGGGAAGACGGTGCCGAGCTTGCGCGCTACCCTGCGGCTGAGGATGGTGCTGTGCAATTAGAGCACGACAGCACTATTGCCGCGGCCCTCGCAGATAAGTCGCCGGGTGGCATGATTGTCGATGGTCCCGACTTTGGCGGATTAGGCCATCTCACCGCGTATAAGCAAGTTGACGATTATCCGGTCTACGTCGCGATAACCCGTACCAGGGCATCGATCTTCCAGGAATGGTTCGGCTCTATGACGCGATACATCGCGATCGGGACGCCTGCTGCGCTCGGGCTCATGGTGCTTTGTCTGGTCGCCCTTCACCGGACACGGCGAGAGCAAACGGCCCTTGCTCACGCCCGGGATGCAATAGCGCAACGGGCCACCGCGGAAAGCCGGTTGCATCAAGCGCAGAAGATGGAGGCGCTGGGGCAGCTGAGTGCCGGAATAGCCCATGATTTCAATAATTTGCTCACAGTTATTCTCGGAAATGTCGCGATGCTCCGGTTGCGACTGGGCGGCCAGGATGTGCAGGTAGACGAGTTCTTGGCCTCGGCAGTGAGTGGTTGCGAACGTGCGTCGCAGCTGACGAGTCGCCTACTCTCTTTTTCACGAAATGAACCGCTCAATCCGCAGCCGGCGAACGTCAATGAAGTCATCGGCGGGATGTCGGATATCCTAAGCCGCTCGCTGGGAAAGGACGTTGCCTACGAGATTCTGCCGTCGCCCAAGGTTTGGCTCGTGTTCGCTGATAAGAACCAGCTGGAAAATTCGATACTCAATCTGGCGTTGAACGCACGAGACGCAATGTTTGGCCAAGGACTCCTTGTTATCCAGATCGCTAACCGCTCGCTTGCCGAGGACACTGCGCTACAAAATCTGTGCATTCCCGCGGGCGACTACGTCGTAATATCGGTTACCGATACTGGATGCGGGATGTCCGTGAAGGTCCGTGACAAGGCGTTTGAGCCGTTCTACACGACAAAAGAAGCAGGAAAGGGCACCGGGCTCGGACTCTCGCAAGTCGCGGGCTTTGCGGCTAGCTCAGGAGGGACTTGCATCATCGAAAGTGCGTTGGGCCAAGGGACGACCGTAGTAATATATCTGCCGCGTTTTCCTGAAGAAGCATCTTCCGCTGACTCGAACGAAACTCAGACATCCAGTGGCGACGCTCTGGTTCGGTAATTTACCCAGAGCGTTGATATCAGGAGAAAGCTTGCTTTCAGATGGGGCTTGCTAATGCGTTCCCGACACCTCTGCGGTTCCGGTCGGGAATGACAGAGCTCGATGTATCGCATCCAGTAATTCGCTCGGTAAAAACGGTTTTCGTAGAATTTCCAAAGGCCAAACAGCTCGCGCTCGCTCGAGCGTCTCTGCGTCTTTGACACCTGACAGGAAAATCGTCGGAACCCCGAAGCGATCTCGCAGTGTCCGAGCCACCTCAATCCCGTCCATTGATCCGGTGAGTTGTATGTCCACGACCGCAAGCCGAGGCCGATCTCGATCCGCAAGTGCGATCGCTTCCGATCCGGACGACGAGCAGCCGGAAACAGAAAAGGCAAATTCCCTCAGAACATGCGCTATATAACTACTGATGAGCGGTTCATCTTCCACGATCAGGATATTGTCTTCACCCTTAGAATTTGACATTCATCCACCTCTCAAGTGGTGGCAAACACCATTTTCGATTTTCATTAATGAACGTTGAACTTTTCATCCGTGCCGATACGTTTGATCCTGCGGCGGCTCTTCGACGCGGATTTTCGCGGTTAACGTCGGCGCCGCCTTCACGCTGAGCCGAGCCGCCGCATCGCCGTCACGGGTTTGCGCCCGCGTTTCGGCCGCATACCCTTCACGCGCTCGACGATGTTCGAGCGGGCAAGGCCCAGCGTATCGGTGACCTCTTCATCGGGAACCGTCCGGCGGCACAGAGCTCGACGGCAAGATCGCTTTTTTGCCCGAGCGAGGTCGAGAGCCTCCTTGACGACCTCGTTCTCCATCGTCTTGCGGCCGAGCAGCCGTTCGAGATCGCGCACTCGTTCTTGCAGCCGGCGCAGTTCGACACCGGGTTCTGTGCGGATTCGACCTGCGGCAGCACCAATATCGCGCTCGTCGCCGCGATGTTGCCGGAAAGCCGCTCGGTCGAGGTCGGCGCGACGGCGACGGCGTTCGCTACGATGATCAATGCCGGCACCGCCTTGGGCTGCACGATCGCGCCGCAGACGGTGATCCCCGCCACCTTTCTGTTTCAGACCACCAATCCGAATACCAACACGCTGACCGGCACGCCCAACACACCGGCCGACATAGCCCAGGGCGCGGCGCAAAGCTTCGTCATCGCCCTGACCCCGACCGCGGCATTCGCGCCGACCGACATCGTCTTCACCTTTTCCTGCGCCAATGCCAGCCCGGTGGCGACGCTCACCGGAATCAACACCCTCAACCTTTCGGGGTCGACGACCCGGTCCCCGACGTCGTTGCGCTGGCGGCGAGCAGCGACCCCGGCTTTGTCGATATCCCGGGCCCGTCCGGGACGGGTGATTTCGCGGTCGCGACGGTCAATCTCGGCGTCGCGGCGCAAATCACCGCCTAAATCACCGCCAGCGCCAACACCGGCACCGCCAATTTGCCTGTCAGCTTCGCGCTGTGCCAGACCGACCCGACAAGCGGCGCGTGCCTTGCCACCCCGGCCGGCACTGTGACGACGACGATCGCCGCCAACGCGACCCCAACCTTCGGCATCTTTGTGACCGGGAGCGCCGCGGTGGCGGACCTGCCCAGGGTCAATCGCGCTCTCGTCACCTTCACGGACGCCAGTGGCTTGTTGCGCGGTGAAACCTCGGTTTGCGGTGCGCACGCAGTAGCAGGAAGCACGTTAAACGTGCGGATGTGCGGTAGGCGGATGGCGCCCATTCGGCGGCGGCGATGAGGCCCGCCACCGCGCGCACCGCGGCGACCGACTTCGGCTCCAGGCGACTCTTCGTATGGAGTGGGCGCGGCGGGTGGTGATCGCTGTCGCTTCCTGCGTCGGCACCGACCGGCGCGAAGGCTTTACCGCGACCGGGCCAAACTCGTTTCTCTACAGCGCGCGCACCAGCACGGTGATGACCGAGAACGATGACGGCACCGCCGAGCGCATCCGTCAAGACTGGCTGGTCGAGGCGCTGAAAGCGCATGCGATGTGCGCCAACGGGTTCGTCGTCGATACGCGCCGCTATGTCCCCGGCCCTCCGACCGATGCCGGGACGCAATTCAGCAATGGCGGCGATATCCTCTATACCGGGCGCTGCACGGGCTAACGACGTCAACAGCCAGGATTTCCCGTGATTGACGGCAATGGCGGCCTGGCTCATGAACCACGCTCGCGGACCTTGCGTTCGATCAGGTCGTCAATTTTCAGGATTAGGCCTTAGACCGCTGCCACCCGGCATGCCTGATCCAGCTCGGCGCTTAGAACCATCCCTTCTTCGCGGGGGATGCGGGAGGCGGCGCGATATAGGTTTGAAGCATCTGTAGCTTCGCCTTCTCATCGGCATCAAGCCGCGTCCGCTTGTTGAGCGACTCGTAATTTTCTTCGATCTGTTGCTTTAGCGCGATCAGCGACTCGCCAACGTCGTTGCCGGTAGCTTGCATGCCAAGGTCGCGGGCCGAGGCGATGAAGAACTCGTTGCCCAGTGGCGTGATCGAAACCAAAATCGGCTCAGTCAGCGCGTGATTAGTCAACGAGTCGATGATCAACTCGATCCCATGGCTGCTTTCCGCCGGTTTCGCTTCCGTCTTAGGCGCGAGTTGCGGCAATTGTTGATGATCGGGTATGGGCGGCGAATCTTGCCCATCAACCGCAGCGGGGACAGCCACAGCCGCCGGCTGCTGTATCTGTTGCTGATCGGATACGGGTTGCGGGTCAACCGCAGCGGGCAAGATTGGTGGACGAGGCGCCGGTATCGGTTGCGCGCTGCGCGACCCTATGACGGCGAATGGGGTTGCCTGAGCGGTGCCGAAGCGGAGCATCAGCGTCGATGTAGGCGCCGATGTCACGGTCAGCAGCGGATCTTTGGTGCTGATCGAAAACGTCGCGGCCGAAGAGGCGACGACCGAGTTCGCGCCCTCGTTCGATCGCGTCTGATAGATGCTGCGCACGATCACCCCATGCTCGGGTGTATCTTCCCGCCCCTCACATCGGTGACCAGCGTCGACTTCATATTGTAGACGGGTTCGCCATTCGTGGCGTCTCCATCATCGACGCGGGAGATGGCAATCATGATTGGCTTGACGCGTAGTACCGTTCCGTCGGTTAGCCGGTATTCGCTCCAGGCTTCCTTCGCTTCCACCACCTCTACCTCGCTCGTGCCTGCCAAAGCGGCCACCGCTATATCATTCACGCTCGGCTCCCTCGGTTTCGGCGAGTTCTCACTCCGCCTCGACTTTGCCGAGTCAGGGTTTACCAAGGCTTAATGAGAAATAGGCTTTTAAGTTCGTGCCTCGCTCGGCTCGCCGAACCGAGATCACCCACGGTACCGGGCAGCGAACGCCTGGTCATTAGCGGCCGGTTAACCAACTATGTGGTCGAGTGGCACACTGCAACCTTGCGAATGCGATCTGTGCCATGTGGAACCTCACCCCGGAGTATCTCGAGCAGGTAAAGGAAGAGTTGAACGGACGTCGCGCGGCGGTCCAAGCTCGCATCGCCGATGAGCTTAAATCCCTGGACGCCGATATCGAGGAAATCGAAACGATCGAGCGGCTGGCCTATGCCTTTGCGGTCAAACACGTGCGCGTAGACGAACCGGGCTCGGCGGTGGAAGGTGAGCCGCCGCCGATGGTGGCCAGCTTGCGGGGCGGTTCAACCGAGGACGTCGTCGCCGCCGAACCTGCGCCAGAACCAAAGCAAGGCAAGGGACTATCAGGCTGGCGCGCGCGTCTCGGCGCGCAGTCCGAAGCCGAGTCGGTCTAACCGGCCCCGCGAACGGCGTCCGGGTCCGAGAACCCGGCGCCCCAAGGTATCGATGTCATTGGCCCTCCGGACATATCGTTAGGGCAAACCCTGCCCTATCGGGTCGCGTTTCTGTCGCATGCGGACTTTGAGCACGCAATGACAACGTGAGGCGAGTCCCACGATTTTGGCAGGAGCCCAGGGCGAATGATCTGGCGCTCGAGAGGTCGGTGCGGCAATTCAATGGCCTGCCGTGATGCAGCGCGAGAGGAGGTGGGGTGAGGCTGCCGCACTAGTTGATTGCATCGCAGGCCGCAACTTCAACACCACCCTCGCCTAGGCGCTCGAGGTTGGGTGCGACCCGCTTTGCTTACTTTTTGCCGCGAAGGCGTCGGACACGTTCCTGATGATCCGATCGCGCTCGGCGGTTATCGCATCCAATTGTAAACGACACTTAGATACTCGCTCCGCATCGCCGCGAGCGCGCGCCCATTCGTAGTCGGTTTTGATACGATTTAGTTTTCGAAACAGCAGCTCGAGATTTTCTCGGGCGTGGACATGCATCTGTCGCTCCATGCCTAAGTTGACGCCTCATCGCGTTCTTAACAAAATGTTATCCTAAAAAAATCGTCAATCGCTTATTGCTTTGATTTTCTTAAATTGTAAGCCAAAAATTCAGCTCAGATATCTACTGTTGAACGTCCGAAAACAATAGGAGAAAACACGCGGGATGACCCCTAGCTCACAGACTCATTATGACGCAGCCAGAGTTGGCCGAGCAGACGCGCGGCGATCGGACAATCGCCGGCGGCCAGAATGCAGTCCCAAACTCCGGCCTTGCTCCACCGCACGAAGCGGTTGTAGCAGGTCGTTTGCGGGCCGAACTCCTTCGGCAACGCCCGCCACGGCGCGCCCGTCCGCAGCACCCAGAATATTCCGTTCAAAACCCGCCGGCAGCGGCCCATCAAGCGCACCGACCACTTCAGCGAACCGGTTCAGCCCCTGCTCGCCGGCTTGGTCGGGCCCTACGAGGTGATCGAATGACAGCTTGGTCAACTGGCGCCGAAGCTCCGGTGCGGCGAACCGGTGTGCCGAAAGAGGCATGGCTCATCGTCGCGCTGTTGACGTGGCTGGCGCTCCGCCGCGAGGGCTCGGTCGGCACAGGCTCGGCGACGGATGCGCCGCCAACGCGGCCATCACGACAATCGGACTCGCGCTTCCCTCGGTCATCTACGTGATCAGCAATGCGGTCGTCAGCGAAATCACACCTGCAGCGCGGCGCCCTGCTCGCCATCGCCATCGGCACCGCCGTCAGCACCTCGGCCGGGCTGTTGGCGCCCTATGTCATGGGCAGTGTCATCGAGAAGGCAGCGACGCCCCTCGACGGCTTCAATACGGGGTTCACAATTTGCGGCGTCATTATGCTGGCCGGTGGCGCCATAGGCATGGCGCTAGTGCGGCCCGAGCGCGATGCCCCGCGTTGGCCGGCTGAAATGCCAGAGGCGGCTGTTGATTCTGGCTTGGCGGCGAGGTGATCAGCTCAGATTAGCGCGGCGACCGCGGCGATGTCTGGAACTACGATCAGACGCTTGCTAAGCCGGAGGAGGCCGGCGCTTTGCCACATATGGAGCTGCTTGTTGACGCTTTCCCGCGTTGCTCCTACCAGGCTGGCAAGCTCCTGTTGTGAGATGCGCAGCGACGTACCGCTAGCACCGGCCGGCGCGACGCTGTTGGCAAGACGCACGAGCGCCTTGGCAATGCGACTGTCGAGATGCCCGAAAGCTTGATCCTCCAGTTGCCGGTCGGTCTGGCGCAGACGCTGGCAGAGTAACTTGAGAAACAGGATACATAAATCGGCGCGGCGCTCTAGGAACGGCATGAAATCGCGGTGATCGAGCACCAAGAGGTCGCAATCGGTACTCGCGGTCGCGTCGGCCGTTCGGTCCTCACCATCGATTAAGGCGATTTCGCCAAAAATCTCGCCGGCTTTTAGGACCGTCAAAACGATCTCTCGACCGGCCGGCGATGGCGCGCTGATCCTGACGCTGCCGGAGAGGATTGCCAGCATACTGCGCCCTGGCGAGCCTTTCGCGAAGATCTCGCGGCCCGCCGGGTAATGCTCAACGCGCGCATGCGAGAGCAGCCCGTCGAGGTCGGACGGCGACAATTTTCCGAATATCGTGTGCCCCTCAAAAAGCCTGCGCTTTTCACCGGGCGTGGGCCCCGGCATCGGACCATCTTGCCAGCGATAAGTGGATGGCACTCTATCCGATATGTCGGGACGCTCCAAAACCCGCCTCACCATTGATGCAGACCTGAAGAGCAGCCCAAGAGGCGATGCTTACCCTCGGTGAAAGCCAGCTCCTGACGCGGTTGCTGGCCGCCGTCGAACCCGACCTCGCCCATCAGAAGCGTCTAGACCAAGCCCAAAAAAGTTCGCAAAAAATTAACCATGTGTGACCACGTCACACTCGCACAGCAAGCGAGCGACTATCATTCAATCAGGAAATAGGAGGTCAATCATGAAACAGAGCCACTTGACCCGCTGGATCGAAATCGCCGAAGCACGGCACGCCTGCGAAGGGGCGATGGTCGACCGGGTGCCGCAGCTCAACGAGGGCCATTACCTGCATCTCGGCGAGGTGATCGCTAAGGTCTCATTGCGAGTTGGCCACAGCATCAGCCGCGAGTCGCTGTCGGCGATCGGCCACCACGCTCTCGCCTGCGCGCGCCAGCCGCTGTTCCGCCTTTACCATTGAGAACCGGTGTCTGGACGGTGCGAGCGAGAGCCCGGCGCGGTGGGGAGCGGCAGCAGGTAAATCGGCTCCGTCTACCCAACAACCATTGCCGATTTCTGCGTATTACAGAGCAGGCCGACTTTAGCGGCTCGGGTCGTCGGCGAGCTTGACGATGAGCTTGCCAAAATTGCGGCCCTGCAACAGCCCGATGAACGCAGTTGGCGCGTTGTCGATGCCGTCGATGACGTCCTCGCGATATCTGAGCTGGCCGGAGCGCACCAAAGGCGCCGCCATCGCTAGGTATTCCGGCCTCATACCGGCATGGTCGGAAACGATGAAGCCCTGAATCTTGAGGCGCTTGCGCACCACCGCGCCGAGGTTTGGGCCGGGTCGCGGGGTCGCGTCGTTGTATTCCGAGATCATACCGCACATGATTATGCGGCCGAAATCGTTGAGACGCGGGAACACTGCTGCCTGCACCGCGCCGCCAACATTCTCGAAGTAAACGTCGATGCCGTTTGGGCAGGCCGCGTCGAGCTCGCTGCCGAGATCGCGGCTGTGATGATCGACGCAGGCGTCGAAGCTGAGGTCGTCGGTTACGTACCGGCATTTGTCGGCGCTGCCGGCGATGCCGACCACATGGGCGCCGTCGCGTTTGGCGAGCTGCCCGGCGACCGCGCCGACCGCGCCCGACGCCGCCGAGATGACGACGGTCTCACCGGCTTTCGGCTGACCGATCGTCTTGAGCCCGACATAAGCGGTCAGCCCCGGCATGCCGAGAATGCCGAGCGCGGTCGAGATCGGCGCTGCCGCCGGATCGAGCTTGGTCAGTGCGGTGCCATCGATCGCGCTATGGGTCTGCCAGCCGTAGCCGCCCGAGGCATAATCGCCCTCGCGAAATTCGGGATGGCGCGAGCGGATGACCTGGCCGACGACCCGCCCTTCGATGACCTCGCCGACCTCGACCGGCCGCGCGTAAGAACGGACCCCGCTGATCCGCCCGCGCATGTAGGGGTCGAGCGACAAGTAGGTCCCGCGCAGCAGCACCTGACCCTCACCCGGCTCGGGCAGCGCGGTTTCGACAATCGAAAAATCTTCGGGTACCGGCATGCCGTGCGGTCGGCGCTTCAGCAACACCTGTCGATTGATCTCGGCCATGTCGTCCTCCCTCCCGCCGGTTAGCTCATTACTCCACCACTGGAGACAAGGGAATTCCCGGGTGGATGGAGTCGACCCTGTTAAGCCGGGCGCGCGGCGGGTTGAGACAGGATGCACTCCTGGGGAGAGCGACAGCCCAGCCAGGAATGGAGATGCACGGTGTTTGTAACGCGTCTTCGTTAACGGCGACCGATTCTGAGAAAGCGGCGGCCCAACACGGCCGGCTCGATACCGGAACCCCATCGGTGGTGCAGAAGCGCCGTGATTTCGCCGACAGCGGCGGCGTCGAGATTGCGATCGAATTCGGCTTCAATTGTGTCGGCGACTTCCGACCGGTGAAATAGGTCATTGGGCTCGAGCGTTCGCAGGTGCCGGCGCCGTTGATTGGCCGCCTCGCCATCGACCGGCGAGCGGTTCGCGGCCTTCGGCGCTTGAAACTCCAGTCGATTTGGGAAGGCTGCGCAGCTTGCTCTTACGCAAGCCTGCAACCGTCAGAATGTGCGACTTATCGGAAATGGCCCTGTTGAGCCATATTCCGGCAATCAGGGGTCGACCTCCCTGGTCGATCACACCGCGGAGCCAAGCGGCGACGAATGCTCGATCACCCGGAGAAGATGGCTCGCCTCCGGTCTATCCCATGCCGGGGATGAGGGTGGCATCGTGTGCCATCTCACGCCGTCGAACGGCGGAGCAGCGCTCTTCGTGTCTTTGACGCATGTTCGCGTACCGCGGTCGATGCCGCTCTCGTCAGCGATCCTGCGATACCAAAAGCATCGCGTGAAGAAATTGAAGAAGCAGGGCTAAGTGGAGCCGAGATATGCCCTACTGATCGACCCAATTGCTCGCCGAGTTAAAGGTGGCGGTGCCGTTCAAGGTCTCACTGAACGCCGGAGGAGGTCGCGCCGTGTGCGAGCCGCCGCGACTCAGGTCGAGCAAACGAGGTTTGCACCCAAGGTAAACTAATTTTTAGTGGAGATTGTAAGTGACCCCGGCCCAGTGTCGAGCGGCTCGAGGTGAGGCCGCAGGACACTACAGCGCTCCAGCACGCGGCCGCGTGCTTCATCGCCAGGCCCAACTCCGAGCACGCGATCAAAGCATTCGTGAGGCTACGCAACGTGATTGGGGCAAACGGAACGCCCAAAGGCATCCGAGAGTATCTAGTCGGCCGTGAAGAACGCCCAAGGCGGCGGTTTACTGCGGGTTTTGGGGCGTTAGGAAGTATTCGATTTCGCAAGGTTGGGTGGGTGCCGGCGGCAAAAGCTTGCGATTTGTGAGCCGGG
>Ga0181530_10002872_pt1 | contig 19926 bp, 15 predicted proteins | sample PEATcosm2014_Bin_42_FD_119769 | JGI IMG/M metagenome (GOLD analysis project Ga0181530, IMG submission 119769) | Peatland microbial communities from MTU Mesocosm Facility, Houghton, MI, USA - PEATcosm2014_Bin10_60_metaG | ecosystem: Environmental > Terrestrial > Soil > Wetlands > Peat | place... | reverse complement strand
CGAGCTCGGGATTGGAGGCTTGTCCGAGGCTGGCCAGGGCGTCGGTATTCACCTTGCCGTCGCGAATGACTTTTACGAGCACGTCGGCTTCGTGGTCAAAGGTTGGCGCGGGCGGCGTGATGTCGGGAGAATTGGCGGTGGCTCCGGCGTGAACGGGCGCGACTCCACCGGCGTCGATGTGGTCGACGGAAGATTTCGGGATGGCGTAGGTGTCGTCGCCGAGGTCATACTCGACGCGGTCCTTGCTCTCGCGGACCTGGTCGGCCCAGATGGTGCGTCCATTCTTAAGATGAATGACGTCGGCGGTCGCGAAAAGCGCCGCGAAAAGCACCGAAATAAGGACGAGGGTTCTCACTGGGCTGATTCTAGCAACCGCGCGGATGGCCGGTAAGGTGACCAAGGTGCTGGAACTGGGGCGGGGAGCCTCGACCGCGGCGGGCGAATTCCGCGTCCCTTCCCTTCGGTTTCACCCAGAGCCGGGATGACTGCCCCTGAACGATATAGACGGAGTGTTATGCTCTTTCAAGAACCGGAAAAGTTGAAACAGGGAGTTGGACATAAGATGCGGCGAACTTTCGCGGTAAGGATGCTGGTGGCGGCGCTAGCAACTCTATGCGCGGTGGGGCAGATTTCCTGCGGCGGCAGCAGTTCCAGCACGGCGCCACCGCCGCAACCGATACCCACGCCGACGGCAGGTCCCAAGCCCTTCGCGCCATACATTGACACGAGTCTCAACCCGAACTTGCCGCAAATTCAGGCGTCGTCGTCGATCAAGTATTTCACGCTGGCGTTCATCGTGGACGGAGGCGGCTGTTCGGCGAACTGGGACGGCGCCACCCCGGTTTCGCAAGACACCACCTACACGGGTTACATCAGCAGCATCCGAGCCAGCGGAGGGGATGTGATTTTTTCGTTCGGCGGCGCAGCCGGGGACAATCTGCCGACGCAAGGCGCTTACCAGGGGAGCAACGACGCGCCCGATCTCGATCTTGCTTACAGCAACGATTGCGCCACGGCGAGCGCGCTGACCAGCGCGTTGCAGACCGTGATCAACCAGTACGGAGCGAATCCCTCGAACAACACGATCTATCTGGATTTCGACGTGGAGGGCAATGCGGTCAACACCGATGCCAGCAACGGGCCCACCCGAACGAGAACGGATGGAGTGGACTCGGTGAACTTGCGGAACCAGGCGCTGACAGCGCTGGTTGCCAACAACCCCGGTATCACCATAAATATTTCTTACACCATGGGGGTTTATGAGACCGGCGGCCTTCCATCGGACCAAATCAGCGTCCTGCAAAATGCCCTGGACAATTCAACGCCAGTTGCGGTGATGAACATCATGACATTCGATTTCGGACCGGGCGAAGAAATAGCCCCCGGGTCGTACGCGCCGGTGGTTGAGAACCTGGCCAATCAGACCCTGGCGCAGCTGTCGGAGCCGCCGCTGTCGGCACTGGGCGCGCAACTCGGCATCACCCTGATGATCGGGGTCAACGACAGTCCCGGGGAGGTGTTTGGCCTTTCCGATGCGCAGGCGGTGACGGCCTTTGCCACACCCAACGCCAACATCGCGCGGCTGTCTTTCTGGTCGGTGGCGCGAGACAACGGCGGCTGTCCGGGCTCGAACCAGGACCAGAACACCTGCAGCGGGATCTCGCAATTTCAGTGGGACTTCTCCCACGCCTGCGAAGCCTTCTAGCGGCCGTCCAAGCGGATAAGGGCCGCTGGGACGGGGCTTCGAAGATGGCGATGCCGCTCGCGCGCCACTTCAGACCCAACTTTTCCCGCGGACTCTCAGGGTATTGCCCGCTCCGCACTGGCAGATTACTTTTTCTTGTCGTCCTTCTTTTCTTGTTCTTCAACAACCAGGTTGTTGGTCACGGAGAATGCGCCGTGAACTCCGTTGGCCTGCATGCCGGCGATTTGCTTGTCCATCTGGCGGGCCACTACGCCTTCGAGCGTAATATTTCCGTTCTTGACGATGATGTGAATGGGCGGAACGGCGCGCAATTGGTACTCGCTGAGTGCTTCGTTGCCGTAGATGGCGCGGTAGGTAGCGCGGCGGATGCGGTCGTCCATGGGCGAGGGGGGAAGAACTTCAATGTTGTTGACGACTTTTTCGACACCTTCAATGCGCTTGACGGCGTTTTCGGCGTCGGACTTGAGAGCGGGACGCGCGACCTGGCCGAGCAGCGTCACGGTGCCATCGGGATCGACTTTGTAGGAGAGGTTGTCGAACACGCCGTAGTAAGGAAGCAACACGAGTTCGTGGCGGACTTCCTTGATGATGCGGTCGATGCTTTTCTGGTTCAGCGCGCCAGTGGGCTGGTTGTCCTGGACGGCGGGACTGGCGAAGGCCGCCACCGAGAAAATCAGTAAGAGAACCATAACTGCGAGCAGCGATTTTTTCATTGGTTTGACCTCACGTACGGCTCTTTGTAACCGCGAGAGCCGTAAATTCTTCACAGTTTTCAGACGCTGGCAAGGGCCGCGAGGTTGCATTTTCTCGCGCTGGAGGCGGCGGCTGCCGAGCTGTACTCGGATTGGACGGGGGGCAGAGCCCCGTCTCCACACTAGAAACTTATGCGGCTTTGGGTTTGCGACGTCGTTCTCGGAAGCCTTCGATCAAAAGATAGAGCACGGGGATAAAAAACAGGTTGAGGATGGTGCTCATGATCATGCCGCCGAAAACGGTGGTGCCTACGGAGTGGCGTCCGTTTTCACCCGCGCCGTGGGCAGTCACCAAGGGGACAACGCCAAGGATGAAGGCAAAGGACGTCATGAGAATCGGGCGCAGGCGGATGCGGGCGGCTTGGACCGCCGCTTCGAGAATGGTCATGCCGCGGGCGCGCAACTGCTCGGCGAATTCCACGATCAGGATGGCGTTTTTCGAAGCGAGGCCGACCAGCATGACCAGCCCCACCTGGCAGTAAACGTCGTTCTGCTGGCTGCGGATCCATTGCGCGGAAAGCGCGCCAAGCAATGCCATGGGCACGGCGAGCAGAATAATGAAGGGCAGCACGAAGCTTTCATACTGCGCCGAAAGCGTCAAATAGACGACCAGCGTGCCCAGGCCGAAAAGGATGAGCGTGGTCGATCCCGATGCCAGCTCTTCGAGCGAAATTCCCGACCATTCGTAGGTATAGCCCTGGGGCAGAACTTTCGCGGAGGTCTGCTGCATGGCGTCAATGGCCTGTCCGGAGCTGAAGCCGGGAGCAGCGGAGCCGTTGATTTCTGCCGAACGGAAAAGATTGTAGTGGCTGATGACCTGGGGCGCTGCGGTCTGGCTGATGGCGACTAAATTCTCCAATGGCACCATGGCGCCGGAATCGGAGCGGACGTAATACTGGCCGATGTTCTGCGGATGGGAGCGGAATTGCTTGTCGGCCTGCACATAGACGCGATACGAGCGGTTATTGAAGTCGAAATCGTTGATGTAGGCCGAACCCATGAAGACGCTGAGCGTGTCGGTGATCTGGCTGAGAGGAATGTGCAGGCTCTTGGCTTTTTCCCGATCGATGGTGATGACGTACTGCGGATCGCTGGCGGTGTAAGTGGTGAAGAGTCCGGCAAGGTCATGTTCCTTGCGCTCGGCGCCGGCGCGAGTGAGATCGTGGGTGGTTTTGTCCAGATCCTGAAGGGTGTGAGCGCCTTGATCGAGGAGTTCGAATTGGAAGCCTCCGAACTCGCCCAGGCCTTGGACGGCGGGCGGTTCGAAGGGGATGACGACGGCGCCGGAGATTCCGAAGAACGGGCCGCGCAGGCGATTGATGATAGCGCCGGCGGTGTGGTCTTGGCCCTTGCGCTGCGAGTACGGCCGGAGGCTCAGAAAGACCAGGCCGGAGTTGGGCGCGCTGCCTGAGAAACTGAAGCCCGAAATAGCAAAGGTATTCCCGATTTCAGGAACATTCTTGGCGATGGTGGTCACCTGCGTGGCGATGTTTCGCGTGTATTCCAGCGAAGCTCCAGGAGGGGCCTGGATGGCGACGATGAGCCATCCCTGATCCTCGGTGGGGACGAAGCCTTTGGGCACTTGGCGGAAGACGACGTAAGCGAGACCGAGTCCGGCGACAAACAGGACCAGGGCGAGGGCTTCGAAACGCAAAAAACCGCGGAGGGCGCGAACGTAGCCGTTGGTAAGCGCGACCAGGAAGCGGTCGACTTGTTTGAACAGCCAGATCTTTTCTCCGTGCTCGCGGCCGAGCAGAAGCGCCGAGAGCGAGGGCGTAAGAGTGAGCGCGTTAAAAGCGGAAATCGAAATCGAGAAGGCAATGGTCAGCGCGAACTGGCGAAACAGAATGCCGGTTGTGCCGGGGAAAAAAGCGACCGGCACGAAGACGGCCACCAGCACCAGCGAGGTGGCGATGACGGCACCGGTGACTTCTCTCATGGCGTCGGAGGCGGCTTTGACCGGATTGGTCTCGCCTTCCTGCAAGTGGCGCTCGATGTTTTCGATAACCACAATGGCGTCGTCGACCACCAGGCCGGTGGCCAGCGTGATGCCGAACAGCGTCAGCGTGTTGATGGAGAAGCCGAGCAGCTTGACGAAAGCGAAAGTGCCGATGAGCGAGACCGGGATGGTGACTGCCGGAATGATGGTGGAGCGCCAGTCTTCGAGGAAAAAGAAGATGACGAGAATGACGAGGAAAATAGCCTGGCCAAGGGTCGAGACCACGTCGCGAATGGATTCGCTGACCGCGTCGGTGGTATCGAAGGCGAGCTCGTACTTCATGCCGGGCGGAAAACGCTTGGCCAGGCGGTCGAGTTCGGCGATGCAACGGCGGTCCACATCGAGGGCGTTGGCGGTGGAGAGCTGGGTGATGCCGATGCCGACCGACTCGTGCCCGCTGTAATCCAGGATCGAGCTGTAATCTTCGGCACCAAGTTCGGCATGGCCAACGTCGCGCAGGCGGACGAGCGTACCATCGGCATTGCTCTTGAGGATGATGTTGTCGAACTGAGCGGCCTCGGAAAGACGGCCGACGGCGCGCACGCTGATCTGGAACTGCTGGCCGGGCAGCGAGGGTTGAGAACCAACTTGTCCGGCGGCGACTTCGACGTTCTGCTCACCGAGAGCGTTGACCACATCGTCGGCGGTAAGGGCGCGGCTGGCCATGCGCACAGGATCGAGCCACAGCCGCATGGAATATTTGCGTTCGCCAAAGATCATGGCGTCGGCCACGCCGGGCACGCGCTTCAGGCTGTCGCGGACGTAAACGTCAAGATAATTGCTCATGAAGAGCGTGGAGTAGCGGCCGTCGGGCGAGAAGACGGCGGCGCCGAAGACGAAGTTCTCCGAAGTCTTGGCAACGCTAACTCCGACCTGCTTGACTGCGGCGGGAAGACGCCCGGAAGCAGTGTTGACGCGGTTCTCGATGTCAACGGCGGCGAGGTCGGGATCGCGGTTTAGGTCGAAGGTCGCGGTGATCTGGCTGATGCCGTTGTTGTCGCTGGAGGAGGTGATGTACTTCATGCCCTCGGAGCCGTTGATCTGTTGCTCGAGCGGCGTGGTGACGGCGGACTCGACGGTCTGGGCGCTGGCTCCCGTGTAGACGGCGACCACTCCGACCTGCGGCGGCGCGAGGTTTGGAAACTGCGCGATGGGCAGCGTCGGAATGCAGACCGCGCCCGCGAGAATAATCAGCAGAGCGCAGACGGTGGAGAATACCGGGCGATGAATGAAAAAGTCGACCATAGAAAAAAGTTCTCAGTTCTCAGTTCTCAGTTCTCAGTCATTAGCGCGTGGTGCCCGGCATTTGCCTGAGCTGGGTCCGAGAATGTTTTCTTGGACTCTTACTAGCTGCTGCTTTCCAGCGGGATTACGGGTATGCCATCGATTAGGAACTGAGTGCCGGAGACAACTACTTTGTCTCCCGCTTTCACGCCGTCCAGCACGACATAGTCGTTGCCGACGATTTGGCCAATCTGGAGCGGCTTCTGGTGGACCACATATCCGCCCTTTCCATCCGGCTCGGCGACAAACGCAAAATAGAGGCCGCCCATTCGCGACACGGCAACGACCGGGACCACCGGCTTTTGCTGACTGCCCCAGATCACTCGCGCGCGGATGAACTGCGCAGTGCGCAAGCTGTCGTTGGAATTGGCGATGGTCGCTTTGACGAGCACCGACTGGGTCGCGGTGTCCACCTGCGGCGAGATGAACGTGACCCGGCTGCTGGCGAGCGAACTTCCTGAAGCGTCGACGATCTGAACGGGAAGGTTCATCTTCAGCTGGGCCGATTTCTCGATAGGAACATAGATGTAGGCTTCGAGGCTGCCGGGACGGTCGACGGTGGTGAGCGCCGTGGTGGTGGTGACGCGGTCGCCAACGCGAACGGGAACATCGCCGACGATTCCAGCGCGCGGCGCTACTACCTGGTAGTAATGCAACTGGACTTGTTGCTCGTTGACCTGAGCATCGAGCGAGTGCAGTTGGGCCTGGGCAGCGTCGAGGGTGGCGCGCGCCTGGTCGAGGTCCTGCTTGCTGACCACGCCGGCGTTGGCCAGGCCGTTGACGCGGTCATAATTCTGGCGCGCCCATTTGACCTGGGCGAGCTGGGCGGCGCGGGCGTCCTCCTGGCTCTTGACCGTGGCCTGCTGTTTGGCGGGATCGATCTGCATCATGGGAGCGCCGTCCGCGACGCGCTCGCCGGAGTGGACGAAGATCTGCGTAATGATGCCTTCCACCTGGGGCATGACTACGGCCGAGTCGCGAGACTTCAAGGTGGCGACATAGTCGGTGGTGTCGTCCACTTTTTGCGCCCTCGCCGACCGCACTTGAACCGGCATGGCTTGCGGGCCGCCACCTTTGGCCGCGTTGCTTTTGTCGCAGCCGGTCGCGAAAAGCAGCGCGGCGAGAAAGGCGCCAGGCAGAATCCCCGGCAGAATTAGAGATGACGTTTTTGCGAAGCATCGAGACATAGAAGTGCTCTTAACCATATTCCTCGGCCTACGGCTAACAGGAAACAGGCACCACTGGGGCCGCCAGTGAGTGCGAGACAGATATCCAACACTTTGTTGCGGGGACCCGGCCACAGTCTTGAATATTAGATCAAACTTAATTGATTCTTGGTAGTGGAAGAAAGCTCCTAAGAATTTTCGCTTCTGCTAAATTAGTGTGTCATGAAACCGAGCCGAAGTTTTGCCAGCGACAACAATGCGGCGGTGCATCCCGAGGCGCTGGAGGCGATCCGGCGTGCTAACGAAGGGCATGTGGTGGGGTATGGGGACGATCCGCACACGGAATCGGCATTGGAAAGATTCCGCGAGCACTTTGGGGACGATGTGGCGGTTTTTTTCGTGTTCAATGGAACGGCGGCGAATGTGCTCGGTTTACAGGCGCTGACGCGGCCATTTCATGCCGTGCTGTGCGCGGAGTTTTCTCATATTTACACCGATGAATGCGGTGCGCCGGAAAAGTTTACTGGCTGCAAGCTGGTGCCGCTCCGGGCGCCGGACGGAAAGTTGACTGTGGAAACCGTGGCGCATGCCTATCACGGAATCGGCGACCAGCACCACGTCCAGCCGCGGGTAATTGCGATTACCCAATCGACCGAGATGGGGACCGTGTATAAGCCGCAGGAAATTGAGGCGCTGGCGCGGTTTGCCCACGAGCGGAAAATGTTTTTGCACATGGATGGGGCGCGGATTGCAAATGCCGCCGCCGCGCAGCAACTGACCCTGCGCCAGGCCACGCGCGATTTGGGAGTGGATGTGCTGTCTTTTGGCGGCACCAAGAACGGACTCATGGGCGTGGAGGCGGTCGTGTTTTTCCGTCCCGAGCTGGCGGAGGATTTTTTGTTTGTGCGCAAGCAGGGGATGCAGCTGGCGTCGAAGATGCGCTACATGTCGGCGCAAATGGAGGCGCTCTTGACCAACGATCTCTGGCGGCGCAATGCCGAACACGCGAACCAAATGGCGCGGCTTCTGGAACAGGAAACGAAGAAACTTCCGCGAGTCAAGATTGTGTATCCAGTGGAAGCAAACGGCGTGTTTGCGCAGATTCCTCGGGACGCGATTAAGAAGATCCAGGAACGGTACTTCTTCTACGTGTGGAGCGAGGAAGAGTCAGTCGTGCGTTGGATGTGCTCGTTCGACACCACCGAAGAGGACGTCCGGGAGTTTACGAAGTTTGTGCGAGAAGTTGTGACGGACCTCCCGTAACTGAAGCCCACACACTTTTGGATTGCTGCGCGGCAGGATCCGATTTTTCGTCTGACCGCGTGGAAGATCGGCGCGCTCATCACTCGCGGCTATCTCGATTGTTATGTTGGCTACCAACGCCGCACGGTTAGGTCATTAGCAGTCGCCTTCTTCGGCTGCCAGCAAACATTGGTGAAACTCCGCTTCCCGCAAGCGCTTCTAATCACACTAGCGACTCATTGGTCACTTGCGTTGGAGCCGGATTCACGGTATCTAATCCGCACAAGGTTCTGTTCCGATGAGAACGTCAGGGGCCTGGTTTGGAAGGGGAGTGGGGCGATGGAAACGATTCTGGAGACGCATCCGCTGCAACAACTGTTTCGCGAATTGGTCGGGCGCCATTATGCCCAGGAGATCGGAATCCGCGATCCGCAAGTGGTGAGCTACGTCGCGCATCTGTTGTCGGAGTTCTGCGATGCGGAGCAGTTATTGAAAATCCGCAATGCGTCGGGAAAGCCGTTGAGCGATGTGGGCGAGATGCTGATCGAGTCGGACCCGATCTACGGCCCCGCGCCCTCGTTCGACCGCGAGCGCGAAGTGCGCAAACACATTGGCGACTTCACGCTGTTCTACGCGGGCATGTTTCCAGAGAGCATCAACCATTACCGCCTGCGCCGCCAGCGGGTCGAGAATTTCGTCGATTGGATGAAGGCTGGAAAAGAAAGCTACTACATCGTCTCCAAATTCGAGCACTTCGAATACGCACAGGCGGCGCCGCTGTTCGCGCAGCTCTCTCAAAAATTTGAGCAGTGCGTGCACGGATTAAATCTAGTGAAGACCGAGCTGGATGTGATGCAGCACCCGATCGCGCGGATGAGCAACGAACTCATTATGTAGGATTGTAGAGGTGAGAGGTCGGATTGCAGAGGTGAAAACCAGCCCATCTTGAATGTTGGATTTTTACCTCTGCAATCTAACCTCTTACCTCTGACCTCTCACCATCCGCCTGCCCGCAATTTCAAACTTCCCGTCCAGCACAATATTGATCGCTTCGGAGTAGGCGATATGCTCCTGCTCAAGAATGCGGGCGGCCAGGGTGTGCTCGTCGTCGGAGTCCAGCACGGGCACGGTCTTCTGCACGACGATGGCTCCGTGATCGAGTTCCTCATCCACGAAATGCACGGTGCAACCGGAAACTTTCACACCATAGGCGAAAGCTTGCTGCTGCGCGTCGAGTCCGGGAAAAGCGGGCAGCAAGGACGGATGGATGTTGAGAATTTTCGCTGGGAACTGGCGCACGAACCACGGCGAGAGCAGGCGCATGTAACCGGCGAGGCAGACGAGATCGACTTTATTGTCGCGAAGCGCGGCCACAACTTCGCGGTCGTGCTCTTCGCGCGGCTTGCCTTTCGACGGAATGACAAGCGCGTTGAGGCCGCGCTGGCGGGCGATGTCAACACCAGGTGCGTCGGCGCGGTTCGAAATCACCACTGCAATGCGGGCATCGGGAATCCGTCCAGCCGCGATGCTGTCGGCGACGGCCACAAAATTTGAACCGCGTCCTGAAAGAAGGATGCCAAGATTCTTCATAAGACAACATTATTCACCACGGAGGCACGGAGACACGGAGAAAATTCTAAAGAAGGGAAAATTCTGTCTTAGCTGAACACCACCTTGCGATCGCCTTTGACGATGCGTCCGACGCTGTAGAACTTTTCACCGGCGCGTTCGAGCAACGTCTGCGCCTTCTTAAATTTCTTGGCGGGAACCACGATCAGCATTCCGAGTCCCATGTTGAACGTGCGGAGCATTTCTTCCTCTTCAACGTTGCCGAGTTTCTGTAAATGCTCAAAGATGGGCAGGACGGGCCAGGTGCCGAGTTCAATAATCGCCGACGTGCCTTTGGGCAGCACGCGGGGCAGGTTCTCGGTGATGCCTCCGCCGGTGATGTGCGCGAGCGCCGCGACGCACTCGCCCGCAATCATCTTTCGAATGATCGACCAGTAGCTGCGATGGTTGCGCATGAGTTCGTTGCCGACCTTGTTCTTGATCTCGCTGACGAAAGTCTCGGGAGAATAACCCGCGATTTCAAAAAGCAGTTTGCGGGCCAGCGAATATCCGTTGGTGTGCAGGCCGTTCGACGGCAGTCCGATCACGCAATCCCCCACCTGGACGTCTTTGCCGCTGATGATGCGGTCGCGTTCCACCACCCCGACAATGAATCCGGCAAGATCGTACTCGCCATCGGGGTAGAAGCCGGGCATTTCGGCGGTCTCGCCGCCGATCAGCGCGCAGCCGTTGTGTTTGCAGGCTTCGGCGAGACCGCCCACGATGGTCTCGGCGACTTCCGGTTCCAGCTTGCCCGTGGCGAGGTAGTCCATAAAAAACAGCGGCGCCGCGCCTTGCACCGCAATGTCGTTCACGCAGTGGTTCACCAGATCGGCCCCGACGGTGTGGTGAACTTTCATTTCGAAAGCAACTTTTAATTTAGTGCCCACGCCGTCCACGCTCGAAACCAGCACCGGATCCACATACTTCTTGTCGACAGCGAACAGGCCGCCGAATCCGCCAATCTCGCTCAGCACTCCCTTGGTAAAAGTTTTGTGGGCGAGATACTTGATGCGCTGCTTGGTGCGGTTGCCACGATCGATGCTGACGCCGGCATCGGCGTAGGTGATGGAGCCGGGTTTGGAGTCTGGGTTCTGAGCCACGTTTTCAGTCCGTCATTGCCAAGGTGGAGAAACCTTGCGCGCCACCGAGCCGGTAGAGGAATCTCAGGCGCATCAAATTTTAGCACGTCTGGAGTTGGTTCCGGCTTTTCCCGTGGCACTTCAGCCGGAGTGTTTCACGCGGGAATCGACATGTCGTCTGGAAGACAATCTCAACGCTCCGTCTGATCGGAGCGAAATCGCCGGCGCGCCAGTCGCGACAGTGTCGAGACGAGGCTTTGCCCCGTCCAGGCGGGGCGGAGCCCCGCTTCCACACAACCTACTCCTAATGGAGCCGCCCGTAGCGCGCGTCAAGCGCAAGATTCAGTTCGAGGACGTGGACGCGCGGCTCGCCCAGAAATCCCCATTGGCGGTTTTCAGAATGCTCTTGAACCAGGCGCGCGACTTCAGCTTCCGAGATCTTGCGTTCCGACGCCACGCGCCGAATCTGGAACTCGGCCGCCGCAGGCGTGATATCCGGATCGAGCCCTGAAGCCGATGTAGTGACCAGATCGACTGGGATGGCGACACCGGGATTTTCGGCTTGCAGCTTGGCGGCGTCTCCATTGACGCGGGCAATCAACTGCGCGTTGGTCGGGCCGAGATTCGAGCCGCCGGACGCGGTGGCATCGTAGCCAGCGGCTCCCGCGGCGGATGGCCGCGAATGAAAGTAGCCCGGCCCCGAAAATGGCTGCCCGATTATCCGCGAGCCAATGACCACGCCGTCCTTCCCGTGGATTAGCTGGCCGTTGGCCTGTTTGGGGAAGATCAGTTGCGCGAGTCCGGTCACCGCGAGGGGATACAGAATTCCCAACAGAACCGTAGTCGCGATCGTCATGAGTACCGCTGTGATCAAATTCTTTTTCATAAGATCTTCTCTACAAGTCGTTACTGCAACCAGTTTGACGAAAACTACTCACTGCCCACTGACCACTATCCACCGCTCCTATATCAGCTTGACGTACGTGATGCACACATCAATCAGCTTGATGCCGATGAACGGGACTACGAGGCCGCCGAATCCATAGATCAGCAAGTTTTGCCGCAAAAGAGATTCGGCGCTCAGCGCCTTGTACTTGACCCCGCGCAGCGCCAGAGGAATCAGGGCAACGATGATGAGCGCGTTGAAAATCACGGCGGAAAGCACCGCCGAGTGCGCCGACTGAAGGTGCATGACGTTCAGCGCGTTCAGCACGGGAAACGTACCGGCAAACATCGCCGGAATGATGGCGAAATACTTGGCCACATCGTTGGCGATCGAGAAGGTGGTGAGCGCTCCGCGCGTCATCAGCAACTGTTTGCCGATGGCCACCACTTCGATGAGCTTGGTGGGATTGGAATCGAGGTCCACCATGTTGCCGGCCTCTTTCGCCGCTTGCGTGCCGGTATTCATCGCCACGCCCACATCCGCCTGAGCGAGCGCAGGCGCATCGTTGGTGCCGTCGCCGGTCATGGCGACCAGCTTTCCGTCGGCCTGCTCGCGGCGAATCAGATCCATTTTGTCTTTCGGAGTCGCCTCCGCCAGAAAATCGTCGACGCCCGCTTCGCGCGCGATCGCAGCCGCCGTCAGTGGATTATCGCCGGTGATCATTACGGTCTTAATGCCCATGGCGCGAAGTTGATTGAAGCGTTCAATCATCCCGCCTTTGACGATGTCCTTCAGATGGATCGCTCCCAGCGCCCGCTGATTTTCCGCAACCACCAGCGGAGTTCCTCCCGACCGCGAGATCTGGTCCACGCTCGCCTGAATTTCGCGCGGCAGCGAAGTGCCGAACTTTTGCAGGTATTTGGTGATGGCGTCGACCGCTCCTTTGCGAATCTCGCGGCCGTCGAGGTTCACGCCCGACATGCGGGTTTGCGCGGTGAAGGGGACGAACACCGCTTCGTGCGAAGCCAGTTCGCGTCCGCGCAGGCCGTACTTCTCTTTTGCCAGCACAACGATCGAGCGGCCCTCGGGCGTTTCGTCGGCGAGCGAAGAGAGCTGCGCGGCGTCGGCCATCTCGGCCGTGGTAATGCCCGGCGCAGGGATGAATTCTGACGCTTGACGGTTGCCGAGCGTGATTGTTCCCGTCTTGTCGAGCAGCAAGGTGTTGACGTCGCCGGCCGCTTCCACGGCGCGCCCCGACATCGCGAGCACGTTGTGCTGCACCAGGCGGTCCATGCCGGCAATGCCGATGGCCGACAGCAGGCCGCCAATCGTGGTTGGAATCAGGCAGACCAGCAGGGAGACGAGCACGAAGACCGTCTGCGGCGATCCCGAGTAGATTGCGAACGGTTGCAACGTAACCACGGCGAGCAGAAAAATAATGGTCAGGCCGGCCAGCAGAATGTTGAGCGCAATTTCGTTCGGGGTCTTCTGCCGCTCCGCGCCTTCGACCAACGCGATCATTCGGTCGAGGAAGGTTTCGCCCGGGTTCGAGGTGATGCGGACTTTGATGAGATCGGAAAGCACGCGCGTGCCGCCGGTGACCGCCGACCGGTCGCCTCCGGCTTCGCGGATCACGGGCGCGGATTCTCCGGTGATCGCGGATTCGTCCACCGAGGCAACGCCTTCGATGACCTCGCCATCGCCCGGAACAAGTTCGCCGGCCGCGACCATGACGATATCGTTCAGGCGCAGTTTTGAACTCGGCACGGTTTCGGTCGTCCCGCCCGCCAGCAAGCGCTTGGCCACGGTTTCAGACCGGGCTTTGCGCAGCGTGTCGGCTTGCGCCTTGCCTCGCCCTTCGGCCATGGCCTCCGCAAAATTCGCGAACAGCACGGTGAACCAAAGCCAGAGCGTGATCTGCAAATTGAATCCGAAATTGTGTTTGTCGCGGAACAAGAGCACGGTCGTCAATACCGCCCCAACCTCGACCACAAACATGACAGGGTTCTTCATCATGGTGCGGGGATCGAGTTTGACTACGGCGTCGGCCAGCGCGCGCCGGATAATTTTTGCGTCCCACAAACTCTTGCTTTTCTTTTCTGCCATGTCTTACCTCGAAACTCAGCCTCAGAAAGTCTTCCCTGCCATCATCAGCAGGTGTTCCAGCACGGGCCCCAAACTCAGGGCCGGGAAAAATGTCAGCGCGCCCACGATCACAATCACCGACACCAGCAGCACGGTAAACAGGGGCGTGGTCACCGGGAACGTTCCCGCCGAAGCGGGCACGGTTTTCTTCTTCGCCAGGTTGCCGGCAATCGCCAGCATGGGAATGACCATGAAGAAGCGGCCAACCAGCATCGTCATCGCCCCGGCGGTGTTATACCAAAGCGTGTTGCCGTTCAATCCGGCGAATGCGGAGCCGTTGTTTCCCGCCATCGAAGTGAACGCGTAGAGAATTTGCGTCAGCCCGTGGGGACCCGCATTGCTGATGCTCGAAGTGCCAAATCCTTCGACCGAAGAAATGCCAGTGAGCGCGAGAATGATCAGCGGGAAGACCAGCGTGACCAGCATGGCCATCTTCACGTCGTAGGCTTCAATTTTCTTGCCCAGATACTCGGGCGTCCGCCCGACCATCAGTCCGGCGATGAAGACCGCCAGCACGACGTAGATAAGGATGCCGTAGAGGCCCGCGCCCACTCCGCCAAAAACAGTCTCGCTGAGCATAATGTTGACCAGCGGAACCATTCCGCCGAGTGGAGTGAAGGAATCATGCGCGCCGTTGATGGCGCCGCAACTCGCGTCGGTGGTGACGGTGGCGAACAACGCGGAGTTGGCGATGCCAAAGCGGACTTCCTTGCCTTCCATGTTGCCGCCCGGCTGCATCGCGGTAGCGTGTTGGTCGACTCCATTCAAAAGCGGGTTGCCTTTCGACTCGGCCCAGTAAGCCGTCGTAACTCCGCACAAAAACAGAATCGCCATCGCCGCCCACACCGCCCATCCGTGACGCGGCGACCCCGTCATTCGGCCCAGCGTGTAAGTAAGTCCCGCCGGGATGGCAAAGATGGAAAGCATCTGCAGCAAGTTACTAAGTGGAGTGGGATTTTCAAAAGGATGCGAGCTGTTGGCATTGAAGAATCCACCGCCATTCGTGCCCAGCATTTTGATCGCTTCTTGAGAAGCGACCGGTCCTTGGGCGATGGTCTGATCGGTGACGGTGTCCATCACCGCTTTGCCATCCGGCCCCACCATGGGCTTGCCGTCGGTCCCAGTTTTCTGCACCTGTTGCGGCTCGACCAGCTTCGCGGTGTCGTACGACCTGAGATTTTGCACGGCCCCCTGCGAAACCAGGACCAGGGCGTAAACGATGCAGGCTGGCAGGAGCACCCACAAAGTGGAGCGGGTCATATCAACCCAGAAGTTTCCGATGGTGTCTTTTTCCTTGCGCGCGATTCCGCGAACAAATGCGATCGCCAGCGCAATACCCACTGCCGCCGACGCGAAGTTGTGATAGGCCAGGCCAGCCATCTGCGTGAGATAGCTCATGGTGGACTCGCCCGAATAGTTCTGCCAATTGGTGTTGGTGGTGAAAGACGCGGCGGTGTTAAAGGCCAGCGCCTGAGCGACCGCCCCGAACTTCTGCGAGTTCAACGGCAGCCACTGCTGCACTCGCTCGATCAGATAAAGCAGCAGCATCGAGGCGCCACTGAACAGCAGCATGGAGAAAGCGTATTCCGTCCAGCGCATCTCGTGCTCTTCATCGACGCCGGTCACGCGATAAAGCAAGCGCTCGAGCGGCCGAGCCACGGGGTCGAGAAAAGTGCGCTCACGGCTGAACACCCTTGCCATGAACACGCCGAGCGGCTTGGTGATCGCCAGGATCAGAGCCAGGAATACGAAGATCTGTATCCAGCCATTGGTTGTCATGTCAGAATTTCTCCGGCTTCAGCAGGGCATATAGCAGGTAGACCATCAAACCTGCACTTACAATGAGCATGATGATCGATTCAGCGTTCATGTTGATTTGCCTCAGTGGATTTGTCCTCAGCGAATTCGATCGCAAAATTGCACATAACCAAGCGACAGCACGAAGAACGCTATCGCGACCACGACAAAGATCAGGTCCAGCACACGACCTCCTTCAAATTACAAACAAGCGCGAACTGAATTTTACGTCACGATCAAGACTTGACCAGTATAGCCAAGTTCAGCCGGCTATCATTTTTGCAGAGATCCGGACTCTACCTCTGCTGCCCATGTAGTGGAAACGTAAATGGCAAAGCGTCCGTCGCCATCAGCGCAATGCGCTGCCCCAGCGTCTTTTCTGTCGTCTCTTCTTGAGTCGTTCCAGAGTTCATTGTGAGGATCGGTCCTTCTCTTCGGGATGCCCGTCCGCGCCCGGTGCGATCGCCTTTCCACGTACGCGGCGCGTGGCGTCGGATCTCCCGGATCAGCCCCGCTAAAAACCACAGCAAAAAAACCTCACCGAGCGCGCACGTCATGAGCAAGTAATGCATCGTTCCACTCCCTTCGGAGGCGCCTTCCCTACCTTTTCGATTAGATCCGGCGCCCCATAAAAGCGGGGTAAGAAGTTCGTAAGGAAGTCATAAGGAAGAAGGGGCTATCAATCGCCGGGCTCGAAGCGATAGCCCACCCAGGGATCGGTCACAATGTAGCGCGGGGAATTAGGCGAGGGCTCAAGCTTTTTGCGGAGTTGGGCAACGAACACGCGCAGGTATTCAACCTGTTCCGTGCTTCCACCACCCCAAACCCCTGCCAGCAGGGCGCGATGCGTCATCACTTTGCCGGCGTGGCGGGCGAGATACACGAGCAGGTCAAATTCTTTCGGAGTAAGGCGGACGGCGCGGTCTTTTACGAATACGCTGCGGGCTCCGGGATCGATCTTGAAGTCGCCCGCCTGGATCGGCTCCAGTTCCGACGCTTCAACTCGGGCGCGGCGCAGATTGACGCGGACGCGCGCCAGGAGTTCCTCCATGCCGAAGGGCTTGGTCACGTAGTCGTCCGCGCCGGCGTCGAGGGCCTTGACCTTGGTCCGCTCCTCGCCCCTCACCGAGAGCACGATGATCGGAATCTGCGTCTTGGCGCGCAGCCGCCGGCATAGCTCCAATCCATCCATGTTGGGCATTGCCAGATCGGTGATGACCAGGTCCGGCGACCAGTCTTTCATGATCTCCAGCGCGGTCTCGCCGTCGTTGGCCACGCGAATGTCGTATCCGTGGGTGGAAAGAGCGGTCCGCAGCACCCGCGTGATCTGCGATTCGTCGTCGACCACGAGAATGTGTTTATGCTCCAACATGCCGGCTTAGCCGCGTTCCTGGGTCACAATGTGCACGTCCACCGCCGGGGCGTCGCGCAGAAACTGGTGGATCGCCAACAGGTAGAAATAACGCTTCCATCCCCGCGTCGCCGAGCGCCCGAAAATAACCTGGGTGATGTGTTTCTCATTGACGAATCGCGCGACCACACTGGCCACACTCTTTCCCTTCAGGCGCACAATCGTCGCCCCAACATTTTCCGCGAAGCGTATGTTCGCAGCCAGGGTGCGCTGATTGGCATCGCTCGCGTCCTGCCCCAGGTCGGTATAGATCACAAAGAGCTCCGCATTCATGGCGTGGGCCATGCGCGCGCCGCGGGCAATCAGATACTGCGCCGCCGGATTCGAGCTGATGCACACTCCGATGCTTTCTCGGATAGCGACCGGCGCGCGGTCTTCCTCCTGCTCTCCGCGGTGCTGTTCCAGACTTATATCCACTTGTTGGGCGACCTGGCGCAATGCCAGTTCGCGCAACGCGATCAAGTTCGTCTCGCGGAAAAAGTTTTCCAGCGCCCGGCCCACTCGTTCCTGCGGATAAACATCGCCGCGCCGCATGCGGTTCTGCAGCGCCTCCGGAGTCAGATCGATCATCACCACTTCGTTGACTTTTTGCAGCACCCAGTCCGGGACCGTTTCCCGCACTTGGATCCCAGTGACTCCCTGCACCGTCGGGGTCACGCTCTCCAGGTGCTGGATGTTCATGGTCGAGAGAACGTCGATCCCCGCCTGCAACAACTCCAGCACGTCTTCATAGCGCTTGCGATGCTTGCTGCCCTCGATATTGGTGTGCGCCAGTTCGTCCACCAGCACGACCCGGGGCTTGCGCGCGAGAATCGCGTCCACATCCATTTCCTCGAAGAGCGCGCCCTTGTACTCAATCGTTTTGCGCGGTACGGCTTCCAGGCTCGTGACCAGTTCCGCCACCGCTTTCCGCCCGTGGGTTTCCACAACTCCGATCACCACATCTTCGCCGCGAACGTGCCGCCGGATGGCCTCGTTCAACATGGTGTACGTCTTGCCCACGCCGGGAGCGTAGCCAAGAAACAGCTTGAACTTGCCGCCCTTCTCCGCCGGCGAACATTCTTCCAGCCACTGCTCGGGAGTTTTTGGCATCGTGTGTATTGTCGTTGAGACATGGAAAGGTTTCAAGCGAGGTGAGAGGTGAGAGGTCAGATTGCAGAGGTGAAAATCACGGGATCGCCGACGCCCTTTGTGTGATGGGTTGGACCTCTGCAATCTAACCTCTAACCTCTGACCTCGTTCTTGTCATACAATCGCTTCGTGAACCGAGCGGCCAGATCCGGGGCAGGGTACCTGATCGCGGCGGTGTTTGTGGCTGGAATCACCCTCGTCGGCTACCGCTGGATCGAACTCAATCCGACCACCATCGCGCTCGCTTACCTGCTGGGCGTCCTCGGAATCTCCGCCACCTGGGGCCTGCGGCAGGCGATTTTCATGTCGCTGATCGCCACCCTGGCGTTCAACTATTATTTCCTGCCTCCCATCGGCACGTTCACCATCGCCGATCCGCAAAACTGGATCGCGCTCTTCGCCTTCCTAGTCACGGCGGTAGCGGTCAGCGAACTGTCGGCGCGCGCCAAGCGCGAGGAGCATTCCGCCGTCGAGCGACGTCAGGAACTCGAGCGCCTATACGCCTTCAGCCAGTTGCTGCTTTCGAGCGACAATCCCGCCGAGTTGTTGAACCTGATTCCCCGCTACATCGCGGATTCATTCGGCACCCGATCGGCGGCGATTTCGCTCTCCAGCCGCAGTGACGTTTATCGCTCCGGCCCCGCCATCGACGGATTGGAATCGGCCGACCTCCAACTCGTCTGCTTGCGCGGCGAACCGCGGTTCGACGCCGCCCGTCAATCGGCTTTCATACCGCTCCGCATGGGCATACGCGTGGTCGGATGCCTGGGCGTTTCCGGCCCGATGCTCTCGCGGCAGACTCTGGAGGCCATCGGCGGCCTGGTGGCCATCGCCGTCGAGCGCGCGGGCGCCGTCGAGAAACTCAGCCGCGCCGAGGCCGCCCGCGAAAGCGAACAATTGCGCTCCGTTCTGCTCGATTCCGTCACCCATGAGTTTCGCACTCCGCTCACCGCCATCAAGGCCTCGGTGACCTCGCTGCTCGGCAGTTCGGGTCGTACTCCGGAGAATCATGCTGCGGAGGGTCCTGCGCCGGAGAGTTATTCGCCAGAGGAAAAACAGGAATTGCTGACCATCATCAACGAGGAAACCGACCGGCTGGACCGGCTGGTCGGAGAAGCGGCGGAGATGTCCCAGCTTGATGCCAACAAAGTGGAATTTCACCTCGTCTCCGCTCCCATCGGCCACGCGCTCGAGGAGGCGCTCGACGAACTGAAGCAACTTTTGGTGCATCATCCGGTGGACGTCAGAATCCCCGCCGGCCTTCCCAACGTGCGCATGGACCCCGCTCACATCAAGGAAGTTCTGGTGCACCTGATTGAGAACGCCGCCAAATACTCGCCCGACGGCGCTCCCATCCGCATCACCGCGGAAGCCAAAGACACAGACCAAATGCTGACCATCAACATTGCCGATCGCGGCCCCGGCATTGACGAATTCGAGCAGTCGCTGGTCTTCGAAAAATTTTATCGCGGAAGAAACCAGCGGGTGCGAGTCCACGGCACCGGCATGGGCCTGGCCATCTGCAGAGCCATCGTAGAAGCCCACGGCGGCCATCTCGGAGTCACCAGCCAGTTGGGACATGGATCGGTGTTTTACTTTAGCTTGCCGGTGGGGTGAGGGGCGGATGGTTAAAAGCCACCACTCACGGACTGGGACCAATGAGTGAAAAACAATCCTTTTGAGCCAGCGCAGCGGCGTTGTCGCCGGTAGTCGTAGCT
>Ga0181530_10002871_pt1 | contig 19929 bp, 15 predicted proteins | sample PEATcosm2014_Bin_42_FD_119769 | JGI IMG/M metagenome (GOLD analysis project Ga0181530, IMG submission 119769) | Peatland microbial communities from MTU Mesocosm Facility, Houghton, MI, USA - PEATcosm2014_Bin10_60_metaG | ecosystem: Environmental > Terrestrial > Soil > Wetlands > Peat | place... | reverse complement strand
CCGTGGCCGATGACTACCATGGTTCGGTGGGTGTGCTGTATGACACCTTCGATGGAGTCGAGTCCGGCTACCCCCAGTTTTCTGCGCACCTGGCGATAAGCTCCGATCATGGCATGACTTTTCAGGATGTGATCCTGGAGACATTCCTCTCGCCCGCCACCGACAACGAAAGCGACGACCGGCAACGAGTACTCGGTGACTACCAACAGCTCAAAGCGGTTGGTAATGGCTTTTATGGCGTCTTCACCGGGAATGGAGTGCCGTTCGGACGGCCTTTCTCTAACACTGATCCAATCTTCTTTAAGACTTTTGTTGCGCGGTAAACAAGGGGGGCTTGCCTTGTGCGCTATTTGAGTGTGGCATTACCTTCCGACCAAGTGTCCCTTCGGCAAGCTCAGGGCAGGCTCCAGTTCTGGCCTACCTGGTTCCAAATTGAAATCGCACGGCGGCCACCTTTTGGCGAGGTGGTAGAGCAGCAAGTAAGTCTTGGTTTTTACTGGCTACCGACGACCGGCTGCCCCCGACTCAGGATTACGCGCTCCCACTAATTCGAAAACCACAAATGAGCAGAACACTCGATATACCAAGAGATTAACCGGCTTATACTTAATTAGAAATCATGAGCATAAAATAATTTTATAAGCTACGGCACCTTAGGGCTATTGACATTAATTCAAGCCTCAGCGTAAAGTCAGTGCACTTTAACCGCTCCCAAACTACCTCTTCGGAGGACCAGTTCCTTAATACTGGGACTAGGTGTAGCGCCTGCCTATTCCCATGGATAGTTGTCGATTCCTGATAAGACAACCAGACTACTGAAGTCGGATTTCAATTTGGAAGTAGATGAGCCACTAAGGTGGATATTTCCCAACTTGGGGCTTGACTTATTTTGTCTCGAAGAGAAAATTTCGCGTGAGAGGCTTGTGTCTCAGCGTCGGGGCCGGTCAAGAGCAAGATGACTTATAGATGGCGCGCGATAGAAAGGATTTACGATGCCTGCATTTGGAATTCAGGACCGTGTTATTGGTGTAGTGAGAAATTGGGCTCGCATGCCTCGAGACCCGCAAGGCGATGAGCAACTGGCGGTTTTATGGGCGACGTTCGGGCGGAATATCCCTTTCCAACCTGACGGGACGGCGACGGTCGCTGCCACGAGCATCCTTATAGACGACTTAAAGACGGAGTTTCAGAATCCGCCCAGTCGCAACATTAACTTTACAGCTAAGGATATCGACCCGGGCGATATCAAGACTGTCGACAATCTTGTGCAGGCGGTTAGCGAGTCGAGTTGAGAGATCCCGCGCGGCTCCGAGGCTGCGTGCGTGGTGGAAAGGTGGTGAAAAATGCAACCACAGGCCTCTCGAATTCTCTGCCTGATGCTCCTTCTATGCGGATTCATGTTGATGCCGCTGCGGGCCGCCGCCCAAGATGAACAGGCAGCTCAGGCAGATCCGTGCAAAGCTTCTGACTACAAGGTATTAAATCAACAAACATTGCTTGTTCTCTGCGCTACCGATGTAAGCAAAATCCCTTTCACGGGCGATATATCCCTTCAATCTACCAGCAGTATGACCAAACTAGCCACGAACGTGAGCATTGGCAGTTCGAAGGCCAAGCATTGGCTCGTAGTGACTTTGTCCGGACCGGAGACACTTCATCCCGACAAGAAGTATCTTCTCTCGTTGAGTAGCGGGGGCAAAAGCGGCTCGCTGGTAATCGACACTGCTACGACGGTCCTGCTCAGCCCTGTTTTGGTGAGTGAACTGGACCGGCGCTACAAGGCCAGCTCTAAGCTCGCTTTCAAGGACCCAAGTACCGGCAATATTCTGTTTGATGATCCGTCAGCCAAGATGGATTGTACCGTTCAAGCAAAGGACTACTCTGGTGTCATAGTTCCGATTGCGGCGAAGTGCGATCGCCTGGCTTCAGTAAATCCTGCGGACATACCATTTAAGGTGGACCCTTTCACAATAGGATTTGTCAATGTTGAGGTAAGTAAGGCTGCTGCGTTTCGAAACAACTTGCGACAACTCGTTCCTGCCGGATTGCCCTTTCTGAACCTCGTCCTGGGAACGAGCTTTAAGATAGATGAGAAATCGAAGTTTGCGGCGGCTGAGAAAGTTCCTACGTCGAAAGATGCGTCGCAATATTACGTTCTTTTTAGCGGATCGGCCGGTGTGGGAAGCGCGCCCGCATGGGTGCTCGATGGAAAGATTGCTCCCCTCATTCCCAAAACGCTTGACAACTTTCAGTTTGCCCCGAGCGCCACAGCGAACGTTGGGCAGGGGACGATTAAGGGCCAGACTTATACAAACACCATAGATCTGGGCTTTACGGCTCAGCGGCTATTCCTGCCATATCCGGATCAGAAAGATCCGCTACTGCAGGGTCTGCTGCTTACGGTTGGTCCTACTTATGAGACGGACAAGGAGTTTGACCGGGACAACCTTTTAGCTGTACTGGACCTGCGTTACAACTTCAAGGGCCTGTACGCACCGCAGACCACAAAGACTCTGCAGAACTATTACAAGATCCACCAGAAGAATAAAACGTGGCAACTCGATCAGCAGCCTACTGCTTTGTGGGGCTACGCGCTGGACTTCCACACCGGCATCGAAACAGGCGGGGCGCTGGTGGATACCACGGTGAAGGCATCGACCGGCAAAGCAACCCAAAACGTTCCAACCTATCCGATTTGCAGAATCGTCCCTCAAGTTCACGGGCTTCTACAGTTCTGGTGGTTCAGTGTCGATGCCACCGGGACTCCTCGGTATTTGACAACAACGGAGTACACGGTCGAGCAGCTTAAGAATAATTCCCTTCTTTTGAAGCGCGTAACCGGCTGGAATGCATTGGGAGACATCAAGGGAACATTTAGCCCAGGCGGTACATCGAGCCACTGGGGCATCACGGTTGAGTATAAGGACGGGTTTGCGCCCCCCACATTCCTGCGTGTCAACGCAGTCCAATACGGCCTCTCGCTAAAGTATTAATAAAGAGGACGACGGATGGGGCCTAGAGTAGGCGGGTGGCGGGCGGGTGGCCCAGGTCTCCGCGCTTTTCGAGACCTGGGTGGGTGTGACCGACTGCTGTAGGACAGTAGGCGACTCTCTTGCCTGGTGCGCTGATCGAGACCACACGCTGATGGATGACGGGTGTCCCGGGTCTCGAACACCGCGAGACCCAGGGCACCCGGCCATTGTTGCTTGGGCGGGTGTTCTTGGGTATCTTCGATTTTGTTATCCCACAGTATGGTATATACCACATTGTGGGATATGTCAGCATCTGTCAAAAAGCAGATCCCTCGCGGGCTAAAGCCCGCTCGTGATGACAAATAAAATGACGACGCTGACGCTGGCCTAAAGGCCAGCTCTACCCAAGCAAATCGGATACACCAAATCCAAAACTGTTCTAGTCGCTCGAAGTTAGCTGCCGGCTTCCTGCGCGGCCGCTTGCGGCTTGGGATTGGTCACGCGCTCGATGAGCTCCTCGGCCAGCTTCAAATACGCTTCGGCGCCGCGAGAGTGGGGATCGTAGACCAGCGCCGGCTTGCCGTGGCTGGGCGCTTCGGCGAGGCGGATGTTGCGCGGGATCGCGGTCCGGCACATCAGGTCGCCAAAGAAGCTGCGCAGCTCGGCGGCGACGGACTGCGCCAGGTTGGTACGCTCGTCGAACATGGTGAGGACCACGCCTTCGACGGCGAGCGAGCGGTTGAGCTCGATGCGGATGCGGTCGATGGTGTCGAGCAGCTCGGTGACGCCTTCGAGGGCGAAGTACTCGGCCTGCATGGGAATGAGCACGGTGTCGGCGGCGACCAGGGCGTTGAGAGTGAGCAGGTCGAGCGCGGGCGGGCAGTCGAGCACGATGAACTGGAAGCGCTCGCCCAGCGGCTGGAGGGCATGGCGCAGGCGATACTCGCGGAAGTCGAGTGGGACGAGCTCGATGTTGGCGCCCAGCAGATTTTTGTGGGCGGGGATGATGCTGAGGTGCTCGAGCTCGGTGGGCTGCACGGCGTCGGCGGCGGTGAGCTCGCCCATGAGGACCTTGTAGGTGCTGGGGCGATTGGGATCGCGCAGGAAGCCCAGGCCGCTGGAGGCGTTGGATTGGGGGTCGCAGTCGACCAGCAGGGTCGCGGCACCAACCGAAGCGAAGGAGGCGGCGAGGTTGATGGCGGTGGTGGTCTTGCCCACTCCGCCCTTCTGGTTGGTAACCGCGATGATTCGTCCCATGGGTTCCGCTTTTCGCTGTTCGCTGTTCGCTCTTCGCCAAATCATCATTCCCGGGTCGAGCTTACAGGGATCAGATTGCCGGGTGTGCAGCCGATCGCCGCTGGCGAGAAGCAGAGAAGCGAATAGCGATTCCCCGATAGCAGCTTAGAACGCGGGCGCGACGACGGCAACTGGCGAGCCCGGTCTCAGCCAACATTTTCCGAGGAAAAGCTGTGCAATTTCACAAGCTGGAGGCGCAAGGTGCTGATTACCAATGGACGGCGGGATGCCGCGATTGTGGAATGCGCGTGGAAGAGCGGCAACACCTTGTGTTGGCAAGAAAACGCGGGCCGCAGAGCGCGGCAGCCGATTGGGGCGCAGTCTTTGGACACCCGCTCGTAATGAGAAAGCAAAAGCCTTGCAACGGCTGAGCTAAAGTTGCGCGCCTTCAAACCTATGGCGATTCAGTTTTTCAGCGGACCGCTGGAAGGCTTGCGCCTGAATGGCTGCCTAGGATGTTCGCGCCGCTTCATCTTGAGTTTCAGGCGCACCCGATTGGCTTAGTCGAAGGGGGATGAGAAATGTTCCACGTGGAACCTTCCTCGTGCCCGGGCCTTATCATCTTCGCCGTTATGTGGCTCCGTTGACATTCTGCCTTGAAGGGGCACAGCTTTAGCTGCGCCGTTTCAACTCCTTTAAATGTGTCATCGCGAACGACGAGCGCGCTTCGGGAGAGGAGTCGAGGGACCTGCTTTTCGAATTTTTCACCAACCTCTTTAGCCGTTAATCGGCGCGGCTGAAGCCGCGCCCCTTCAAATAGGACGTCAACAAAGCGCCCGTCCTGTAAAAAAACCCTGATGAACCCATTCCACGTGAAAGAGTATGACTGAGCTCTAGCTCAACGCACCGTCGGGCACAATGACGTTCCACGTGGAACATTTCTCATCGCCGCCTTAGCATCTTCCCCCGTCGTGTGAGGATGAAACCTGCCGAACCTATCCCACAATGAAAGAGTTATGACTTAGATCTCGCTCGACGAGCCTTCGGGCGCCAGAATGTTCCACGTGGAACATTCTATAAAAGTGGGAACTACTACCAGGTTATACGCGATAACAATGGTTCGTTGTGGACTATAATTGTCAAAACTAAGCTATACATTAGATGCAAGTGGGAAACTTATAGAATTGGCGATGTTCCACGTGGAACATTTCTCCTGCCGCGCGAGCCTAGCGATGGTCCACGTGGAACGTTTCACCCGGCGCAGTTGACGGGGGGCACTCGCCCGTGAAACCGACCGCCAGTCGCGCCAGTTGCAAGACGGCTTATGTGATGGCTGCAATCTATCTGCCAGTTTCACAAATCATCCGCAATTCCGCGTTTTCCACAACTGATCTTCCTTCCCGTTCCCGACGGCGCGCCTATAATGAGGCGATTCAGGCGCGTCTGCAAAACCTTCGCCGCCGGCGAAGAACATCCGGATCCCTCGCCGACTGAGGTCGGAAGCATGTATCTTAGGCAAGGCTGCCTGCAACATGAGGCCCGCGAGGCAACAGGCAAACCACTCTGCGAAAGGATGGTCTACTATGAATCGTCTAGCTTCAGTATTCCTGGCCGTGTTCCTTTCCGGTGCGGCAAGTGCTCAGATTCAGCAACGCCAGCAGCTTTCGGGCCGCTATTTCACTCCCGCTAGCTTGCTGGCACAAATGAACAGCGCAGATACTGAACAGTCGGCACTATCCTATCTTGTGGGAGCCTATGACCTGACGCAAGACTCTGGTCAAAGCTGCGCGATGCGAGGGACGACAACGCCAATACAACTGGAGAAGATTTTCTTTGATTATCTGCAAGCGCATCCTGAACTGAAAAACGCGGATCGGACAGCGGCGGGAGTCGCGGCTCAGGCTTTTACTCAATACTGGCCGTGCAAGAAATAGCGGAAACCGTTCGCCCAGCGGAAACCTGGGTTGCGTAAAATACATACTCCCGACTTTTTTTGCAGCCCATGAAGCCGTACTCTGATGCAAAGCTCTGGTTTATGCAATGAACTTCCGACTCAGGTCGCTAACTGCTAGTTGCTAATTGCTATTTGCTGATTGCCAAAAATGACCACCGATAAACGCAAAGTTCTCGGCCGCGGATTGGAGACGCTGCTGCCATCGCGGCAGGTGCCTCACGCTCCCGTCGCCGCGCCCGCCGCCAAGTCCGACGCCGACAAGGTCCACCACATCCCGCTGACCGCGCTCGACCGCAATCCCTACCAGACCCGCACCGCCTCGTTCGACTCCGCCGCACTCAACGAGCTGGCCGCATCCATCAAGATGGTCGGAGTGTTGCAGCCCATCGTGGTGCGCCCGGTGGCGGGCGGCCGATATCAGGTCATTGCCGGCGAGCGCCGTTGGGCAGCCTCGCACATCGCCGGCCTCGCGGCCATCCCCGCCATCGTCCGCCAGGTCTCCAACCAGCAGGCCATGGAGATGACCATCATCGAGAACCTGATGCGCGAGGACCTGAACCCCATGGAAGAGGCCCGCGCCTTCGAGCGCCTGTCGCGCGAGTTCAGCCTCACCCAGGAGCAGATCGCGCAGCGCACCGGCAAGGACCGCTCCACCATCACCAACTTCCTCCGCCTGCTCAAGCTGCCGCCGCTGGTGCAGACCATGCTGGAGCAGAACCAGCTCAGCTTCGGCCACAGCAAGGTAATGATGGCGCTGGAGTCGCCCGACGAGATCGAGCGGCTGGCCCGCCGCGTGGTCGAGCACGGGCTGTCGGTGCGCCAGACCGAAGGCGCGGTCGCCGGCCTGGTCGAGCCCCGTCTCCGGGTGGGCAAGCAGCGCCAGGTCGATCCCAACGTCAAGGAAGCGGAAAGCGTGTTACAACGCGCATTGGGCGTCCGGGTCACCATCAACGACCGCCAGGGCAAAGGCAAAATCCTCATCGAGTACTCCTCCCTGGAAGACTTCGACCGCATCCTCGAAATCCTCGGCGGCAAGTAGCGAAGCACCGTCTCGCGAGACGCCGAACAACGTGTCACAACACGTATCAGAGACGTTCGCTGAAACGATGGAACGCCGTGGACCGCTTTGTGTCAGGGCGCGGATTCACGGCTCCTGAAAAAGTAGGCTGTGGATGCTTTGTATCAGGGCACGACTTCAGGGTCTGCGTGGGTACTCGATTTGAAAGTTTACGGTGGCAGAAGACTGCTGAGATCGGCGCTGATTAAGCCGCGCAGCGGCGGCATGATGTTAGCCCGGCGCGTAAGCGCCGGGTGGAGTGGGAAATTGAGCCGAGCCGCGGAGCGGCGACACGGTTCTCACGCAGACACTTCAGTCGTGCCGTTAAGCCCCCTTTTTTCTGTCGTCCCGAGCGGGCTTCAGCCCGCGAGGGATCTGCTGTTCCGACTTTTTCAGCGGCCTCTGAAGCCCGAGGCATGCCGGTAGCGTAGAAGGAACGGTTGCCTCGCGCGGTGACCATTGACTCAGTAATTACACTGTAGCTACAATCGTTTGCAGGTCGGAGGCAATGCAAATTGGATTTCGATTGGAATGGCGCCAATCGCAGCCACATTGCCGCACACGGAATTGCTCCAGAGGAGGCTGAACAGGTTCTCCGGAACGGTCCGATCGACATGGCTCTTCAGAATCGCGGCGGCGAGCAGCGAGTGCTGCAACTGGGTGAAACAGACCAACACCGCCTGCTCGTGGTCGTGACCACCTGGAGAGGGGACAAAGTGCGGGTCATTACTGCATTCCCGGCAAATCAACGAATGAAGCGGTTCTATCAAGCGCAGAGAGGGCAAGCCCATGGCAAAGGAACTCAAGATTCCTCAATTTGACAAGGAAGCGGACGAGGCCAGGTGGTGGGAGTCGCACCAGCCGGAAGTTGCTGCCGAATTCGAGCGCGCGGCCGCCCAGGGGCGCCTGGGCCACGGCACAGTGGCCCGCCAGGGAGCGACTCCTACCACCACCATCCGCCTCGATCCCGCTGACATCGCGCGCGCCAAGGCCCAGGCCAAACGCAAGGGACTGCGCTATCAAACCTACCTCAAGATGCTACTTCGTGAAGCCCTGCTGAAAGCAGAACGAAAGCCGGCATAAACAACCAAGCAAGCGCGAACGGATCGAAATCACCCTCCCTTGTTATCGTCGTTATCGTCGTCAGAGCCAACGACCGAGTCCCGCTCTGCGGGACGGAAGAAGATAGCCCAGCGCTTCAGCGCTGGGTAGGCCACGTTAACAACCTCCGAGTCCCTTCAGGGACGGCACAACGCTGGCTGAGCCTTTGAAGGGGCGCGGCTTCAGCCGCGCCGAAAAAGCCTTCCACATCATTTTGTCATCCCGAGCGGCCTTCAGGCCGCGAGGGATCTGCTGTTCCGGACTTTTTCAGCGGCCTGTTAAGCCCCGAGGCATGCCGGCAGGGTAGAAGGAACGGTTGCCTCGCGCTGTGATTGAGAGCACACTAGCCCCGTGATCGACGACGGATTTCCCCAGGTCTCGAAAGGCGCGAGACCTGGGCCGCCAGGCCAACCGCCGAATATTCTTGAGAAAAGCGCCGACGCCGTGCAACATTCAACATGCAAATGAAGGAAATAGTTCTAAAAGAGCTGATGGACTTTGCCCTAGCAGGCATGCGAAACGCCTTAAGGCGAACCAAAGCCGACCTGCGGGTTTCGACCGAGGACTTGGAGAAGGCTCTTGACTCGCACTTAAGGCTTGTCAGGAACTGGTCCGATGAAATCTCCTTCGCTGACCTTAAGAGTCCGAAGGCGCTCGAAGCCGTCTACATACCGCTCGACACCTACCTTTCGCCGCTGCGGTATCGGGTGTCACCATCCGAGCCAATCAAGGTTGTGCCTCTCGAGGAAGCGATCTCGGCGACCCTCCGTCAACACGGCCACCGGAATGATACAGTCGGTTCTTCGACTTCTGGCGACGTACCCAAAGTTGGTGCAACAGTCGCGCGGCACTTGGTTATTCTTGGCCAGCCTGGCGCAGGCAAAACCACGTCAATGAAGAGTCTATGTCGCCGAATGTTGCTCGACACTAAGTTCCTTGCGGGGACAATAGAGTTCCCAGTGCTCGTCCGGTTACGCGAGTTGAATCCTAGGGAAAGCGCTCGCGGTGCGGAAACGAGGCTAGGCAGAGACGATGTTCTCGTAGCTCGGTTACAGGAAATACTCGGCATTCGTTTATCTTTCCCTCCCGACTTGCAAACCGAAGAGGCCTCCGCTCAGCGACGCTCCATCCGAGATCGAATTGTCCTGGACTACATCGATAGCCTGCGCGTCCTCCTGATACTGGACGGCTTCGATGAAATTGCAACCAAATTCCGCAGGGAGAACATTCTTGCGGAGATTCGCCTGCTCGCGCAACAGTTCGACAGATCCCGGTTGATAGTGACATCTCGCACTGGCGAGTTTAACTATCACATAGAGAACACCCAGCAATACGAAATAAGCCCCCTTTCAGAGCAGCAGGTCACGTCGTTCACTCGGCACTGGCTGGGGCCGTCGGACGGTGATCGCCTCGCGCTGCATGTCAAGCGATCTCCCTTTGCAGACACCGCGCTTCGTCCGCTAACGTTGGCTCATCTTTGCGCCATTTATGAGCGCACCGGCAGCTTCCCAGAGAAACCAAAAACTGTTTACAACAAAATAGTCAATCTGTTGATCGAGAATTGGGATGAGCAACGCTCCATAAGGCGTGAATCTGCGTACGCGCATTTTGGCGTCTATCGGAAATTTGAATTTCTAACTAGCCTGGCCTACGTGTTGACAACAGCATTCAAGAGCTCTGCCTTTAGGAGGATGGATCTTGAACTGGCCTACGACCGAGTACATGAGAATTTCGGCTTACCGAAAGGCGATGCCCCAAAAGTCGCGTCAGAGCTTGAGACTCATACAGGGTTGTTCGTCCAGTCAGGTTACAACCTGTTCGAATTCTCCCACCGCTCATTGCAGGAATATCTCACGGCGGAATTTATCGTCCGCTTACCAAGCGTTCCGAAGGAGCCGCGGGTTTTGATTAGCCTGCCTAACGAACTAGCAATCGCAGTAGCGATTTCTTCACAGCCAAGCGCATACTTTGCGCATTTGGTGTTTGCTAGATTTCCAATGCTTCAGGCGGAGTTTCCTTTCATCCGAGCTTTTGTAAACCGGCTCCTGGTCGAGCAACCGGATTTTGAAAAATCCACTCGTGCCGGCTGCGCTCTGCTCACGCTTTATTCGCAATATCTTAGGTCGACACTCCATCACCCAGCTCAAATGAGCATTTTTGTAATGGATCGCTTGGGCGAAGAGTTCGGGCAGCTTGGCAAGTTGATACGCGAACGTATCGTTCTAGGCGAGCTACTCAATGCCTTCGATACAATCTCCACCCCCACCGGACTTCAGGCCGAACGAATTCTGCAACTGGTGAAACGACCTAAGGCAAAAAGGCAAATAACCCAAAACTTCGCCCAGAACATTCGAGATCTGCCAAATGAAATTTGGATAAATGAAACGCTCGTTGAGCCGAATGACAAAGGGGAGACCACCGGGTGAACCACACAGCCCTCCGTTCTCAGATCCCCCAGCGTTGAAACGCTAGGGTGCAATCCGCCGTGCTTGGGCCGATATCGTACGGGATTACGTGTCGTAGTCGCCCAGGTCTCGAAAGGCGCGACACCTAGGGCACCCGGCTAACCTGGGATCACTACTGGCAACTGACTACTGGCTGCTGGCCACTGCCTCACGCCCTCACCTGCGCCAGGATCGAGTGCACCACATTGAGCGTGTGCTGCGACGACAGAATCTCCTTCAGCTTCGCTTTGAACTCCTCCTCATTTCGGGTGGTGCTTTGCTGGCTCGCGTAGTCCACATTCAGAGGATAGAAATTGATCCCATGCGATGCCCGGAACAGCTCGTAGCGATAGTTCAGCGTCGGCGCCATCAGGTAGAAGGAGTGCACAAACAGGTTGCCCGTGGTCTGGGTCACTACCTCGGCCGTCACCAGTTGTTTGGTCTTTTCCCCCAGCAGCGCGCCTTGTTCTTTAAGGATAGTGATCGGCGTCGTCAGTTTCGAGTCGGCAATGTTGTCCGGCCAAAGATCGTCGGCCATGGAAACCTCCGTGCAGCGGTGTCAATTGGCGGCTGCCACAGCTTACCATTCCCCGACGGTAGTCAGTAGTCAGTAGGGCAACGGTTCAGTTTCCGCTGCCATCACCAATCGTGAGAGACTTAACAACTGACCACTGGCAACCGGCTACTGGCAACTGTTTTTCCATGCCCAACTTCGTCTTCTGGAATCTGAATCGCGGCGGCCTGCCCCGCTCGGTTGGCTATCTCGCCCTCCAGCAGAACGCCGACCTCGTCATCCTTGCCGAGTGCACCATGTCCGTGGTCGACCTGCTACTGGAGCTCAACGCCGAGCGGCCCGATTATCAGTTCGCCCCCGGCAATTGCGAGCATCTCCTCTTCTTCACCCGCTTCAACTCCAGCTTCCTCACCCCGCGCCTGGAGAGCCAACGCGTCTCCATTCGCAGCCTCGACCTGCCCGCGCGCCGGCCCCTCCTCATCGCCGCCGCCCATCTGCCCAGCAAGCAAAACTACTCCGACGACAGCCAGATCTTCGAGTCGGTCCATCTGGCCCGCATGATCGAGGACGTCGAGCGCACTGACGGCCACCAGCGCACCATCCTCATCGGCGATCTCAACATGAACCCGTTTGAGAGCGGCATGGTCGCCGCCAGCGGCGGCCTGCACGCGGTCATGAGCCGCCGCGTCGCCGCCCGCCATACCCGCACCGTGCAGCGCCAGCAGTACAGCTTCTTCTACAACCCCATGTGGTGCCACTTCGGCGACCGCACCCCCGCCGCCGGCACCTTTTACTACGACTCGGGCGAGCCCCTCTGCTACTTCTGGAGCATTTTCGATCAGGTGCTGCTCCGCCCCGATCTGCTCCACGGCTTCTCCCACGATCAGGTGCGCATCGTGACCGAGATCGCCGGTGTCCCGCTCCTCAAGGATGGCTGCCCCGACAAGGCGCTGGCCTCCGATCATCTGCCGCTGGTGCTGCAGCTCGACTTCTGAGCTGCACCCCCGGTTGATTCTTGCCAAGCAACTTTTCCTGTTAGGTTGTGTTAGCAGAAAAGGCGGTAAGAGGACCTTCCTAGGCCACAAGCCGCAAGTCTGGATAGTCTGCTCGTCATAAGCGCGTATCTTCGTTCAACTACCTGCCTTCGGAATGGGTAGTCGTAGTTCTGGGCCAATCAGGGAATCATTCATAACTAATTAGCACTCATCTGAGTGACCGCGGACTTGTGTCTGTGCTCTGCGGGCGGGGCCCCTAATGTCTTAGCTGGAGGTTACAGATTGGCAAGCCTTCTCCTTTTGCTGAGTATTTACTTTGCTCCAACCATTGTCGCAGCGCTCAGAAAGCACTGCGACCGAACCGCTATAGCAGCCACCAATATCCTTCTGGGCTGGACTATCCTCGGCTGGATTGTGGCTCTCATCTGGGCGTACACCAGCAACACCGAAGCCAACAGAAGGCTTCCTAGCTAGCGCGTAAGAAAGGAAAGAAGAAACAATGAAGTTGTCAGTTTTTTCACTGTCGACATGCTGTGTCCTACTTGCAGTGGCTTGCTGTCTAGCTGGCTGCAACAACGACACTCCCCAGCCTGCCAAGGCGCAAGCGGCGCCCGCGCCCACATTCGCAACACAGAACGAACAGAACGATAAACAACAAGACTGTCCTCCATTGTACCGGCGGTTCGATGGTAGTTGTGCATTCACTGAGTGGCGGAATTGGGATCCACAAAAGGCTACTGATGAGGCCTTGTCTATGCTCCAGAAGAACGCTGTCCTACAGGACGGTGCCTTGTATGTTGCATTTGACGCCACCCCGGTCCAGCAGCAGCAACCGCAGTGGGGATTTGCTCAACCTCTAACCCCAAGACCGGCCGCACCTTTCGCCAGTCACGGGATTATGAGAATAACAACCTACCCTCCAAAGGCCGACTTGGGCACGGTCAACATAAGAATCCGCCAGTTCAGTGTTTTCGCCGATGGATCGTGGACTGATCCAAGACTGGTAACCATCCATTATTGGCAATGGAAATCCGCCTCACCTGACTCAGCGCTGACCTCGCTGACGGATCAGCAATACGGAACCGACGACGGAGGAGTAACCGAGTTTGTGGCCGCCGTTCTTGGGGTGCCCGTGTCCAACGTCAGATGTGGCCGACCGAACAGTATCGGGTAGATAGTCTCTTCCAGTTTGGATGTGCATACCATCATGAAAGGAAATATGAAAACGGTGACGCTTAGGAACGCTTTGCAGCGAGCAACCTTGCTTTTCTCATCCCTGGTCATCATGACCACTGCCGTATCGCAGTGTGCGCATGCGCAAGGATACGTACTTCACGGCACTGCCGGCGTGATAGTGGAGGTGAACGATCGCGCCGAAACGCTTACCATCAGGAGTCCACAAGGGACTACAACCACATTTCGGTATGACAGCGCAACGAAAGTGCGTGGCGCCAAGTGGTGTGCTGCGTCCGGCGCATTTCATCAGAGTGGGGCTGTCGACTCGTGCTTGGCTGGAGATCAAGCCAAGGGTATGGCTGTTCTTGTGAACTACGTCGGCGACCGCTCCACTGGTCTGCGAGCGGCAAGCATAGAGATAACTTCCGGCAGGCCCTAGCGCCGGGATTTCCTCGCGCTGCCGGTGCCCCAGGTTCGCCCTTGTGTCGGGCTAACCTGGGGTCGCAAGCCGGCATAAGCAACCGCATGGCGCCCGCTCATGCCGGAGCGTTCTTCTACAGCAGCCGCACCCAACTATTTGGGCGGCGGCGGCGGCTCCTTCTGCTTCGGACAATCGGGTTTGCTGGAGAACGGGGGTTTCACCATGCCCACGTTCTGCGTGACTTTCATGCAATTGTCTTGTTGCGGATCGCGAGTAACGCAGACCTCCTGATATTTCCCCGCTGCCAGACTGTCCATTGCATTAAGAGGATCGCAAATGACGTTGCCATCGCCGTGCTGGATCTCCGAACCCCGCGGGCCGCGATCAGCCCAGGCGCATTCCCCAGGGCCGGGACTTTTCGCGCCGGCGCCTTTGTTCGACCACTTAAAAGGAGTCGAAGTTGCGCCCAACGGTGGCGGCATATGAGGTCCCGTGGTGAGCGGACCATGGCAGTACAGAGGGAAGGACTGCGCGATTGCGCCTTGACTGATGCTGAAAACGCTAGCGCATACGCCAGCGAGCAGCAGTGCGAGAGTACGAGCCGATACTTTCATGATCTCATCCTCCATCTTCTCAATGACGTATTCACGCTAACCGGAATTTCCCGTTTAGCTCCCAATAGCCGGACACTATATACCCCTTTCAAGATTCCGGCGCATAAATATTTTCTTTATTGCTGGGATCCAGAATCGTTCTCGGCGAATCAGTGCAGCGCCACCTGCACGTTGTCCAGAGCGATCCACGCCGGATCGTCCCGGAAAGTAAAGATGAGGCTGTCGTAGCCGGTTCCGGTCTCCAGGAACGAAAATTCCCTCCAAACATTGCCGGTGGTGGGGTTAGTCTGGCTGAATATTAGAGTGCCATCCCAGGCGGCACTGAAGTCGCTAGGACTGTCCCCAACCGCGTTCAGCCAGAAACAGACGTTGTAGCCGGCACCCGCAGTCGTCAAAAAGCTCTGGCCCAGACTTCCATCGCTGCCTATTGGACCCAGCACCGCGTAGTACTTCAGGTTCTCGGCGCCGCTGTAAACGTAATACGGACCGGTCACCACATCGGCATACTCGAAATTGCCCCCTGTAGTCCAGCTTGTGAAGTTCGTGTCCTCAAAGCTGCCATTGAGGAGAAGGTTAGGGGGCTTACAGGCAGGCTGCCAGGCGCCGTAGAGGCCGTTGCCGCTCGGGTCGGTGAAGATCTGAACTCCAGAATCCGTGCCCAGGCTCTGCACATTTTCACCGATACTGATATATACGTTGTTCACGTTGGTGAACAACCCTGGACCATAGGGGGGTTGCGTCTGAAACGGCGTAACGTTAACTTCGCCGTCCAGGGTGTTGCAGGAATCAGCCAGAGACATACCAAATTGGTTCAAGAAAGCATTCCATTGCCTGTCCTCGTGGCAGGTGAGTCCAGCCTCCAGGAACACACTCCCCCCATTGTTGACATAGGTGGCCAGCGCAGCGTCCAGCGCAGCGAAACCGGCGCTGCAAGAACCAACACTGAAGACGAGCGGGGAATAAGTGCAGTTACCCGATACATAAACCGCCTGGTACCCGGCGAAGCTTGCCGGAACGGTGGTGGTCACGGTAATGAAGTCGCTCACCGGCGGCGTATTCAGCAGCGTTACCAGGGCGGAATTGTTCAGCCCAAAATTGCTGGAGAGGATCAGGATATTCTGCCCTGTCTTCCCACCCGTGAGCCATAAGGCGACATTTTCCGCAAACTGGGTGTCGTCGTAAAGCAGCAGTCCAGGTTGACTGAAGATCCACTCGTCGTTGGACACGAAAATACTCTGGGCCACGGCAGGCACTGCTGCCAGAAGCAGCAAAGTAACCATTGCCAACCCATAGTTGAAGCGGCGCATATAGACTCCTTGCGGGCGGTCGCCCGGTCAACTTCTACCATACCCCGCCAGCCGGACTTATCGACCGGACGAAGAGAGCGCAGACGGCCGGGGCGCGGGCGTTCCGGATGGATTCTTGCCAGGCGCTGCGCCGGCCGCCGGATCCAACGCACTGGTGTAGTACCCCCCGACGGTGAACGATTCTGAAGGTATCGTTCCGATCTGATTCTCTGAGGCCGACGACGGGCAGCCCTGTGACGGGCAGCCTACGCCCGAGTTCTCATCCCAATAAACTGGATCGGTGTTCGCGACCCCGCCATTTGAGGCAACTGCGTTCTGTAGCGTCAGCCAATACACCGTACCTGCGTTTAGTGTAGGTCCCCGGAACACGGCGGTCTCCTGGCAAAGTTCATAGGCATATGCGTTGACCGCGCAGTTACTAGCGACCCAGGAGGTGACGACTCCGTCAAACTTTGAATTATCAAACGCCGTGGTTCCGATTTGCACCTGGACGCTCGACACATAGTCTGGAGTGAAGGGGCATGTAACACAATTAGCACCATATAGCCATGCCCAGAACGATATCGTGGTGACGCTAGCTTGTGCCTGGACAGATTGGATATAGATGCTATCCGTGACCGCAAAGCCGTTATTGATGGTCCATGCGTTAGTGTCTCCGTTGACTGGACCGTTGCTGTAAAGAGTAACTGTTGACGGGGACCTTGGGGTGGCAGGGGTTTGTGTTCCTGCCTGAACAGCAACCAAACAGAGCGTTAGCAGTGTGAGCGAAGCGATGGGCATCTGCATCATAATGTATTCCTCCTTTTTCCCAACTAAGTTACAACCTTTACTAAAGCTCGTGCCCCAGGTTCGCCCTTCTTTTGGGCTAACCTGGGATCCAATACCGGTCCTTAATATCAGTAAATGTCGAAGGACTCCGGTGGGATCGGGCCCTGGGGGGAAGTATAGACGCCCGACGACGGGCATACGGCTGACGGCCAGCACAACACGCCATCATTCTGGTCCCAGGAAACCGGCCCACCCTGGACGGAGACCGCGTTCTGAAAGTTGAGCCAGTAGGTGCCCGGGCCGGAGAGAAAGAACGGGGTGATTGAGGCCGTGCACTCGTAAACGTCAGATGGGCCGAGCGAGCAACCAGGGACTGAACAGAGCCCGCAGGTGCCGCCGTTCACAGATTTCCCGAATGCGCAGTAAAGCTGGCAGGTCAGCGGAGCTGCAGAGTTGAAGTACGACGTGCCGCCACTCGGCAAGCTCGTGACCGACGCCTGCTCTATCTCCTCCGGAAAGTCGCCTTGGGAAACCCATGCGTAGAAACAGAAACCAGTGATCGCAGCTCCACCGGATGGGACACTAAAGCTATCGCTGACGACATTACCAAAGTCCATGGTGTAGGCGTTGAGTGTGGCGTTGACCGGCCCGTCGGAATACAGCCCGCCCCCAGTGCCGTAAGGGGGCTGGGAACAGGTCGGCCGCCAAGCCCCGTAAAGGCCGTTGAGGCTTGTATCGGTGAAGATCTGGACCCCGTTGTTTGGGTTCAGATTATACAACTGCACATTTTCACCCTCATCGATATATACCGAATTCACGCCTGCGAATAGGGCCGGCCCGTAGAGCTGCTGCGTGTGAAACGACGAAATATTGACGTTTTGCTGACTGATGCCGTTGCAACCATTGGCGATGGCCATACCAAACGCGTTCAGGAAAGGGTCCCACGTCGGAGCGCCAGCACTGCAAACTAGTCCAACCTCCAAGAAGACGTTCCCTCCAGCATTCACATAGTTGACCAATACGGCATCAAGTGCAGCGAAACCATTACTACAGATAGCGGTGGCGAACACGAGGGCGTCAAATCTACAGTCGCCGGATACGAAAACGGCGTCGTACAAGGGAATACCACGACTGCTCAACAGGGTTCCCGGAGCGACCGTCGTTGCCCTAACCGTGTAACCCAAATTACCCACGCCCGGTCCCAGGTAACCGATTAGGGCGGGATTGTTCAGCCCCGGGTTGTTCGAGAGGATCAGAATATTCTTGGTTGTTGTGAAAGTAGTGAGCCATGCGGCCATGTTCTGCACAAGCGTCTTGTCGTTGTCCAGCGGCAATCCAAGTTCACTGGTAAACTGCTCGTCATTGGACACGAAAATGCTTTGGCCCACGGCAGGCATTACTGCCAGAACCAGCAAAGTGACGATTGCCAGCCCATAGTTGAAGCGGCGCATATAGCCTCCTTGCGGGCGATCGCCCGGTCCAGCTTCCTGAATCACTTCCCGACAGCGCCCTGGCTCACAAAAAACCAAAGAGAAGCGTTGTGCGACTGCGCCGCCAGAGCCAAGGACAGCCAGCACGGCGCTGATGGAATTCAGGTACTGGGGAAAGGCGTCCTTACTCCTGCTGATTCGCCGCTGGCAATCGGCGAATGCCTCGCAGGAGTTCCCTGCCTGTCTCGCCGAACAACTTAGGCCTGTATTACCCCAACATCTGGAAGGAACTTGGCTACACCCCACGGCCGAGTAGCCCTACTACGATAAAGAAGAATAAGGACTGCATTGTGGCGCTAAGGCGCGAGAATGTCCAGAACTTTTTAACCGAATCTTAATATTTGCGCCCGGCCCTCCCGGCCCGGTAGTGGTGCAGTCGGATATCGGGACACTCTAAGCACATGGCCCAACAATATGGTGTCATCCCGAGCGACGGCGGCCTGTCTTTGGCCGCCGGAGTCGAGGGACCCCTATAGCACGAAGGGTCTTTGATCAAATAGGGGTCCTTCGACTCCGCTTCATTCGCTGCGCGAACGAACCTCCGCTCAGGATGACACGGATTTGAGGGCGCGGTCGCGGCTCGGCTCAGCTCATTTTCAAACAGCGCCAGTGCTCCCGGCCCATGCGATTGTCACCCTGCGCTGCAATCGCCGTATAATGTTGCGTCATAAGGCCGGCGATTCGACGCCGAGCCGACGCCACCGTTGACGTACCGTCCCGAGCGATTTCAACATCGCTTCGGGCTGCATGGGCGACCGTCCAATCGGTCGAATGGGGAACATCATGATGCAAAGTAAAATCATTTCCTGCGCCGGCGCGTTGGCTCTGGCGGTCCTCGTCTTCTGCGCACCTAACGGCTGGTCGCAGACCTTACAGGTCATCTACAACTTCGGCGGTCCCGGTAATGGATCTAGCCTGCCGCCGGCGAATCCCTACGCCGGGATCGTATTCGACGGTCAGGGCAATCTGTACGGGACCACCGAAAATGGCGGACTTGTCTACACCCCGTGTAACGGATGTGGCACGGTGTATGAGTTGTCGCCCAATGGAAGTGGCGGCTGGAACGAAAGCACCTTGTATGCCTTCGAGCCATTTAGCGACGGAGGACTTCCCACCGCCCCGGTCGTTCTTGATCGCTTTGCCAACATCTATGGCATGACCAACTGTCCCCAGGATTGTTTCTACGGCGGTGGCGGCGAAGTCTTCAAACTTGCGCATGGCCCCTGGACAATATCGGATCTATACTCCGCATGGGAATACAGCGGCTGCACTCCCGGCTACGACTATGGTACGGGAGGCATGGTTCTGTGCTCCGTCGCCTTCGATCACTCCAGCCATCTTTACGGCTCAACCGTCATCGGCGGCAACATGGGCTCAGACTGCAACAAGGGTTGCGGGCAAGTCTTCGTTCTGGGCCAGATCTCCGTCTTGTCCTGGTACTACATTGTGGTACACGACTTTGCCGATGCCGGTAGCGATGGCCGCTTTCCCCAGGGTCTGCTGAACTTCGACGCCGACAACAACATTTATGGCACCACCGGCGCGGGCGGCTCGGCTAACCACGGCACCGTTTACATGCTGACCCCCAATCGCGACCGCGAGGGCTGGTCGGAGACGCTGCTGTATTCCTTCCAGGGCGGAACCTCCGACGGCGCCAATCCCATTGCCGGAGTCGTGCTGGACGCTGCGGGTAATGTCTACGGAACTACTTCGGAGGGCGGTTCCGCTGGACTGGGCACGGTCTACATGCTCACGCCATCCAACGGCGCCTGGACCGAGACGCTGCTGTATTCCTTCCAGGGCGGCGGCGATGCCTCCACTCCCAACAGCTCGCTGAGCTTCGATGCGGCGGGCAATCTTTATGGCACAGCCGGAGGCGG
>Ga0181530_10002869_pt1 | contig 19939 bp, 18 predicted proteins | sample PEATcosm2014_Bin_42_FD_119769 | JGI IMG/M metagenome (GOLD analysis project Ga0181530, IMG submission 119769) | Peatland microbial communities from MTU Mesocosm Facility, Houghton, MI, USA - PEATcosm2014_Bin10_60_metaG | ecosystem: Environmental > Terrestrial > Soil > Wetlands > Peat | place... | reverse complement strand
GTCAGGGGTCAGGGGTCAGGGGTCAGGGGTCAGGCGTCAGGGGTCAGGGGTCAGGGGTCAGGGGTCAGGAGTCAGCAGGAACTTCACGTGGGGGCAGCCGCCCTGGGCTGTCCGGCCAGGCGCAGCCCGGCAGCCCCACCCGTCCAAGCGACCGATCTAGCTGCTGATCCTAATCCTCCGCTCATTCTCCCCCACCCGCTCCAGCACAATCTCCACGTCCCGCTCGCGCACCAGCCTGGGGAATTTCTCTCCCCACTCGATCAGCAGAATGCTGTCATCCGAACGCAGATCATCCAGTCCCAGCGTCTCCAGCTCGCGCGGCGTATCTACGCGGTAAAGATCAATGTGATAGAGATTGGCCCGCGGCCCGCGATATTCGTGCACCAGCGTGAAGGTGGGACTGGTAACGTCTTCCTCGGCAGCCGCTTCGAACGCCGCTGCGATTCCTTTGACCAGCGTAGTCTTCCCCGCGCCGAGATCGCCGCGCAGCAGCACTAGCTTGGGAGGGGCGAGCAATTCCGCAAGAGTACTGCCGAACGCGACCGTCTCCTCTGCCGAGTGAGTGACGATCTCTCGGGTCACAGCGCGAGCTCCGGCCTGCCTGGTCACACGACCAGTATAGCGAGAGCACTCTTCCTATCGCGGCGGCTGAACGGCGCAATCCCATATACCGACTGTCATGCACTCAGTACGTGGAAAAGGCGCTCGACTTCAGGCCCAGCAAATTCCGTTCCACCACGTGATCGAGCGAGGTGCGCAGGCGGCGATGGTCATCATCCTCGAGCGCCACGAAGCGGAACGGCTGCAGTACGCTGTCGTTCAGTTTCCGCATGGGGCTGAGAACTTCGGCCATGCCGTGCACCGGGCCTGCCTGGGTCTGGAACGCAACTTCAACGAAGTCGCCTTGTCCCAGCGAATGGGCTAAACGCAGTAGGCCCCCGGTCACGGAAATGGTTTGGAGTTTGCCTTTGGTGCGCCGGCCGTCTTCCAAACGGATCGCAGCCAGGACCGAATCGCCTAGCTGGACCCGGGCCGCGCGCCGCGAAGGGTGCGGTTGGGGGAAATGGGTCATAAGCCAACTGCACTATGGCACCATCCCCTGTTGCGTAATAGATTACTGAAGCCCCTCGTCCGAATTCCGCACTCAGAACCTGAACTGATGTTTCCGAGCCCCTGTGCTATGAAGCACATAGCGGATATTTACTGGTTGAGTAATGGCCGGCAGGACATCCTGAGAAGCCGCGGGCGAGGATTGTCAGTTCTGGAGATTGGCCCGATTTACTATGGCTAAATATCTAGGAGGATCTCCATGTTTCGCTTCGTCTTTTTCGCTGCGCTCTTAACGCTCTGCGCTACGCTTTCGCTCGGCCAGGCTCCCCCCGCGCAAGCTCGTCCTCCGCTTCGCGTCGGCATCGTCGGCCTGGTTCACGGGCACGTGTACGGATTCCTCGATCAGTCGCGGCATAGTTCCGAAATCGAGATAGTCGGCGTGGCCGAGCCCGACCCGCACCTGCTAGCGCAAGCCGCGGAGCGATACGGGTTTGCCCGCGCGCTGCTGTTTTCGGATCTCGAAGACATGATCGCCAAAACGCATCCGCAGGCTGTGCTGGTCTACACCAACACTTACGAACATCGGCAAGTCGTGGAAACCTGCGCCCGGCACGGGGTTCACGTCATGATGGAAAAGCCACTGGCGGTGAGCCTGGAAGACGCGCTCGCCATCCAGAAGGCAGCGCACGATGCCAAGATTCACGTGCTGGTCAACTACGAGACTTCCTGGTACGCCAGCAACCATGCCGTTTACGACCTCGTCCACGAAGGAGCCTTGGGCGATGTCCGCAAGGTAGTGGTGCACGACGGCCACAACGGCCCCAAGGAAATTGGCGTCGAACCGGAGTTCCTCGCCTGGCTCACCGATCCCAAACTCAACGGCGGCGGTGCTCTCTTCGATTTCGGATGCTACGGAGCCGACCTTATGACCTGGCTGATGGACGGCGAACGTCCGCAAACCGTCGCTGCCGTCACCCAGCAGATCAAGCCCCAGGTCTATTCACGAGTGGATGACGAGGCGACCATCATCCTGACTTACCCGCGCGCTCAGGCGATCGTGCAGGCTTCCTGGAATTGGCCCTTCGGGCGCAAGGATATGGAAGTTTATGGCGCGAGCGGGTATGTGATCACGGTTCAGCGCGATGACATTCGGCTGCGCCGCGGCGGAGAAGACAGCCGCGAGGAACAACTTAAAGCTAAACCTGTGCCCGCCCCCTACGACAATTCGTTGTCGTATCTGCGGGCGGTGATCGTTGACGGGGCAAAAGAAGACGCTCTCTCGTCGCTCGACACCAATGTGACGGTAACGGAAATCCTCGACGCCGCGCGGAGGTCGGCGCAGTCGGGAAAAACGGTTCGCCTACCGGCTTCCAGATGAAATCCTGTTAACGGTGTGTAATTCGAGGCTCTAGCCTTCCCAGCACACGAACTTCTCCCGAGCCATGCGCTGCGCGCGATCGAAGGCGTCCGGCAATCCCCGCACCAGATCGGTGGCCACCAGCGAATGTTCGCCTACGGTCTCGCGCATCACATCGCCCGCCAGCCCGTGCAGATGAACCGCGGCCAGAACCGCCAGCAGCGCGTCGTTTGGGTGCTGCGCAATCATAGCCGCAACCATACCGGTCAGAATGTCTCCCGTGCCTCCCGTCGCCATGCCGGGATTTCCCGTGGGATTGGCCCAGGCCTCACCGTCGGGCTGAACCACCAGAGTTCGGTGCCCTTTGAGCACGACAATCACGTCATGCTCGCCAGCAAACCTGCGTGCCGCCCCCAGACGATCTTTTTGTACATCCGCGATCGAACACCCCGCCAGCCGTGCCATTTCCCCGGGGTGTGGAGTGATCACCAGCAGCCGCCCTTTCCCGCTCAGTTCCCCGGTATGGCCTTCGAAAGAGTTGAGGCCGTCGGCATCCAGAACTATCGGCAACTGGCTCTTGGCCACCAGCGTTCGCACCAGCCCCGCCGTCGTAGGGAAACGCGAGATCCCCGGCCCAATGGCGAGAACGGATTTCCCTTTCGCAAGTGCATCGAGCCGCTCGATTGCAGCTGCTGAAATTGTGCCCGCGTCGGTCTCGGGCAGCGGCTCGGTCATCACTTCCGGATGAAATCCCGCGACGGTAGGCAGCACCGACTTCGGTGTGGCTACAGTCGCCAGCCCCGCTCCGGCGCGCAGAGCGGAGATCCCTGCCATCGCCGCCGCGCCCGCCTTCCCCACTGATCCTCCGATCACCAGCACGTGCCCGTAGTTCCCCTTATTCGATTCCGCAGGACGTGGATCAAGCAGCGGTGCGAAGTCGCGCGCCGTAATTACATTCAGTTTCAGCGACGAAACGATCGCCTCCGCCGGTGATCCAATGCCTGCTACATAAGTCGGCCCCGCCGTCAGAAGACTGAAAACGTGCGCCGGTCGCGCCGCGGTAAACGTGACGATGGAATCCGCGCGCGCCATGATTCCCTTCTGCGGGGCCATCGCATCGGCATCCGCGGCGGAAGGAATGTCGACGGCAATCACCGGCGCCTGAGTTGCATTCAAGACCGAGATGGCGTCCGCATAAAGCCCGCTCACCGGCGGCTTAAAACCCGTGCCCAGAATTGCATCAAGATACAAATCGGCCGGCAGCGACAGCCGCACGCGATCGGTTTTCAATTCTTCGCTGGAATGGACGATGATCGCCGCAACCGGCAGTTTGCCGTACATCGCGGCTGCGTCGCCCTTGAGTTCTGACGGATCGGCGAGCAGGATGACCTGCACCGTCTTCCCTTTCTGATGCAGCCGTCGCGCCGCCACAAACCCATCGCCGCCGTTGTTGCCCTTGCCGCAGAAAATCACGATCCGGCGCGCCGCGCTGTGATGTGCGAGCACATCCTCCGCCACAGCCGTTCCGGCGTTCTCCATCAGCGTAAGGGAAGGCACGCCAAAGCGCTCGCTGGTGGCGCTGTCAACGGCACGCATTTCCGCCGCAGTTATGACCTTCATGATGAAGCCACGATTTTCATGCCTGTCCGATTTTCATGAAGACGCAGCTGTCTGCTCGAGTTGCCGCAGCTGTGCCGGTTCGCCCATCGCAATGAGGCAGTCGTCGGGCTCAATCCGCTCATCCGGCGCGGGATTGAAGCGCATGCCCTCGCGGCGCTTGATGGCCAGCACAATCACTCCCCGCTCCTGCCGGATGCGCGAGCTTTCAATGGTCTTGCCGGCAAATACGGAATTTCCCGTGATCTGGATTTCGCCGATCTCCAGATCCATGCCCAGGTGCGTGGTCGCGGTATCGAGAAAGCTGACCACGTGCGGCCGGAGGAGCGATTGCGCGATGCGCCGCCCGGCAAAAGAATAGGGCGAGACTACGGAATCGGCGCCGGCCGTCAGCAAATGTTTTTCCGCACTGTCTTCGCTGACCCGCGCAATGATCTTCAGATGCGGATTCAACCCGCGCGCGGTCAGCACGATGTAAAGATTGGTGGCATCGGTGGTCGTGGCGGCAATCAGGCCGCGGGCCCGGTCAATCTGCGCCTGCCGCAGGGTCTCCTCCTGCGTTGCGTCGCCTGCGATGGCCAGCCAGCTCTCTGACGCGTAGCGCTGGCGTTTCGTCTCCGCATTCTCGATGATCACAAACGGCACCGGCCTCTGCGCCAGTTCCCGCGCTACGCTCCGTCCTACCCGTCCCATGCCGCAGATGATGTAGTGGCCGTCGAGACGGCCGATTTCGCGCTCCATGCGCCGCCTTCCGAAGAAGCTTTGCAGCTCGAATTCTAGCAAAGCCTGGCTCAGAGACCCTACTCCCAGCAGCAACAGCGACACTCCGGACAGAATCACGAACACATTGAACACGCGGCCCGCGTGCGAGAGCGGATGCACTTCCTGGTAACCGATGGTGGTCAGCGTGGTCACCACCATGTAGAAGCCGTCAAACCATGGCCAGCCTTCGATGTAGTGATAGCCCGCCGTGCCCACTGCCATGACCAGCAGCAGGAGCGCCCCGATGACCCGGAGATTGCGGAAGGCTTTCATGGAAAGTCAGTGGTCAGGGATCAGAGGTCAGGGACCAGAAAACCCGAAATCCACCTGTGAACAACTGGCCCCTGAACCCTGGCCTGACCACTGTAAAACAAAACGGCCCTCCGCGTAGTGTGGAGGGCCAAAGTTCGCGCCGAAAAATCTCAGTCCGCCATCACCTTGGGAGTCGAAATTGCGTTCTGCACCTTGCTGTGCCTGCGCCCATAGCTGAAGTAAATCACGAATCCGATCAACAACCACACCACCAGGCGAATCCACGTTGCCGCCGGCAGGCTGGCCATTAGACCTGCGGAAACCAGAACTCCCATGATCGGAACAAATGGTACCCAGGGAGTCTTGAAGGGTCGCGCCAGGTCTGGTCTTCTACGACGCAGGATCCAGGTCCCGGCTGAAACGATGACGAACGCCAACAACGTTCCGATGCTGACCAGTTCACCTAAGACATCAATCGGAACGAATGCCGCAAAGAAGGCCACGCAAGCGCCGACAAAAATCGTAGATATCCAGGGAGTGCGGAAACGAGGATGAATCGCGCCGCACCACTGGGGCAGGAGCCCGTCGCGAGACATCGAGAAAAACACCCGCGACTGGCCCAGCAACATGACCAACATGACCGTCGCCAAGCCGAAAATCGCCCCCAGTTTGACGAGGAAGCTCGCCCACTTCACGCCAGTAGCGTCGATGCCGACGGCAACCGGGTCAGAAACGTTTAACGAGGTGTACGGCACCACACCAGTAAGCAACCCGGAGACAAGAATGTATAGAACGGTACAGATCACCAGGGAGCCCAGTATCCCGATCGGCATGTCTTTCTGGGGATTTCTGGATTCCTGGGCAGCGGTGGAGACGGCGTCGAAGCCGATGTATGCGAAGAAAATCACGCTTGCGCCCCGCGCGATTCCCGACCAGCCGTACTTGCCGAACGTGCCTGCATTGGGCGGAATGAAGGGCGTCCAGTTGGCCTTGAGCTGCGCCATGTGCCCGAACGCATAAGCCCCGGCTATGCCAATGAACATCAGTACGATCGCGACTTTGATGATCACGATGCCGGAGTTGAAGTTGGCTGACTCCTTGATTCCGATCACGAGAATCGTTGTGACTCCCAGAATCGCCAAGAAAGCTACGAGATTGAACAAACCACTCATCTGAGGCAGCGTATGCCAGTCGATGCCGCTGGCCAGTAGTGAGTCTTTCACGCGGTCATAGCGCTCCCAGTGTCCATTGAAGAAAACCAGCATCTCGCTCGGGGCTGCCGTCAGACGAGGTGGGATGCGTATGCCGAAGTCCTGCAGGAAGCTCAACATGTACCCGCTCCATCCAGAGGCTACGGTGGCTGCGCCAAATGCGTATTCGAGGATCAGGTCCCAACCGATGATCCAGGCGAAGATCTCGCCCAGGGTCGCGTATCCGTACGTGTAAGCCGAGCCCGCAATAGGAATTAAGGACGCGAATTCGGCGTAACAGAGCCCCGCGAACACACAGGCGATGCCGGCCAGCACGAAGGAAAGCACAATCGCGGGCCCGGCATACTTGGCGGCGGCCGAGCCCGTTAACACGAAAATACCAGCCCCGATGATGGCACCGATGCCCAGCGTGATGAGGTTTACCGGACCGAGGGCGCGCTTGAGGCCGTGCCCACCCTCGTCCTTTGCCTCCATCATCAGCATATCCAGGGGTTTGGTAGCCAGAAGATTGGCCATGCGATTGTTTCTCCTTGGGTATTAAGTAGTTGTAGTCGATTCCTGCGCCTTTTGACGCGACCACGCATAGTAAACCGGAATCCCCAGCAGCACCACAATCAGCCCCGGCCATGTATATTGCGGCTTGTAGCGCAATAGTACGATATCAATGAACAAAGCCATCACAATATAAATTGCCGGAAGTACCGGATAGCCCACCGCCCGGTACGGGCGCTCGGCGTCCGGATGCGTCCGCCGCAGCACAAACAGGCCCACAATCGTAAGAATGTAAAACACAAGCACGGCAAAAATAATGTAGTCGAGAAGCTGGTTGTAGCTGCCCGAGATGCACAGTACGCACGTCCACACCATCTGCACCATCAGCGAAACCGCCGGCGTCTTGTACTTGGGATGCAGTTTGGCGACCTTGCGGAAGAACAGACCGTCTTTCGCCATCGCGTAATACACGCGCGCCCCCGAAAGAATCAGCCCGTTATTGCAACCGAAGCCAGAGATCATGATCGCCGCCGCCATCAGCAGCCCACCCGCTGAACCGAACATCTGTGTCATGACTGCAGTGCCCACGCGATCTTCGGCTGCGTGCTTGATCCCCCGCGCCAGAGTCGTAATACCGCCCTCGACGCCATCCAGCGGTAGCGCGGTCAAATAAATGAAGTTGCACGCGATATACAGCGCAATCACCACGCCCGTGCCCAGCGCCAGCGAGAGCGGCAGATTGCGGCTGGGATTCTTCACTTCGCCGGCGGTGAAAGTTACATTGTTCCAGGCATCGGCCGAGAACAGCGACCCAACCTGAGCCACCGCCAGGATGGTCAACGTCCCTACCATCACGATGGGGCCGCCCACTCCCACCTGCACGGCGTGCCGCGCGCCCAACCCCGCGTTGTGCCAGAAGTTTGCGCCAAAATTCGCAGCCAGAGCCTGAACGTTACGCCCCAGCGCCAACCCGAAAACGGCGAGTCCGAGGAGGGCCGAGACTTTAGCCGCGGTGAAGACATTCTGAATCGCCGCCCCCGTCTTCACTCCGAAAATGTTGACCACCGACAGGAAAATCACCAGCAGGATCGCCGCCAGATTCTGCGTGTTGATGCCCACATCCATATTCCCCAGGACCATTGGGCCGATCGGAATTGGGGGCACTTTCCACAAGTGCAGAATCCAGTGGGTGGAAGAAACCGAGGGGAAGAAGACTCCGAGAAATTTGCCGAATGCCACGCCCACGGCCGCGATCGTACCGGTCTGAATCACCAGAAACAGCGTCCAGCCATAAAGAAAGCCCCACAGCGGCCCGAGCGCCTCGCGCAGATAAACGTACTGCCCGCCCGCTCGCGGCATCATCGCGGCCAGTTCGCCGTAGCTGAGCGCGGCCACGATGGTCATGAATCCGGCCACGGCCCATGCCCCAATCAGCAGCGCAGGCGAGCCGACTTCACGTGCGATCTCGGCCGACACAATAAAGATGCCGGAGCCGATCATCGATCCCATGACCAGCATGGTGGCGCTGGTCAAGCCCAGTCCCTTAACCAGTTCCTGATCCTGATGACTGTGGATCTCCCAGTCGGCAGCCGCGGCAAGCTTCGTTGTAGGCGTACTCAGCGGTCCCTCCGTATCGAGTCGGGAAGCCAGAAGGCAGAAGTAAGAATGCAGAGGTGCGAACACGACTTACTTCTGCATTCTGACTTCTTCATTCTGCATTCGCGTCACCCGACTTTACCTCAAGATGCGGAAAAATTCCTCTGCTGATTTGTGCGGCTCCCGTAACAGATCAGATATCACCGCAACCGAGTCGGCACCGGCCTCAATCACCGACGCAGCATTCGCCCGTGTGATTCCGCCAATCGCCACCAGTGGCTTCTGCGTCAAAGCCCGCGCCCGGCGCACGCCATCAAGTCCTACGACGGGGTCCGGCTTGTATTTGCTGGAGGTCGCAAATACCGGCCCGATGGCAAGATAATCCGCCGAAGTCAGATCGGCTTCGCGCAGTTGCTCGGGATTATGCGTGGAGACTCCCAGCCAACGATCCGGCCCGATGATCCTCCGCACCGACTCCGGCGACAAATCTTCCTGCCCGACATGCACTCCGTCAAACTCCGCCGCCAGGCACAGGTCGGCGCGGTCATTCATGATGAGTCGGATAGATTGTGGAGCCCCGGACGCCCCCGTCCGGGGAACGCTCTCGGACGAAACCGGCAGACGAGGGCGTCCGCCGCTCCAACGGCCAAGACGCCTCCTCAATTCCCGCGCCTGCTCCAGCATCATGCGCGCGTTCCCTGATTTGTTGCGGTATTGGAGAAGCGTGCACCCGCCCGCGACAAGTTCCTCGGCGCAGGCGACCAGATCCTGAGTCGACTCGTGAGCGGATGAATCCACAATGGCGTACAGGCGCAGAAGGGGAATCATTGCATGCAAAAGCTGGCCGTGCCAGGAATCACGTAGCCCCGGACGCATTCGTCCGGGGCGCTCTTCGAACGAATGCAGAAGCTATGCAACCACAAAAGTACCGATACGCGTCGCTTCGCTCCGCGGGGCGGACGAATGTGTCCGCCCCTACGTGTTTCCATTTTTCTTTAAGAATCGCTCGATAAATCCCGTATCAATCTTCCCCGCCCGGAAATCCTCGTCCGCCAGAATCTTCCGGTGCAGCGGGATCGTCGTGTACACGCCCTCGACGATGAACATCTCCAGCGCCCGAGCCATGCGGGAGACCGCCTCGTTCCGGTCTTTGCCGCGCACGATCAGCTTGGCAATCAACGAATCGTAATACGGCGGGATTACGCCCTCAGTGTAGGCGGCGGTGTCCACACGTACGCCCGTCCCGCCGGGCGGATGAAACGCGGTAATCTTTCCTGCCGACGGCGTGAATCTCTCCGGATGTTCGGCGTTGATGCGGCACTCGATGGAATGCCCGCGGTGCACAACCGGCCCCAGCAGCACGTCCCGCATATGTGCCCCGCCCGCAATCATGATCTGGCTCTTGACCAGGTCTACGTCGGTGACCATCTCCGTCACCGGATGCTCCACCTGAATGCGCGTATTCATTTCGATGAAATGCAGGCGCCGGTCCTGATCCATGAGGAACTCGACCGTGCCCGCGTTCGTGTAGCCAATCGCCGCCAGAGCCTGGCACAGCACTGCCCCGATCTGATCGCGCAACTCGGGCGTGACTTGGGTAGACGGCGACTCCTCCAGCAGCTTCTGGTGCCGCCGCTGGATGGAACACTCGCGCTCGCCCAGGCTCACCACGTTGCCGTGCTCGTCGGCCAGGACTTGAAACTCGATGTGGCGGGGATGCTCCACATATTTCTCCATGTAGAGATCGCCGTTGCCGAAGGCCCCGGCCGCCTCCGACTGCGCCGCCTTGAACAGCCCCGGCAGTTCCTCTTCGTTGCGGACGATGCGCATGCCCCGCCCGCCGCCGCCTGCCGAAGCCTTCACGATCACCGGAAACCCTATCTGCCGCGCCCATTCCAGCGCTTCGCCCTCCGAGGCCAGAATCCCCTCCGAGCCTGGCAGTATCGGCACCCCCGCCTGCTGCATCGCGCCGCGAGCCTTTTCCTTCTCGCCCATCAGCCGCGTCACCTCCGGCCGCGGGCCGATGAACTTGATGCCGCTGGTCTCACACACCTCGGCGAAGTTGGCGTTTTCCGCCAGCAGCCCATATCCGGGATGCACCGCCTCTACGTTGGCGATCTCCGCCGCACTGATCACAGCCGGAATATTCAGGTAGCTCTGTGCCAGTTGCGGCGGCCCGATGCAGATGGCCTCGTCGGCAAAACGCACATGCAGCGAATTGCGGTCGGCCTCGCTGTAGATGGCGACCGCGCGGATGTCCAGTTCCTTGCACGCACAGATCACGCGCAGGGCAATCTCGCCGCGATTGGCAATCAGAATCTTCTTGAACATGAGTAAAAAAGCTATGAGCTTCGAGCCCCAAGATTCAAGCTCGAAGCTCGTGGCTCATAACTGGCAGACACAAAAGGGCGCGGCTCGGCGCGCCCCAGCAGGAAATCCCAGCTTCACTTCCTCGGCCTTATGGCAAACAATTCCTGGCCGTATTCAATCGGCTGGCCGTTGGCCGCCAGCTTCTTGACGATCTCCCCGGCCACGTCCGACTCAATCTCGTTGAGCAGTTTCATGGCCTCCACAATGCAAAGCACCTGGCCGATTTCCACCGAGTCCCCAGCCTTTACGAATGGGGGCGCCCCCGGCGAAGGCGCTTCGTAGAACGTCCCCACGATTGGCGACTTCACCATGTGCAACCCTTCCTCGGGAGGCGGTTCGGCCGCGGGTGAAGTCTGCGAAAGCCCGATGGGCACGGCACCGAGCTCGGGGCCAGCCGCTGGGGCCGCCGGCACTGAGAAGAAGCGCGGCTCACCATGCGCATGGGCCATGTGTTCTCCGCCCCGCTTGATGCGCACTTTGACATCGCCGCGTTCCAGTTCGAACTCGGCAATATCCTTTTCGATTAAGAACTCTATTAGTTCTTTCAGCTCTTTTTGATTCATTCGTTTACGGTGGGACCGCCTGTCACTCCCGCTGCGCTCGAAACTCGGGCGCGCGAATCAGCCGGGCTGGGATCCTGCCCAGCTGCTAAGTAATGCTAAGAAGACTGGACTGCGAGAAAATCTTTGCTCGTCGGCGTAAGCACCTCACAGCCTCCGGCCGTGACCGCCACCATGTCCTCGATCCTCACGCCCCATTTGCCGGGGAAGTATACTCCCGGCTCGATCGTGATGACCATCCCCGGCTGCAGCGTCTCCCGCCGCCCGGCAGCTACTCTCGGTGCCTCGTGGATCTCTAACCCTACGCCGTGCCCGGTCGAGTGCGTAAAATAACGCCCTAAACCAGCCTTGCGCAATACCTTACGGGCCGCCGCGTCAACCTCGCCGAGGGCAATGCCCGGCCGAACTGTATCCACGGCCGCCTGCTGCGCCTCCCGCACCGCCTCATAGGCGCGGCGGGCTTCTTCTGACACCGAGCCCACCCATACAGTGCGGGTCTGGTCGGAACAATAACCTGCGAGTATAACACCGAAGTCGCAGACCACGAACCCGCCCGGCTTGATGGGCTGGGTGGAGGCCCTGCCATGCGGCAGCGCCGACCTCGCCCCGGAAGCAATGATGGTGGGAAACGACATCGCCTCGGCCCCAGCCCGGCGTGCCGCATACTCCATCTCTGCCGCCACTTCGGCCTCTTTCACTCCCGGACGCAGCACCTGGAGTGCCCGCTCAAACAGCTTTGCCCCAAGGCTCACGGCGTCGCGGATTCGCCCCAGTTCCTCTTCGTCCTTGACGATGCGCGCGCGCTCCACCATCGGAGGCCCGTCCTTCAGCCGCATGCCCGAAGGCAGCAGATCGTTCAGCCGCTTCTTATCAGCCAACGTGAAGTGCTCGGCCTCGACGCCGAATGTCCATCCCAGGGCCCGCTTCCGCCGCCCGCCCAACCATTCGCCCAGGCATTCGAGAACTGATTTGCGGGCCACCACAACCTTCGCCGCTTTGACCTCGTCCTTCGCCTGGGTGTCATAGCGGACATCGGTGAAGAATACGCTCCCGGATTCCTCCACCAACAGAAACCCGGCGCTACCCGTAAAGCCGCAAAGATATCGGATGTTGGGCAGATGGCTGATGAGCAGCCCGTCGAACCGGGTAGTAGCGAGATGCTCCCGGAGTCTGGTCTGGCGCGCGCGGAAGTCCATTGCTGAAAGTTTATCAGTAGGGACGGCTAGTTCTGAGTACTCAGTACGCAGTACTCAGTTCTCAGCACTCAGAAACACGACCATCAGTCGCGCGGTCTCTGCCGAGTACTGAGTACTGGGTACTCAGTTCACGCTGCAGACAACGTGGAAGCAATCAGTCCGTTCAGGATTCGACCGAGTTCCGCAGCCCTGGCCAGTAAAGGGTTGGCCGTTTCGGATGGCAAATAGGCTAGCGCCGCTGCGATGGCAACTTGAGTTTCAATTTCCGCGAGCGAACCTCGCGCATTAATCAGAAACCAATGAAACTCACGATGCGAATACCGCGCTTGTCCTTCGGCAATATTGCTCGGGACCGAAACCGCCGCCCTGCGCAGTTGGCTCGTCAAGCCATACATCTCATCCCGTGGGAAGGTCCGCGTAGCATGATAAATCTCAGTCACAAACTCCATCGCCTTCCGCCAGGCAATTAACTGCTTATACGATTGGGCCATGCAATGCTCCTCAGCCACATCCTCGCATTGCACTCTTTTCAAGTCAGTGACGAACGAACATGAAACAACTTGAATCCCACTTTGGGAATCAATTGCTTCAGCCAACTGAGTACTGGGTACTGAGTACCCAAAAACAAAACCGCCAGCCTGACAGGTTCTTCAGGCCGGCGGCTTCAATCTTCGACCGCGCTGCTATGTCAGACGCTGTTAGGTCTGAATGATTCGCGGCGTGATGAAGAAAATCAGCTCCTGGTTGGAAGTCTGCACCTGCGTGTGCTTGAACAGGTTGCCCAGGTACGGGATGTTGCCCAGCAGCGGCACTTGCGTGACGTTGATCGAGTTCTGAGTCTGAATGACGCCGCCGATCACCACCGTACCACCGTCGGTCACCAGCACCTGCGTGGTGGCCTGTTGGGTAATCAGTTCCGGGTTGCCCTGCACTTCCTGGCCGAAGTTTGGCGTGGTGTTTTCCACGTCCACGTTCAGGAAGATCGTGTTCTCCGAGGTGATCTGCGGAGTCACGGTCAGCCGCAGGAAGGCATCCACGTAAGTAACGGTCGGAGGACCACCCAACTGCGCCTGGGTCACAATCGGCACCCGCACGCCCTGCTTAACCAGGGCTTGAATATTGTTCTGGGTGACGACTCGCGGCCGCGAGAGCACCTTCAGTAATCCGCGCGACTCCGCCATAGAGAGGACGGCATCAATCCGCACGTTGTTGCTGGCGTTGATCAAGGTAAGGCCGCTCGTTGGCGACGTGACTCCCAGGTTCGAAAACAACGGAATCGTGAATCCAGAGCCGCTCGTGCCAGTACCCGGCAAAACGATGTAGCCCGGGTTCAGACCGCTGACGGTCGTCGGCGACGAGCCTGCACCCGCGTTGCCACCAACCGCACTATGCCCGTTGCCCCAGCCAAATCCGAGCTGCGTGCCGATGTCGCGGGCAAACTGCCGCGTGGCCGCCACCACTCGGGCTTCGATTTCAACTTCCTGCGTCTTGCGGTCGAGCTGCGTCAGCAGCCGGTCGATGGTTGGAATCACCTTTGGAATATCGTTGACGATAACAGCGTTGGTTCGGTCATCCGCCACCACATCGCCGCGCTGCGAGAGAAACTTCTTCACCGTTACGATGACATCTTTCGCCTTGGCATAGCTCAGGAAGCGGGTCACCGAGACTTTCTCCACCGCCAGTGCTTCCGACTCGATCTGCGCCCGGCGGGCGTCGGCTTCGTGCTTCAGAGTTTCCACCGTGGCGATGCGCAGGACATTACCTTCCAGTTCGCGCGCCAGATCGTTGTTCTTGAGCACGATGTCCAGCGCCTGATCCCACGGCACATCGTCCAGGACCACCGTCAGCGTGCCATGCACGTTCGGATCCAGCACGACGTTCAAACCGCTGATTTCATGAATGAGGCGGAAGAAATCCTTCAGATCAACGTCCTTCAGGTTGACCGAGATCGGCTCGCCGGTATACTTCGGCCCCGTGGCAGCGGGCTGCTGTCCGGCCTGAGCCTTTTGCTCGGCCGCCAGATTCACTGCCGGCTGCATGGTCGTGCCGGCCGGGTTCTGCGCTTGAGCCGCGTTCGCGCTCACCGGAAGCAGTTCCGCTGCAGTCTTGTCGGCAAAGCGCGCCGCCGCTTCCTGGGCCCGAGCTGTCGGCTCCTCCGCCGTTTGACTCTTCGCCTGATAGGAAGGCTCGACCATCACAAAATCGCTGGGCGTTGCCGAATCCTGGGCAACGGGCTTCGTTGCCGGTGCAGCTTCGGCCTTCGGCGCCCCTGCGGACCGCGTATTCATCACGCGTGGCGAGAAGGGTGACATCGGCTTCGTGGCCGGAGGGTTCACTGCCACCGGCTTAGCCTCAGCCTCCGGAGCGCTCGCCGGCCCGGCTTTGGCCACCGCGTTTCCATGCAGGGTCAGCACCAGCTTGCCCGCCGGCCCCGGCGTCAGCTCATAGGTGCAAGCCTGGTTGAGGTCAACGACGATGCGCGTGGTCGGAGGCGTTTGTCCATCCATGCCAATGCGCACGCCTTTCACCCCAGCCGCGCCCACCGCGATGTGGCTCTGCCCGGTTGCCATAACCGTCGCCGGCAGGTCCACCACCACGCGGGCGGGCGAGTCCAGACTCTTGAGCTTCGGCGCCAGTGCGCCGTGGGAGCTGATCTCGACCCGGATGTCGTCCGTACCCCGGACTACGTTGACTCGATCGAGCTGGCTCGGTGTCTGGGCAGCCGCAGCCACCACCGCCAAAACCAAGACCAGCAACGATACGAACTGTGCCAGTTGTTGCTTTCGCATTTCGCCTCTCCCACCCGCGAGCCTGGCCCGCGTGTCCTTCTTCCAAACTCGATTTCGGCAGCTCCGTTTTCCGGTTCTGCCGTCGTGCTTAGACCGCCGGCGTGAAGATCCGCTTCACCACTTCCCGCGTGAACGGCTTGCCCAGTTTGTCTTCCACTGTCTCCTGGAACACCACCGAATCACCCGTGATCTTCACCACATAACCGTTGAATACGGGATCGTTCTCCCGCAAAAAGTACGCTTTGTTCAGGCTGTTGGTCACGACCGCGATGAAGCCGCTGTCGGACTTGACTACGCCCCGCAGATTGATGTTGCCGATCTCCAGGCACTTTTTTCCGGTCGAGCAGCCGGACCCGCCGGGCTGCTGTACTACCGGACTGAAGAACGGATCGCGCTTCCCGTTCATCGCCCACTTCTTCTCCTCGGGCTTGGGCTGCTGCTTGGAGGTATCTGCGATCTTGTTTCCCTCCGCTGGCGCAGGAGCCGGGGCCGGCGCCGCGGCCTTGATCTCTTTAGCGGCCGGTTGCTTCTCGGTCGACTGTTTTGAAGCCGCACTGGCCGCGACTGCTGGTTGGGCCGGAGCTGCAGGCTTAGAGGCAACCGCCGGTTGCGCGGCCGGTGGAGTCGTCTTCGCCACCAACTGCAACTGGGCTGCAGGTGCGGCGCTCTTCGCCGGAGCCGGACTGGTCTTCGCGGCCGCCGCGGCAGGTTGCGCCTTCGACGCCGCTGGAGCCGGAGCCGGATTGCTCTGGGCCACGCCCTTTCCATGCAGGGTCAGCACGAGCTTGTCGGACGGACCAGGAGTCAGCTCGAACGCACATGCCTGCTCCAGATCCACCACCACACTCGTCGTCGGAGGCGTCTTGCCGTCCATGCCGATGCGTACTCCCTTGACTCCGGCATTGCCGACCGCAATGTGATTCTTCGGGGTGACATCGATCGTTCCCGGCAGTTCGACCAGGACACGGGCCGGAGAATCCAGCTTGGTCAGCTTCGGCGTCACCGGACCGCTGGAGCTGATCTCAACCCTGATGCCGTCTGTCGCCTGCACCACATTTATGCGCTGCAGCTGGATGGGCTGGCCGGAAACCACCGCCGGCTTCGCCGCCGCTGCCGGTTTCGCCGCCGGAGCTGGTGCCGCCGCAACCGGCCTCGCCCCAGGAATGACCGCGGGCTTTACAACCGGGGCCGGAGCCCCGGGCGCCGGCTTGGCGCCGACTCCCGCCGCGTCCAGCGCTGCGTTGCTATCGTTGGCTTGCTTCTGCTGCAGCGACTTAGCGACGCTGCGCGCGTTGTCGATAGCGTCCGGGTTCTGGGCCACAGCTTTCGCAGAGAAAGCCGCGCCCGCCGTCACCATCATTGCCATTGCCAGAATGCCTGTCGTCAGCTTCATAGCCATCCCTACTTCGCCGCCGGCGTTCCGGGCTTAGCTCCGGCGCCTGCTGCTGAAGATTGCAAATCGTGACTGAAGTATGTGGTTGCCGTGAAACTTGCCACTACACTCTCGTTGGGCGCGTACTGGTACGTGTGCTTGGTCTTCGCCCCTTGCGGGTTCCGCGTCGTCGAAACCAGCAGGTTGCTGACATTGACGATCCGCTCCAGCTTGCCCACCCGGTCGAAGTAATTCAGCATCGAGTAGTACGGTCCGTCCAGTTCCATGTCGAAGGGCACTTCCGTGTAGTACTGCTGCGATTTCGTGTCCTTGGCTGCGTAGCGCCGCAACTCGACTCCCGCCTTTTGCGCCTCCGCGTCCATCATGGTGATGAACTGGTCCACTTGCTTTTCATCGGGCACAATGCGCTGCTCGACTTCCAGCTGCTGCTTGAGCTCCGCCAGTTGCTGCTCGATCTGCTTCAGCTTGGGACGGTAGGACTCGAGTTCGTTGTTCTCCCGGATCTTGTCTTCGAGAGACACCTGCATCGCAGCGTTCTTTTCGTGCTGGCTCTTGAACAGGGTGAAGTAGAGGACGCCCGTAACCAATGCTCCCCCAAGGATCACCGCCAGCCACTGCTTGATGCCTGACAATTCGCTGAAATTCATCGCCATAGGTCCGCCTTTACGACTTCGACTTGTCGCAGGTCAAAGTGAACTGAAACGCCTGCATGTCTTTGATCTGGTCGTCCTGCCACGTTTCCTTGATTTCCACAGCCTTGAAGAACCCGGTCCTCTGCAGGTTGGCGATCAGGTTCGCGACCGCGTCGGTGCTCAGTGCAGTCCCTTCCAGGTTCACGCTCGGTCCGGTATCGTCCATCTTGCTCAGCCAGACCGCCTCGGTGTTGTTCACCGTCTCGCCCAGCATGGCCAGCAGGGTCACCGGAGTCGTCTGGCCGTTGTGCAGCCCATCAATGACATCCACGCGCCGCTTATAAGCGTTGGCCTGATTCTGGCGTTCGATGAAACGTGCCTTGACGTCCGCCAGTTCGTGGTTCTTCTGCTCCGCCACCTTTATCTTCGCGGCCAGATCTTTCGACACGTGGTCCAGCCGGTACCAGTAGCCCAGGTTGAACAACCCGGCCGCCACCAGCACCACCAGAACCTTCAGCTTGGGCGATCCCATATCGCCCATTTCCATCGTGGGCATCGACGGGCCGCCGCCGCCGCGCTTGTTTTTCCCTTTGGCTGTCTCAAGCAGGTTGATTTTGATCATAGCGATTCAAAGCTCCTCAGGGCCAAACCCACCGCCACTGCCATCTGGCCAGGATTTTGCTCCACCAGTTCCGCCCCCAGCCCTTCCGCCGGCGGCGTCACCCGCTGGAACGGATTCAACAATTCCACCGGCATGGAGAACTCCTGCCGCAGCGCTTCCACCAGGCCCGGCACCTTCGACGATCCGCCCGCCAGGTAGATCTTCTCGATGTGCTCGCCGGCGGCGCTGGCGCGGAAGAAGTCAAACGTCTTCTGGATTTCCAGCACGATGATCTCGGTCACCTGCTGCAGGATCGGCTGCTTGGCGTCCTCGCTCACCGTGCCCACCTTGTTGCCCAGCTTCAGGGATTCGGCGTCGTCGAAGCTCAGGTCCAGTTCCTTCTGCAGCGAGTCGGTGTACTGATGACCACCCACGCTGACGTCGCGCGGGAACAAGGGCGTCGTGCCCTTCACGATGTTGATGTTCATCACGCTGGCGCCCAGGTTCAGCAGCGCGACCACCTGCCCCGGCGAGGGCTGATAGTTGTACTCGTAGCAGTTCTGCAGGGCCAACGCGTCAATGTCCACGATAGCCGGAGTGCGTCCCGCCATCGAGAGTACGTTGGTGTAGTTCAGAATCTTGTCCTTCTTCACCGCTACCAGAAGGACGTCCATCTGCGGACTGCCCACTTCGTCGGAAAGAATCTGGTAGTCCAGGCTCACATCGGCCAGATCGAAGGGAATGTGCTGCGCCGCTTCCTTCTCAATGGTCTCGGCCAGTTCCTGGTCGCTCATGGAGGGCAGCGAGATCTTTTTCACGATCACCGAGTGCCCGCTCACCGCCGTGGCCACCGCCTTGGTCTTGATCTGGTTGTCGAGGAACAGCTTCGAAATCGCGCTCGAAACTGTGCCCGAGTCCACGATCATCGAATCGACCACGATGTCGGAAGACAGCGGTTCCAGCCCCAGGTGTGCGACTTCAATCTGCCCGCCCTTTTTTCTCAGCTCCACCGCCTTGATGCTCGAGGAGCCTACATCCAGGCCAACTATGGACTTTGATCCCAATCCAAACATGTGCCCACCTTTGTCTGTGGCGCGGGCACTCCGGCCCGCGACGTTTTTGTTCTTAGCCTAGCCCGGCAGCTTTCACTGCCGCCTTCGGTTTCCGCTTCGCTGCCGGCTCCATCTGGCTCGACTTCTCTTCCATCCACTGGTCCAGCTTCGATTTCTTGAAGCGCCAGCGGTTGCCCAGCTTGAACGCCGGAATCCTCTGCTCGCCCACATACTTGTAAAGCGTGTCCGGACTCACGCCCAGATATTGCGACGCCTGGCGAATGTTCATCACTTCTCGCGAGTCGGCCATAGTTCCTTTTGCCGTGCCTCAGACCCATTGCCTGCTCCGGATTCTCCGGCGCGCCAGGCCTTGCTGTGGGAGACTGCCTTACCCTCAATATCGGCTCCGAGGGCTTTCGGTGTCCTGAGCATATATCAGCCCGGAAAAGCCCCGGCTCAAAGCGAATCTCCGGTTTTCTTTGGGTTTTTTGCCCGTTTTTTGGAATTGAAGAAAACAGCAGGTAGGGTATGGAACCACATATTGTGGTCCTGACATACACGCACACAAGCAGATGTGGTCCCTGTGCATCCGACGCCTAGTCACTTGCAGAACGGTAACTGAAGTACTAGAGACGGTACGGAGGTACTACGTCGCCAGGCCAAGTTGCTGAGCCGACACACTTCTGCTCCTGCCAGGAAACGGTCGTATGTAGTTTTTTCTCCGCGACCCCAACCGTAGCCCGATTGCGATAATCTGTCTTTGTCCCATTCGAAGTTTCGGAGGTACCTTGCGCTATCTCGACCGTTTGCAGCCTCTTGCCCTTCTCGTCATGCGCCTGGCGTTGGGCGCGATCATGTTCGCCCACGGATATCAGAAGGTTCTCAGCTTGCACCAGACCGCCAACTTTATGGCGGGCTTAGGCATACCGCACTGGCTGGCTTACGTCGCCTCCTTTACCGAGTTCCTCGGCGGCCTCCTCATCTTGGCAGGATTCTTTACGCGCCCCGC
>Ga0181530_10002868_pt1 | contig 19943 bp, 24 predicted proteins | sample PEATcosm2014_Bin_42_FD_119769 | JGI IMG/M metagenome (GOLD analysis project Ga0181530, IMG submission 119769) | Peatland microbial communities from MTU Mesocosm Facility, Houghton, MI, USA - PEATcosm2014_Bin10_60_metaG | ecosystem: Environmental > Terrestrial > Soil > Wetlands > Peat | place... | reverse complement strand
CATGGAGGCGTTTGTTTTTGCTTTCATATCCGATAGCATAGTAATACTATCGGATATGTCAATCGCTTTTTCTTCCTTCCGGCGCTCCGGCCTGCTGTGGCGGGCCTTCTGGCGCGCCCTCCAACCGCTCCGCCCGGCCTGCTCCCGCTCCACCACCTTCCTGTGGCTGGTGGCCGTCCTGGCCGCCTTGTGCCTGCGCCCGGACCTGGCCGGCGTCACCAGCCTGGTGCGGGCTTTGGGCCTCTCGGAGGCCAGCTATTACTGCCTGCTGCACTTCTTTCATTCCTCAGCCTTGGACGTGGCCGCCTTGACGCAACTGTGGCAAAAGACTTTGCAGCGGTTGCTGGGGCGGCGCTGGGTGCGGGTCAACGGACGACGGGTGGGATTAGTCGATGGCCTCAAGCGGCCCAAGGAAGGCCGGAAGATGCCGGGGGTCAAAAGCCTCCATCAGGAGTCCCGCTGCAATGCCAAGGCTTGTTTCATCATGGGCCATTCGTTGCAAGCCATCGCGTTGCTGGCCCAGGCGGCCGGAGTGTACCTGGCCGTGCCGGTGGCCGCCCGCATTCACGAGGGCCTGGTGTGGAGCAATCGGGACCGGCGCACCTTGTTGGACAAGCTGGGCGCGTTGCTTTTGGATTTGGCGTGGGACGAACCCTTGACGATTGTGGCCGACGCTTATTACGCCGCCACCAAGTTCGCCCGCGCCCTGCTCCAAGCAGGCCATCACTTGGTCACGCGCGTGCGCTGCAACGCCGTCGCCTACTTCCCGCCCTCACCGCCCAAAGGCAAACATCGCGGAAGGCCTCTGCTTTATGGACCCAAAACCAAGCTCCACCATGGGTTCGCCTACAAAAATCAGTTCCGCAAAGCGCCCAGCCCGGTCTATGGCGAGTCGGGGGTGGCGCTGCGCTATTATTCCTTTGATCTGATCTGGCGTCCTTTGGGCCGGCTGGTTCGCTTTGTCTGGGTGATTCATCCCACCCGTGGCCGGTTGGTGTTGCTCTCATAATTCGTGTCCGCAATCAGGCACGTCCCCAGGTGATTCATCCCACCCGTGGCCGGTTGGTGTTGCTCTCCACCGACCTGGGCTTGGAGGCGCTGGAAATTATTCGTCTTTACGGCTGGCGCTTCAAAATCGAGGTCGGCTTCAAGCAAGCCATTCACACCGTCGGCGCTTATGCCTACCACTTCTGGATGCAGGACATGAACCCGATCCGGCGCGGAGACGGCTCGCAACATCCGCATCGCCAGTCGCCCGAGTACCGCCACCACCTCCGCCGCAAACTGGCCGCCTATGAGCGCCACATCCAATTGGGCCTGATCGCCCAGGGCTTGCTCCAATACCTGTCGATGACTTTCCGCCGGGTCGTTTGGTTCAATTTCCACTCCTATATCCGCACCGCCGCGCCACAAAAACCGCCCTCCGAATGGGTCGTGACGCACGCCTTGCGCCACTCGTGGCCACATTTTCTGGCGGGTTCACCCGAAAGCTTCATCCTCAAGAAATTCCTCGCCTCCAAAATTAGCCTGCACCGCTGCGGCTACGTTGATTTGCTCGAACTGGAACAAGCAGCATGAATGTACCACTTTCCAGTCCAGTATAACTCAGGATAATCTTGGCCACCTTCCAGGAGACTTGCGACACATTGTAATCGCTCCGCAAGCGGCAACGCCAGACCGTTTTGAATTGGTCCGCCGTCATTTCGGCCGCTTGGAGAATACGCCTCGACTCCAGGCCGCTCGTGATAACAACTCGATCGTCCACGCCTTCCGGTCGCTCATGGGGCTCGCACACAGTAATATCCGGAAAACCCAGAATTGAGAATCCCTCACTGATTGTGCCGCTGTCCGAAATGCCGCAGAAGGCGTCTTTCTGTAGAGCCACACAATCGAAGAAGCCGAGCGGCGGCATGGGATGAACGAGCTTGTGCAACTTATGCCCCCCTCCATCCAGCCTCTTGCGCGTGCAGGCATGCATCGAGAATACCAGCGGGAAGCGGTATTTCGCAGCCAGCGCATTCAGAGTACCGACCAGGCTTCTGCGCTATGACTTACGCCATAATATGCCCTGTATTAAATCAATTACAACATCCCAGGCGCGGGCAGGCGAGCGACAGCGACGACATCCAAGCCTCAGCTCGCGCCGCCGCCGGTCGCAACCGAGTAACGGACTCGCCTGCCTGCCTCTGGGATGTGCCATTTTGACCAACAAATTGTGCTATACACTCCGTTATAGCACCCGTTGCAATTAGCAAGCTCCCAAGTTCATCTATCAGCGGATGCCAACTGAATGTGCCAGTCATCGTTTAGATAACTCGGTATGTTATGTGAAGGTCTATTAACACTCAATTTCGCCTAACCCAGTCCAAATCTTACTTCTACGCTCAATGCGGCGGACCTCATGTGCGGGGACACCACCTACTACTGTACATGGTGGTACGTTCTTTACAACAACGGCTCCAGCCCCAACTGTTGCATTATCACCAATTTGCACGCCTGGAAGGACAATGGCTCTGGCTCCTATGAAAACATTCCTCCCAATGCAAATGGCTTTCCTGGTTGGAGATAAGTCTGCCAGCGCATGTCCTCCTGTGGTTATGAACGTTTGCGGTCCAACGATTGTGTTGTCACCGATGATGACCTTGTCGCGACATTCAATAATGCAACCAGAAGCGAGTGAGCAGTAGTTCCCAATCACCAGATTTCCAGGTTCCAATATCCTAACCCCACAAGCTATGATACATTCACCTTGAAAACGAACACCCAATAACCGCCTGTAGGCCATCGCTTTGAAATGATGCATTGGGGGTTGCCAAAACAACGCACAATCGAATACAGATTGGATTGTGCCAATCCAAGATGACCTCAACGATGCACGAATATAATGGTCTAAACTCACACTTTCACCACTTCGTGCTGACATTGGATACCGAGCAGCAAGGCGCAGCAAACAACTGGATACGCAATCCGAATAGGCAAGGTGGCCTTACGTGTTCGCAGGAACACCAACAGGGACGGAGTAGCCTATGACAATATGCGGTCAAAACGATTATGCGCTCTGACTATTTTCAAATTACCACCACTATTCTTCACATAGTCCCCAATTCAGCCAGTCTTCGTGGCCCGTTCTTACGCAGAGTGCGGAATCTCCGATACGTGGCAGAACGTACTGGAGATCGGTCCTTTCGCATGCGGACGCAACATGCGAGCGATGCACCCAAACCCTTCAGACCAAGGCAAGGAACCGGACTGCGTAGGGTATGGACGAGTGTGTTTACGAAGGTTGCCGTAAAATGAGCGCCAAAATAGGGCCATGGCACGTTGCGCCAGGCAAACAGCACATTGTTACGATTCCCGTAGAAACTGACGCGCCCAAGATCCCGATTGGCTGAAAGATGATGAAAAACGGGATCCGCACAGCCCAAACGAACCACATGGCCGCGGTCCAACATGCGAATACAAAAATCCGATTCTTCTCCCTGATGGATCAACGGTTCCCAGAAGCCACCGATCTTGAGAAAGACATCCCGCCGCAACGCATGAGCGGTTCCGATGAAGCTGTCGGCGATCCAAACTTGGTCCTTATCCGGGGAATGCTGCAGCAACCTGGGAGAATGGTGAACATTGATGAAGGGAATAGCCACAGCCCCAATCCGATCATCGTCAAATTCGCGCAAGGTCTGCGCAACAACATGAGGCGATGAAAACTCAGCGTCGTCATCAATAGAGAAGATAAAGTCAGCAGAAACGCTCTTTGCAGCCTCGTTACGCCGGACAATATAACCCTGCGACTCCTCATGACGAATCAATTGCACAGCTGGAAAATGCTCAATCACCATTTCCGACGTTCCGTCTGTCGATCCATCATCTATTACCATAACTTCAGGCTGCACGGATTGCCCTATCGCCGAGGAAATCGTCGACCGCAGTTCACCGCATCGGTTCCTGGTTGTGATTACCACAGAGACAGAACAATGGTGCCTAATCTCACTCATGCGTGTGGCCTTGTCTTGGAATCGCACGCGCTATCAACGTTGAAGCTACTGAAAATATAATAAAAATCGGAAATGTGAAAACATACTTATAGCGGCCCAGGCGGAAATGCCACCAGAGGCTATCCACATATAATGATAAGCCATGCCTAATACGCATGGCACGCACGCAGGCAACAGAAAACGGCCTGAGATGACGCGTAATTACCCTTATACGATCGATCTGCCTTTCCCGCCCTCCTGGGTAACGACCCCTTTGTTCCGATTCCAGCATGTGTTGGATGCCGCGTAGGTTATTGTTCGCTTGGCTCGTAATGTTGCCAGGGTGAACCCTCCTAGCAACAAGCGGCGGGTCCTCCACTCGAACAAAGCCTCGTGCGATGCCAAGTCGCAACCATAAATCACATTCCTCATAATTCATCCGCTCTTCTGAAAAGCCGCCGGCTTGCAGCAAAACATCCCTTCTGATTGCAGTCGCCGAGGGAGGAACCCAAGGAGCTTCATTCCCAAGAGACAGGTAATCATCATAACATCTACCTCTGCAAATGTCCAAACCACCCATTTCTGGGCAAGGATGCGTATTCACAAAAGGGATTTCCGTTCCAGCAACAAACGCCGGACACCCTGACTTCCAAATGACTTCGTGATATATCGACAGCGTCCATGTAAACCATATGTCATCACTATCCAGGAATGCAATGTATTTGCCCTCTGCCTTTTGCAGTCCAAGATTGCGCGCAGCTCCTTGTCCACGATTCTCTTGACTGAAAAGCCGAATAGACCCTCCAATGCGTTCAACCACAACCAACGTCTCGTCTACTGACCCATCATCTACGACGATGACTTCGTAATCCGTGAAGGTCTGGGCGAATACCGAATCCAAAGCCTTGCGCAGAAAAACGACGCGGTTGCAAGTGGGGATGACGACGCTGAAGAAGGGCATCAGCTTTTGATATCAAAACGCCGTTCACGACCCACCTTATTATCCTGGCCAGATTGAATGTTCATCAGAATGGGAGTGATTAGCAACGGATACACGAAAAATCAGAACCTGCCGGCGCAGGCATCTACTATTCTCCGCGCGTTTCGATAGAGGGTGTAACCCACTTCGAGTCCACCAGCCGGTCCGACTGGATGTGCGGAGCGCGCGATATCGAGAAACTTGTGCATCTGCTTGTCCACGTCGAATATCTGCGCGGCACCGAGCTGCCTCCGACTTTCCGCTTCATAGGCTTCCGCAGAAAGCTCAAGCAGTTTTTCGATTCTACCCTGAACCGAAAATTGCAGAACGCCCGGCTCACATTCGCCCACGTTGGCGAATGGAAGATCTGCGAGAGACCCATAAGTAATTCCCTTGGAGTCGAAGCAAATAGCGCAAACGTTCGGAACTCGGCAAAAGGCGGCTTCGACAAGGGCGGTTCCCATGCCCACAAAAATGTACGCCTCGGACATCGGTTTGGCAAATTCTGCGTAGGGTAATGGACCTTCAAGGCTGATCGCATTCGCCAATCCCAGCGTAGAAATTCGTTGCTGCATTGCCGATCGAAATTCCCCGTCACCATAAACACGCCACGTCACATTCATTCCCTTCGCACGCAGTTGACCGATGATGTCAACCATATATAGATTGTATTCTTTCATCGGATCTAGACGTCCCACAGAAACGATTCGTCCCCGGGCTGGGCTGCGTTGAATGTTCTTGAACCTATTGCCATCCACAGGCAGCGGACACACGTTTGCGTCGTGCTTGTTTCCAAACCGCCGCTTCAAAATCTGAACCTGATAGGGATTCATAAAGAGTCGGTTGGCGTTGGGGATACACTGACGCATGTTCCGCTCGAAAACCAACTGTTTCACCAACCGCAACGGATTGGGCCTATGTGTCTCCCAATGCGGAATGTAGCAGCCATAGAGCACTCGTGGCCGACCCGACAATCGGCGGCTTAAAACGGTCCCCACCCAAGCCGACTCGAGTTCAAAACATTTGATCACGTCCGGCTCTGGCTCCTTCAAATCTGCCCAGATCTGGAGAACGGTCCGAGGCAGGCACATTAGATCGAAAGCTTTGCCAATTTCTAGAATTCGAAGCCCATTGGGCATGAAATTCAGGCTTTCCTTCTTTCTTCTACACAACAGGGTGGTGGTATGTCCGTGTGCAATGAGCCAGCCCGCCATTCTCGCAATGAGTGTTTCCACACCGCCGAAGGCGTCCGGGCCCGAAGAAATCAACAAAAGGTGCATGATTAATGGTTCTCTAGTCCATGTTTCGATATTCTATTGTTGCTGAAAAACTCGAAAATGGACTTCAAAAATGAAATTCGGCGCTATAACTCCGCGTGGAATTTGCGGCGCGTCGTCTGCCAGAAGTTCACCCCCAGCAATTCTTGCAGGGCCAATACTGAAACTACAGTCGCAACCGCCGTGGCAAGGAGACCAATCCAAAGACTCCACCGTTCAGGCAGAAATCGAGTACAAACGAAGATGGCTCCCAGAATGAAGACCGCAGACCCAAGGACTTTTAGGGCTGTGGCTGACCATCGGAAGCCGGTCAATCGCCCTGTCACGAGTGCCATCATCGTTGTATAGGCCAAATAGGATAAGGCAAAAGACAAACCTACGCCTTCCAACTTCCATAGTTTCATGCACACAATCATCAGCGCGACATTGACCGCGCCAAATGTGAGTTCCGTCAGCGTAAACAAAAGGCTCTTTCCGTTGGCGATCAGGACATAGCCAAGTGGCCAGCTCACGACGCGCAAAAACACGCCGAGAATCTGCCATCGGGCCACATCTGCACCCTGAACAAAGGCCCGCGAATAGAAAAGCTTCATCACCAACGGGGCAAGCGCCAACGTGGCCAGCACGCCCGGAACTGCAATCACGACGCCCATTTCAGTCTGTTCGTTCACCAACCGGTTCATAGTGGCGTGGTCATTGGCCGCCGCCGACAGGCGGGGCATGAAATCCGTGCCCATGGCAGAAAGAACAAACCCGACATAATAGGAGGATAACGTCCAGGTGGCTGTGTAGATACCCACGGCTTCGATGCCTAGTTGGCGTTTCACTAGAACACGGGTGAGATAAGCAGTGCCGCTGGATATCAACGATGACACGGTGAACGCTAAACCCAAGCCAAGCAGGCCACGCGATTCCGCCAGCGTCTCCCGCCACGTTACCGTTATCCGGGGCAAAGTCAGCCGCCGCGCATACCACCACGACAGCAACAAACCAAAAGCTGAAATACATACCAAATACGGTACAATGCCTTGTTCCCGCAGCCACCACACCAGCGCCACACTCACCACCGCGCCAAAAATGGTTCCCACAATTTGCGATGCCGCCAAGTCGCGCAGCCGGCGCAAGCCCTGCAACAAGGCGCTTTGGCCCGCCGAAACGCCGCCGAACAGCAGGGTCAAGGACATCAGGGCAATCCCCAAAATATGTTTGTTATCGCCAAAGGTGGTGCGGCTTAAAAACGGTGCCAAAGCCACCACCGCCAGCATCCCAACGATGCCCGAAATCAGCGCGACCCGGCGCAGGGTCATGATGGTGCGGGCAATCCTGGCGTCATCCTGGCATCCGCTCGCCTCCGCAATCTGGCGCACGCCGCTTGCATTGATACCCAGCCCGGACATGGCTCCCACGATGCCAACTGCCGACGTGTATAATCCTGCTAAACCTATACCCGCCGGACCAAGCAACATGGCCAGCGCCTTGGTGCGCACGATGCCAATGCCCATGTTGATGACCTGTGTTCCGCCAATCAACGCGGTGCTTTTGAAAATTTGCCGGTGGGAGGACATTCGCTGAATCAAAGAGATATCAAAGCACGTTTTAGCCCAGCGATGACGTCGGCAGCCTGTTCTTCAGTCAGATGCGGCCCGATGGGCAGGCTTAAGACGGTGGAGGCCAGTTGGTCGGCAACAGGCAGTTCCCAGAGGTCGGAGGTCAGAGGTCGGAGGTCAGCGTATGCGCCGGAGCGGTGCGGGGGGGCGGGATAATGAATCAAGGTGCCGATGCCCGCTTCGGTCAACTTCTGTTGCAACGCGTCACGTTGCGGGTGGCGGATCACAAACAAATGCCAGACGGGGGTGGCCCAAGACGGGACCGTAGGCAAAAGCTGAAAACCTGAAACGTTGAAAAGCTGAGAATTGAGATCGGAAAGCTGGTCGAGATATATCTTTGCGATTTTGGAACGGCGCTCGTTCCATTCGTCGAGGTGACGGAGTTTGACGCGGAGGAAAGCGGCCTGGAGTTCGTCCATTCTTGAATTTAGCCCAACTTCTTCGTGCTGGTATTTGATTCTGGAACCGTAGTTGCGCAGCCGGACCAATCGCTCCGCGAATTGCGAGTCGTTGGTGGTGACAGCTCCGGCATCGCTAAATGCGCCGAGATTTTTCCCGGGATAAAAGCTGAAAGCTGCGGCATCACCCAGACTACCCGCATACCGGCCCTTGTAGCGCGCCCCGTGAGCTTGAGCCGCGTCCTCCACCACTTTCAGGCCGTGGCGGCGGGCGATTTCCAAAATCGAGTCCATGTCCGCCGGCTGGCCGTAAAGATGCACGGGCATGATGGCCTTGGTGCGTGGGGTGATGGCCGTCTCGATGCGCTCAGGATCGAGATTGCAAGTCAGTGGATTCACTTCCACAGGCACCGGGGTGGCTCCGGCAAAGCTGACACCCAGCCAGGTGGCGATGAACGTGTGCGACGGTACGATGACCTCGTCGCCGCGCCCAATGTCGAATCCACGCAGAATCAGGTGGATGGCATCCAGTCCGTTGCCAACGCCGCAGCAATGTTCGACGCCGCAGTATCGGGCAAACTCGGATTCAAACGCCTCCAGTTGTCCGCCTAGCAGATACCAGCCGGAATCCATCACGCGATGGTAGGCGTCGTCGAATTCGTCCTTCAGCTCGATGTAAGCCGGTTTTAACTCAAGAAATGCGATTTTCATTTTTGTCCCTTGAGCGCGAGCAGATAATCCACGTGGTCACGATAGTAGTCCGATTCATCGTACAAATTCGAGGCAAGAACCATGCAAACCGACCCGGAGGAGAAATTATCAATTTCGCGCCAGATCATGGGACAAATGTAAAGGCCGATATAAGAACGATTCAGGTGAATACGCTTCTTTTCGTAACCGTCATCCAAAATGACATCAAAGCTCCCAGACATGGCGATGACGAGTTGATGAAGCGCTTTGTGCGCGTGGCCCCCGCGTTCCGCCCCGCCGGGGACATCGTAGAGGTAATAAACCCGCTTGATCTCAAACGGCACATGGCGTCCTCCTTCAACAAAAGTCAAATTGCCGCGCGGGTCAGCGACTTTTGGGAGGTCAATGAGTTTGCAGGATTCTAAATTCATACGGGGATTTCACTCCTTAAATGCTACTTGCCTCCGTTTTCTCTTAGAAATACAACAACCTTATCCCACTTCCTTTCCATGGCGTAGTCAAGAGCGCTGCGACCAGCAATGTCCCGTCTGTTGAGATCTGCCCCGCTTGCGAAGAGCAAACGTAAACAATCCCAATTGTCTCTATCTGCGGCAGGGCTCATTGCATACATCAGCGCGGTTGTGCCTTTGAAGCTCGCATTATTCGCGTTAACGCCTAAATCGAGAAGGCATTTGACCGCCGCACTGTTCCCATGGTAGGCGGCTACGATAAGTGGCGTCCATCCCTGGGGCGAATGCGCCTCTAATGATTCGACACGCCGGGCGCAGTTACTCACGGCCTCCCCACTGCTGCCACTGCACGCGGCAAGCAAGAGATCAAATTGGTCTTTATGCAACCAAATATCGTAATCAAGGGTCGCTACGCGAATGCTGCACTCGTTCTCTCCTATCGGCGCGCCGGCCTTTAGCTTGCTTCTACTAGGGAGTATTTCTGAGCGGCAAATGCGAAATCCATACAAATTTGGCAACTGGTATTCGTGAAAGGCAAATGCACGGATTTGATTGTGAATCGTTGAGGCTGTTTGTTTAAGTTCAACGTGAAGGTTGTTGAAATCGAGGCTGCGTCGGGAATGAAACGTCGAACCGCCAGCAGGTTGGGGCCTTGTAATAAACTCACCAGTTACTAGTCGGGAGATCCATCTCGTAAACAACTCGAGTCCAAACCTCAGATACTTGGCGTATAGTTGGCTGGAATTGTCCTCCAGACCGATCTGAATTTTGGTCTGGTCTACAATCTCGCCTGTATCAATTCCAGCGTCAATCACATGAAGTGTGACCCCTGTCTGATCTCTTCCATCAAGAATTGGCCAAATGGAAGTATATGCTCCCTTATAGGCGGGCAACAGCGAGAAGTGGATGTTGAACAAGAGCTTGCTCCGGAACCTGTCTGGTGCAATCAAGCGGTCGTACTCCAAGGACACGAAAGCCAGATCCTTGATCTGGTACAGCTCTTCCAACTGCACCACGGGCACTTTGGAATCCAATGCCCACCTCTTCAAAGACGGCTGCCATGTATCGTAGCCAGGATCCCCAAGATTTGGCAGTATCAGCAACTTCCAGTCTTGGTGGTGCGTCCGCACATAAGAAGCTGCATTAACTGCGATGCTGTTTTTGCCTGCAATGCAGAGAATCATATAACCGCAATTTGCCAGATCGTTGCGCCTCCAACAAATGTCCTGGAACCACGCTCGGAAATCTTAATGACGGTTTGCTTGTAGCGCACCAGGATGTCGCGCCATGAGCTTGGCCCGTGGAGTAATGGCTCCGCACTCCACAGGCCGAGAAAGTAAAACAGCTCGCGTTAACGCCAGAGGTCGCGCCAGTAGTTTTTCTCGGCGCGCCCGGGTTCGATGATCAATTCCATGCTCTTAAAATGCTGAAATGCTGACACGCTGAGAGCTGAAACACCCGCCTCTTAAAACTTTACCCCAAGCACACTATAGTCTGGAGATCCCTGACATCGGGCCTGAACTTGGACCAAATCGCGAATCCAGAGGTGGTTGCTCACATTTTCCCTCGCGCCGCACGCCAGGAAAGAACGTTCAAAAGGTTCGTAGCTAAAACGGGAGAAGCCAGCCGTCTTCATCATTTCTGCGATGACCTGATCGTCGCCCTCCAAAAGAACAATTTGAAGGACCGAATCAGCGAGCGAATCCGCTCCCCCCCGGAGCACCTCACGCTCGAACCCCTCAACATCAACTTTCCACATGATCGCGCGATGATCCTGAAGCACACTGTCAACTGTTACCAGTGGCACCTGAATCGATTCGCCCTGATAATCCTTCCCCACGACGTGCTTGGTAGTATCGTGATCAATTGAGAATTCCAGCGACCCCGGCTGCGCGCCAACCGCAGCCATATGCAACGCAACTCGATTCTTATGTCGTGAAATATCTACTTATGGCATTCCATGGCGAGACAATGTCGGAACCTTGCTGGATCCTCAACTTCATCAAACCTTCGGTCCGCCGCATCACCAAATGCTGCCCTCCGGATTCCCGTGAAACCATGTCTTTCCAACTGCTCGGTCATTGCTTTCTCCTCCCACATCCACAAGTGGGCGCTGTTTCCGAGCCAAGCTAATAGTAGTCCCCTAAAGCCACGCAAGCGCTTTTTTGTGCCCAAACAGGACGCTTCCATGAATTGTGGCGCGCCCCGAGATGAACCATCGGCCAGGTACTCGCTCGCCAAGTGTTCCAAATCCGGCAAAACAAATCGGAATACCCCGCAGGGCTTCAGATATTTAAAGGTATTCTGCAAAGCGACATCACAATCATCCAATGCGAGGTGTTCCAGCACATGTGAACAGTACATTGCGTTGCAAGAATTAGCTGACAGGGGTAATCCTCTCGTGATGTCGCCATAGCGGACATTGGGTGGGAAACGCTTGCCGTTCCTGGTATGAAGCACACCAACAAATGGCAGGCGCTCGAATCGCAAGGTCGGGCTTGCGTCAAAATTCACCCATGTCTGTGGAGCACACAAACCACACCCGTATTGAACATATTCAGTAGTCATACCCACGTGTCATTTCCTATATTTGCTGGAAATGATCAGTAACAACCTTAGCCAGCTACCTTTCAGCAGGAAAGGAAGGCCGTTCATCAATACCATTCGCCCAACAAATCGCCGAAAACAATTTCACCCAACCTGCCTTCTCGACACTTTCGTCGTACGCTTTCGCCACCAATTGGTAACCAGCCTTAGCAAGACGCTGGGCCAGATCTGTGTCTAATAACAGTCGTTCGATTGCATGAGCCAGGGCCTTTGGGTCTTTGGTTGGTACCAAAAGACCAGTTACCTCATGTTGAATTAACTCGCGATTTCCCGGAATGTCCGTCGCCACACACGGGACCGATGCTGCCATCGCCTCAATCAATGCACCCGAAAGCCCCTCGCCTAAGCTATTCGAGTTCCGCAAAGGAAACCACGCTGACAAAAAGGTCTGAGTCGTGTTGCGCCAGCCATGAAACGACTTTTCCAGGCACGCGCTTACGTTCCAAAAGCGACAGCAGGTCCGTGTCAATCAGGAAACTCCCTTGAATGGCAGTTCATGGCGCTCTGGCGGAAGCAGCGGCCATGGGCATCGGGAAAACTGCTTGCGCAACGCTTTGCCGGATACCCCGCGCCGTTTGGCGCGCTGGGGCGTCAGGATGATGCTGTTGGCGCCATCGCCCATGGGATGGACCGCCACCGCGCCGCCGCGCGACAAGCCCGAGGCATCGAGCCACCACCGGGGCAGGGTGCCTTGACCCACCTTGGAAACGGTCATGGTGTCTGAGACTTTCATCTGAATAAGATCCCTTACAGGAGGGCCATCGTCAAAGGCAAAATGTTGAAACGCTGAAAGCTGAAAGCACCAAATCAAAGACTGAGACTTGAGACTTGAGGGATGAAAGGGCCAAATCAAGGGCTGAAAGGCTGCCTATAAGCCTCAAAATCTCTATTGAAGGCGGTCCACGGCAATGATGTGGACTTGGTTCGCAAGGTGCTCCGCCCACCACGTCACTACCCAGATGCCAAATCGCTTGACTTGGCAGTCCCGGCCTGTGTCGTCGGGCTGGAGACTGTCACCCTGCTGGAATGCGTCCGCCGCAAGTTGATCAAAGATCCGCAACAACTCCTCCCGGCGGCGCCTTGGCAGGGAGATAAACAGGCGAAGCACTTCGTCATCCACTGTGTAATTATAGATGAGGCTCACCGACCTTGAGTGGTGAGGCGTTCGTGAGTCTGGCGCAGTTCCCCGGCAGAATGGCCCCCGCCAGCCCGGCATCGGTCAAGGCGCCGTGCGATTTCGGCGCGCCAGGAGGGGTCATTTCGCTTGGCCAAAGTGCGCAAGTGATCCGCCAATTCCAGACGATCTTCATCCGAGAGAACTTCGACAGCTTGTTTCAATTCCGCCACGCTCATATAGGGTATGTTAAGTTACGCGGCTCAGATTTTCAAGCGCTTTCGCAGACGCCAAAGCAAAATGCTGCCGGGTGAGTAGGACGCGGTGCGTCGGTTGAAGGCGGCAGTCCATCTGTCAATGCACGCCAAATGATTCGTAATTTTTGATTGTTGAACCAAGAAGGCGCCCAGCCACGGTGGCCTTTTCAGCCAGCTTTTTTCCGGCGGATTCACTCAAGCAGGAACACGCGATCGTGGAACGGATGCGCTCACCGTCAACCGTCCCCCGCCTACCGTTTTACTGCATTCCCCATTTCTACTTTCGGTTTTCATCTTTTTTGTTTTGCACGCCGCCGGTCCAGCGCATTTTCAAAGCTGACGAGTTCGCGCAGCAAAGCGTTGTAGCGGGAAAAGGCGTCGCCGCCTTCGTGCTTGAGCAAATCGTAGAGTTGCAATTCGGCCTCGGAAATCTGGCCGGGAGTATTTTCAGGCATCAGACCGGCCCTGCTTAACCGGGGGCGGGCAATGTGAACCAGGCACGCGGGAATGGTGTATAGGCCGGCCTGGACATCAGCCAGTCCCTGGCGAACCAGTTCGTCGCCGGGCAGACCGGCGATCAACTCATTGGTGGACATCGCAGAATTGAGTGACTGCTGCGCGAAATGCGGCGGGGTCAATGGCCGGATAACGGATGAGTTGCGGTTCGATCAACTGAAACAGTTCGCGCAACTTGTCCATTTGAATCAAACCGTCCCGCAACAGGGACTGAACGTCCCGCAAATCGCGTTCGTGTCCCCGTTGCAGTTTGGCCAATGCCTGGCCATAGGGATCGTAGTGATAGAACTCAACCAAGCCGTGAGTGGCGATGAACAAACTGCGTTCGCGCCAGCCGGGAATGGCAGGGATGAATTGATCCGGACTGGCCAATTCCACGTTGATATCCAATTCCTCTTTCAACAGGGCAATGGCTTCAAAAAGACCGGCGGGTTCCGGATCAGGCTTGATATCAATGTCAATGGTCATGGGGCGCCAGCCGTGAAGAACGGCCGTCGCGCCGCCGGCGAGATAGATGCGTCCTTTGCCCCGCACCTGTTTTCCCAGGGCGGCCATGAACGACTCAATTTTGGCTTTGTCGGTTTCCAAACGCACGAAAATCAAAAACAGAAACTAAGAAAGCAGAAAGCGGAAATTGGGACCGGTGGGCGGTTGCCGGTGGACGGGGCGGGGGTGCGTCGGTAGTCGGTGCGTCGGTGGACGGTACATCGGTCAAAGCGAGCAGAATGATTCGTAATTTTTGATCGTTGAACCAAGAAGGCGCCCAGCCACGGTGGCCTTTTCAGCCAGCTTTTTTCCGGCGGATTCACTCAAGCAGGAACACGCGATCGTGGAACGGCTGCTCTTACCGTCAACCGTCCCCCGCCTACCGTTTTACTGCATTCCCCATTTCTGTTTTGGCGCTCAGGCGGGGGTCCAATCGCGCGGAATCGGGACATGGGGGCGCTCGCCTTTTCGGTGGTGATCAAGGCTCCTGCTTGAGTACTTGTGCGCTCTGAACCCCACAGGAAGCCCGTTAATCGCCGCCCAGCGTGTCGCCGCCTTTAGCCAGGCTTCGCATGTGATGTCGCACAGATTGGAAAAGAGATTCTCCTCCGCGTCCATTTCAAGCTCCAGCAACATGCAGCCGTTTTCGCACAATTCCCGGCTGAAACGCCGCATTTGTGCCGGCTGGAACCGGCCGTCCCTCTTCTTTCGCCATTCTTTTAGACCGTCTGGAAGGACCAGCTTGACGTGTGAAAAATTAAGCTTCATGACGAGGAATTCAAAATCCAGCCAAAGGCTCTCCAGGGAGCCGCAGCGGGCGGCTTCCATTTCCAGCCAGCGGCTCATGGTCAGGGCGTATTGGATGTTCTCGCGCATTTCGATGGAATTTCCGAGGACGCGCCCGACGGAAAACCACTCGCGGCTGAAACTGAAGCACCGGGCGGACAGGATGAAGACCAGACAGCCGACCCCGAACAACGCAGCCGCCCAGCGTCCCTGCGACAAGAAGACGACCAGCCCCAACACGAGAAAAATCAGCGAGAGGAAATAAAGCGTCAAAACCGCCCGTCTCGGAGTGTAGCCAATGCCCAAAAGCCTGTGATGGATGTGCCGCCGGTCCGGACGAAAGATGGGGATGCCCCTCAAGCCGCGCCGCAGGATGGCCAGGCTGACATCTGCAATGGGGAGGGCCAGAACGAACAGGGGGGCCAGCAATGCCGCCGCAATGGTCCCCTTATGGGAATTGATGATGGACAGTTCGGCCATCAACAACCCCAGAAAATAGGCGCCGCCATCCCCCATGAATATGCTGGCTGGCGGGAAGTTAAAGCGCAAAAACCCGATCAGCGCCCCGACCATGCCGGCGGCGCACAGCGCCGGGAAGGCGGCGGAGCCTGTCAGCCCGGCGTAGCAGAGCAGCCCCATCAGCATCAGGGAAATGCCGCCGGCCAGACCGTCCATTCCATCAACCAGGTTGATGAGGTTGGGCAGCGCAATCAGCCAGAAAACGGTCAAGGCGCATCCCCCGAAGAAACCGAGTTGGTAGGTGCTTCCGGTCAGCGGGTTCTTGAAAGCTTCGATGTGGATGCCCGCGAACCAAGCCGCCAGCGCAATCAAGATCTGCCCGATCAATTTCTTTCTCGCTCCCAATGGTTTTAGATCGTCCCAAAATCCCAGCAAGAACATCGCCGCCGCGCTGCAAACAATGACCCATCGGGTTTGGGCCTGCGCGGCATCCCCGGGGAACCAGAAACTGACGGCGAGCGAAATAATCAGGAACGAAATCACCATGGCGAGACCGCCCAACCGCGCCCTCTCGCGCTTTTGGGTATGATGAGGCTGCGAAACTCCGTTTCGCTTAAGAAAAGAAAGGCGCCGCAGGATTACCGGAATCGCCAGCCATGTAACCAAGCCGCCGCCGCAGGCAAACATAACCATTGTCCAAATCATAATCGCACTCCCAAATTCCGCAATTCGCTCAATTTTGAATAATTGAAATCTTCTTTGCCTTTTTTATCTTATCAGGTCTCTGCCTTCGATTGGCGCTGATAATGAGGAAATGGAGGCCGGAATGCAAGCAAAAAAGACTTGCCTTGCTGTCAGATGGCATGGGGTATGCGTATAAAAACAGAGATCAGAGGTCACAGGGCAAAATGCTGAAAAGATGTCTGCCTTCAGTTTTCAGCTTTCAGAATTTCAGCTTTTTCTTCCCATGGCCGGGCCGAATGATGGCAAGGCAATGTCGCGCACCATCCATGCCGGCACTTCGGCCGGGACTTCAGAACGATTGCCCAGGACTGCCCGGAACCGGGTGATGGCGGTGGCCATGCGAAAAAGCCGCGAGGCAGCCTGAAAGGCCGCCAAGCGTTTGAGGGCGCGAGCGGAAACGTCCGGCGCTTCCGGCAATCGTTGATGCAAGGCGGCCGCCCAATCGGCGGCATCGCGCAGGGAATCGAGGTCGGGTTGCGTTCCCTTTTCCACGCGGTTCCAGATTTCATTCAGGCGCGGGGGATGAAAGGCCAGTTCGTATGCCAGTTGCAGCTTTTCACGGGGGTTCATTTTTGCCAGCGCCGGCAATCGCCGTTGAGGTTCTTCAAGTTCTCCCGGACGATAATGTCTTCTCGAAAGGCGGCCGGCAATCTCTCAACCGCCCGGACTATGTCTTCAAAGCCGACCCTTCCGTTGACCATCAGGAATTGAATGTCGGCCTGGTCGGTGGGATCATAACGAATCAATTTGCTCGCGGCCAAATCCGGCGCGCTGACGGTAAAAATGGTCAAATGGCCTCCCTGCCATAAAACCACCCGTCCACCGACCGAAGGATCGGCCAGGCACAATCGCAGCGGGCCGATCCATTCGATATGATCTCCCGCAAAATCCGCCGGCGGATTAACTGGCAGGCCAATTTGCGCGGCGGCGCTTCGGAGCGTGGTTTCATTGACCTGACTGTAAGGACCGGCAATATCCACATCCAGGCTGATGCGGCCTTCTTCGCCCAGCAGCATGCAGGCCGCGCTGCCGTAGATGCAGCAGGCAGCTTTTTCATCGAGTGAGCCGTCCAATTGGCTCAAATAAGTTCGTAGCGCGGTGTGATCCATTATCAAGACAAAATGCTGAAATGCTGAAATCCAGAGGTCGGAGGTCAGAGATCAGCGGACGCAAATCGAAAGCTGAAAAGCACAAGGTCAACTCCAAGCACTGAGAAACTCGATGCGGTTTCGCATGTCCTCAGCAGATTTGGCCGCCACGATCCGGAGGAGACGACGCATTTGGTCGCCAACGGGGTAGCGTTGCTGCTGCGCCAAGATCAGCCCGGCATGAGATCGCCCCTGGGCCTGAAGCCGGCAATAGTCGCCGACATTGAAACTATAGAGGACTCGTCCTTCCCGCGCCGCAAAGGCGAGGTGGGCCTCATCCTGCCGCTCGATCATGTCCGCTTCGTGCGCGGCAAGCATGTCCAACCCCCGCGCCCGCAACGCCGAAACCAATGCCTTGTCCATGGTATCCTCGTCAAGGTAGAGGCGGATTGTCACGCTGGTTTGGGGGCATCGGTATATTCATGTTCGAGCCGGTCAGCCTCAGCTTCTTCCGCCGCCAAGTCAGCTTCGATTGTCTCTCGATTGGCGTGGTAATAGGCCAGGGCAGCATGGGCCTGAGCCAGTGAGAGATGTCCAATCCGGTCGGCGATCTCCTCGGGGGCAAAGCCGAGCTTGTACCAGACCACGACACGCCGCACGGACACACCCGTGCCGGCGATACGGGGGCGCCCTCCGCAGACGCCGGGTGTTCGAGTAATCAGGCTGCCAATTTCCACCAAAGACTGTGTGCCCATAGGCAAGAGATTAACATTTGATCATCCAGAAAGCAATCCGATTCAGAAGAATGCGAGCCAGCGTCAGGCGTTGAACGGCCGGCCATTTCACTCGCGGCCAATCTCATTCCGTCCTGAATTTGGAGACAAAGCTCCGCACTTGGCCGTTTGTGAGGTTTTTCCCGCAAACGGTTCCGGCTGCTATCCGGTCGGCAACCGTAATCCGGCCGCCAACGGCTATGTTTCGGCGCAAAGGCATCCGCCTTTGGTCTTGCGCAACATGCTACGTGCCACCCAACACTCTCAACAGGAATGGCAGGACGCGCTGCCCATTTTTTTCCCAGCTTTGCAACATCTTAACCCGTGCCAATGCGTGCTTTCGCGCTTCACCCGTCAGGGATTGCGCTTTTTCAGTGATTTGTTCCAGCCGGGTTCCGCTGTCGCTTAAATGGGTCGAAACCTGCTGGCGCAGAAAGTTCCCGGCCAGATTCCGCAATTCGGCCACGGCTTCGTAATGCGTGCCCCGCGCGCCCGGCACTTCCACGACCCGCACCGCGCCCAAGTCCCGGAGATATTTCAAGCCCTCGCTGGCCGAGCCGTTGCTCAACCGCAGACGTTCCATGAGGTCGCCCATGGTCAGAGGCCGCGGGGAAATGAACAACAGACCGTAGATTTCAGCAATGGAGGGCCGCTGTCCCAGCGCTCGGGAAAGCTGCACGAAAAGACGCATGACATCCACCTCCACCGGGTTCAGAGTCGCCCCTCCCGGCCTGTTTTCCATAGAATTCCGCTTCACGAGGCGGAAGTATGGCAGATTCCAGGATTATTTCAATAAAAAACGATAAAAATCTTTGCCCGGGCGCTTTCTTGGGTTCGCCTCTTAATCCTAATCCTAATCTTAATCTTAATCTCTTCTTCTCTTCACGATGGAGATTAAGATTAAGAACCGGAAACCGCCACCCATAAAAGTGACATGCGCCCAACGTTATGGCGTTCCGCAAGGTACTCCGCCTGCCGGCCCGCCTCTTCCTGGATGCTTTGGGTGCGAAATCCGCCGGCGACGGCGCGCAGCAGTTGCGCCGCGGAAGGGTGCCGCACCCAGCCCAGCATTTGCAACAAGGCGCGGCATTGCGCCGCCCGCCTGCCATACCATTCCTCCAGGTAGCGATGCGCCAGCGGCGCCGCTCCCGCCCCCGCGCAAGCGCCGGCCAGGGCGAGAACCCCCTTGCTGGCAATGGCGCGCGCGCCCGGCTTGGCGTCCTGGCCGACCCACGCCTCCAGCACAAACTGGCCCAGCGCCTCGCGCCCGGAGCTTTCCAACCCGGCGGCGAACCGGCGCAGCAGCGGGCCGGGTTCGGGACTTTTGCGCCGGCAGCACTGCGCCAGCCACCAGTGGACAATCTCCAGTTCGACCAGCCTGCCGTCGTCCGCCCAATGAACCGGCGGCAATCGCTGGAAAGGAAACCAGGCCAACAGTTCCGGCATTCCCGCCGCCAACCCCCGCGCGGATTCCTCCAGCAAACCGGCGCGGTCAAGGGGCGGGCCTTCATCCGGGTTGTAGCGTCGAGCCTCCGGCTCGACCGGAAGCGCGGACGTTTCATCCGGGGTGGGGGACAAAGAAGTTGGAGCGCCGGCTTGCAGCCGAATGGCACGTAGTTAAGGCATAAGATACGTCAAATCAACCACTTGCGTCTGCTCACTCCTGGCACCTTCTTGAGAATGGTTTTCAGTGAAAATGCCTGCATGCTCTCGACGGT
>Ga0181530_10002866_pt1 | contig 19947 bp, 21 predicted proteins | sample PEATcosm2014_Bin_42_FD_119769 | JGI IMG/M metagenome (GOLD analysis project Ga0181530, IMG submission 119769) | Peatland microbial communities from MTU Mesocosm Facility, Houghton, MI, USA - PEATcosm2014_Bin10_60_metaG | ecosystem: Environmental > Terrestrial > Soil > Wetlands > Peat | place... | reverse complement strand
GAGCCTCCACAGGCCTCGTCACGAGGCCCTCCGGGAAGCACCGATTGACCTGTTGCTCGTCACATCGCTGTCGCGTGCGTGATCTCGCGCTCGTAATGATCGCTTTTCAACAAGCTCCTAGAGGAGGAGTCTTTCCCGATGCTCTGGAGCACCTGAATGCGCCCGCCCTTTCCGATTGTGTCGTCAGTATTGGCGTGATAGGTCGGGATCATCCGAACAATGTCGCGAATGGGGTCCTTCGCTGCGGCAGAGTTAACTGATGCAGTTGGCACCTCTTTGTGTTTCAACGCTGGCCGCGTGGGTCGAGCACCACCATGGGTACTCTTGGTAATCGTGAGACTTATGTCTGGAGCATTGGCCGTGAGTTTTTCACGAACATCGTTGATGATGGCCTCGAAGACGCCCTTTTCATCGGTACGAATATAGAAATGGGCCGTGTTCAGGATGGCGGCCGGGTAGTGTTGCGCGCCGGGCTGGCGCAGAACGCGCCCGATGATCTGAGTCACCTGATCGGGTGAACCCATGTCTTTGTCGATATAGCCGAAAGAACACGCCGGATCGTCCCACCCCTCCTGAAGACTGAGGTTGAAAATGATGTGCCGAAACTTCCCGGCAATGAACTGGTCATAGTCAGAATCCCCTCCCGCAAAGAGGTTGAGGGTCGGCGGCGGCGGCATTTTTGGATCGAATTTTAGATCACAGTAAACAGCAATTTCCTTGGGATCGACCCCGTTTTCTACTAGGTGCCGCCAGATCAGGATTGGACGGGCCAAGCGCTCACCGAAGGGCCGCGCCGAATCCTCTTTGACGGTTGAGCCGTCCACGACGTTCGTATTACTCACATAAATTGCCTTGGGCTGAAACTCCAGCCCGAGTCGCTCGGCGATAGCATCCGCTTTTTTCATCTCCGTAAGCAGTTCGTTGACGGCGATTTCCATGGGCGTCAGATAGCCGCACATCATGATCTGTTTTTTCACGAGACCGGACTTCACAACGTCCGCGCTTTTCACGGCCGTTACGAAGTCGGTATCCGTCCAGCCCTTATCCTGTTTCAGCCGGTTGATGATTTGTTCTAAAGCTGTTGGAACGCGCAGGGTGGCGCTCGCGGCCACTAGCGCATCGGGAGACAGTTCAAGGAGGAGCTCCGTCTGCTGGTTGGAAAGGTTGTGGCCCTCGTCATACACAACGATGAAGTGCCGGCGCCTGCCCTGAGCGTCCCTCCGTCCCTTGAGCATGTCCCAGAGAGACTGAGAGGCAGCATCGAGACCAACCTTGAAAATTTTCCGGTCGCCTTGCTCTTTGTCCCTTTGATTGAATTTTCCAACCGTCGCCACGAGAATCAAGCCGCGTGTGCTGTCTTCAACGTCGGCCGGTTTGCAATCCAGCAGAGGCTTTACGTCGAACCCACCCACAAGATCGGAGTACTTCCCGTTGGCGAGATTATTGAATGTCTGCCATACAACTACTCGGCCCTTGGAGAGCCAGAGGACGATTGGTTCGATCGGCAAACGGCTTCGTATATGTTCGATTGCGTCGGCTACGATCAACGTCTTTCCGCTGCCGGTTATCGACGATAAGTTCTGGTAAAACGGAACGATCTTGCCATGCTTTACCAGCAGCGGGTCTTCCATGTACTGATGGAACCGCTCGGCGATTTGGGTTGATGCCTCAATCTGAAACGGCAGTAGCTCCATTAGCCTTCAGCCTCCCCGCCCTCTTCGTTGTATGGGTCACTGTTCTCATTGAGGCCGAGGTGAGCGAGAATCTTGTCTGGAATTTTATAAAATCGGACGTTTTTCGATTGATATATCTCGTAGCGGGCGTATACATGGTAAGGCGGTTTTAAATCGGCTTTTTTTGCGTCCTGAAGGACAAGGTTGTAACTCGCGACATCAAGCTGGCCCACGGGGCCACCGCCGTTATGCCAGATGATGAAATAACCTTCACCGTGCTGGCTTCGACCCACGAGGTAAGTAAATCTTGAATCCTCGATACGAATCAGATTGGGGCTGTTGCGAGTACCCGTTTCCCAATGCGACGTAATCACCACATCGACGAGCTCGTCCTTCTTCATCGACAAGACGGTTTTTGCATCGATCTGACTGGTGAGCATACGAAATTCAAAACCCCCGCCCAATGGCTCTGCGAGCTTTTTTAGCTTCTGGTTTTTGTCGAGCCGCTCTCCTGTGACGGCGTTCTTGAGTCGCTGCCACGTTAGCGTCCGGGCGTACTTGTCGCCGTTGTCCGGACGGCCCTGCTCAATCAGAATGAACCGGCGATCTGTCCCCGTCTCCTTGTTCAGATCCAGCACTGCGTGGCCCGTCGTGCCTGATCCGGCATAGGGGTCCATGACAAGGCCCGCCGCCGGGCACCAGAGCTGAATGATTTTTTTTATCAGCTTGAGCGGTTTTACCGTATCAAAACCGTGCCCTTTGCCAACGATGCTATTCAGTTCATTAATTCCAGTCTGGCTGTGCCCGGACTCCTCGTGGTCCCATGATTGCGCTCCAATTTCCAGCGGCGCCTCGTAGTCTTCGTCAGCCCAATAAGTGAGTGCTACCCGGCCCTTTTTCACGAAGTTCAGATACCGTTTGAAATTCGGCCGCCCGCTACCGTCCGCGCCGAAATAGAGAATGGGCCAGACCTTCGTGTCTCGGACTTTTTCGGCGGCCTTCCGCGCGCGGACGATTATTGTGTTGTCCGATATGCTGGCGTCATTCACAACCGGGTCCTCGTCTAGGTTCTGGTTTCGAGGAATCTTAGGGATGGGCGCACCGTCGATCACCCATGCTTTGGCCCGGCCGTCGTTGATATCTTTCTCAACATATTTCGAGCCGTACTGTTCGAGAACTTCCTTCATACGGCTCTTTGGAAGCCTCCACGACGGCGTTCCAGGATAGTGCATGGCGCCGGTGAAAGGAGACTGAATTCCGTAACGATCGTGGTCGCGACGGTCGCGGCTTGTTGGATTGTCGTACCGCCATAAGCCGTCCGGGTCGTTGTCGGGGTTCGTATACCGGGCGTTCATTTGGTCTGTTCTGGGTGTCAAGCCGGTTTTTGCCAGCGGTTTATCTTTTGCGTACACGAGAACATATTCGGTGGCGGTTGAAACGTGGCGGCTGTCGTTCTTCGGAGCATAGGCCTTTTGCCAGTTGATGATCGCGATGCGATTATCTTCTCCGAAAACCTCATCCATCATCAGGCCAAGGTCGAAGAGCTCGTTATCGTCGATGCAGACGGCAACCACTCCCTGTGGTTTGAGCATGGCCTTCATCATCTGAAGACGCGGGAGCATGGCCTTCATCCATTTGGTATGCCGCGAGCCGTCCTCCAGCGTGACTAGCGTTCCCAAATCAGGATCGTTGGGGTCTTCATCCCAGCGGTCGTTGTAGCGAAAATACTGCCCGGTGTTGTATGGCGGGTCGGCAACGATCAGATCAATTTGACCGCGGTACTTATACAGCGTCACCATCGCCTGCAGATTCTCGCCTTCGACGAGGAGGTTCTTGCTCTGCTCCTCCGGTGTGCCGACGTGTAGGTCTTTAATCCGGCGCGTGACGCGAGGCCGTACACGCCGGGCAATCTCCATCGCGGTGCGTTTGCCATGAAAGCTCAGGCTCACGCCTCCGTTAACCATCCGCTTGACCATGGCAATCAGGTCTTCACGGTCCAGTAGGTCTATACCGTCAAAGTCAGTCAATGGGTGAGTGAGTTTGGGCACCACGGCTATTTATACCTTCTCGCGGTTATGTGTTTACAAAAATGTAAACATGCACAGGTTTAAGCATTTGAATTGGTGGATACCCACTTAGCTAGTAGTTCCTCGACGAGATCGGAAAGGTCCTTACCTGCGTGCACATCCTCCAACAGTAACCGAGTAGCATTCCGTTTTGTCTCCTTGCGGACGAAAAACGTTGTGGGGCTGTATGCCGGATCGCTCCGCTTCCCTCCCCTGCCCCCGGCTGGCGCGGCTGGCTCTGCCATAGCGCGCGAGCGCGGCGTTGCTTTAACTTCGGATTGCACTTCGGCAACGGAAGGCCCCGGACGCTTCAATCGCCCGAGAGCCCCGGCAAACTTACTTTGCTCGGCCATGTTTGAACAGCTCCTTTCCTGCGGTCGCGTATGCTTCCCATGCTCTTAGGGCGCGGGGATCGTCCACCTGATCGACGGTTACACCCGCTGCGGCGGCCTTCTCGAATGCTTTCAGGCGCGGGATGTCCGCGCGAAAAAGGGGAATCTTTTGTGTTGTCAACTCGGCTCGAAGCTGCGCGCCCTCATGTTCAGGCGGCGGCGGTACTTTAGTTAGAAGCACCTTGTACCGATCTGCCCCTAGCTGTTGCAATACTTCGAGCGTCAGCACAAGCCCGTCCGTGTCGAGACTTGCAGGCACGGCGGGAATGACCAGCAAATCACAGCCCTCGGAAAGGGCTTTCAAATCGATCTTGTTCGGGCGCTGACCAGTGTCGATAACCGTGTGCTCATAGTTGCGGGCGAGTCGGGCCGCCTGAACCTCGTCGGCCACTTTGAAGGGAAATCCCTTTCCGCGCTGGCTCCAGAGAGTCGCATTACGTGTATCGTCGCCGTCGAGCAGAAGCGTCGGCGCCAAAGTCTGCAAATAAGCCGCAAGGTGTACCGCAGTTGTGGTCTTCCCCACCCCGCCCTTGTAGCTGGCAACCGTGATTATCAAAGACTTGCTCCTATTGAACGTTTACACGTTTGAATGTGTAAAGCTGTGAACGCTCGAACGCCTGAGAATATACCCATCTGAACCTGCAAGCGTATAGCAAAATTGAAGAAAAATGCAAGCCGAACGTGCAAACGTTTAGAAGTGTGAACGCTTATATGGTTCGGGAAACGAGGGCCGCGCGGGGCAGGGAAGGGGGTTGCGTAGCGTTGCCCGTGTGATATTTTTAGGCGGCAAGAAAATGGCGAAGACCCTCCCTACGTTCGACGAGTTGTTCAATCCGCTGATTAGAGCGCTGCGTGCTCTCGGCGGCTCTGGCTCAATCCAAGAACTTTACGAGAAAGTAATCGAGCTCGAACGGTTGCCGGAGGCGGTTCTGTCACAGACGCACAACGACAACAGCGATCAAACTGAAGTGTTTTACAGACTAGCGTGGGCTCGTTCGTATCTGAAAAAATTTGGGCTTTTGGAAAATTCCAAAAGGGGCGTCTGGTCGCTGACGGCGCGGGCCAAAGAGCTCGAAAAAGTGAACCCCGTGGAGGTCGTTCGATTCGTCAAGGCTCTCAACAGAAAGAGCGGAGCAAAAACAGCCGAACCGCACGCACGACGGGAAATTCCCGAAGAGCTATTGGAGGAGGAAGCTCAAGAGGAAGCATGGAAACTGACGCTCAGCGGCGTGCTTAGTAAGCTGGCACCGGCGGCTTTCGAGAGGCTGGCCCAACGTATGTTGCGCGAATTGGGTTTCACGCAGGTGGACGTGACAGGCCGGAGTGGTGATGGTGGCATTGATGGTCGAGGGATTGCCCGGATCAATGGCGTGATGAGCTTCCATGTGCTCTTTCAGTGCAAACGCTACAAGGGCACGGTCGGTCCCGGCGAGATTAGGGATTTCCGGGGGGCGATGGTAGGACGGGCAGACAAGGGTTTATTCATCACAACCGGAATATTCACTCCGGCCGCAGTCAAAGAGGCCACACGGGACGGAGCTCCTCCGATTGATCTGATGGACGGAGAGGAATTCGCGGAACAACTCAAGGAACTAGGCCTCGGGGTGCGGAAAGAAATGATAGAAGCTATCACGGTAGACGAGGCGTGGTTTGACGGCGTTTGAGCTCGTGCTGTTTTTCGATTTTAGAAGAGGCTCAATTGCAATGGCCCCGACGCTTCCGGCACTGACTCAGGCCGCGCCGCAACCTCTTCCGCGATGAATCTCAGCGGTGGGCCACACAGCACAAACATCTCGCGTCCGTGTTTCACGGCGACGCCATGATAAAAACCGGCCGGGTCGCTCCGCGCCGCCTCGGCCGTCTCGATGGTGCCAGTCCGTGCCCCGTATGTTGTCGGCGTCCCGTTGAACACGCGTTCCGGCACGATGCGGTACGCTTCGTGTTCCGTCCCCCCGCTGCTGGTTAGCCCCGATCCCGTGATGCTCGTGCAGATCCAAAGTGCACCGGCATGCTGGAACGGTTTACGCACTGGCTGACCACTCGCGATTCGGTCGGCGCTGTAGGATTCGTTTATGTCGCCCGCGCGACCGTGCTGCAGCCGGGCCGGGTTTACGGCACAGGGGGCACGTTCTTCGGTGGGCGTCTCCGTCACGTTGTCCTCCATGTCGATCACCCCGCTGTCAGATGCCGGGGCAGGGAAGCGGCCTCGCTTCCGCGCAGGAGGGCGGCCCGTTGTTGGTGGCCATTCACGCTGCGCTGCTCGCGCTGTGGTTCGCGCCGCGCAGGGGCCGCGAGATAGCGTTCAACACCGGCGAGCCGTCTGCGGGCGAGGTCACAGTATTTCTCTTCAAGCTCGATCCCGATGTATCGGCGCCGCAGGAGAGCTGCGGCAATTAGGCTGCTGCCGGAACCCGCGAAAGGGTCAAGCACCACGTCGCCCGGTTTGGTGAAGGCCTCGATGATCGGCTTGAGGGTGTCGACGGATTTCTCTGTCGGATGGCCGTGGTTGCCGGAGTAGTGCCATGGCTGCACGTCTCTGATGGGGTCGGCTGGCAGCTCGGGACGGCCCTTGGCCAGCAGATAGGCGGACTCATGCGCGTATCGCAGGAAGCGCTGTGACGAGGCGTATTCTTTGCTGAAGACGATGTGTCCCACGGGCGTGAAGCCTGCGCCCTTCCAGGCGGCGAAGAACGAGTCCACGCGGTTCCAGCCATAGAACGAGACGCACAGGCTGTCGGGTTTCAGGACGCGGTAAACGTCCTTGAAGGCGTCGAGCACCTTGCCGGGATAGCGGTCGTTGCGGATCGTCCGTCCGCCGCGGTCCCTGTACCGCACGAAATACGGCGGGTCTGTCAGTACGAAGTCCACGCTCTCGGTGGGCAGGGTTTTAAGAATCTCCGTGCAATCACCCTGAATGACGCTGCTCTGCATGATGTCTCTCCTCCCACTGTGTTTCATCGCGCGAGAGACACAGCCGCGCGCATAAGGCCGAGCGGTCACCACGCGGGAGCGGGGAAAACGGCCAACACGGGAGCACCCGCAACGCCGGGGGCGAATGGAGCGGGCCGCGCCGTTGACCGATCAGCCGCGCACGGCTTTAACGGAGCGCCAAGGATGAAACACGGTGGGGGCAGAGCGCAAGGGGCGTCTTTCGGGGGTACAACGGAGCATCACGGTAGGGGGTATGAGCTGAATCCTCCCGCTTTTGATCGCAGGTCGTGGATTCGATCTGACACTTTTTTCTCGCGTTTCTTGCGAACCTCCAGATGAACCTCATCTGCCTTGCGGATCTCTTTCGAGGTCTTCTTTTCCGTCATGATTTGCTGATATTCCATGCGCTCACTGATGAGACGCGCGAGGAATAGTTCCTCAGCGATAATCTCTAAAATCGTCTCGGTTCGACCCTGCGTAGTGTTCTCCGGCATGAAGGCAGTGTACCCTTTCGACGAGCGCGACCCGGCGCGGCTGCCAACCACAACGGGAGGAGCAGGGAAGCGTCGCCGCCCGGCATTTGCGGGCGCGCGGGAGGAGGGCAGGGAAGGGCGAAAATTTCGCGCGCAGAGAAAACGCGGGCGGGCTTATGGGGTCAGAACCGCGAGTTCGGGAAACACTTTAAAGTCGGCGTCGTTGAAGGTGTAAATTCGCTGAATCCCGTTCGCCTGCATGGTCGCGACGATCTGCAAGTCGAATACGTCGCCACCTGTGACCGGGTGGCGCTGTAGCAGTTGCATCCATCCCGCAACCGCCCGGGCCGGGGCGGGGAGCACATACAGACCGGGAAGGGCCAGCATCGACGAAATTATGCTCAGGGCTTCCGGTGAAGAAGAAACAACCCTGACCCGGCGCGGGTTGGTGATGATCGAATAAAACTCGCAGAGTATCTGCGACGTGACGTAGAGCGTTACGGAAGGGTCGCTGGCTGCGTCAAGTAAGGCCCGTGATGCTGTGTGCTGCGGGGCGTCTGCATCTACCGCATAGGCCAGAACATTTGCATCGAGTACCCCCGGCTCAACGGACATCGTCGTAGATGTCGCGCCGGTGGAGCGGGCCAATCACTCCGAGATGCAAAATTGGCACCTTGGGGGTTGAGCCGTTGCCGGCGACGACGTGGGCCGCCGCTCCGCGTTCGCTCATGAGTCGTTCGAGCAGTGCGTCCACGGAAACACCCTGCCTCCGCGCTTCGTCAGTGATGCGGGCTTCGGTTTCGTGTGAAATGTCGATACTCATGGAACTGCTCCTTTTTTCAAGATTACCGTGACCGCCCGATTTTACGCTGGTTCAGCGGCTTTGTCACGGTGTAGCGAGAAGGGCAGGGAAGGGGTCTAGTGCTCTCGCCCGCCGGAGCCGGGCGGGTTGTGTCCACCGTCGTGCTGCAACATCTGTTTCTGTTGTTCCTGAAACTGCTCCTGAACCTCGGCAAGGCGGTCTTTGTCTTTCAACCAGCTCTTCCAACCCCGATTGATCTGGTTGTTACGCTCGATGGCCTCTTCCTGCTGGGCAGGCATACCGCCCATATCAGTAGTCCGTCCCGGCGTTCGGATAAGATCTGGACGTGTCGGCTCCGCGGCGGCTTGCTGTTCCTGCTGCCGGTGCTGCGCTTCTTCTGGCGCGTTCTTCAGCTCGGCGTAATTGGGGCGGTGCGGTTCGTATTCGTCCATAACCCGCAACCCGAAGGGGTCGCAGGGCTATTTTAACAGCGGTTCAGGGCTTCTTCTCTTTTCGCTGGTCGAGCGGATGGTTCAGATCGTATCGCTCGTCAAAATCGCCAACCACGGATTTGATGCGTCCAATGGTTGGCCACATGTTAGGGAATAGCTTTGCCTCAAGCCCGTGCAGTCGCTCGTTATGATCCACGACAGCGCCGCCGAGATCCCGATAATCGTGGAGCGGCCTTTCGATGCTTTTGAAACGCTCGTTCATCAGGGAAATAACGCGCCTGATCTCCTCGATGTCCTCCCGCTGTTCGGCCAGCTCGTGGGCCACGCTCGACAGCACGGCGTCGATTTTTTTGATGCGTTCGAGTAATTCTTTGCTAGTCGGTTCGCTCATCGTCACGGTGCGCTCCCGCGCATGAATGCATGAAATCTATGGGTATTCTTTATAGCCGGTGAACGGTAAAAAATCTATGAAATAGAGAGCCTTGAGAGGGGTTATGGTTAACGGGGCGTGAAGGCTCGACGGCGGAATGAGCGGCTGCCTGTGCCTGCTGCTGCTCATGTTTCACCGCCGCTAAGCCGGGCTTTGCTTTCGGCACGCGCCTGAACCGTGCCCACATGGCGCGGACGGCTGCCCGGCCGTTCTTACGGGGCGCTGGGCTCGACGTTGGCACAACGCGGCGGGCAATCAGCCGGAATTGATGGGCGAATGTTCTGCACAAACCCCATTGCCTCAGCTCGTCAAGCAGCGTCAGGCCGCCCCGCGCGGGCAAGGCGACTTCTTCCGGTTTGCGTTCTGGTTCTCGCCGAGAGGTTCCGCCGGGCTCCCGGCTCTCTATCGTTCCAGTCCGGGACTCTGCCGGCCGGGGTCCTCACGGGCCTTCGCTTGTTGGCGCTCCTGATGGCGCTGCTCGATCTCGTCGCGAGAGGCGCGGTCTTTCAGCATCTGCTTCCAAGAGACGGGCTGAGCCGCGTCGTGTTGAAGGTCTTTGTCCTCGGGCCGGGGCAGGGCTCCGACTTGACTCAACTGGATGTGAAGCCGGGTCTCGATGTCTATCTGCTTCTGCGTCTCCTCGATCCCCGACAATTCCTGCCGATCGACGGCGGCGAGATACTTGTCCACCTCAGCCGGGCGGCTGCCGGTCGTGTGCTCGTTCAGCGGGCAGACCTCGCCGTTCGACGTGATGGCGACGATTTGACCTTCGCGGTAGGTTCCGCCCTTTGCCTCCGCCGCGGTGACGGCCGCAAGGCGTATTCCATCGCGATCAAGGGCGGCCGTAAAATCGTCAGCGTTGCTGCTGGTCCGATACGCCCGGCCAATAGCGGCGGCGGATTCGCTCAGTTCCGGTTCGCGTTTCGCCTGTGGCGCTGGAATTTCCGGCTCGATGGCACGCCCAGCCGTGCTCTGCTTCCCAGCCTTTGCAAAGTCGCCTTCTGTCGCGCGCTTGGCGGCGCGTGTGGTAGTTAGATCCGGCGCGGCCTCGCGCCGCGCGGCGATCCGTTCGCGCGCCTGCTCAATGGTGGGCAACTGTTCGCGGTCAAGGTCGGCCATGCGGGCGCGGACTTCTGCGGCCGTGTTTCCGAGTATCCGTTTCCCAAGGGCGTGCATCCCGCCTTCGTGGTCGATTGCCATGAAGTCGCGTTTGTCACCCTTCGCCAATATCAGACCTTCATCAGTGAGGGCGGCGGCGAAACTGTGGCCATTGTCCGAACGCTCCCAACATTCGCGGATTGTGGCGCGGACATCGCGGATGTCCACACCCAAGCGGCGGGCTTGTTCGTCTTCGTCGCGTCTCGGGGCCATAACCGCACCGTCGCGCTCGTTCCGTACCGGGGTCAAACCGAGTTCTGTTTCGAGTTCGCGGGATACTTCCTTGAGCCGTAGTTTGAAAAACGACAGCGTTTTGGCCGTCATGGTTTCATCGTCGATCCGGCTCCAACCGACGTGCATGTGTTCATCGCCGGTCGCAACTTCCCGATGAAACGCGATCGCGCGCGGCTGGTCGGTCAGCCCGAGCTTGCTCTCGATCCGGTCGGCGACGCGCTCCCATCCCTCGCGCGTGAGGTGCTCACCCGCCGGATTTCTGACCTGAACGTGAAAGAGCGGCTGTTCGCATTTCGTGGCGGCGGCAATCACATGGACGGAGCGAAAAGCGGTCCTGATGTCGTCCGACGCAAAACCGCGGAGCTGCCAGAGCTCGGCGAGCTCGCCCTTCTTGCCGGTGACCATATAGGCCGCGAGTCGGCCGCCGCTGTCGTGCGTCGTTCCCTTGGCGATCATGGCCGGTCCGCGCGTCCGACGATCTTTACAATCATCGCTACTGCCGCCCGTGTTTCCGACGCCGCCGCGAGGATCTCGGCAGTTCCCGCCGCGTGCGCCGCGTTGAGGATGCGACCGATCTGGTTCAGGTTGCTGCCCACCTTGTTCAGCGCAGCGGTGGCACGGGCGAGGGCCTCGGCGTTCAGTGGCGGGCTGCGCCGGGCGCGCGGGCCGGAACTGCCGAGCATGGCCGTGCGGCCAAAGCTGGCGCGGCTCATGCCGGCAGCGCGCGCTTTCGCCTCAATCGAGGCGAACTCGTCATCGTCAACCGGAATAGGGATATTCCGGTTGCGCTGACGCTTCTGGCTGCCGCTGCGCGATCGCGGCGGCAGCGGGGCGGGCGCCGTGTCCGGGCTCAGCACCGGACACCCGCCACGCCCATAGCCGAAGGTACGGAAACGGGCACGGTTTCCGCTGCCGCTGACGGCGGCATGAGGGAGGGGATGCAACGGGGAGGGGCGAAGCTCCACCCCTTGCCAAGTTGAGCACCGAGAGCGGCGGAGCCGGTCGCCGGTGCGTGGCGCGTTATCAACGCGCACAACTTGCTGTCTTCCATATCAGACATAGACTCACCGAATCAGCCATACGTTACTGAATCGACGAATCACGCTCCACGCAAGTCCAGAAAACCGCCCCCATGATTCGCTTACGCCCTTTCAGGCTCGGCAGTAGGGAAGAAAAAACCGCCCGCCGAAACCGAAGCTCCGGCAGGCGGCGGCGTTTTAGTGGCTACTCATCTCCCGTATCTGCTCCTGTATCGAGGCTTCAAACTCGGCCGTTTTTGCCTTCGGCTGAGTGCAGACAATCCGGCCACTGACAGGGCAGCCCGACGGGATCACAACGTCGAACCCGTTGCCATTCTTGTGAGGCCAAACCGCCCCGACTAGGACCCATTTCGCTTTTCGGTCGCTGCCTTCCTTCGGCTCGACCACGATATAGGCCCGGTGTGTTGGTTTACTCATGACGATCTTCTCCTTTGGGTTCACTGGCGCACAATTGCGCCAGTTTCATGCGGCGGAATTCGCGCGCGGCTGCCGTCAACCCATCGCCGCCCTGCTTGCAGGGTTTCGAAAAGGCACGGTCGTCTTCGCGACGCGAAACGACCGCTGCCTTTTTGTGGCGGGTTGACGGTCCCGAGCCGCGAGTGAATTACATTGCGTGAACTGGCGGGATGCGGAAGTAACCCTGAATGCGCGAAGATGGTCGAAACCCAGACATCAGATCAGGTCGGGCCGATGCGGGGCGGTAGGGAAAGAAAAGGGGGCGTATGTTTGGCAAGCGGAGCCCGTTAGACGTTCCGGCATTTGGTGACGCTCACCTCGCAACCCGAGAGGAAATGGAAGCTGCGGGCCTGTTCGCCGAAAAGGGAATCCGCCTCGGCTATTACCGTTCTCCCAAAGACCGCAAGACGTGGGGCCAGGTCGTCCGCTACAACGGCGACGGCGGGCTAATCCTCGTCGCGCCGCCGCGATCGGGGAAAGCCCGTGATGTGCTGGTCGGGGCTCTGCTCGAATATGACCAGAGCTGCATCGTCGTTGACCCGAAAGGCCAGCTCGCGGCGATAACCGCCGCGCAACGCTACCGGATGGGGCAACGGATTATCATCCTCAACCCGTTCAAGGTCTGGCCGGAAATTCTCGGGGCTACGTTCCGGTATAACCCGATGGCCCTGCTCGATCCGTCCTCGCCCACGTTCGGGGCCGAATGCCGCAAGCTGGCCGAAGGGCTGATTGCAAAGAGCGGCAACGAACGGGATAGCCACTGGACGGATGGAGCCCGGACGCTCGTTAGCAGCGTGATCGGCCATCTGCTGGTGGAAGGCGACGAAGAAGACCGTAATCTCGCCCAGATGCGCGAGATCATCGCCGGGCCGGAAGTCATGTTGCTGGACTTCGCAAAGGATGCTTTGAAATCGCCCCATGCCTTCATCCGGCAGGGGCTCGCCGAATACGCTATTGAAAACGCGCCCAACAAAGCGGAGATAGCGGGCAAAATTTCGACGGCCCGCGAGCAGACTTTTTTCCTGAGCATCGACACGATAGCGGATAACATCCGGGGGGACGATTTCCGTTTTGGCGTTCTCAAAAATGAGCCGGTCACGGTCTATGTGATCCTGCCCGATGAACATCTCGACACCTGCGGCAAATGGTTCCGGCTGGTGGTCGCCTCGGCGCTGCATGACCTGTGGCGCGGCGGTCGGGGCGCGTGCCGGGTGCTGGCGATACTCGATGAGTTCGCGCATATCGGACACCTCGACATTCTGGAAAAGGCCGCGGGCATGGCGGCCGGCCACGGGCTGCAGCTCTGGCCGGTGCTGCAGAATCTCACGCAACTGAAAAAGGACTACGGCGAGAATTGGGAAACCTTCATCGCCGGTTCGGAGATCCGCCAGTTTTTCGGGACGCGCGATCAAACCTCCGCGAAATACGTCTCTGAAACCTCTGGGCAACGCACGGTGACGACGGCGGGCCAGTCCACTCAAAACACGAAGCCGCTTGAACACGATCAGAGTAGTGATTCCGTCGGGCAAGCCGGGCAACCGCTCATCCGTCCCCACGAAATCAGCGGCTTCGGGCCGAATGAATCGCTGATCTTCGGGCCGCGAAATATCGTCATCGACGCGCTGCGGCAACCCTACTTCCACACGCCGGAGCTGGAAGGGCTCTATGCGCCTGACCCGCAGCACAAGGCGGATGCCGCCCCGCCTCCCGCAATCCGGCCTGAAGACGTGGTTACCTTTGGCGACACGCACGCCGCGAGTGAAGAAAAAGCCGCGCAGACGCGGGCTGCAAAACGACCCATGTTCCTTCGGCTGCTGATGTGGGGCACGAGCTCCAACCCGGCGCTGAACGCTCTGCGAAAAGCGGAATACGTTCTGACGTTGCCGCTTCGCGTGATCGGCGCTCTGTTCGCCGCTCCGTTCGCGCTGCACAACAAGCCGCTGGCGGCATTGCTCGGCTTCGCTGCGCTATTCGGATTCTGGGAGATCTTCGACGCCATTGCCAAACAGCCCCTGACAGGGCTTTTTGAATCTAAGACGAAGGAATATCAGGCTGAAGTTGGCACAATGAGAAATGCAGAGTCGGGAGAATATTTGTCGACCGACGTGCTGTTCAGCAACTACAGAGCGGCCAAGTTCGTTGTGGGGGCGGAGTTCAGGGCACTGAAAGCCGGTTTTACCGACGATGGAACGCGAATGGCGCATGAATCCCGAATCGACTATTTCATGCGAAAAATGTCCCGGTCGCTCGACAAGGAAAACGAAAAGGCCGTGGGGTATAACCTCGCCACTATTCCAGCTTTCATGGACAAGAAGGCTCCTAAGTATTCGGACCCGAATCCCGCATATCCTGAGCAAGGCGAACTCGCAGCCGCAGAAGCTAAAAAACAACGGGAAGCGGATGCTGAAAAGCAACGCGAACTCGAAGCGGAAGAAGCCAAAAAGCAACAGGAGGCGGAAGTCCGAAGGCAAATTGACGCAAACAACGCTGAAGATATAAAGGGGCAGCAGGACACGGCAAGCCGGGGATGGTGGACAGATCCGGCAACAGGGCTAACGTGGATGGGAAAAGACAGCGTTGAAATGCGTGTTCGCACTCAAAGTTTTGGCCGAATGGGTTGGGACGCGTCTAATGGTTATTGTCAAAATCTGAACGTCGGCGGCCACAATGATTGGCGGTTGCCAACCTTCAACGAGCTTGAGGCGATCAGAAACCCGGAACCCAGAATGAACAACCTTGGAATAAAGGGGGGCATCAACATCGGAGGTGTGCCGTGGAGCTCCACAAAAGACGCGACGTCAACTTCGTCGGCATGGGCCTTCAACTTCTCAACGGGCAAAGGGATGCTGGCCGCAACCGGCATATCAACCTTTTACTCTGCATTGTGCGTGCGGTCAGACGGAATGATTACGCCAGCTGCTCAAGAAGATAGCTCTATGCCAGAGCGTCTTCAGCCACAGCCGAGGGAAACCAAAATGAAAACGGTAAGGGCTCAATAGACGTTTTTCACCCTGACCCTGGCTTTCAGGGGTGCGGCGTCGCTTTTACCGGCTCGGCCCGCCCGGCAGTAGGGAAAGAAAAACTCGGGTGGGCACGAAGCTGGTCGTTCCAATCTTTTGCGCGCGCGGGTTCCTCGATGGTAAAGCGGAGATCCCCGCGCCCCGATAGACTGACAGCACCGCGCACCATCTCTGCCAGCTTGCGGCCCTGCTCGTCCGCGTCCATGGCCGCCACAATCGCGGCGCCGCTGGTCATCCCGGCGGCCGCCGCGCGGATAAGTTCCGGCTGTGCCGGGTTCAACTGCCCGCCGATCGAGGCATAGCGCGTGTGCTCGTCCGGAAACAGCGCCGCGTGGCTCAAAGCGTCGATCGCGCTTTCACAAAAAACGAGCCGGGTATCGCCGCTCTCGGTCTGACTCAACCAGAGGCCTTTGCTGCCGCCGCGCGCAAACCCAGTGAAGCCGCGGTTCTTGATCTCGTAGCCGCAAATTCCCTGCCCGTCGAAATGCGGGAAAACGGCGTTGCCGCGCTGATCGCTCCGGATGCGGTCCGCAAAGCGTGGGTTCTCGAGCACGCCAGCGGGAAGTTTTCGTTCCAGCTCGAGATACGGGTGGCGCGTGGCCGCGGGCATCCGGGCCAGTTCGGTTTCAACGCGAATGCGGTCTTTGCCGGTGTGGGGGAGCGCGGGGAAGGTCGGCACGTCCGAAGGCTGGCCGGGGCGCGGGTCGGTGCCAAGGCCGAGCCATGCGCGCAGCTCCTTACGTACCGCGCCGAGACTGCCGCCCTGCTGCTTCTGGATGAAGTCGATTATCGAGCCGCGGGCGTCGTGGTGAACGGAAAAAAAAACATAGTGGCCGTCCGCGTCGCGTTTGATGATTATTTTGTCGCCGGCCGGGTGGCGCATGACGGTTGATCCCCGCCAGCTCTCCCGCTTGTCCCAAACATACCCTTGCATGGCAGCATAGGCCCGGAGATCGATGGTGGTTTTGAAAGTCTCCAGTTCGGCATCCGCCATGCTTCTTTTTCCCTACTGCCCCTTGCTGTGTTCGAAAGTATAGCGGGCTTCTCTGTACTGCAAGTTGTGGGCGGGGATGGGTTACAGGGAAGGGGTGTCCCCTTCCCTTTTGGGAAATGATTGTGCGGCCCGTAGGGGCGCACTCCTTGTTAGCCGCGTGAGCGGCGGTGAGGGAAAGTTGCACGCCGGTGGCGTGCTCCTTGCAGGCCGCGTTAAGCGGCCGAGTGTGTGGTCAGTGAGCGCGTGAGTTATCCACTTTTGCACAGGCCCTATAAGTATTTGTATTTATATCAGAAGAACTATAAGAGGGCCGGATTGCCGTTACAGATCAATGACTTCCGGCCAATCCGGTCGGGAACTATCACACTTTGGTCGGGAAGTATCACACCCCACCACACCTAACCGATTGAAAAACCTCAACACCCCTCGGTCGGGAAGTATCACACCTCTAACCCCCTGATTGACAGGGTTTTGAACAACCGGGCGGGCCACTTCCCTGCCCTATTCGATCAAGCCGATTTTGCGATATGGGATGCGTGGCGGCGAAGTATGCAGCCGGATCCCCGAGCCGTCTTTGAGCACTTCGATTTCTGCAGCCGGGTACTTTTGCCGCGCGGCGTTGAGCGCGGTTTTGAACTCCGGCCAAAAGTGCTTCATCAGCTTTATGTCGCTGCCGAAGACGGCGTGAAGAGCGACGGCGGGAATGAGCGCGGGCCGCTTCAGGGGGTTCCGAAGCCGGTAGCAAAGCCATGTGTAAACGTCTTGGGCGCGCGGCTTCGCTCTGAGGTCGATGTAGTCCGGCATGTAGATCGGGGCCATGTGGCCGCCAGCGCGCACGGACTGGTAATACTCGTCGGAAACCACCATTTCAGGTTGCCAGAGCGTGCCCTGCTCCGGGTGCTTGTCAATCCAGAAAGTCAGGCGGCGCGCAACCTTCGCCTGATCCTGCTGCGCGTTGCCGTCCGCAAACCAGAGGCCGAATGTGATGTCGGCTGCGGCGAAGTTTTGAAGCTCTTGCGTGAGTGCTTTCCCGTTCGCCCCGCCGATCGGGACATTCATTTTTTTAAGGGCGTCTCGTAAGCTTTCGCCGAGATCAACCACAGGCGTTTTCCGGCGGTAGATGTAATTGTTGACGTAGGTCACAGCGATCCGCGCCATGCTGCCGGCCGGCACGGCGCAACGGCGGAACTGGCCGGGGACGGCTGGGTTCATAAGTTTTCCGGCTGTAATGAGGAGCTTCGCGTTGCGGTTGCCGCACTCCCACTCAAGCGCGTTTGTCTTGTGATGGCGCACCGGAAGGAAGCATTGCAGAAAAAGGGAGTGCGTATAGGCCACGTCCTCGGGCCGAATTACTTCGTCGAACAGGCCGGGGGGCAAGATGTCCGGCAACAGATCGCCGACACGCATTAGACCCGTTTCCGTCCTCCGGAGCGGCTTCAAACAGTTCCGGCATTGCGTCTGCTCGTCGGCGACGGCCGCGGCGACCGTATAGTCAATCCCGCAAGCGTGGCAGTGGATTTGAAACGGGGTGGTGTCGAGGGTTTGTGGTTTCAGCTTAGATTGCAATTCTCGCCACCTCGTCAAGAGAGATTTCATCCGCGCGGCGATCGTAGAGGCCGGTCGTCCGTGAGGACTCATGCGCGGCCATCTGCTGCGCGACTTCCAATTTGCCGCCGTTCTTCAGATAGACCGTGATACCAGTAGCCCGGAACGTGTGGCAACCGATTTCGGTTTTGATTCCGGCCTGCTTCGCGCGCCGGCGAATCATCCGGTAGACGTCGGTCTGGACCATCGGATTTTCTGTGAGCTTACCAGTCTTTCGGTAGGTCGTCCGAAAGAGCGGCCGTTTCTTTTCGTCGCCGATGCCAGCGGCGTGGATGTACTGCTCTAGGGACTGTTCCAGATTGTGGTGCGTCGGCATTTCGTGGCGCTTGCCGCCCTTCTCGTGCAGCCGCACCCACACCCGGCGCCCTTGGGTGTAGCAATCCTCAACCTTCATCCCTACCGCCGCGCCAACGCGGGCGAACGTGTAAACCATCAGGCCGATGAGCGCGCGATCGCGCAGCCCCACCACGGAGCTGGTATCGATGGAATCGAGCAAGGTCCGCGTTTCCTCGGCCGAGAGCACCGGGGTCTTGCCCTTTTTGACGACATGCCGGGGACCGCGCACGGAGTGGGCGGGGTTCGTCTCAATCACATGGCCGGTCACCAGCCAGTCGAACAGCATCCGGAGCGCGGCAAGGTTCTGTTTTACTGTCGGTGGAGAAACCCCCTGCCCTAGCTCCTTCACGAACGCCGCGACGTGGATCGGCTGCACGTCGACGAGCTGACGGACGCCGCGACGGTCGCACCACTCCGAAAATCGCCGCATGGCGCTCACGTATGCGCGCCGGGTGTGGTCGTTGCGGATTTGGCCGGTGAAGAATTCGAGGACCCGCTTCCCTGCCCTCGGCGTCGGCGCGAAGAGCGGAGCGGCTTGCAGCTCGGGGGCGGTAGGGAGAAGAGAGAGTTCGTTCGTCATGCGCCTGATAAAGGACGTTATCATGCGTTAAAACAAAAATCAACGGTTATGTTTTTAGCTCTGCAAGCGCTCCGGCACCGGCGGCCCGCCGGGGAAGTCTCATGCCTTTGGAGTGTAGCCGTACTCAGCGAGGCGGGCGCGCGCCGTTTCGCGCTCTTGCTCGGAGAACAGCGGACGCCATTCTTCCGCAAGAATAACGGCCTCCACGGTCAGATCAAGGCGCTTCCTCTCCCAGAGAGCAACGTAACCTTCGGAGACGTTGGAAGCGTGCAGCAAAATCCGGGCAGTCTCAAGGCCGCGATGCTCATGAAGCATTTGCAAGAAGCGTGTCGCCTTGTAGTCGCATTCGTCGCGCGCACTCTGGTACACCCCCATCATTGCGTCGTCGAACCGCGCCTCAAGCTCCTTGCTCATTTCGGCTTCCCTTCCCCGCCAAAAGTCCCCGCCGCCTCACACCAGACATGCCTGAACGGCTGCTGCCGCATCGTCACAGGGCGTTGTGTGGAGTTTTCCTTGTTTGAGGCTCCACACAGTGTAACCGGACTTCCCCTTTTCTTTGCTCGGTAATCCATTCGCAACAACCCAGCGTCCTTCGGTGACCAAACGGATAGACACCTTGGGACCAGGCGCCACAGCCTCGATATGGAAAAGCTTACGGCCCGCGTCTGAGGTAATAAGGTGATCGCCCTTGGTGTCGATCGCAACGATGTGCTTTGTATCCGCCCACACGAGAAAATCAGGGTTGAAGGTCCGGGTAGTCCCGCGATCGAGAAGCGGTATTTCATAGCCTCCCTGCGATGGGTTCCGGCACCAGACCTTTTTGGATTTGTCGAGCCCCTTGGCGAACGCCTTTTCCAGCCCATTGAGACCGCTGTAGCCCTCATGAACGGCATACTTGAATGGTTCTAAGTGAGCCTCATCAACTAGAACACTTTCGACCACATACGGATTGTCGAGCGCGTTTTGGACGATGACCGAGTTCTGAATATATGCGTCAGCAACCTTCTCGGCCTGCTCTTTAATGAGGGCCGCCGCGGGGCTGTTGTATTCAATGAAAACATCGAATTTTGGATGCTCGATATCGCAGAGATGAGCGGCCTTTCGATGTCGCTTCTGTAACTCCCGGAGAAACACCCATCGAGCCGTCACGCGGTTGCTATGTTCCACTTCAACCCACTCCTCTCTAGGAGCTTGTTGAAATTCGTTCCGCACATGTGACGCAGAGAATGTTCTGATCGTCTTAATTGCATGCGTGGAAGAGACGATCAGCAGGGGAGCATTTTCAGCTATGTAAGTGCGGAGGAG
>Ga0181530_10002860_pt1 | contig 19969 bp, 9 predicted proteins | sample PEATcosm2014_Bin_42_FD_119769 | JGI IMG/M metagenome (GOLD analysis project Ga0181530, IMG submission 119769) | Peatland microbial communities from MTU Mesocosm Facility, Houghton, MI, USA - PEATcosm2014_Bin10_60_metaG | ecosystem: Environmental > Terrestrial > Soil > Wetlands > Peat | place... | reverse complement strand
CGAGGGAGACGGAAGGTACATTGAAGTTATCGGACGGGCGCCTGCATCGGTCTTCACCAAACAAGCGTCGGTCTTGGCGGGTATGGCGAATGGATTGAAAATCACGCCGGTCGCCGCGGCAAACCCGGCCCCTGCTCCGGCCGCCGCGCCGCAGACACCCCCCCGCAAATAGCGCGACCCGTTGGCGGGTCATCAGCGTGGGGGGACGCGAGGGCGAAGCGCGCCCCGGTCTCCCGAACGCCGCGGTAGCCCATGGGATTGACCGAGCATGGAGACTTTGCGTCAGCGACGCCGATCTAATCTACTGTCGCAGTAATCATGGAAATGCTATTTTAGTCTGATACTCCCCGCTTTGAGATTCCGTGACGTGCCGGTAGCGGGGTGGTCTGTCCGGGCCGTCGGTAAGACGATCGACATGGCACTCGCTCTAAATTTCGGCCCCTTATGCGTGCCGGTCGAACGCCGGGTGCCGGCCGGTCCAACGCCGGAAGTCGTCCATGGCCGGGGTTGCCACCTGGCGGCGCCAACTCGACGCCCCGCTGTTGGCGCCGCGGTCACCCTCGCGGGGCGGGTTTCCGGCGAGACAAAATCCATCCCGACAACCGGCTCGGATACCGCTCGCCGAATGAATACGTTGAAGGCCAATTGGAAACCGCCGCGTGTCCGGCTTGCGCGGTTAACTTTCCGTTACCAACTGCACGGTCGCCTTAGCTACCGACTCCACAGTTGCCGGGTTTGCCCACATGCGCGCTAAATATTTCCTGTTTTTGGCAGCCATCGCGCTTGTCTGCGGCGGTTTCTACGCCTGGAACCCGGGCTATTTGATGCATGGGGGGTTGGCGTCAACCCCCAAGGCCGGTCCCTCCGGCACGACCAACGAGGCAGGCGAACATCCCGATGCGGCGGACGTCGTCGTGGCGCCGGTTACCCAAGCCGACGTCCCGATCTATCTGCCCGGCATCGGCACGGTATTGGCCTACAACACGATAGACATAAAGGCACAGGTCGACGGCGTCATCTTGCGGTTGAATTTCCAGGAAGGGGACCTCGTCAAGGCCGGCGACCCTCTGGTGACGATCGACCCGGCGCCTTATCAAGCGCGGGTCGACCAATGGCAGGCGACGAAGCAGCGAGCTCAAGCCCAGCTCGATAACGCCAAAGTCAACCTCTGGCGCGACCAGCAGCTGCTGGTCCACGATTTCGCCACTCAAAAAACGACCGACGACGAGGCGGCTCGCGTTGCCGAATTTACCGCGGATATCGCCGAATATGACGCACAACTCAAGTTCGCCCAAACGCAACTTGGCTTTACGATCATCAACTCTCCGATCAACGGGCAGACGGGGATTCGGCACGTCGATCCCGGAAACCTGATTCGCGCAGCCGACAACACCAATATTGTCACCGTCGTTCAAACTCAGCCGATCTATGTCATCATCACCGTGGCGGCGACAGCCTTGGCGCAAGCTGGCAGTTCGCCCGGATTGAGCGAGCTGCCAGTTTTTGCCTATGCACAGGATGGCGTCGCCCTGCTCGATCGTGGCAAGGTCGTCACGGTCAATAACGTCGTCGACCCGGCGACCGGTACGATCAAGCTTAAGGCCGTCTTTCCAAACGATCGGTCCAAGCTATGGCCCGGTGATTTCGTCGATTGCCGGATCCTGGTGGAGCGGCGTCGCGATGGGCTCACGGTCCCGACCGCCGCGATCCAGCACGGGCCCAAGGGCGATTTTGTCTGGGTCATCCGCCCGGATGGCACCGCCGAGGTGAGACGGGTGAAGGTGAGGCAGCAGCTCGGCGACACGGCACTTATTGACCACGGGGTGCAGGCCGATGAACGGGTGGTCGTCGACGGCCAGTATCATCTAAAAGCCGGAAGCCGGGTGGCGATCGTCCCGGAGCTTGTGGGCGAGGAACCCGAGACTCCTAATACTGAATGAACATTTCGGCCCCCTTCATTGTCCGGCCGATCGCAACGACATTATTGATCGTCGCCATCGTGCTGCTGGGTCTGCTCGGTTATCGGATGTTGTCGGTGGCGGCGTTGCCGACGGTGGAATTTCCCACCATCCAGGTCGCGACCAGCTACCCGGGGGCGGCGCCGGATGTCATGCAATCCTCGGTCTCGGCGCCACTCGAGTATTTTCTGGGCCGCATTCCCGGCCTGACTGTCATGACGTCGTCGAGTTCTTACGGGACAAGCCAAATCACGCTGCAATTCGCTTTGTCCCGAGATCTCGCTTCGGCGGCGCAGGACGTGCAGGCGGCGATCGACGCGACGGCGGGCTGGCTGCCGGTGGGGCAGCTTCCCAGTCCGCCGACCTATCATCAAGTAAACCCGGCGGACATGCCGGTCCTGGTCCTTGCGCTGACCTCGGAGACGCTGCCGCTTTACGCGATCACAGAGTACGCGGCGACGGCGGTTGTCCCTAAATTGTCGCAGATCGATGGAGTGGGCCAGGTCACCCTCGAGGACAACCAGGCGCGCGCTATTCGTCTGCAAATCAACCCGCGAAAGCTTGTTTCCCTCGGGCTCTCGCTTGAGGACGTTCGCAAAGCCATCGAAACCAACACTATCGATCTCCCGAAGGGAGAAATCGACGGGCCTCGGCAATCTTTTGAGATTGGCAACAACGACCAGCTTTTTGACGCCCACGCCTATCGCGACGTGATCGTCGCCTATCGCAACGGCTCTCCCGTCATGTTCAAGGACATTGGCGACGCCATCGAGGGGCTCGAAAACGAGAAAGTTGCTGGCTGGTACAATGGCAAGCCCGCGGTCATTCTCACGATCCAGCGCCAACCTGGGGCCAATATCGTAAAGGTGGCGGACGCGATTACGGCGCTATTGCCCGAAATCGAGAAATCTTCGCCACGTGCGCTTGAGATATCGGTTGCGGCCGATCGGACCACGACCATCCGCGCGGCGGTCGCCGAGGTGAAGCAGACGCTGGCGATTACCGTGGCCCTTGTCGTCCTGGTGATCTTTTTGTTCCTGCGAAAATTCTGGGCGACTGTCATCCCGAGCGTCACCTTGCCGGTGTCGCTGATCGCCACCTTCGGGATCATGGCCGCGATTGGGTTCAGCTTGGATAACCTCTCGCTGATGGCGCTGAGCGTCGCATCCGGCTTTATCGTCGACGATGCGATCGTCATGATCGAGAACATCGTTCGGTTCATCGAAATGGGTGAGCGGCCGATCGATGCGGCCTTCAAGGGATCGCGGCAGATCGGCTTCACGATCGTTTCACTTACCGTGTCGCTGGTCGCCGTCTTCATTCCCCTGCTGCTGATGGGCGGCGTGGTCGGGCGCCTTTTCCGCGAGTTCGCGATCACCCTCTCGGCGTCCATCATCATCTCTGGGGTCGTATCGCTGGTCCTCACGCCGATGATGTGCGCGAAGCTCCTCAGCCACGAGGAACCCGCCCGTCGCGGCCGCCTGTTCCGGATCAGCGAACGCGCCTTCGACGCCATGCTCAAAGCCTACGAGGCCGGGCTGCGTGGCGCCTTGCGCCATCAAAGGCTCATGCTCGTCTTTACGGCGGCAACCTTTGTCGCCAGCATCTGGCTCTATATGGTCATTCCGAAAGGGTTCGTGCCGTCGCAGGACACCGGACTTATCGAGGGGGTGACGGACGCGGCGCAGGATATTTCCTTCGACCGCATGTCGGAATTGCAGCAAAAGGTCTCCGACATCATTTCGAAAGATCCTGACGTCGTCAGCGTCATCGGCCTAGTCGGCGTCGGCATCGAGAACACCACGGTCAACAGCGGCCGGTTCTACATCAATATCGGATCTCCGGACCGACGGCACATTTCGGCGACCGAAATCATGAAGCGGCTCGGCGCCGCGGTCGTCGGGGTGAAGGGCATCACGCTCCATTTGCAGTCGGTTCAGGACATCCAGATAGAGACGAGACCGACCCGCACGCAATACCAATATGTTCTGCAAGACCTTAACGACAAAGAACTCCGCGCCTGGGCCAACAAGTTCCTTCAGGAACTGCGCAAGTCGCATGATCTGGCTGATGTGACGACCGATCAGCAGGCCCTTGGCCAGCAAATAATGATCCACGTAAACCGCGAGGCGGCCGAACGATATAGCCTCAACATCGCGGCGATCGATCAGATTCTCTATGACGCCTTCGGTCAGCGCCAGATCGCCACGATCTATTCCCCGATCTACCTTTATCACGTGATTTTGGAGGTCAGCCCCGAATATCGGAACACGGTCGACGCGCTAAACAGCATCTATCTGACGCCTGCCAGCGCTATTGCTCCTACCTTGAGCCAAACCGCGAGTGGCGTGACCGCCGATTTTAGCACCGCAGCCAACCCGGTGCCGCTCGCGTCCTTTGCGAGTACGGAGACTCATCTGGCTCCCCTTGTCGTCACGCATCAAAGCCAATTTCCGGCGATCACGCTTTCATTCAATCTGCCGCCGGGAGGGTCTCTCGGGCAGGCGCTGCAAGCGTTGCGCGAAATCCAACGCAGGATTGGGCTTCCCAGTGCGATCGAGACGACCCCAGTCGGCAGCGCCGCGGAATTCGTGACCTCGCTGGGGAGCGAGCCAATTCTGATCGCCGCGGCGATCATCGCGGTCTATGTCGTCCTCGGCATTCTTTACGAGAGTTACATTCACCCGATCACAATTCTCTCCACGTTGCCCTCCGCTGGCGTCGGGGCCCTGCTGGCGTTGATGGCGTTCCACCAGGATCTCGATTTGATCTCGCTGATCGGCATTATTCTGCTGATAGGGATCGTGAAGAAGAACGGGATCATGATGGTCGACTTCGCGATTTCGGCCGAGCGCCAGGAGCGGTTGCCGCCCGAGCAGTCGATCTACCAAGCCTGCCTGCTGCGATTCAGGCCGATTATGATGACGACCTTCGCGGCCCTGTTCGGGGCGCTGCCGTTGGCGGTGGGCACCGGCACGGGGTCGGAGCTCCGGCGCCCGCTGGGCATCGCGATCGTCGGTGGGTTGCTTGTCTCGCAGTTTCTCACGCTCTTTGCGACCCCGGTCATCTATCTGATGTTCGCGCGTCTTGAAGACCGCTTCAGGCGAAGCTGGCGCCCCAATCTCGCCGGCTCCTTCGTCGACAACGACGAGGCGTTGCCCTCGCACGGTGCCCCGCCGGTAGGCGACGGCGAAATGCCGCCTCCGGTTCGTGGCGCCGAGCGCCGTTAGGTCGACGCGGCGTGAGCTTTTCCGAGCTCTTCATCCGGCGGCCGGTCGCGACCGTGCTGTTGACCGCGAGCTTGGCGCTCTTGGGGATTGTTGCCTACTGCCGCCTTCCGGTAGCCTCGCTGCCCAACATGGACCGCCCCACGATCGCGGTCCATGCCGGCTTGCCGGGCGGCAGCGCAGACACCGTCAGCTCGTCGCTGACAACGCCCTTGGAGCGCCAGCTGGGGCTGATCTCCGGTCTGCGGGAGATGCACGCCAACAGCATTTATGGCCATTCCCTGATAACCCTCGAATTCGACCTCAACAAGGACATCGACGCCGCGGCCGGTGCCGTGCAGGCCGCCATCAACGACGCCAGTCCCGATCTGCCGAAGAATATGCCGGGCCCGCCGGTCTACATCAAAGCCAACCCCGGCGGTTTTCCGATCATCGCGCTCGCGCTCACCTCGGACGTGATCGATAGCCCTGAAGTCTATAAGTACGCGGATACAGTGCTGGCCGGGAAACTGTCGCAGATCGAAGGCGTTGCCACGGTTTCCATCAGTGGCCCGTCAAGGCCCGGCGTTCGCATTGAGGTTAATCCGCGGGCGCTCGCCGACATGCACCTGTCGACCGCGTCGGTGAAACGAGCGGTTTATCTCGCGTCGGAAAACCTTCCGAAAGGACAAATCTCGGATGGCTCACATGACGTAACCCTCGCGGCCAACGACCAGCTGATGAACGCCGCCGACTATCGGGGCGTCCTCGTAAGCTGGAGAGACGGCGCTCTCATCAGGCTGTCCGACGTGGCGCAGGTCTTCGACAGCACGATCAACGACGAGACCGCCGGCTGGTTCGATGACCAGCCGGCCGTGGTGCTTTCTGTTCTGAAGAACGCCGACGCCAACGTCGTCCAGACCGTGGACGCAGTGATCGCGAACCTGCCGCAGCTCGAGCGCTGGATACCCGCGGGCATCAACGTCCATGTTCTGTACGACCGCACCTTGCTGATTCGCGCTGCCGTCGTCGATGTCCAGTTCACCATAGGCGTGGCGATCCTGCTCGTCGTGTTGGTGATGTTTTTATTTTTGCACCGGTTCTGGGTGACGGTCATCCCGAGCCTCACCATACCGGTGGCGCTGACCACCACCATGGGCGTCATCTATCTTCTCGGTTTCAGTCTCGACAATATTTCGCTGTTGGCCGTGACGATCGCAGTCGGTTTCGTCATCGACGATTCCGTCATCATCATCGAGAACATCACGCGACTCGTCCACACCGGGGAGACGCCGCTTGCCGCCGCCTTGAAGGGAACCCGGCAGATGGGGTTCACGGTGATCTCGATCGCCGTCGCCCTGGTCGCCGCTCTGATCCCCATCCTCTTCATGCCGGATATCGTCGGCCGGTTGTTTCGTGAGTTCGGCTTGACCCTGGTGGCGGCGATCGTCGTTTCGGCACTAGTATCCCTGACGTTCACGCCGATGATGTGCGGCCAGATGTTGAAGCGCGCCGGGCTACAGGCGGAGGGGCGGTTCGGTGTCTTCTGCGACAAAATCCTCGGCCGTTGCACCCGGCTCTACGCGCGAACGCTGGATTGGACGCTCCGATATTGGTGGTTGACCTTGACGGTCGCCGTGGCGCTGACGACGGCATCGATAGCCTTATATGTCACCATGCCGAAGGGGTTCCTGCCGACGCAGGATACCGGTGTGTTGGCGGTCCGGACGCTCAGCAAATCGAACATCTCCTTCGAGGCGAAGGAGAAGTCCCAACGCGCGATCGCGCTCGCGATCCTCGCCGACCCGGCGGTCGATCACTTGGCTTCCTTTATCGGCCGGGGAGCGATGGGTGTCGGCTCGATGTTGGTGGGTCTCAAACCCCTGGATGTTCGGCGGGCATCGGTCGATCAGGTCATCGACCGGCTTCGCGGGAAGCTGGAGAATTCGCGGGATGCGAAGCCCGTTTTCGTGCCGGTTCAGGACATCCGTGTCGGCGCGAAAAGGTCCGCTTCACGCTACCAATATACCATGGTGGGGCTTGACCGAGGCGAAGTCGAGCGATGGTCGGTCGTCATGAAGGAACGTATCGCCGCGCTGTCGCAAACGGCCGACATCCATTCCAATTACGAAAGGAACGGGCTTTCGGTCAATTTCGTGATGAACCGCACGCGCGCGGCGCGCGCTGGCGTCACGCCGGTCGATATCGACAACATTTTATACGATTGGTTCGGCCAGCTCAGACTCGAGCTCATTCGTTTCCCGATCAATCACGCTCGAGTGGTGTTGGAAGTCGCACCGAATTACCGGGCCGACCCAGCGGATCTGGAACAGGTCTTCTTGACCTCGGGAGTGCCGGCGAACGTATTGAGCCGGCGGCGGCGCGCTCATGCGTCGATGTGGGTCCCGCACGAAAACGGACTTCCCGCGATTACCATCTCCTTCAACACGCCGCCGGGCGTCTCGATCAGTCAGGCCGAGGCGGCGATTCGGGATGCCGAAGCCGCGGTCCACCTCCCCAGCAACATCAGGACCGGTTTCCGCGGCGAGGCGAGGTTGGCCGAGGAGACCGCGAAGGCGCAGCCGCTACTGTTCCTGGCGGCAATCGTAACTGTCTATATCATCTTGGGGGTTCTATACGAGAGCTATGCCCACCCGCTGACGATCTTGTCGACGCTTCCCTCCGCCGTGTTCGGAGCGTTGCTCGCGCTCGTGATCACGCACACGGAATTTACGATCATCACGGCGATCGGCTGTATTCTGGTGGTTGGCATCGTGATGAAGAATGCGATCATGATGGTCGACTTTGCCCTGGATGCGGAGCGGCAGACCAACCTGCCCGCCGGACAAGCGATCCGACAGGCTGCTCAACTGCGTTTTCGTCCGATCCTCATGACGACATTAGCGGCGCTTCTGGGCTCGCTACCATTGGCGCTCGGCGGCGGGCCCGGCTCGGAACTGCGGCGCCCCCTCGGCGTTGCCATTGTCGGTGGGTTGTTTCTGTCTCAGTTCGTCACGCTCTACACCACGCCCGCCGTGTATTTGGCGATCGACACGCTGCGCTCATGGCGGTCGAGGCCATCGACGGCGCGGGTCTAGCGGGTTGAGGCGCCGCTATGCAGGATGTCGTGTCCAGTTCTAAATCGCCGATGGGTGGTGTGACGGCGGCCGAAGTGGCCGGCGCGCGGCCGCACCGCGCGGATGGCGGAGCCGCAGACCTGTGGGCCAGGCGGTTCGACCTCCCCGGCCCGGTCATGCTGCGAAAATCCTATATTGTCGCGTCAACACCGCGGTCAGGCGGTAGCCTTCTCTGCGCGAAACTCTGGCAAACGGGTGTACTTGGTGCGCCGTCTGAGTATCTGGGCTATCCGAGCAGCCGCTTCGCTCGCAGGATGGCGGCGCGTCTCGCACCGTCGTCACCCGCCGATTATCTCGCCAAGGTGCTCGCCCGTCGCACCTCGAGAAATGGTGTTTTCGGAGCGAAAGCGTATTTCAAGGACTTCATAGAGGGGCTCGGCAAGAGCGCGGAGGAACTGAGCCTGTTGTCTCCGGTCACCTACATCCACATGGATCGCCGTGACAAACTTGCGCAAGCTGTGTCCATGGTGGAGGCGTTGCTGTCCGAGGGATCGGCTTTCACGCAGCGGAAGGGTCTGGCGGCCCCGCGATACGATAGGGATTTGATCTCGAAATACGTCGGGCTTCTCGAGCGGGGGAGGCTGAGTTGGACGCGGTGGTTCGAGGCCAATTCCATAGTTCCGTTCGTCGTGACCTATGAGGATTTGATTGCCGATCAAACCCGCGTGGTCCGGAGCATCGTCGAGCTTCTCGGTGCTCAAGACGACGAGCGGGAGGAGGTTCACCCCCTGCCCCAGTTCGAGGAGCAGAGCGAGGCAAGCAGCAGCGCATGGGCGACCCGGTTCGAGCGCGAGATCCAAAGGGGGATTTACGACCCTCGCGGTACCCATGTGCTCGATCGCTACAACGAGATCGCAGGCGTCGGGGCGGAGCCTGGGGCTCGCCTCTCGGCCGCGCAGAAGCGGTTACGGCATCGCTACGAAGCGCTAATCGCTTCGCGGCGTGACCTGTTTAAAGGCTCTCGGGTTTTGGACATCCGCAGCGGCGATGGTCGCTGGTGTCTGGCGGCGCTCGACGCCGGGGCCACTTATGTCCTCGGCCTGGAGCCTCGACGAAAGCGCGTCGAAACGGCGAAGAAGGCGCTGATCGAAGATGGTGTTAGGTCGGACTCCTACCAGTTCGTTGACGACCCGGATATCTTCGCGGCGTTGGCGACCCTACACCCTCACGCATTCGACGTGGCTCTGGTCACGGATTTTTCCGCGCTGTCCGATCCGTATCTTTGTTTCAGGCAGCTGAAGCGCCTTCAGATCACGCATGTCATCATCGACACCGACATCGTCGATGCCGAGGACGCTGTCGCCCGGTTTGATCTGAAACGTCCCGACGAACCGACATGGAGCGTGGCACGGCCGTCGCCCGGTTTAATCACCGCCGTTCCGAGCGAGGCGTTGATCAGGCTGCTGTCCGACCATTTCGGCTTTCGCGCGCAACCGATCAGCTGGCATTCCATGGGAATTGCCGACTGGACTGGCGTTCGCGACTATGAGCGGGGTGGGCGCCGGACCTACGTGTTGGATCTGATTTCATAGAGGCGGCGGCATCTCATTCCAGCGCCGGTCGACGCTGCACTTCGGGGATGAGGTAATCTCCATCGAGCAGTTCCCGGCGCGGCTGGTAGGCGCGTAGAGTCAGCAGAAATCGCCCTGCCGGGGCAGGAAGCCAGTTCTCCTCGTTAACCGCCGGCGGGTCCTGCTGAATGAAAATCTCCAACGAGCCGTCGCCGCGGTAGCGCAAACCGGGTTTATGATTTCCGAGGCTGTAGCGATCGATTGCATTCGCCACCAGCCATCGACGATTGTTCTCATCGGTTCGATAAATGGTCAGGGACCAGAACGCATCGACCGGCGGCAGATCGGCCGGCGAGAACCGCAGAACATACCGGTTGCGACCGTCGAGTGGTGCGCCGGCCGCGTCGGTAGCGGTGGTGAAATACATTGCTTCCTGCCGTGGCAGCAACCCGAGGCCGGCAAGCGCGCATTGCGCGCGCAACAGATAGTCGGTGCCGAAATTGCCGACTTCACCGACCGGACCGCTCCAGCCGAATCGCCGGTCGGCATGCATCTGCACCCGCGTCGCGTCCGCCGGTCCGCGCAGTTGGGCCAGCAGAGCGTCCGAAGGCCAGCGCTCTGGCTCGGACAGTTGCGGCTTCTCCGTCCGAAAGCCAACTTGCGCTCGGATCGCATCTTGTCCCGACGCGACCCCCTGCCTCAGTGCATCGAGTTGAGTCGGCGTGAAATCGCTCCGGTTAAATCTCAGGGACGGCCCCACGCCAATTAGCCGCAGGCGATCGAGAACAGCCTGGTCCCGTGCCGGCGGCGGATTCTCGGTCAATAGGGAGTTAAGCACATCAAGAAATATCAGGGGTTTCTTGCTATCCAGCGGCAAAACCGGGAGGGGTAGAGGATCGCGTCCGTGCGGCATGGCGGCGGACGGCGGCGTCAATCGTGAAATCGTCAGCCCGTCTTGCAATGCACGGACGGCCGCCAGGTCATTGGCCCCATGAACCAGGATGCGAACGAGGGCCCAAACCGAGTTCGTAGGGGAACGGACCACGTTCATTCCGGTCGGCGCGGTGCCGCGCCAATGTGGGGCAGCGAGGAGAAAATCGGTGGCTGCTGTGCCGGTCGTGCGGCGTCCCAGCACGGCGAAGTTGTTGGTGAAAAAGTCCATCAAGGCGAGGCTGTAGTACCGATCGGCGGTGTCGGGTAGATGGATGACGAGCGGTCCTTGAGAGAGATCGAGCCAGGCCCGCGACAAAAGCGTGTCGCTGTTGACGGCGGTGACGTTGGCGGTCGTCGGGGTGCTGAGCGCTCTCGAGTGTCGAAACGTGTTCAGCCGCAACCGTTCGCCGCCGCGCGGGCGGCTCAGTGCGCGATAGCGCAAGCGGGCCACCTCATAGGACGGCAACCCGTAGATGTACGCCAACCGCGCGAGGTCCCTCAGCTCGGTGAGCTCTTTAGACTGTGGTCGAAAATCACCGCCGGCCTGGCCCTCGTCCATCATGGTCCTCGTGTCACCCGGAAACCGACCGGCGCCGCACCACTTCGGGGATCGCGTAGCGTCCTTCGAGCAGTTCGCGTCGCGGCTGGTAGGCGCGCAGGGTCAGCACAAAGTGTCCGTCCGGAGCGGGAAGCCAATTCTCCTCGTTGGCCACTGGTCGATCGTGCTGAACGAAAATCTCCAAAGAACCATCGTCGCCGTATGCCAAGTCCGGCATGTGACTTCCGACGCTGTAGCGATCGATCGCGTTGGGCACCAGCCATCGGCGGTTGTTTTCGTCCGTACGATAAGCCGTCAACGACCAATAAGCGTCAACGGGCGGGGACCCTCCCGGTGGGAACCGCAAACTATAGCGACCGGCCCCAAGCCGGACGCCGGCCGCATCGGTACCGGTGATGAAGTACATCGCATCTTCGACCGGCAGCCCGCCGATGCCGCGAAGGCCGCATCTGGCACGCAGCAAGTAGTCGGTGCCGAAATCGCCGACAGTGGGGGGTGGCCGGCTCCATCCACGCTGGCCACCGTGCAGTTGATCGCGCGACGGATCCTCGGGGCCGCGCAGCCTAGCCAATAGCGTGTCCGAGGGCCAGCGCCGCGGTCCAACCTGTTGAGGCGCTCGCGCCCGAAGCGCATCTCGTCCCGATGCGAGGCCCTGCCTCAAGGCACGCAGCTGCGGCGCGGTGAAGTCGCGGCGTTTGAATTTAAGCGAGGGGCCGATGCCGATCGTCCGCAGCTGATCGAGGACGGCTTTGTCCTCCGCGGGTGGCGGGTTCTCGCTCAAGACAGCATTGAGCACGTCGAAAAACCGCAAAGGCTTCGTGCTGTCGAACGACGCTTCTGGTAGCGAAAGCGGATCGAGACCGCCCGACGCGGTTTCTCCCGCGCGGCCCGACGGGGGCGAAACCGTGAACTGATCCTGGAGCGCGCGAACCTTGGCGAGATCGTCGGGTCCGTGGACCAGAATTCGAACCAGGGCCCAAACCCCATTGGTGGGGGCTCGCAGCGCGGCCATACCAGCTGGCGCGGTACCCTTCCATTGCGGACCGACGAGAAAAAAATCACCGGCCGCGGTACCTTTGGTCCGTTGGCCCAATACGGCAAAATTATTAGTGAAGAAATCCATCAGCGCGAGGCTGAAATATCGGTCCGCCGCTTGGGGCACGTGGATAACAAGCGGCGTTCGTGACAGATCGAGCCAAGCGGAAGATTTGAGCATGTCGGCGTTGCTGGTGGTCACCCGGCTGGTCGTCGGGACGGTGGGCGCCTTGTCGTGGCGAAACGCATTCAGCCGCGCCGGCGACCCCTCCCCGGGCTGGGCTAACGCCCGGAACCGCAAACGTGCCATCTCGTAGGCCGGGAACCCGTAGATGTACGCCAACCTGGCGACGTCCATCAGGTCGCCGGACGCGTCGGGTTCTGGCGCGGAGCCGGTGACCGGCCGCCGTTCGTTCATCGCATCACCAAAGTGACATTCCACGGGCCGCGAGAGGCGCTTCAGCCTTAAACTTCACCAGAATGTCCATGTCGCCCCGCTGCGGTCCCAAAAGTAGCGAGCCTGTGCGATCCCAGTCGGAGCCGGATGAGCCCCTACAAGAATGCCCGCTCGGCGCCGTACGGTCGAGAGGGAATTGTCGCGTCGGCAAGCGGTGGGCAGATCGTCCGAATGGCTCGCGCAGCGATGAGAAGGCCAGTAATCGCTTGTCGACGAGAATCGCTTGTCGACGCGCGGGAACGAGGGAAAACCGAGCCAGCGAACGTAAGCCTAATGAAGCGCCAGCAAATGAGATGCCCACTTGCGTTGCTTTCGAGGCAACCGAGATTCCGACGAGCCGGCAGGGCCCGTACAACTCCCGCGCGGCGCTCGTTCTTCCCTAGATTTTGGCTTTCCGATCGCCGACAAGCTTCCAGCATTCGCGGGGCCCGGCCTTGTCGAAGAATTCCGGGTCCCTAAATAGGGGTGATGGTCCTGGGCGCGACCTTTTTCTTTCGGACTGTGCTCTGCCTGATCGCGGGTATCGCGCTCGCCCTTCGCTTTATCGCCGGCGCCCCAGCGGTTGCCCAAGGCAGCACGGCACTTCCCGCCGAACCTTATTCGCTGTCGTATGCCGCGGGGGGATACGATGCCCGGGGAAATTTCCTCGGCGGCACCGTATTGATGAACCTCGCCGCCTTCGAGGGAAGGCTCTATGCCGGAATTGGCTACTGGATGGACCGCCCGAAACTTTTCGGGGCGCGTTTCGATCCGCGTGGCGGGTCAGGAAGGGAAGGGGACTCTTATCCCGTGCGCGCCGACCCGGACTCCGCCGCGCAACTTGTCGTCTTGGATTCGAAGTCCGCTCAGTGGCGGCAAGAATACGCTTTCAGCGAACAGGACTTGGCTGGGGCTTTCAAATATAAGCGGCTGAGTACGATGGAGGCGGTTCAGTTTCATCGGTTCGATGGCGCGGGCAACATCGTCGGCAATCTGGCCGAGATGCTCGTGGCCGGTCTCGGCGGGCCGTCCGGCGCCGTCTACACGCAAAAATCGCCGGGAAACTGGGAAGATACCCGGCTTCCCGGCGCCATCCCCATCCGGTCGCTGGCGCTGCATTACGATCGCGCAGAGAGGACCGAGAGGCTTTACGCCTCCGGAGGAAGCCTCGATCCAAACGTCGATTGGGGGATCTACTCGGGAGTTTTCGATCCGACGGCGCCCGGCAGAATTCGCTGGGATCCGAAGCCCGAAAGCATCGGACCTCGGGGCCGTGCGATGTCGATGGTGGAGTGCAACGGGGTCCTGTTTGCCGCCGCGAGGCCGTCCATCTTGCGGCGCGACGATGCAGCCAAAGCCTGGCAGGTCGTATATTCCTACCCGGTTGCCGACTCCTTCGATCTATCGAAGTACGCGTCAGGATTCAGGGGACTGACCTGCACAAACGCGCCTGACGGTAAAAAGGTTTTGCTGAGTGGCTTCGAGGGTGTTTCGGGTGACATCCTGAGGATCGATCTGCAAACCGGAACGGCAGCCGTCGAGCTCCAAACCCGCCAGTTCCTGACCCAGCAATGGGGCGTTGCCCCGGCAAAATCGGACATCATCGCGGGATACAACGACATTCCCATCGTGAAAAGCGGCCCAAGCGAAGTGCGGCTTTTGGGTCTTTTAGCCCTTAATCCGAATGCCATGAACGAGGCGTGGTTTCTCTCTCGCACGGCAGGCAGCACGCCGCGCTACGAGCTGCACGAGGTCAGGCCGCCGGCGAAGTGGCCCTACAGCCGCTCAGATGGTGCGCTCTGGTCAGTAGTGGCGATCGCTGTTTCGCCCTTTCCCGAGGATCAGGGCCAGGTTCTGTACCTGGGAGGCTATGACGGGCATTTTCAACCAGACCACAACACGGCCTGGCTCGACCGTGTCGGCGTCGATACCGCACTTACGCCCTACGCAGGCACGTATCACTAAGGTGGGGGCGTCGAGAACGCGTGATTGAGGCGGTCGTTGGGAGATGGCCCTGTCGAAACGTGGTTATTCCGCTGCGGCGTGCGTTTGATGCCGATTGAGCACTTCCGCCGCTTGTTTGGCGACCACGGTACCCTCGAAGAACCGCGGGTTCTGGGTGCCCCACAGCCGCACCGCGTTGGCAAAGGCGAAGTTGCGGAAATCGTCCTCGGTGATGTGGCCGTCCTCGACCATCTCGTAGGCCTCGGGCAATGGATCGCGCATATCGGCCACGTCGAAATGCCCGATATCCGAGCCGAACATCGCATTGAGCCTGCAACCAAAAGGATTGGACTTGCTGAATGCCGTCACATTCATCCGGTCGTCGGCCTCGCAGCCGAAATAGAACGGCTTCGCATAAAGGTCGACCCAGTCTTCCTTCTGGGTGATCTTGCAGGCTGCGTAGTCGTCTAGCTCGGTGCGCTGGCCGGTTTGATCTTGCCCCAGCTGGCTGGGGTAGCCGTCGCGGGCTCGCAACGCCGCAGCCATGTCATCGTAACCGTACTTCTCGACAAGGTTCATCAAGAGCTCGCGGTCGAGCTTTTGCGGGTCCATGCGCTCAAGACCCTTGGCGCCCCGCTTCTCCCAAACCTCGATCAGGTCGCCGAACAGCTGAGCACCCCAGGCGACTCCGCCTTCAAGGAAGCCGAAATTCAGGGTTGGGAAGCGCCGCGTCACCCCGCCGAGAAATATCGCTTTGGCAATGGCGTGACCGGCTTCGGCGAATTGGCCGATCTGATTGTAGGCGAAGTTGGTCGGCGACGTGCGAAAACCCTGCCCGATGCCGGTGCGGTGAAAGGTCGGGGAAATTCCCAGTTCGACGCATTTCGCCCAGACCGGATCGTAATTATGGGGGCTGTCGATTCCGAGCGAATCGAACCGCACGGCGAAGCGGCGCAACTCCGGGTCGCCCGTCCCTGGGGGGGTGAGCGGTCGGGCGATGAGACTGTCAAACAACGCGACCTTGGTGCCGAGCTGCTTGGTGACGAATTCGAGCTCGGCGATCGCCTCCTCGGGATTGTGCATCGGGATGACCGCAGCCGGCGTCATCCGGTCGCCGAGATCGCGAAAATAGCCGGCCGAGACGATGTTGTACGCGCGCACGACGGCATGCCGCCGCGCGCGTTCCTGTATCCGAAGGGCCAGGCCGAAGGTCGGATAGATCACGGCGAAATCAAATCCGATCTCGTCCAGCCGGTCGTACAGCATCTTCGGCATCATCGCCGTCGCGCGGTCGAGGGTATTTTCGGCTTGGCGCACCCAAAAATTGGGCTGGGCAATGCGCCGTTTGGCCCGTTGGGCCGTCGACATCCTGCGCGCATTGTTCCGCCGCCGCCCGAGTGCGGTAAAGCTGTCCGCCGCCAAGTCGCCGCCCACTTTGCGCATCTGCTCGGAGAAGACCGGCGGCCACTCTACCCAGTGGCCATCGCCGTCGATCACCGGGTGCTTGAGCCTGGAATGGATCTCCGCAGGGCTGAGATGCCCGTCGCCGCTCATGCTTTTCCCCGAGATATGACGATCCGTGAGAACTTACGAGCTACCGGGACCCAAGTCAAACTCGGCGGGGGTGTTCCGGCCCGCCCAAGCAGATCCGGTGGTGACGGCGAACCGAGGACTCGCGGGGGGCAAGCGTCATGGTCACAGCTGCTGGCCTGTCCCCTCGTCATCTCGACACGAATGGGGCCTTGAAAGCCGACGGGCTGGTTGCGCCCAACTTTCGTCAAAATGTCGCCCTACAGGTCGGGAAATCACGCCCTGCCGGGCGCAAGCCGGAAAGCGTCGGTCACGATCGAATTTCGTTGCCGAGCGCCTCCACGAGACGGAACATCACACTCGAAGGCTCGGGGAGTCGAAGAATGCCGGTCCATTTGCTTAACGTTGCGAAACCGATGACATTCCGTTGGAGGTTGACGCGCTGGCGCTCGTTGCTGGTGGTTTTCGCCCTGCTGATTTTCTCGTCCGGCGGCCCACAAGCCGTGGCGCAAAGCACGTCCGCCGTTGCGACGGGCGCGCAGTCCAATGCGTCGTCATCGGATATCGGCGAGCAGATGGCGCAAGCCGCCAGACGCCCGAACATCGTCTTCGTTCTTACTGACGATCTGGCGACGAACCTGGTGCAGTACATGCCGAATGTCGTGCAGATGCAGAGAAGGGGTGTCACGTTCGCCAATTATTTCGTCACCGACTCGTTGTGTTGTCCATCTCGCGCGTCGATTTTCACCGGACTCTACCCGCACAATACGGGCGTTTTTTCCAATGCGGGCCCGGACGGCGGCTACATGGCGTTTCAAAGCCGCGGTGATGACCGGACAACCTTCGCAACCATGCTCTCGGCCGCCGGCTATCGCACCGCAATGCTGGGCAAGTATTTGAACGGGTATTTCCCAAAGCGGGATCCCGTTGCCGTTGGCTGGACGTCGTGGGCGGCAGCCGGTAACGGTTATCCCGGATTTGACTACAATCTCAACCAGGATGGGAAAATTGTCCATTACGACGATCAGCCGAGCGACTATCTGACTGATGTCGTTGCCGATTTGGCTGTCCGGTTTATCAAGCAGTCGGCCGGCGCGCCGTTCTTTATCGAGGTGGCGACTTTTGCGCCGCATCGCCCGTCTACACCAGCGCCGCGTGATGCCGACGCGCTACCGGGAGTTCGTGCTCCACGTACGGCGGCGTTCGGTGCCGCGCCTGACGCAAACGCGCCAAGATGGCTGGTTGGGATGCCGGCGCTCTCCAGCGAGGACATGACCGACATTGATGAGGAGTTCCGCTTGCGCGCTCAGTCGGTGCTCGCCGTCAACAAGATGATCGGCGAGCTGCAAGCGGCAGTGGCCGCGACCGGCCAAGAGAACAACACGTATTTCGTGTTCAGCTCGGACAATGGGTACCACATGGGAGAGTACCGCCTCCTGCCGGGGAAAATGACCCCGTATGAGGCCGATATCCATGTTCCTCTTATTGTCACTGGACCGGGAGTTCCTGCGGGTGTCACGATCGGTGAAATAGCCCAGAATACCGATTTGGCCCCGACCTTTATCGAGCTCGGGGGAGCGTTGCCGGCCGCCAGCATGGACGGCCGCAGCTTGGTGCCGCTGCTACAGCGGCAGCAAGTGCCCGATTGGCGAACCGTGGCGCTGGTGGAGCACCATGGGCCCTTGCGGCAGAATCCGGCCGATCCTGATGCCATGGGCTTGGACGAAGAGATCCCGCCCTCGGGGTGGCAAGCATGGCGCGGCGGGCGCGGCGGAGGCCGAAACCGGCCTTGGAAATACGCTTGGCGCAATGGCAACCCGACGACCTACGAAGCTATTCGCGGCCCGACATGGGTTTACGTCGAATACGCCGACGACGAAAAGGAGTACCACGACCTTGCCACCGACCCCGACGAGCTGCGGAACAGCTTCTCACTGCTCTCGAGCGCTAAGAAGGCATCGTTGCACGCGGCGCTCGCGGCGGTCCAGGCCTGTCGCGGCGCGCAGAGCTGCCGAGTGGCGGAACGCAGTCCGGTTCCCTAGCCGTGACCCGGCGGCGAGGCCCCCGCGGGTCTTGTGACTCCCGAGCTTACGTGATCGGCTCCAGGATGTAGGTCCGCCGCTGGTCGCGCTCGTAGTCGTGGATGCCGGTCCAGTCGGTGATACCCAATGTGCCCCAATTGATCAGGCGCCAGCGGAAGTCGAAGGCGTCGCAAAGAAACATGATCAGCGGGTGATTGGGCGTGCCCAAGATTTGTCCCATCCCGAGCGTGAAGCGCGCGATGGGGCCTTCACCGCGGTCGATCGCGGTGTCTAGGATGACGTGCTTGGGCCGCAGACGTCCCAGCTCATAGAAGAATTGACGGGCATCGCACTGCTCGACAAATCCCGGACACAGAATGAGATCGAATGTCTCGGGATTGAACGTCTGCAACGCGGCGAAGACCTCCGAGTTGACGAAGCGGTACGATGCCCGACTGATCTTGTACTCGCTGAACGTCTTTTCGGCGGCTTCGACCGGCGCGGCGGCGGCTTCCACACCCACGACATGGCCGGCCCCCGCGTCGAGCGCCGCCAGGGTCCAGAAGCCGTACGAGCTCATGATGTCGAGGACCCGGGCATTCTGAAACAGCTCGCGGTTGCGCGCGACGATGGCATCGTAGCGGCATCGCAAGCGAATCACGTCGAGAAAGCCGGTGGCGGAGGCACCTCCGGTGGGAATGCTCTTGACCACTTGGCTGTAGCGCTCGATGAAATGCGCGGGTGCGGGAGCGTGCCGGTCGGTCGAAGTTTTTCCTTCGCCGACGACCGCCGGGGGTTGTTGTCCCCCATCGGCGAGGGCATCGCTGCTTTCCCCACCAGACCGCGTCTCGCGCTGGAATCGCTCGATCCACTCCTGGTTGGTCCCATCGCCTTGCTTGCGGGCCGGCGGGACAGCGACCTCGTCACGTTCGTCGTCCTGGACGCCAAGCAGCTCGACGATATTTCGGACGACACCTGCCGGGTCGGCCGTCAGCTCGTCATAAGTCACCTGGAACGGTGTGACGTTATGGCTCTCGAACCATTGGCGCCAGGTGAGATCCTGCTGCTCGATGTCCTCCATGCATTTGGCGATCATTTCCCGGTCGTAGCGCAGGGGAGGCGTCGGGCCCTCCTCCATCCGCGAGGTCCACCAGTCCGTCTGCAGCGCCTTAGCCATCGACACCGCCTGGGCTACCTTGTCGTTTCGGTTGATATAGATGTAGGTCAGAGGTGACAGAACCTCCAGCAGCGCCGGGTAGTCCTTGAGAAAAGCCTCGAAATGATGGAAGTGCGCCTTCATTCCGAAGACGCCGTTTCTCGAGGTCCGGCGCGCCAGCAACTTCGCGATGTAATCGGCCGGCGTCGATGATTTGAGGCGGTTCGACAGGACCCGCAGCTCGCTGGTCGGGTTCAACACCTCGCTCGGCGCGCCGAGCAGGCCGGTTTGCCAGAGCCGCCAGCAGAGGTACTGGCTGCCGCACCGGTAGGACGACGCGACAATGTAGGATTGGCGAAGCGGTCCGAAGTGGTTGAAGTCGAGCCGCTCGTCAACCACAAAGCGGATGGGGGCTTGGTCGGTGTCCGGTTTTAGCTGCACGGGGAACCTGCGAAATTTCGAGACCGTGTCGTCATGAGAGCCGATCCAGCACGTAAGTTCGGCGGCGATCGCGCGCGTAGCTCTGGACGCCGGCCCAGTGGG
>Ga0181530_10002859_pt1 | contig 19970 bp, 19 predicted proteins | sample PEATcosm2014_Bin_42_FD_119769 | JGI IMG/M metagenome (GOLD analysis project Ga0181530, IMG submission 119769) | Peatland microbial communities from MTU Mesocosm Facility, Houghton, MI, USA - PEATcosm2014_Bin10_60_metaG | ecosystem: Environmental > Terrestrial > Soil > Wetlands > Peat | place... | reverse complement strand
CTCCAGCGGCAGCCAGAAGGCGAGCGAGGCTAACTGGACGGCGAGACTTACTACGATGAGCGCGCATCCCGCGCCCCAGAGCGCCCGTCCCAGATGCTCTCGATAACGCAGCAGCAGCGGCACGGCGAGCAGCGCGACCAGTTCCACCGCGGTCGAAACATAGCGGTCGCCCCAGGCGAAGTCGCCCGCCCAATAAGCGTATCTCGCGTAAAAACAGATATAGGCGAGCAACAGGAAAAGCGAGGCCACCCCATAGGCGCGCACCTCCGGAGTCAGGCGCTTCCACAGCCACGCCAAAAGAAAAATCGCCAGCACCAGCAGCGGGTCGAAAAGAAAAATGGATTTCTCCGGCTGGAAGAGCGCGCCTAAAAAGCCCTCGTGAAACGGCGTGTTCCAGGGAAAGTTCGCTGGAAGCGTAGGATCGCGCTGGCGAAATTCGCGAGCGAAGTACGTTACATAGGTGTTGGTGAACGACCCGAAGCGGTAAAACTGGTAGGCGCGATCGATCAGGAAAAAGAACAAGTAAACCGGCGCGGCGACTTTGCAGTAAGCGACGAAACGCCGCCACCAGCCCAGGCTGCGCGCTGCTTCCAATCGCGTTCCCTCAACCCCAATTCTTCCGACCCCGGCTCCTTCGAACCCAGATTCTCCGAACACAAGCGCGAGTAAGACGAAGACACCGGCGGCAATAATGTCCAAGCCCGTGGTGAGGCGCGTCAGCAGATTGAGCCCCAACGCGCACGATCCCCAGAAAAGCGCCCGACGCTTGTCGGTGCGCAGCCACTGGAACTGCCATAAAAAACCGGCCAGGGTCAGCAACATGATGTAATTGTTCTCCATCATGTTCTGGGTGTAATGGAGATGGGTGGTGCAGAACATCAACGCCAGCACGCCCGCCACCGACTGTTTCAAACTGAAGCGCAACTGCCCCAGCAGGCGGAAGGCAACCAGCGCGGTGAGAACGTTCACCAGAATGCTGGTGCTGTAGCTGACCACGATGTTGTCAACGGAAGGATCGTCCTCGTAATCGGAGAACAGAGGCCACTTCGCCATCCACGTTCCGGCCATGTCGGCGGGCAGCATGAGGAGCGACTGTCCGATGCCGTACCAGCTATAAATGCGCCCGCCCCGTCCGTGCACGCCGAACTCGGGATACTCGTAGGCCGGGACCTGAGGCGCGGAAGTCCACAGCCAATGCGTGGTTTGCAGCCGGTGCATGGTGTCGGACGTTCCCAATTCGCCCGATTGCACCACAAAAGCCAGCAGCGCGGCGGTCAGGCACAACAGAAAAAGCGGATCGCGAAGCCATCGTGCAATGCTGTGCCCCAAGCTGCGTCGGAAGAAAAAAGTCATCGTCTGGATAGTATCAAGAGCGGCGATTTTCCCGGTGAAGTTTTCGAAAATGTTCTTTTGACAAGCCTGCGCCTCTGGAATTAAGTTGGACGGTCACAACATTAGGCTAGACAAGGAGATTTATGAAACCGTTGACCATACTTCGCACAGCACTTTTCGTTTTGCTCATCGCGACGATTGCCGCCGGTGCCGACAAGACCTATCAGAAGGGGACGGTCACAAAAAACCCCGGCAACCATGTGTCTTATGACTTAACGGGGCCCGGCGTACATAAATTGATCGGTAATTGCGCCGATTTCCAAACAGGACAAACTGTGGACTACCGGGTGGAAGGCAATAAGGTCTATATACGCCAAGAGAACGGCAAAGAGTATAAGTGCAACGTAGAAGGCTCGTACGATGCCTCCCCCGAAGAGACGCCTATCACCTATCAAAAGGGGACGATTTTGGGTTATGGCATCCGGCGCGATACTCACGTCGGCGGCGGCGGTGGCGGTGGTGTTGGTACTCCCAGCAACTCCGTTTCATCGTGGACGCGCAAAGCGAAGGTCTATGAATTGCAAGGCCCCAACCTTATTTACCAGATTGACTATTGCGGGGCTTTCCAGGCAGGGAAATTCACGCCCGGGCAAGTCGTGGATTTTCGAGTGGATCAAGAGAGGCTCTACATACTTCACGACAAAGACAAGGAATACAGTTGCCAATTAGAGGGTACTAGGGTCATAGAGGGCGCGCCTGCCGCCGCTCCGGCCGCTGCCCCTGCTCCTGCTACGCCCGCTCCGGCTGGCGCTACACCCGCTGCGGCTCCGCCCAGCAAGCCCTAGCAGTGCTTTTTGTTCTTTCCGGTGGAGAGCCGGGCATCCTCGCCCGTCCCTCCATCGGATGATTTATTACCCCACCTCCACCAATCCATAGCTATGCGCCCAGCGCGCCCGCATTTCCCGGAGCGCCCGGTCAATTTCTTCTTTCGATATTTCGGCATTCGGCCCGGAAATCACAAACGCCGCCTCGCGCTTGGCGGCTTCGAGCAATTGCCGGTCGCGAATAATGTTGGCCACGCGGAAGCTCGGAATGCCCGCCTGCTTCGTCCCGAAAAACTCGCCAGGGCCGCGCAGTTCGAGATCGAGTTCCGCGATCTGGAACCCGTCGTTCGAGCGCGCCATGGCGTCGAGACGGCGCTCTCCTTCTTCGGAAACCTTGCCGCCGCGCATCAGCACACAGTAGGATTTCGCCGCGCCGCGCCCGATGCGTCCGCGCAGCTGATGGAGCTGCGCCAATCCAAACCGATCGGCGTGCTCGATCACCATGACGGTCGCGTTGGGAACATCGACGCCGACTTCGATCACCGTGGTTGCGACGAGAATCTCGATCTTGCCCTGCTGAAACTCGCGCATGACATGCTCTTTTTCGGCGGCATCGAGGCGGCCGTGCAGCAATCCGACATGCAGCTCGGGAAAAATCTTTTCCCGCAACTCACGGTGCATCTGTTTGGCGGCCTTCACTTCGCGCTCTTCTGTTTCGGCTGGGTTCTCCTCGATCACCGGATACACCACGTAGGCCTGATGCCCTGCGGCGATCTGCTTGCGGACGAACTCCCAAACTTCGGGCGCGCGCTCGTCGGGCAGGCAGCGCGTAACCACCGGCGTGCGTCCGGGCGGAAGTTCGTCGAGCACCGAAACATCGAGGTCGCCGTAGAGAGTGAGCGCCAAAGTGCGTGGAATGGGCGTCGCCGTCATCACCAGCACGTCGGGTTCGGGAACGGCTGCGGCCGAACCGCGCTCGGAGGCGGGCGAGGGCGCCCGCCCCACACTTGCACCAATGTCGTCTGTTTTTTTCATCAGCTTAAGCCGTTGCATCACGCCGAAGCGATGTTGCTCGTCCACCACGACCAGGCCAAGTTTTTCAAATTCGACGCGGTCCTGAATCAGGGCGTGCGTTCCAATGACGAGTTGCGCGTTGCCTTGCGCGATATGGCGGCGCGCAGCGCGTTTGCGGTCCTCTTCGAGCGAGCCCGTGAGCAGCACGATGCGATATCCCGCCCGTTCCAAGATCTGGCGCGCGGAAAAATAATGTTGCTGCGCCAGAATTTCCGTCGGCGCCATCAACGCGACCTGATACCCGTTTTCAATGGCAATGATCGCGGCCTGGAACGCGACGATCGTCTTGCCCGATCCCACGTCGCCCTGCAATAGACGCCGCATCGGCCAAGCCGCCTGCATGTCGCTGGCGATTTCTTTCAGCACCCGCTTCTGCGCCGAGGTCGGATGAAACGGCAGTATCTTCTTAATCGCCTCGCGAACCCCGCCGTCCAGCCGAAACGCGACTCCGGTTTGCGCCTTCTGCTCGCGCCGCTTGAGTTCGAGGCCGAGCTCGATGAAAAACAGTTCATCGAAAATCATCCTTCGATGCGCCGCCGTGCGCGATGATTGCAAATCGTCAAAACTCTCGCCCGCATCGGGCCAATGCACTTTCCACAACGCTTCGCGCGGAGACACCAGGCTCAAATGTCCTCGCACCGCCGCTGGAATTGGATCGGGAACATCGGGACTTAGATTATCCAGCGCGCCCCGGATAATTCGCCGGAACCAGCGCGGCGTCAGTTTCCCCTGTCCAGTCGATTCGTAGATGGGAACAATGCGTCCAATCTCGAGCGAGGCGGCCGCCTTTTTCTCGGCCTCGTCGGCGCCGCCCTCTTCGTTGATGTCGCCGAGAACTTCGAATTGCGGCTGCATGATTTGCAGTCCGCCGTCGCGGTCTTCTTCGACCTTGCCGTAGAGCGCCAGCATCTGTCCCGGCTGAAAGCGGCCCGCGAGATACGCGGCGTTGAACCACAGGCACTTCAACTTGGCGCGGCCCTGGCCAACCGTGAGTTGGAAAATGGGCATGCGGCGGGTGCGAAACAGGCCCGAGTTGCGGACCTCGGCAATCACCGTCGCCATTTCTCCGGCGCGCAGTTCGGCGACCGAGCGCGGGTTGAGCCGGTCTTCATAGCGAAAGGGCAGGTAGTGGAGCAGGTCGTCGACGGTGGCAATATCCTTGGCGCGAAGCACCTCGGCCAGTCGCGGACCGATGCCTTTGACAAACTGTACCGGAGTGGACGGATCGAGCATCGTAAGCGATGGTAACAGGAGCGGAGGGCGGGGATTAAGATGTCACTGCGGTGGACAACAACGATGAAGAACTTTCTCGATGCGCTCCTGGCCGTGCTCGCCGGCAACCTGATCTACTTTTTGCTGATGCCTCATTTGCCCGTGGTGGCGCGGCACACGCTTTTCAAGGAAGACTGGGGCCTGCTGCTCGATTTCGCGATCTGCACTGTGATCTTTGTAGTGGTGAAGGTCGCGAGGCGGGATAAAAGATAAGCGCCCGACGCGCAGGATCACGCCCGCCCCGCGAACTCCCGCGTCTCGGTGGATACCTTGATGGTTTCACCTTCTTTAATGAAGAGTGGAACGCGGATTTCAATGCCGGTCTCCAGCTTCGCTGGCTTGGTTACGTTACTGCTCGCGGTGTCGCCACGGGCGCCGGGTTCGGTATAAGTCACCTTCAGCTCGACATGGGGTGGTAGCTGCAATCCGATGGGGTTCCCGTTGTACTTAGGCAACTGGACGATGGCCCCTTCCACGATCAATTCCACGGCGTCGCCCATCATCTCGCCGGAAAGGGTGACGGTCTCGAAACTCTTCTGGTCCATAAAGTGGAAACCGCTGCCATCGCCATAGAGGTAGGATGCCTCGACCATATCGAGGTCTGGCTCCTTGAACCGGTCACTGGCCTTGAAGGTCTTATCGAAGACCGCGCGAGTGAGCAGGTTTCGCATCTTCAGGCGGACCAGGGTCTGGCCGCCCCGGGCGGTGGGAGTGGAAACCTCCGCATCGAGGCACAAGTATGGAGTGTTATCGAGTTCGAAAAACATTTTGCGCTTTACGTCGATAGCGTCAATCAGTGCGGCCATGATTTCCTCGGAGACAAGCCCGGAGCAGAAAATTACGCTGGGCCCGACTTGGCTTTTCGTTAAGTGACTGGTGAACCGCCCCTAGGATAACAGGTGGGATTCGGCAGCTTCAGAGGAATGGCAATGCCTCGCCGGCGTTGTGCTCGTCGGCTGCGCGATCATTTTCAAAAAATGGCGAGGCCCGCGGGCCGTTGGCCAGCCCAGCAGCGGCGAGCTTTCGAATCGCCGACTACACACGAGGTGGCTGGATTCTGGCGGGTGAGTGGTATGGCGATTTACCAACAATCGTCAAAGCTGCGCAGGAATCAAGCTGATTTCAAACACTTTGAAAGAAGAAGCCACCACGTTCAGACAAACCTGCGGTTGGATATTAGCAAAACTCAACATCAGCCCGTCGCAATATCCCTGCTGGTTGACCATCACCCATCCCCATCCCAGCGATTTTCCTACGAAACTGCTCCACGGTCTGCTCTGTGTCACGTCAGTGGCTTTTGCCATGTCGAAATCAACTCGGCCAGAAGTCCAGACCTTCACTGTGTCGTCATCGATATCGGCAATCACTGAGAGGAAAAGCGTGTCAAACCCGAACACCACTCTTTCTAAACACCCTTCCGTATGGATGTACCAAACGGTTCGTAGGGTGAGATCGTCGGCCCCAGGTACATCATCAATTGCCTGCAAACTCGATAAGATTTGGTGGAGAGAATCGCCCATAGTGGTAAGAATACCAGCTTAAAGTCGATAGCTGTCGGTAGCAGGCCATAGCACTAATGACCCGAATCGGAGGGGATCGCCGTATAATGGTCTCCATGCGAAGAGCTGCCAAGCACGCCGCCGATCATCTCAAAAAGAGTAACGCGAGTCCGGCGGGGCCCTCCAGGCGGACGCGTGATCGCGTCGCGCGTATTCGCCAACGCCGGGATGAAATTCGGGAAAGGGTGGGCGTTCTTTCCGATAGCGCAGTTCTGATTCGCGAAGATCGAGACCGCCAACTTTGATCTGCGTGGTGGATGCCAGCGTCGTGTTGAAATGGTTCTTGCCCGAACCTGACAGCGATACTGCGGATTTTCTTCTCGAAAAATTCCTCAACGATGAAGCTGACCTCCTGGCCCCCGACCTGATGCTCGTGGAGACGGCAAGCGCACTCTGGAAGCGGGTCATGATTCGCAAGGAACTGTCCGCTAACGAAGCGACGCTTATTTATCGTGATCTGCTCACACTGCCGCTTTCTTTGATTGCTTCCGCGACGGTGGCGGATGCTGCTCTTCAGGTGGCTCTGCAACACAACCATTCGGTCTACGATGCGCTCTACTGCGCTCTCGCCATCGAGCGGCGCTGCGACTTCGTGACTGCGGACCGGACGCTTGTCAATAAACTGCGAGGCGTGTTTCCATTTGTCGTGCATCTTTCGGCCATCCAACCATGACGCTCATCTTCCGCAAGCCTCTTCCCAACGTCGAGCATCCCGAAATGCCGGCCGATGTCGTCATCGTCGGCGGAGGGCCCGCGGGCATGGCCTGCGCGCTGCGGCTTTCGCAGTTGATTGACGATCACAACGCCCGGCATCCCCAAAATCAGCTCAGCAAAGAAAACATCTACGTGCTGGAAAAAGCGCGCGAGGCGGGACAGCACTGCCTTTCCGGCGCGCTCCTCGATCCACGATCCATGAAAGAACTCCTGCCGGGATTTGAAAGCGAAGCTCCGCTCGACGCCGTAGTCGATAAAGAAGCGGTTTACTTCCTAACGCGCGATAAACACTACCAGCTTCCCATCACGCCTCCACCGATGCGCGACCATGGCAACTACGTCATCTCTATCAACCGCTTCGTGAAGTGGATGGCGAGCAAAGTCGAAGCAGCTGGCATCACAATTTTTACGGGCTTCGCCGGATCGGAACTGCTCTTCGATAAGAACGACGGCAAGAACGACGATAAGAACGGCGACGGCGAACGCGTCATCGGCGTCCGCACCGACGATAAAGGCGTCGATAAGCAAAACCAGCGGAAAGCGAATTTCGAGCCGGGGTACGACATCAAGGCGAAGATCGTCGTGCTCGCCGAAGGCGCCCGCGGATCGCTCACCAAGCAACTCATCCAGAGATTTGACCTGATGAAAGACCGCAATCCGCAGACTTATGGCGTAGGAGTGAAAGAACTGTGGGAGGTGCCTCCGGGCCGCGACCGTATCCAACCCGGCGAAGTCATCTACACCATGGGCTATCCGCTGACCACGAAGGAATACGGCGGGGCGTGGGTCTATGGTTCGCAAAGTCCGGGTTCAAAAGACAACCTCGTCTCGCTCGGCTTCGTAACCGGGCTCGATTATCGCGACCCGCGACTTGATCCGCAGCATGTACTGCAATCGTTCAAGCAGCATCCTTTGATTGCCAAGCTGCTCGCGGGCGGAAAGATGATTCGCTACGGCGCCAAGTCGCTTCCCTATGGCGGATGGTGGTCGCTACCGCCGCTTGGCGGAAATGGCTGGATGATCGTCGGCGACTCCGCCGGCTTTCTAAATTCCGCGCGGCTGAAAGGGATCCATCTCGCAGTCAAGAGCGGAATGCTGGCGGCCGAGACCGCATTCGAAGCGCTGGTGAAATTGGATTCATCACCAACCACGCTCGCCAACTTTCAGCGGCGCGTCGAGACCAGTTGGATCCACGATGAGCTGTGGCCGGTGCGCAATTTCCATCAGGGATTCCAGAATGGCATGGCCGCTGGCATGTTCAACACCATGCTTCAGGAGATATTCGACGGAGGCCTTCGCAATCGCGTGCTCTCCCGCGCCGGACACGAGAACTTACAGCCAATCGCGAATCTGACCGCCGACGGAGGCGCGGAAGCGCACCTGCTCGGCCCCGCCAAAGGCGATGGCCAGCTCACATTCGACAAGCTCACTGACCTCTATTATTCCGGCACAAAGCACGAAGAGGACCAGCCTGCGCATCTGCTGATTCAAGATACAAACATCTGCAACGACCGGTGCGTGAAAGAGTTCGCCAGCCCGTGCCAGAATTTCTGCCCCGCCAACGTTTATGAGATGGTGGACGACCCGGCCGCTCCCCATGGCAAGCGCATCAGCCTCAATTCCGCGAACTGCGTGCACTGTAAAACTTGCGATATTCAAGACCCCTACCAGATCATCACCTGGGTTCCACCCGAGGGCGGCGGCGGGCCGAATTACGACGGGATGTGATACCTTGGGGCGAATCTGAGCACAACGGAGTATCCATGACTCGAAAAGCTTTCTGCATTGCAATCCTGGCGTGCGCGCTTTGTTGCGGCGCCGCCTTCGGACAAACCACCACGCCGAAGCCATCGGCGCCGACCCCGCTAGACCTGTGGCGCAATTCCCGCACCGCGGTTTACATGAACGACTATGGCGAACTGGCCCGCTACCGCGACGAGAATGCGCGTCTGAAACCGCCGGCGCCCGCAGAAAAGCGCGTCGTATTCTTTGGCGACTCCATCACCGACGCCTGGCCCCTGCCCGAGTATTTTCCCGGGAAGCCCTACGTTAATCGTGGGATCTCAGGTCAGACGACGTCGCAAATGCTGGTGCGGTTCCATCAGGATGTCGTCGCCCTGCAACCGAAAGCAGTCGTCATACTCGCTGGCACAAACGACATCGCGGGCAACACCGGCCCGATTCGCGACGAGGACATCGAGGCCAACTACGCCTCGCTCGCGGAATTGGCGAAGGCCAACGGCATCGCAGTCGTGTTTTCCTCCGTGCTTCCCGTCCACAACTACACGCCGCGATCGCAGGATTTCTTCGCTCAGCGGCCGCCCGAGCGCATCGTCGAATTGAATCGCTGGCTGAAGGCCTACTGCGCCGCCCACGGCTGCGTATATCTCGACTATTTCAGCGCCATGGTCGACAGCCACGGATTGCTCAGGAAAGAACTCGCCGACGACGGCCTGCACCCCAACCAGGCGGGATACGCTTTAATGGCGCCGATGGCCGAAGCCGCGATCGCAGCGGCCGCGGGCGGACCGAACTAGGATGAAATCACAGCCGGGCGCCACATACCCGCATCTATATCGCGTGCACATGGCTCCAATTCCACTCCGGGTATATACTGCTTCCGTCACTTTTGCAGTTACCCGGCTTTGGCTGGGCGCGGGGCACATTCTTTTCATACCGCCCCGTGAATAAAACGCTGGCCCAGGAACTTTAAACATCATTTTCCCTGGGCGGCCGGCGGGGGTGGAAACCGCGCGAGCGGCGCCTTCCCCAAGAGAGGTTTTACCCGTGGACATCGTACTGATTCGCTTCCTGTTTATCGTTATCGTCGGCATCATCTGCTACCTCATTCATCCGTTTGGCCTGCCCAAAAATCTGGATGCCGCCGTCGGCCTGTTGGTCGGCGCCGCGATCGTGGTGTTCGAGTGGAGGCTGCGCGCGATGAGCCTGAAGCGCCTGATTGGCGCCGCCATCGGCAGCGTGCTCGGCATCGTGGGCGCTTATCTTTTCGCGCTCGTCATCCGAAACAGCATCTCTCCCAGCCCCATCCAGAGTTTCCTCCAGATCATGGTCATGATGATCATGGCCTACGTGGGATTGGTGGTCGGCGCCAACAAAGGCGACCTGCTCAATCTGGCGGCGCTCGGCGGCATCTTCGGCGGAGAAAAAACCGGCAAAAAGAGTTTCAAGATCCTCGACACCAGCGTCATTATTGATGGCCGTATCGCCGACATCGCCGAGACCGGCTTCCTCGACGGCTTGCTGGTGATCCCGCAATTCGTGCTTCGCGAATTGCAACTGGTGGCCGATTCCGCCGACTCGCTCAAACGCAATCGCGGACGCCGCGGCCTCGACATTCTCCAGCGCCTCCAAAAAACCGCCTCCGTCCAGATCCAGATCGTCGAAGACGATTTTCCCACCGTCCGCGAAGTCGATTTGAAACTCATCGAACTGGCCAAGCTCTACGAAGGCAAAATCATCACCAACGATTTCAATCTCAACAAAGTCGCCCAGTTGCAAGGCGTGGCCGTGCTCAACATCAACGAACTGGCCAACTCGCTCAAGCCCATCGTCCTGCCCGGTGAAGTGATGCGGGTCTTTATCCTGAAGGAAGGCAAAGAGTACAACCAGGGAGTCGCCTATCTCGACGACGGCACCATGGTGGTCGTGGATAACGCGCGCAAGATGATCGGCAAGACCATCGACGTCTCGGTTACCTCGGTCCTGCAAACCACCGCCGGCAAGATGATTTTTGGCAAGTGGGATGAGCGCGGGCCCGGCCGCCACGACGCCAAAGGGGCGTCCCCGCCTTCGATGGCGTCTCTTCCGCCGACAGCCCACACTGTGCCGCTCGCCGAACCGGAAAAGAAGCCAGTTCCGCCCGTCGCCGACCGCGCCGCCGATTAGAGCCAGAATATTGGCAGCATGCGGAAGGGCTCAGTTTCGAATCAGGGCGCCGGTTTAGAGATGCCGAGATTTTCATCTGCATGCAGAGACGCGGCTTGCCCCGTTTCCACGGGAAATCAGACGTTCCGGTAGCGGATGGGGGCTGAAAGCGAAACTTTTTTCGAAGCTTGCCAGGCGGTAGACGCAAACCCTGCCACCTGTACTATACTGATCGTCCCTATGAAGGTATTTGTCATCATTCCTGCCGCCGGACTAGGCACGCGCATGGCGCCGCCCTCGACTGCGCCGTCGAAAGAAAAGCCGAAAAAGAAAACGCCGAGCAAGCAGTTCAAGCAACTGGGCGGCGTTCCGATTCTCGTCCACACCTTGCGCAAATTCGCCGCCAACCCTGCGGTGCACGAGATCATCGTCGCTCTGCGCCCCGACGAAATTCCCGGCTTTCGCGCCCAGCTCGAAACCCACTACCCGGAACTTCTCGCCAAGCGCCTGCGTCTGGTCGAAGGCGGCCTCCATCGCCAGGACTCCGTGGCCAGCGCTATGTCCCACACCGAGGCCGAACCCGACGACATCGTCCTGGTCCACGATGCCGTCCGCCCCTTGGTGACGCCCGAGATCGTTGCACTGGTGATCGAGGCAGCCCAAAAACATGGAGCCGCCATCGCGGGCTGGCCCGCCGTTGACACCGTCAAACAGGTGGAACGCACCGCCGACGGCGCCCTCATCAAAGCCACCATCCCGCGCGCCAGCATCGTGATGGCGCAAACTCCGCAGGGCTTTCGCTACGGCATTCTGAAAAAGGCTTTTGCTGACGCGGCCGCCGACGGCTTCCTCGGCACCGACGAGGCGTCGCTGATCGAGCGCGCCGGACTGCCCGTAGCCGTCGTAATGGGTTCGCCGAGCAATATAAAAATCACCACCCCAGCCGATATGGAGCTGGCCGAGTTCTATCTCAAAGCCGGCACCCAGTAGTGTGCTTTTTGCTTCGTATCAGGGCATCGCTTTAGCGATGCCGTAAGTTCGAAAATCAGACGCCCCTTTAGGGGCTGACCGGAAAAGATCTTGAAACCTGAAATGCGCATCGGCTACGGTTGGGACTCGCACGAATTCAAACCCGGCATCGCGCTAAAAATCGGAGGCGTGACTCTGCCGCACGACCAGGGTCTCGGCGGACATTCCGACGGCGACGTCCTGCTGCACGCCATCACCGACGGGCTGCTCGGAGCGATCGCCGGCCCTGACATCGGAGCGCTGTTTCCCCCGTCCGACCCGCAGTGGAAGAACGCCGACTCCGCTTTGTTCCTGCAGGAGGCGCTGAAACGAGTCAAGGCCGCAGGCTATGAAATCTTGAACCTGGATTCCACGCTGATCCTGTCAACGCCAAAGATCGGCCCACACGCCGAAGCGATTCGCCAACACGTCGCCAAGTTGTGTGGAATTCCCGAGGACTGCGTTGGGATCAAAGCAAAAACCCCAGAAGGCCTGGGCACCGAAAACGCCGCGATTGCGAATGTGGTGGTGCTGCTAGCGAGGAGGGGCTGAAGAGAGCTGACGCCAATGACCATTCACAGTAGCGCGAAAATCGCGATATTGGCCTGCGCCGTTTTTCTCACGCACCAGTTGAGCTACGGCGGAGCGAGCGCCAAATCTCGAATCTACTCTAATGTGGAATACATAGAAGAAGCCGGGGATCTTCTTGGTTACGAACTCGAGTTTCATCTGGACGGGTCGCGAGTAACGGGCGTGCTGAGGATCTACGAGGGCGGATGTGGGAGCCCGGTGCCTGTCGGTGGCACGCTTTCGGGAGGTAAGATTAGCCTTCGCGGCGAGGATAAGTTCTACGGCAAGGTCGAGATGAGCGGAAGGATGTCCAACGACCTAGTCAAAGCAACCCTTCGTATGGAAAAGGCGGCAGATCCGGAGACCATCAAACTGAAACCTATTCCTAAGCCTCACTGCTGAGTCCACCTCTTCTATACCTTTTCAAACTCCCTTGCGAGTTCTCGATGCTTGGCTCGCGCCGCCTCGACAAACGCGCGAAAGATTGCTCTCGCCGGCTCCGCCAGTTCCGGCCCCTCGTTCACACTGCGCTCCGGATGCCACTGCACCGCCAGCACAAAATGTTCGGGCGCGGTTCCTTCCAATGCTTCAACGACTCCGTCTTCGGCGCGCGCCACGATCCGCAACCCATGGCCCACTCGGTCCGCCGACTGGTGATGCGAAGACGTCACCGGCAGCGCTTTCGCCGCGCCCACAATCTCCGCCAGCCGAGTTCCCGGGACGATCTCCACCGTGTGCGCCCTCGCCACCGTCCGCCCTGCGCTGTGGTTGACCTTCGTACCGACGATCTGCGAGTTTGGGATCGCCGACTCGATGTCCTGCACCAGCGACCCCAGCCGGCACACATTCAGCGACTGCAATCCATAGCAGATGCCGAGCACCGGCTTGTGAAGTTGGTAAGCGTCCCGCAACAACAGCTCATCCATCAAGTCCCGTTTGGCGTCGGACGGCGCAGTCTTTTCGTGCCGCTCCTCGTTGTACTTCTGGGGATCGATATCCGCCTTACTGCCCGGCAGCAGAACGCCGTCGCAGCCCTCGAATTGCTTCGCCGCCTGCGCCGGCGACTGGTCCAGGCCGATCCGCACCGGCTCCCCGCCCGCGGCGCGCACCGCGTCTTCATACTGCGGAATCGCGCGCTCGGCATACTCGCGGTCGCTCTCCGAACCACCGGAATGCGGCATCGGAATGGCAATTCGCGGCGCGACAGTCTTCATCTCGGTCATTTTCAACTCACCCGCTCGATCCTTTCCAGCGACTTCCGCTGCCGGTAGTTCCGAATTTCCATTCCCAGCGACAACACCAGCACGATCGCCCCCACCGTGAGCGCGAACGGAAACGCGATGTGCCTGTAGCCGAACGCCAGATTGGGCGCGACGTGTTTCATCTGCGCGTACACCACCGTCCCCATGATGCTCAGCAGCAGCGCAACCGCGAACGACAGCAAGGTCAACAGAAACGTCACCGCGAATACGCGCGCCGCAATTCCCATCCACTGCGTCCCTTGCGAACTCGTTTTCGCCATGCTCATAAAGTACACCATCAAACCAAGTTTCAGAGTTTCAAGGTTTCACAGTTTCGAGGTTTCAAAGTGAAACCGGCTCAGTCCGATTTTGTCTGCCGTGGCCGTCGCCGCGCTTCCATACGCTACAATACTCGCATGTCGCAAACCGCTTCGGCGATCGTCCGCAGCCCCGCGGAGGTCGTGCAAAACAGCCCGGTTTCTCAGGCGCCCAATGGCATCCTCTACGCGCGCTCCGGAGAGATCGCCATTGCCGACAACGATCTCGAGCGCATGGTTGCCGCCGTGCCCGTGCCCGTGGCCGCCGCCCTCGCCCGCAAGGCTTACTACTTTGTGCCCCTCACCGTCAGCCAGGGAGACGAAACCGTCATTGCCGACCGCTACGACGTCGATCTTAGCGACAACGCGGTGTGCCATCGCAACCTCAATCTCGGCGACGCCCAGTGCGTGTTCATTTCGACGCGCTTGATGGACGATAAGTTTTCCGTGGCCTTCGAGTTCTACATCAATGTGGGCCACGCGCTGGTTGAGCGCGCGGGTGTGTCGCAGAATTTTGCCAGCTTGGCCTGGCAGCAAGTGGAGTCCGGCGTACGCGGCGAGACTTCGCTCGACGCCTGGGAGGCGCGCAAGTTCGCCACCGCCCACGGTCCGGACGCGGAGAAATTCAAGAACGAGTATCTGGCCTCGAGTTTTGCGGATGCGATTTCGATCTATCTGCTCTCGCTCTTTCTCGACGTCGATTACCACGATCTGCGCGAGCGCGACTATCCGCTGCTGGCCCCGGCCCCGATGGCCGAACGCCTGCGAAAAATCGCCGAAATCTTTCCCCCGAATCCCGGCTTCGAATTCAATATTTATTATCGGCGGCGCGGGTGAATGGCAGGGCAAGAGCGAATGACAGATTGAAAGGTTCAGGTCGCGTTTACCGATGATTTCGCTTCATCTCTACATCCTGGTGCTAACCGCGATGGGCGTGGCCGCCGCCAGCTATGCCCTGCTCCGCCGCAAAACCAAAAACGCGGACCATGTCGAGCACGAACGCCGCACCTGGCTCAATCAGGTGGGGCGCATCACCGACGGCACCGTCATCGATGTTCAGGAAATCACCACCGCCAGGAACCGTCCCGCCACCATGCTGATTTACCAGTACGACGTGGCCGGCGTTTCCTATGAAGCCTCACAGGACGTCACCTATCTTCGCCAGTGGATCAACCTGCATTCCTGCCGCCTCGGCCTGCCGACCTCGGTAAAGTACGATTCCCGCAACCCCGGAAATTCTATGGTCATCGCCGAAGGCTGGATGGGCTTGCGGCAGTAGGAGACCGCGGAAGGATATCCACCACGGAAAAAGGCGCTCTTGGCTTTTGGCTCTTAGCTAAAAGCCAAGAGCTAAAAGCCAATTCACAGTTTCCCCAACGCCATCGCAACCATGTAGAGGACCTGCGCGGCCGCCAGCCCAATCCATATTCGCTGCCGAATGCGCGAGCGGCGCAGGTCGCGCAACAGGTCGGCCGTCGTGGGCTCACCGACCAGAGCCTCCAGCTTTTCCGCCGGCAGGGCCACCGGCCGCGGACGGGCGGGCCTCACCGATTCGGGCGCCTTCGGCTTGTCGGGATAAAACACCTTCGGCGTGTCCACCACTTCCGACCACATCGGCAGCAGCATCCATGACTTCGGAATCACGTCCAGAATCGGTTTGGCAGTAAGCTTGAGCGACGGCTGGCTTTCCGGCGCAACCCGATCGGCCAGGTTCCGCAGCAACGAGCCCCACCAGAAATGGCTCAGTTGATCGGTGATAAGCTCCCCCACCTCGGCCGGCTGCGATTCCAGTTCCAGCGGCGGCAGCGTTTCCGGCGAAATCACGTCCCCAATATTGCTGAACACCGTCCGATACCAGGGCAGTCGAAGGCGGTCCCCATGCGACAGGCCAAGATTCACTGGCCGCGAAGTGAGCTCCAGCGGCGGCAGCTTCTCCGGCGCGAACCTATCCCGGAGATTGCCGACCAGCGACCTCCACAACGGCTGCGACAGGCTCGGCGGAGGAAGCAGGTCCAGCGGAATCTGCGGCGGTGCCGCCGCCGACCGTGCCTCCGATTCTCGAGCTTCTAAGTCATTGGAGCGGTTAGGCATAAGAAATCAGATTACCCCAGCACGGGTCGGCCGGCGATCTCCCGGAAACCCGTCTTCCGATGTTAGATGCCGCACCCATCGTCTGTCACGCGTCTTTTCGCACCTTTACAGGCTGCGGGAAAACTTCGCATCACACAGCTTTGCGGGAAGGGCACGGCTTCAGAGGCTGCGCAAGCCCCACCCCAAAACGCCCCGGCCCTAACCAATCCCGAATCCTTGACCAAACCGGGGGCACAGGAAAGCGAAACTCAGGTACATGCACTTTGATGCCATTGAGTGGCGCCTGCCCCTGGTGCACAATCGCAAGATGGGGAGATTCCATGTTCCCCGGTAAATCTTGCGATGGTTGCTTCCCGTCACTCCCCGCGCATCGGGAAAGAGGATCGGAAATCACGCCGTTGACAGAGAATCCTGAAATGGAGAAGGTGGATTGAGCGAGAACGCCAAGCCCGCAGCCGAGTTCCGCTCACAGCAGCGGCGCTTCTCCCGCCATCGTTTTGATACGCGCATTCAGGTGTCGGTCTTTCGCGATGGCCTGACGACTACTTGCTGGGGCCGGACCAACGAGCTCGGCGAAGACGGCGTCGGCGCCACCCTTAGCCGCGAACTGCGCGCCGGTGAAGTTGTTTCCCTCGAGTTCCCGGTTCCACTCCCTTCTCGCGTCTTGAAGGTGCGGGCTGTGGTCCGTTATAGCGACGGCCTGCGTTGCGGTTTCGAATTCCTGGTCGTAAGCGAGGATCAGAGGCTGTTGCTGCGCCAGATCTGCGTGGCCTTGGCAAACGCCTCTTGAGCCGTTCGCTTTGGCTTGGCAGTTCGTGGTGAAAGTACGTTTTGTATCAAAGTACGTTTTGTATCGGGGTATGCCGTCAGGCATACCGCAAGTGCGGTGTTATGAAAGCGCCTTTGGGAGTTGGTTTGGCGTGCTGGAGTTTCACCAAAAGCCGTTAGGACCTCCATTACGAAGGTAACTACCGGCAGCTGGACCGGCCCGATTACCATCGCCCTATTCGCCGGCGCGATCTGGAAAGAATCGTATGGGTGAGAAAATCGCCCCGCAAGAAAATTCGACCGAAATGCCCCAGGTAAGGGCGCTGGGGGAGGTGCTCGCGCCCGCGGCCCCGCCCTTTCTGGCCGCCATCTCCGCGCCCGCCCACGCGGCTTCACCCAAAAACGGCGATGCCGCCGCTGCCGCCCTCACCGGCGTCCCGCTCGCCGTCGAGCCAGCCTACCTCGAACAGATCATCGAAAACGCCCCGGAAGCCATCTGCATCATCGACCCGGAATTGCACATTCTGCGCATCAACGCGGAATTTACCCGCCTCTTCGGTTTTACCGCGGCTGAGGCTGCCGGAAAACGCATCGACCTGCTCATCGTGCCTCCCGATCGCTGCGCCGAAACAGGCTGGCTCGTCGAAAGCATCCAGCCCAACCGCAAGCTCACTCTCGAAACCCGCCGCCGCCGCAAGGATGGTTCGCTGGTCGAAGTCCTCCTTTCCATCGCGCCCGTGACCCTCCAGGGTAAGACCGTCGGAGCCTACGCCTCCTATCGCGACATCACCGAGCAGAAGAGCGCCGAGGAGCTGAATGCCGCCCTCTACGCCATCGCCGCCCGCAGCCAGTCGGCTGAAGATCTGCTGCAGTTTTTCGACGCCATTCACACCATCGTTGGCCAGTTGATGGATGCCCGCAACTTCTACATCGCCCTTTACGATCCCCAGTCTCAGCTTTTAAGCTTCCCGTACTTCGTCGACGAAAACGACCCTCCGCCCGCCCCCAGGCCTCTCGGCCACGGTCTGACGGAATACGTCCTGCGCTCCGGCGAGCCTGTTCTAATTACGCCGGGCGTCTTTGCCGAACTCGAGCGCCGCGGCGAGGTGGAATCCATCGGTACGCCGTCCCTCGACTGGGTGGGTGTTCCCCTGAAGAGCGGCAACACCAGCTTTGGCGCCTTGGTTGTCCAGACTTACGACGAGAACATGCGCTTCGTGGAACGCGACCGCGAGATCCTGAAATTCGTTTCCCAGCAGTTGGCCGCCACCATCGAGCACAAACGCTATGAAGAGGCCCTCCGCCGCTCCGAAGCCCGCTCCCGTTCTCTGATCTCGAGCGCCGCCTTTGGCATTTGCCGCTGTACCCTCGGCGGTACGTTCCTCGACGTGAATCCCGCTCTCATCGCCATGCTGGGCTATGCCTCGGTCGAAGATCTTCTTCCCGTGAACGCGCGCCGCGATGTCTTCGCCGATCCTCAGGAGTTGGACCGCCTGGCCGCGGAATATCGCCACAGCGGAAGTCTCAACGGCGTCGAAGTGCAGTGGAAACGCAAGGACGGCCGCATCATCATCGTCCGCCTCAGTGGCTGTCCCGCCGCCGCCGCCGACGAACCCGAAGAAGTCTTGGAGCTGATCGCCGAAGATATCACCGACCGCCGTCAGCTCGAAGAGCAGCTCCGCCAGTCGCAAAAAATGGATGCTGTCGGCCGCCTCGCCGGCGGCGTCGCCCACGATTTCAATAACCTGCTGATGGTGATTAATGGATACACCGAGGTGTTGCTCGAACAGCTGGAGAAGGGCGGCGCTTTGTACCGTAACGTCCAGTCCATTCAGCAGGCCGCCGAACGCGCCGCCACCCTTACCCGCCAGTTGCTCGCCTTCAGCCGCAAGCAACTCCTCGAATTCAAGGTGGTTGACGTTAACGCCGCCATCGCAGACATGGAGCGCCTGCTGCGCCCCCTGATCGGCGAAAACATCGAATTGGTCACCCACCTTGCCACCGATACCGGACGCACCCGCGCCGACTCCGGCCAGCTCGAGCAGGTCATCATGAACCTGGTCGTCAATGCCAAGGATGCCATGCCCGATGGCGGCAAGCTCACCTTGCAGAGCTCCGACGTCACCGTCCGCCCCGGCGTCGGTGAACACCGCTTTATCCAGCCCGGCCGCTATGCCGTCATTTCCGTTGCCGATACCGGTTGCGGCATGGACAAGGAAACCCAGTCCCGCGTCTTCGAACCCTTTTTCACCACCAAGGAAAAAGGCAAAGGCACCGGACTCGGCCTTTCCACCGTCTATGGCATCGTCAAGCAGAGCAGCGGATACGTCTTCGTCCAAAGCGAACCCGGAGCGGGCACCACTTTCCATGTCTATTTGCCCCGCGTCGAGGACCCCGCCGAACAGCTGGTCCCCGCCAAGTCCCACCAGAAAGACGCGGGCGGCTGCGAAACCGTCCTCCTCGTGGAAGATGAAGACTCAGTCCGCGAACTGGTGCAGCTCACCCTCGCCGCTCGCGGCTACAAAGTCCTCGAAGCCGACAATGGCGAGCACGGTCTCAGCATCGCCGAGACCTTTAAGGAACACATCGACATCCTTATCACCGACGTCGTCATGCCCGGCATCGGCGGCCGCGAACTGGCCAAAAAACTCCTTGCGCTCCGCCCCGGCATCAGCGTCCTCTTTCTTTCCGGCTACACCGAAGATGCCGTCATCACCCAGGGCGCACTCAGCCCCGGCACCGCCTTCCTCCAGAAACCCTTCACCCTCCAGAACCTCGCCAAAAAAGTCCACGAGATCCTGCGCTCTAAGTCCGCCCCAAAGTCCATCGCCACCTCGGCCTCCGACTAGAGCCCGTGTGGGGACAGCCGCCCTCGGCTGTCCAAGCCGAGCGCAGCTTGGCCCCCGCCTGTGGTCATACCAACCCTCGATCTGCCCGATCTTCACCCCTCCCGTTGCAACTTCCCTCCCGCCCCCGCATCCTATAATCAAGCGTGGCCTCGCGGCATCGAACTTATAGAAATCGCCCCGCCGCGCCCACTTCCATTGGAGTGAACCATGCTGATTGGGAAACCGCCCGCGATTCCGTCTTCTGAAATCACTCCCAAACAAACCTACCTGAACCGGAGGAAATTTCTCGCGGGCGCGGCCATCGCCGGCGCTGCCGCCGCCACCGGGGTCGCCTTCCGCGATCTTGTCGATCCCGCGCTCACCGCTCAAGCCAACGCCAAAATCGACGGCCTCCAGAAAAGTTCCTTCAGCACCTCCGAGAACCAAACTCCCTACAAGGATGTCACCAACTACAACAACTTCTACG
>Ga0181530_10002852_pt1 | contig 19998 bp, 19 predicted proteins | sample PEATcosm2014_Bin_42_FD_119769 | JGI IMG/M metagenome (GOLD analysis project Ga0181530, IMG submission 119769) | Peatland microbial communities from MTU Mesocosm Facility, Houghton, MI, USA - PEATcosm2014_Bin10_60_metaG | ecosystem: Environmental > Terrestrial > Soil > Wetlands > Peat | place... | reverse complement strand
TGAAATACAGCCCGAACCTCATTTTCGTGGAGAAAGCCAAGGCGCTTATGAATGAAGGGCGCGAAGAGTCCAGACACGTAGGCGACCCCGATTTTTCGGGGTTGGCCGCCGGGAATCGAATCTTTCTTGTAGTCACAGTACCGGACTCTTCCAATGCGGATTGGTCGCGTGGATTGGTCCAATTCGCTGCGGAGGAGACCAAACGAGGTCTGCAATGCGATTCCCTCACCGCTCTTCAGATACAGCTTCCACATGGCGGCTGACTCGCCATCGTTTTGGTGCCAGCAGGAGATGTAGGTGTGTTGCCGACTTTTCTGAAAAATCAGAGGATAATTCCTGATAAGTTTGTCTCGATTCTCCTGGCTCTCCTCGCGTGCCACGACCATATTGCCCCATGCGGTGAGATCATTGGGGGATACCGTCCCTTCCCATTTATCGTCAAACGTGTCGGCTCGCACGAAGAATAATGCGTGGGTGGCCAGGAGAGCGGCAAGTTTGGAGACGTCCATGTAGCGCCAAATCTTTGCGTGCTCGGGAGGTTGTTCAAACAGGGTGTCGTTCAGGATGGGCACCCGGATCTTGATCTGATTTTCGCACGGCCAAGACTTAGTGAAAATACGGCGACGCATCACGCAACTCCGATTGCGCAACTCAGTAAATTTAATGATCAGACCAGGCGGTCGTATTCGGAATGACTGCCGATCCAATACCAGACGATGCGGTCTTTCTTCATGACTGCCACCGCGCGGTACTCAAGACCGATTCGAACCGAGTAAAGATCATCCTCGCCTTCCAGCTTTTTGAATTGTAAGCCGGGGTGCGCAGGATCGACCCGAAAAAGACGATAAGCGCGTTTGGCGTCCCGCTGTGTCTCGATGGGCAGGTCGGAAAACAAACGCCAGAACTTCCGGGTAGTCCGGGACTGCATCAAAGCAGATCGTCCAACGGCAGCGTCTCACCCCTCTCGTCTTCTTCGAGGGCTTCCCGCGCCATGCGGCGAATGACATCGCGTTTCCCGGTAAATCGCCTCTTCCAGGCGTCTTCATCAGCCAGCGATGCCAGGATCTGGGACGCAATGGCATCCTGTTCGTCCTGAGGCAGCGCAATGACTTGTTCCAGCGCCTTCTCCAGCAGCGTCGACATACTTTAAGCTTATCAGCGGTTGGCGCAAACCGGTCATCCCGTTATCGCGGCGCCTTCACCAGGGCTGGATGACGTTCGTAACGTGCTCGCCGTCAGGCACGCGATCCGATCCCCGCCGCCATCGGAGTAAAGCGGGATTGATCACGCGATTCCACCACATCAGGAGCGAGGTTGCTACCAGCAGCAATGGAACCAGGCCCACCAGGAACCACAGCGTCTTCACCGGCCAGCCTCCGAAAGTGCCGTAGTGAGCGGCAGAAAAACCCTGCAGAATTCTGGCGCCCTTTGTGAGTGGCCTGCGACGCCTTCCCGTCCGCGGGCCTCCGGCCGGCGGCCCGCCTTTGGGTGCGGCGTTAGCGGTGCTGGCCGTACCCGCAACGCGCGGGGGATTGATCGGCGTATAGTAATTAACCACCGCGCGAAACGGCTGCGGAAAAACGAAATAGCCGCCGGTCATTCCCCACATAAGCAGGAAGGCGAACGTCCAGATGCCCGTGGCGCTGTGAAGGTCGAAGACCAGGCGCTTCCAGCCCACGCCCCGGCGTATGGTCAGGCCGCGGCGCCAGTTTGCGATCCCCGGCCACCAGACCACCAGCCCGGTCAGGCAGAGCGCGCTCAGGAGAAAACCGCCGATCGCGTTCACGATGAAGCCGGACGGACCCATGAACAGGCTGCCATGCAGATCTCCAAACCATTTCATCGCTTTATAGCCGAACGTTATTAAGTGACGCTGAAGGCCCGTGGGACCGGCGCTGGTCCAGGACTCAAAAACGTCGTAGAGGTCGTCGCGGAAGACGACGGCGCTGCCGCTCGCGCAGACCACCACGACATAGAGGCCCAGGCAGATGCCGGCCCACAGATGGACCTGAAATACCGCCTTGCGTATCCATGTTGTTTGCGGACGGCGCAGCCACTTTTCTGCGAATGACATATTGAATGACGCTGAAGAAATGCTATCAGAATCACCAGGGCTGGACGACGTTCGTGACGTGCTCGCGATCCGGCGCGGTCAGGCAGATGCCAACGCAGAGATAGGGAATCGTGGGATGCGGATTGTAGCCCCGGTGGAATTTGGCGATTGGCTCCGAGTAAACGTCTCCCGCCTTCGCCCGTACAAGGATGCCTTCCTCAAAGTGCGCTTCAAAAATGCCCTGCAGCGCGACAAAGAACGTGGCGCCGTTATGACAGTGCCAGTTCGTGTATCCGCCGGGCGCGATCTCGGCGTTGTAGATCTGAACCTTGATCTCAGGGTCCTTCGGGATGTATGAGCAGAGTTTGTCAAACAGGACGTTGCGAAAAAGATCCTGCCCGGGCTTCGTGTAGCCGGTCAACTTGAGTTTTAGATCGTCGCTAAGCTCTTCCATGACTCAGCGCGATCCCGCCACCTGCTCCACTCTGGCGCTGGCCTCTACCATTTCAACTACGCGGTGGTTGGGACCCGGGTCGTGTTCGCGCAGGGTGGGCAGAGGTCCGTCCACCGTCCAGTACTGCCTGCCCGCCACCAGCAGTTTTTCCGCGGGGAAGCGCGTGATGACTTCGTGACCAGTTTCGGTAACTACGATTTCTTCTTCGATGCGCGCGGCGCTCCATCCATCCTTCGAGGGCCAGAAAGTTTCAAGTGCGAAGACCATTCCGGGTTTTAATTCGTACGAATGTTCCAGCGACACCAGGCGGCTGATCACCGGTTTCTCCCAGATCGCCAGACCGATCCCGTGCCCAAACTGCAGAGCAAAAGCCGCCTCTTCGTTGGGGAAACCAAACTCCTGCGCCTTCGGCCAGACGGAAGCGATCTCCGCTGTTGTACGGCCAGGACGAATCAATGAAATCGCCGCGTCGAGATAATCCCGGCAGCGTTCATAAGCGTCCACCAGCGCGTGCGAGCCGTAACCGATCGAGAAGCACCGGTAGTAACACGTACGGTAGCCCATGTAGGAATGGAGGATGTCGTAATACACCGGATCGCCCGGGCGCAATACGCGATCGGAAAATACGTGCGGATGCGGATTGCAGCGCTCGCCGGAGATGGCGTTCACACCCTCCACATACTCCGAGCCGAGGTCATATAGAACTTTACTGGCGATTCCCACGGCCTGGTTTTCACTTAGTCCCGGCTTCATGGCACGGTAGAGTTCTTCATAAGCCGCGTCGACCATCATCGCCGAATGATTCAGCAGTGAAATCTCATCCTGTGTTTTGATAAGGCGCGCGTCCGATAAGAGCTGCTGGCCATCGACGACGGTGATGCCCTCGCGCTGCAGCGCAAACAGAATCGGAGGCTCGACCACGTCGATTCCAAGCGGCTGATTGTGCAGCCCGCGCATCTCGAGTTCGATTTTGATTTTTCGCGCTACGTTCTCAGCGCGGCCCATTTCCGGAGACATGGCTCCGCGCAGCAGAGAGATGCCGGCACGCGAGCGCTCTCCGAGCCAGGGGCAGTTGAGCTGATGGTGTTTCGCGGCCGAGCCGAAGTCCCACAGGATCGGTTCGTCGTTCTGCGGCAGCAGCGTAAACCGGCTGATCTTGTCCTGCGCCCACGTCCCGATATGAGTAGCGGTCAGATACCTCACATTGTTCATGTCGAAACACAGAACTGCGCCCATTTCCGATTTCGCCAGCAAGGCTTTCGCCCGCGCGAGGCGCTCGCACCGCAGCCGATCGAAATCGATCCGCTGTTCCCAATCCACACCCATGCTGCCGTAAGTCTTCAGTCCCATGTCGTTTCTCCAGTCAAGCTTCGATCCAGACCGTCTTGATATTCGTAAACTCCCGGATTCCGTGAACACCGAGTTCCCGTCCGTGTCCGGACCACTTCACGCCGCCAAACGGAAGCCGGGGATCGGATACCACCATCGAGTTTATATAAACCATTCCGGCGTCGATATCCGCGGCAAAGCGCTCCTGTTCGGCCGCGTCGTTTGTCCAGGCGCTGGCGCCAAGCCCGAATCGCGTGTCATTCGCGATCCGGATGGCCTCGTCGATGTCCTTCACGCGAAACAAGCTGGCAACCGGCCCGAAAAACTCCTCGCTGTACGCCGGCGAGTTCGGCGGAACATTAGTCAACACGGTTGGCGCGTAGAAATTGCCGGGGCCTTCGAGCGCCTTCGCGCCGGTCAGCACCTGGGCTCCCATTTCAATTGTCTTGCAAACGGCTTCGTGAAGGGACACGATGGCGTCGGCCGTGGCCAGCGGTCCAACGTCGGTCGCCGCGTCCATAGGATCGCCAAGTTTGAGGGCCTCCATCCGGCTCACGAAGCGTTTCTCGAATTCGTCCGCGACGGACTCCGCGACAATGAAGCGCTTCGCCGCGATACACGACTGTCCATTATTGATGGTGCGCGCCTTGACGGCTGTAGCCGCGGCCTGTTCGATGTTGGCGCTCGGCATCACGATGAAAGGATCGCTGCCGCCAAGTTCGAGAACAACCTTTTTAATTCCCCGCGCTGCCGTAACCCCGACCTGCACTCCCGCTCCCTCGCTCCCGGTCAGCGTTGCCGCTGCCACGCGGGGATCCTTGAGTATGGCCTCCACCTGACCCGACCCGATCAGCAGCGTTTGGAATGCGCCTTCCGGAAAACCCGCGCGCAGAAGGATGTCTTCAATTGCCATCGCGCATTGGGGAACGTTGGACGCATGCTTTAGCAGGCCCACATTTCCCGCCATCAATCCCGGCGCGATAAAACGAAATACCTGCCAGAAAGGAAAATTCCAGGGCATCACCGCCAGCACGATTCCCATCGGCTGGTACCGCACATAACTGCGCTTCGCGGATGTCTCGACCACCTCGTCGGCAAGGAAGCGCTCGGCGTTTTCCGCGTAGTAGCGGCAGGCCCAAGCGCACTTCTCCGCCTCGCTCACCGCGGAACGGAACGTCTTCCCCATCTCCCGCGTCATGATCCGGGCGAGGGCGTCCTTTTCCGCATCCAGAAGAGCCGCCGCCCGGTTCATCATGGCCGCACGCTCGGCGAAGCGCAGTTTTCGGAATTTGGGAAATGCACCGGCGGCGCGGCGCAGCTTCGCCTCGATCTGCCATTCCGAGAGCGTCTCGAAGGTTCCGAGGACCTTCCCCGTGGTGGGATCGATACTGGTCATGGCCACACTCGATTGTACGGACTCGCGCTCTCGCGAGGTCAACAATTCGTTCAAGGAATTGCACAAACGAAGCCGGCCCGTGCAATGAATTGAACGCCCCCTGTACGCACTGTATAGAATTGTATAGAATCGTCAGGCGGGCACGTATGAAAAAAAGGTCCTTAGTTCGTGTGTGGGAGCTTGGTCTGTTGGCCTCCTGCCTCCTTCTGACCGCCGCGCCTTCATGGGCACACCATTCGTTTGGAGCCGAGTACGACAGCACGAAGCCTGTCACACTGACGGGCGTTGTCACGAAGTTCGAGTGGACCAATCCGCATATCCACTTCTATCTCGATGTGAAGGATGCCGACGGCAAGATAACGAATTGGAAGTTTGAAGGTTATCCGCCGGTTGTGCTGGGCCGGATCGGATGGAAAAAGGACGTTACGATGAAAGTCGGCGATACTGTCACGGTATTCGCCTGGCGCGCTCGAGATGGAACGAACTGGGGCCACTCGAGACAGGTTACGTTCGCGGACGGCAAGAAGCTGTATTCCGGACCACCTGCCGGCACCGGCGATGGCGGCAATGCGCCTCCCGTGTCCCAGCAATGATCGAAATATCAGCGAGGAAAGAAAGTACATGAATCGAACGTTTCTGGCGGGATTATTTTTGCTCGCATTAGCAAGGGGACCCGCCATCGCGCAGATCGACTTGTCCGGGACCTGGGGACCCAGACTTCACGAGGATTTCCCGGAGCGCATCCCGGGTCCCGAACTGGGAGATTATCTCGGCCTCCCCATCAATGCCGAAGCCCGTCAGAGCGCGATGACCTGGGACGCGTCCCGCCTGACCCTCCCTGAGGAACAATGCCGTGTACACATTTCACCCTATATTTACCGCGGGCCGCTTGAGCTGCGCATCTGGGATGAGCGAGATCCCGAATCCCAGAAGTTGATCGCCATCCGCCAGTACATTCAGAACTACGAACAGAACCGCACCATCTGGATGGATGACCGCCCGCATCCGCCCGAGTATGCGAGACATACCTGGATGGGTTTTTCCACGGGCAAGTGGGAAGGGGACATACTCACGGTTTACACCACTCACATCAAACAAGGCTGGGTGCGACGTAATGGCACGCCGGAGAGCGACAAGGCCACGCTGGTCGAACATTTCATCCGCCACGACAATTACCTGACCCACGTCAGCATTGTGACCGATCCGGTGTACCTGACCGAACCTTTGATCAAGAGCCAGGACTTTGTTCTCGATCCGGCTTTTCAGGGAAATTGGATTTACCCCTGCGAACCAGTCGAAGAAGTCATTCGTCCCATGGGTGAAGTTCCGATGCTTATGCCCGGAGCGAACGACGCTGTCATAGCGGAGTATGTCGGGCGTCACCCCGAGGTTCCGGCGGAAGCTACAAAGGGCGGAGCCGAAACGATGTACCCGGAATATCAGCTGAAACTGAAAGGAATGGCCAAAAATGCGGCGAAGTAATATCGGCGCGATCTGCACATTCCTTTGCTTTGCGACCGCTGGTCTCGTCCATGCACAGCAGAATCTCCACGTTCTTCCGGTGCAGGGCGATGTGTATATGATTGTCGGACCCAACGCCAATGCCACCGTTCAGGTCGGCGATCAGGGCGTTCTCCTCGTGGATACGATGCCCGCGTCGCTGACGGACGAACTCCTCGCCATGATCGCTAAACTCTCCGACAAACCGATTCGCTACATCGTCAACACAAGTTTTCTTCCGCAGTTCACAGGCGGGAACGAGAAAGCGCGCAAGGCGGGCGTCACGATTACCGGTGCCAATGTGACGCGCGATATCGGCGATGCTGCCCAGGGCGCGGCTCTAATCGCGCACGAAAGCGTTCTGGACACAATGAGTGCATCGTCCGGCGAGAGCAAGAACTCGCTCCGCCCGGGCGGCGCGTGGCCGACGGATGCCTTCGTCGGACTCCGAAAGGCGATCTACTTCAATGGCGAGCCTGTCGAGGTCCTGCATATTCCGGACTCCACCACCGACGGCAGCAGCATGGTCTGGTTCCGACGCGCGGACGTAATCAGCACGGGCGATATTTTCGTGACCGATACCTGGCCCTTTATCGACCTGGCGCACGGTGGAAATATCAATGGCGTCCTCGACGGACTGAATCGCATTCTCGAGATCACCGTGCCTCAACACGAAGAAGAAGGGGGCACTCTTGTCATCCCCGGCCGGGGTCGGCTGTGCGATGAGGCCGATGTCGTTACGTATCGCGACATGATCACGATCATCCGTAACCGTGTGCGGAACATGATCGCAAAAGGCATGACAGTCGAACAGGTCAAGCAGGCGAAGCCTACCTTCGATTTTGATCTCGAGTATGGAAGAACGACCGGCCCATGGACCACGGACATGTTTGTCGAGGCAGTTTACAAAAGCCTGAAGAAATAATCAGCCGGGAAAGGAGCACAGCCCGTGAACGCTCATCGTCTTAGCTGGGGACTAGCCATTTTGACTATTCTGTTGCCCGCATTCGCGGTTGGCCAGACCGCGAAGAGTGCGGCGCAGCCGGTAAAATCGCTGCCGCGCGTGCCGCGGGCGGCGGATGGGAAGCCGGACCTGACTGGCGTCTATCAGGGCGGCAGCACCAAGCCTGGCACCTGGGAGGAAGCCAATCAGGGAATTGGTGTAGCTGCCCCTGAGGATCGGGCTATCGTGGGACCGGCGCCGCGCCAGGATGACACTCCTTCCTATCAGCCCTGGGCCGCGAAACTCCTCACGGATAACTACAACCGCCGCAATATTGAAGGCAGCAGCGCGTACTGTCTTCCCAACATCGCCATGATGACCGTGTCGCTGTTCCCGGTCCAGTTCGTTCAGACCCCGCAACAGATCGTGATTCTGGAAGAGTATATGAGCGTATTCCGCATCATCCCGCTGAATGCCAAACACCCGGACGATTTGGAACCCACGTACGTCGGAAACTCAGTCGGCCACTGGGAAGGAGATACTCTCGTGGTCGATACAGTCAGTTTCAAGGAAATGCTTCACGCCGAGGGTGGCGGAGGCAGAAGCCACAGCGATGCCCTGCATCTTACCGAGCGCTTCACCCGCACTGACTACAACACAATCAGCTACGACGCTGTCTGGGACGACGCCAAAATGCTCACCAGGCCTTTTCACTCCCGCAGCTCGTTTATGCTGCGCCCTGGCACGCGCCTTCAGGAATACCGCTGCGAGGAGAACAATCTGGAACCGGCGCGCTATGAAGAACTGAAGAAGGACGACTCCCTTTTCAAACGGAAGTAACTTTGGATAAGGCGCTCAAAACACCCAGAGCAAGCTCGTGTATCCCGTGTGGGCATGATAATTCTGCAGCACCGAATAGAGGCCGAATTCTTCGTGATAGTTGTAGTATTGATATCCGGCATTCCACTTGAGCTTTGAAGTAATCGGGATGGTCAGGCGCACCAGCGGCGTCTGGAAGCTCAGCGGGAAGGTCTGCACGTTGTAGAGCAGGGCGCTGATCGTACCCGTCGGGAGCAGGCTGGAGCGCCCGTCCCCGGTATCCAGGGTGATGTTATAGCCCAGATAGAGGTCGGCGCGGTTGCGCAGCGCGATACGCGCGCCCAGATTGGCGGCGTGGATATTGCTGATGTAAATCGACTCTCCGGTCTGCAGGGTAGCGAACGGCGCACCCGCGAAAAACGCCAGTCCGCCCGCCGTATCGAGGTGCAGTTTCGAATAGCCCGCATCGAACGAAAACCAGGCGCGCGGCGTCCACGACACATTGCTGAAGTAGTTCCGCGAATGCGAACTGTAAGCGGTCAGCGTGATCGAATTGTTGTTGTAGGTCTCTCGGTAACCCGCAGTCGCGAACAGCGATTTGAATTTGTACTGCAGCCGCGCATCGATAGACTGATAATTCTTCTCGCTGATGGGATAGAACGGATTGTCGTTGCGTCCGATCTCGGTCTCAACATGGAGCCGCAGCGCCGACGTGACGATCCAGTTCAGTCCGGCGACTCCGGCACGCACGTGGTCGTATTGTGAGTTGAGTACGTTCGCGAAAGGCGTCAGGGGTTCAGTGACCGACTGAATGGAGCGGATCTCACGGCTCGCGTAGCGATATCCGGCGAATAAACTGAGCTTCTTGCTCGCGCGCACGTGAACGTCCGTTGCATTCGTAATCAGGCGGATGCCGAGGAACTGAAAATTCACCAGTGTGCCGCTGAGCGACGCCAGATCGAACTGCTCGTACCAGGAATTACCGTTAATGCGCGAATTGTCGCCCGAAGTATTGTTCGTGATGGTTATGCGGTCCTTGGCGAATAAGCTGACATTGAAATCGCCGGTGGTCACAGTCCGTTGCGCATCGCCATAAGTAATGATCAAACGGTTCTCCGTGCCCGCGAGACCAGTGCCAACAGCGCTCTCATCGAGAATAAAATTGTTCTTGCCGCCGGAGTAGGTGAAGCGCCCGTTAACTGCGATCCGCCGCCGCTCGGTCATGAGATTCACCAGCCACGCGGGCGTCGATCCGTGAATCGGCGCCGAACGGTTGAAGCTGGTCAATGTGGTGCCGTCGGTTGGGTTCAGACCCGTGGATGGCCCTCCAAGCGAATACGGCGTGTCTTCTTTGTAAAATTCCCAGCGGCGCAGAACATTCAGTTTCACGCCGAAGAAATCGAAATCGGCGCCGGTGCGATAGCTGTTGTACTCGCGCTTCACGTTGCTGAAAAGCGTGAAGATGTTGCCGAACTCGTTTTCGAACAGATTGACCGTCGAAAGCGCCGGTCCGTCTTCCGTGTTTCGGCTGTATCCGGCATGGATGCGGATCTTACTCTGCGGAAACAGCGTGAGATCGTGGTCCTGCGAGCGCTGCGTCAGGTCTTCGAGGTGCAGACCTTCTGCCGTAACGAGACCCGGGTTGAAGTAATCGGTCGTACGCCACTGCATGTCGTAGCGATAGAGGCGGTTCTTTTGCACGCGCAGCGTGGCTGATTCGTAAGGATCGTTACCGAGGCCCTGGGTGGTCAGCGAGATTTCGTCAAACCAATGCCCATGGCCGTCTTTGGAATGGACCGTCAGATAGCTGCTGAGCAGCCGTGTGCCGTTTCCGTAATTCACATCGCTGCGGTACTTACCTTCGTCGCCGCCCACCATGGCGTATCTGTAACCGAATTCCCACGACTGAACCACGTTGTAATCGCCCGTGTCCTCGCCGCGTGCCGGGCCAACCGGTTCATTCGCGGTGGGAGCGACGGTCTCCTGACCTTGCAGACACGTAACGCACAGGCAAGCGATTAAGAATGAACTCGGTCCGATCCGCATTCGATTCCTCATCGCAGGAAGAACTGATCGGCGTTGGAGCCGTGAATCCGCACATGGCAGAGCGTACAGTTCTGGAATCGCGGATCGAGCATGTTATGGGCGGCGGATTGAGTGAGGACGCCGGCGTTCGCGACGCCGAACGTTCCCGCGCCGTTATGGCATTCGAGACAGACGGTATAGACGACGGGCCGCCGCAACAGCTTACTGTTCATCGAGCCGTGCGGGGAGTGACACGACTCGCAGCCATCCACGCGGATCGCCGCATGTTCGAAAACGAAAGGGCCGCGCTTGTCCTCGTGGCAGTTGAGGCAGGGCTCTTCATTGTTCGGCGCCTGACTCACCATGCGCGGCCGGATTCCCGTTCGCCAGGTTGCGGCCATCGTTCCGTGCGGGTTGTGGCAGTCTGTGCAGTTGACGACACCTTCGTTGACGCGATGCTTCGAAGGCATGTCGAACTGCGCGCGCACCGTCAGGTGGCACTGATAGCAGAGAGTCTTCTGCGTGCTGGCGAGCAGAAACTTCGGCGTCTGCGCTTTGTGAATGGAATGACAGGTCGAACAGACGACGTCGGCGTCGGTGTGGGCCGAGCGGCGGATGTTAGCCTTCGAGACATCCTTCAAGTGGCAGGTCAGGCAATCGTCCAGTATCTGTGTGGGCGACATCAGTGAGAAGGCATGGGGAATCGTGGTCTTACCGCCGCGCGAATCCACGTGCTCACCGCCGGCGCCATGACAGCCTTCGCAGCCCGTACGCTCCGGCGTCTCTTTACCGGACGCGATCGACTTATAGTGCGGATTCTTGTAGAAGTTCAGCCAAACGTCGGGATGACACGTCTTACAAACCACGCTGCCCACATACTGGTTGGGCGGCTTCGGCGTTGTCTGTGCGCCGAGCAGCATCGGCAGGAACCATAGCCCCGCCCATCTGATTTTTATGATGGACCTCAAGGCCCCTGGACCGTAATCAGCCCGGAAAACGACTGTGTTCCGTTGACCGTGACCACCAGCGGCGAATCGCCGTTAGGAGCGTTCGGCGGAATCGTCACGTTGAACTGGTAAACCTGCGACAGCGGTGGAATCAGGCCGCCGAAGACAACTGTCGCTGGCGCAGTGCCAAACGTGGCAGTAGGCATCGGGCTGAGTGAATAAACCTTGTCCGTCTCGATCCCGTTAACGATCGGTGGACTCGTCGGGCCGAACCCGGTTCCGTACAGAATAATGGTTTCCCCAGGTGCCGCGGGTGTCGTAAAGTTCGTGGGCGTCCCTGGAAACAGGCCAACCTTCCCGACGTTCGTGAAATTGGAGTGCTGCGCGATGAGGTATTTGCCGAAGTCCGACGTGCTTGGCTGCCACGCGAAAAACGAGGGTGCGAGGTTCTGTATGGTGACCGTGAATGTTGCGCTGGCCTGACCGTTGACTGTGACGACGACCGGAATGTTGCTGCCTGGAGTGACAGTAGGCGGAGTGATGATATTGATCTGCCCCGGACTAATGTAATTGATGTATGCCGGAGCGCCGCCGATTGTAACGGAGGTTCCGTCCAGCGAAGTCGGCATGTTGAGAGTGTCGTTGCTGTTCGTCGTAAAATCCGAGGCCGCCCACGCTCGCCCCGGATTTGTCGTTGAGAGATTCGAGCCGAAGACCGCGGCGTAGGTGTTCGGAGCGAGAGCCGTTTGGAACGTCGCCGCATTCTGCACGTTGGTGATCGTCGGCGAGGGGGAAGCCGCCGTGGGCGTCAAAATCAGGGTTGATGTGTAAACGTGCGTAGGATCTTCTTGCGCTAGCTTAGGACCGCAGTTAGCCGCGACATAAAGTGTGACGTTCCCCGATCCCGTAGCCGGAGGTGTCCAGTTCACTGTATAGGTGAAGCTGCCACTTGAATTGACGGATGCGTTAAAGCCGGTGAGGTCGTGTTCGATGTCTTCGATCGAATACCGCGCAGGGCACGCGGAGCCGTAGAAGCTTTCGAGATTGCCGTCGGCGCAGAGCACCTGTGTATTGACATCCGCCGGGCTGAAATCTCCCGCTTGCGTGTTATTGGCGAGACGCGCGGTCAGCTCAAAACCGAACGCCTGCTCTTTAGAGTCGGTTATTTGAACCAAAAGCTGCATCGTTTGGCCAGGCACATAGGTTCCTGTGTTACCACTTGGAAAAAGAATTTTGACATTACCACCTTGGGAGTTCAATGGGAATGCTGAATGGCATTCAACACAGGTCTGGTCGCCCGGCGCGCCCGTGTAGCCCCAGGGCGGCCCCTCACTATAGCCGTGAACAATGACCGGAACTGCAGCGAGAATCACCGAAAGTTTTACAATGCGTAACTTGTGTCGCGGAGACATACCTTGATCTGTAAACCCTGTTTTTGTCGCAATGACTCGCTGAAGCAGAGAAATAGAATTCCGTAAACTCAAGGGTAAATCCTGCGTCAGAAGACCCGTGTTAAGAAGATGTCAAATTCTTGTCCAAAGTAATCGCCACCGGATAGATCGCCGGACACGGAAGACGCAGGCGGAAATGCGCGCCCTTCGATTCCATCTCCTCCGCCCACAAATCCCCGCCGTGATCGAGCACCGTCTGGCGCGAGAGCGCGAGCCCCAAACCCAGACCGTTCCGGCTCGCAGTAACGAACGGCTGAAACAGGTGCCGCCGCACCGACGCGGGAATACCCGGTCCCGTATCGTCCACCTGCACCAGCACCTCCGTGCCGTTTCGCACGGCGCGGATATCCACGTCCCCGCCGCCCGGCATGGCCTCGATCGCATTGCCGATCAGGTTCACGAAGACCCGCTCCATGCGCGCGCGCTCCAGCGGCAGTTCGATGGACGGATCCACCGCCGTGTGAATTCTCACGCCCTGCTGATCGGCGGAGCTGGCCTGCGTATCCACCGCCGCGCCGATCACTTCACCGAGGTGGCATGGTTCCGGCGTGTGCATGCGGCCCCTCGACACGTCGACCAGTTCCTGCAGCAGATCGTTGATCGCCCGCGACGACCGGTAAATATTTCCCGCCAGCCGGTGCATCTGCGCTTCGCTCAGCTCACCGTCCATCATCATCTCGGCCCCGCCGTAAATCGATGCCAGCGGATTCCGCAGGTCGTGAACGATCGAACTCGACAGCCTGCCGATGGTCGAAATCCGCTCCTGCCGGATCAGCTCCTCCCGCGCGTCCTGTATCGATGCGCACATGGCGTTGAATGTCCGCGCCAGACGTCCGAGTTCGTCGTTGCTTCCCTCGGGAACGCGCGTGCCGTACTCCTGGTTCGCGATCGATGCCGCAGCCTGATCGAGCTGCCGGATGGGCTGCAGGATGCGGTGCGCGAGCAGGCCGCTCACTGCCAGTCCTCCGAGCACCGCTGCCGCCCAGATCAGAAAAAAATTCCTCTGCAGCGACCCGAGATTCCGGCTGATCGCCTCGAATGAATGAACGATCAGCAGATCGCCCGCCGGCGCGCCCTCGATATTCCGCAGCGTGCTTCCCAGAATGGCGAAGTCTCCTCCCGGCATCTGGACGTGTTCCAGTTGCGTGCTGCGTTTGTACTGAATCGCGATCTGCTTTGTTTCGGCCGGGGGCAGCGTTGAAGCGACCGGCGCGCCATTGGCGAGAAAAACGAAATCGCTTCCGCCGGTGCGCTGCTTGAGATCCTGCGCAACTTTTTCGTCCACCGGAAATCCGGCCACCAGAACGTTCAGCAGACCGGGTGCGTTTTGCGTTTGAACATAAACGGGCGTCACCACCAGTTCATAAAGCCGGTTTCCTTCCACGGCGAAGCCGGCCGTCTGCGCGGGGAACGCGGATGCCGCATCGCGCACCACCTCGAGATGGTCGCCGAGAACCTCGCCGCCTCCCAGGGAGGCGATCACTTCCCCGCGCGGATCGGTCACCAGAAACAGGGCACTGGACTGCGAAACCTTCGACCAGATTTCCGCCGCTGTGTCGCGGATCGTGGCGCGGTCGTTCGTCTGAAACGCCGCGCGCACATCGGACATCGTGCTCAGCACCAGGCTCACCGAACGCAGCGTGTCGGCGCGGGATTGCCACAACGACTCATACGCCCGGAAGCTGCCTTTCAACTCAGCCTCGAGATTCTGCATCAGCACCGCCCGGGTCTGGTTTTGTACAAACCACCCCGCGATCGCGAGCAGCAGGGTGATCGCGATCGACGTCGAAAGCAGAATCTTCCAGAGCAGCGATGGCCGCGGTCCGAAGCGCACGGGTCAGTTCCTCACGCCCGGATAAAAGACCCGATCGTCCGGCGGAGACGTGTAATCCCCGCCGTATTTATTTTTATGCGCTGCCAGCAGCCAGCCCGCTTCGGATACTGTTATCGGCGGGAGGCGAACGGATTGATCGGTCACCACGATGCGTCGCGTCAGGCCAGCCAGCGCCTGCTCGGTGGCCCGTTCATGGAACACGCTCAAATCGTACTCGCCCGGCGGAAGGTCCAGCTGGAACGAGCCATCCGTCGCCGTCTGTGCGAAGTACGGCGTATTGAAAACGAGAATGATCGCGCTCATCGTCGGATGAATATTGCAGAAGACCCGAACAACGCCCGGCCGGGCGAAGCGCACCGATTTCGAAGAGCCGGGAGGGTAGAGACCCACGTCGAAAATTTGTCCATCGTAACTCGAGAACGCATTGTGAAAGATCGGATCGGAATTCGGGAAGTCGACCGCCGAGCCTGTGGTGATGGCGAGAATGTGGGGCATAAACATTTTGCCCTTCTGCAGCATTACCGCGTGTCCGGTTGGCGGCGCGGTGGGGGGCGCGTCGACTCTCACGGCCGATATGACGACGCCGGAGAAGTCCTTTTTCTTGCTGACCGAGGCCACGTGTGAGTCGCGCAGCTCGACCGTGCCCGAGACGGTCGCCGCCTCCGTCAACGCTGCGAACAGACTAAAACAGATAAGCGAGTGCCAGATCATAATGATTGTTCACACGGAGTGCCGAGCCTATAACCTGCGTTCGCACCTGCGATGCTTCGAGTGCCGCAAGGACGTTGGGCGCGAGTTTGTAAATGAAATTTCCCGCATACATGAAGTTGGTTGTTACGCTGCCCGGCCCGAGATCGTTGGAGTTGTTCCATTGCTCGCCCGCGTAAACGTGCACCGAAAGCCTGGATGCCGGGAAGAGGGCGATCTGCCCCCATTCGCCCTGGCTGTGAACCGGAATCGCGGCGCCGGACGACAGAAGTTCGAAACCCTGCAGAGCGCCCAGCCCCGATACGTCCTCGCCGCGGAAGAGAGCTCCCGTGAATTCGACCAGCGGCGCCGGTTTGATCAGCCAGTCGAGCGAAGCGATTCGCGATGGTACGGACATACCCGCAACGTGCGTATCGCTGAAATGGAATCCCGGCGCGATCTCGATCCGTCTCTTGTCGTTTCCATGGAAGAATTCGAAACGGCCCTGGTACCCTGGCCGCGCCCGCTCGAGTGTTCCCGCATATTCCGGCGACAGGATCGACGGATAGTTTTCCGAAGTCTGGTAAACACCCGCCTGCGCGCGCAGACCGGTCTCTTCGCCCAGAGAGAATCGCTGCTCGATACGGACCTGCGGCTCCCACAACCACAGATTACCCGCGCCCGTCAGCGGCGAAACGCCCACCTGTGCCAGCGACATCGGCTCGCGCGGCGAAATAATCGGCTTGTCCTGTCCCACCGTGATCGTCGTGTTCTTCCAGCCCAGATCGAGCGTCGCCACGCGGATGCGCATCAGATTGTTGTTCGGCGTCAAAGATCCCGCAAAGAAATCCATGTACAGCGACCCGCTCGCCTTGCCGCCCCAGGGAAGATCGGGACCGTTGAACTTCAGGCCGATCACGGTTTGCCTGAGCGAGGCGCCGCTTGCCGCCGCCGCCGCGTTCTGACTCGCGACTACCGGATCTTCCGCGCCGCCTCCGAACTTTCCGTTGACGAAAGAGTTGAACAGCAGCATGCCGGTCAGCGATACAGGAAGTTTCTGCGACGCTTCAACCTTCGATTGCGCCAGTTCGGCGGTACGGTTTTCCTCGACATCGAGACGCTCCTCGACGGGCGCGGGAGCGGCCGCACCGGCAGGCGGAGGAGCTTGCCGCGACTCCAGTTCATTGCGCAGCGCGTGAATCTCATTCAGCAAAATCCGGTTCTCGTCTTCCAGTTTGTCGAGCCGGTCGAGTACTTTCTGAATATCGGGGCTGGTCTGGGGCGCTGCCGGTCGCGCGAGTGTAAAAGCCAGCAAAGACACCCCCAGGAATTTCGTCAACATAGGAGCTGCTCCAGTTTTTTGCGCACCGCCGAGGGCGAGTACGGTTTAGGGAAGAAAGCGTCGGCGCCCTGGGCGAGCGCCTTTTCGGGAAGCAGCGGATCGCTGTCACCGCTGATCAGAAGAATCGGCAACTGCGCAAAGCGTGGCTCGGCCCGAAGCTCGCGGATCAGATCGAAGCCATCCGATTGAGGCAGGTGCAGGTCCGTAACAAGGGCCGCAATTTCACCGCGGCTTTCCCGCAGCGCGGCGATCGCCGCCCGCGGGCTGTGGATGACTCGGGTTTCGAGTCCGGGAATCGATTCCAGCGCAATCTGCAGCGTCTCGGCGCAGGTCTCGCTGTCTTCGACAATAATGATCTGTTTCAGCATGGTGTGCATTACGGAAGAAAGCGATATCCAACCTTGTGCAGCGTGATAAAGTGCCGCGGGCAAATCGGATCCGTTTCCAGTTTTTGCCGGAGCCGCACCACATGCGCATCGACGGTTCGCGTGTTCGGGAACGATTCGTAACCCCAGACCGAATTCAGGATCATGTCGCGCGACAGCGGGCGGTCGGGGTTCTGCAGGAAAAAGGTGAGCAGATTGTATTCGGCCGGAGTGAACTTAATCTCCTGGCCGCGCCTCGTTACTACGCGCCGCTCAATATCGACCTGAACGTCCCCGAATCCCAGCGACCTCTCCGGCTCGCCCGGCGCGCGGCGCAGCACCGCCCGGATGCGCGCCAGTAACTCGCGCGTGCCAAACGGCTTCACCACATAATCGTCCGCGCCGATCTCCAGCAGGAGGACCTTGTCGATCTCCTCTCCCACCGCGCTCAATACGATGATCGGAGTGCGGATGCCGGAGGTCCGCAGGCGCTTGCAGATCTCCACTCCGCTGATATCGGGCAGACGGAGATCCGCCAGGATCAGCGCCGGCTTGCCCAGAACCGCCTGGTCGAGGCCACTCTTTCCGTCGGGCGCCAGAATAGCCCGGAAACCCTCCCGCTCCAGCAGCACGCCGATTGTGTCGCGGAGGTTTTCATCGTCGTCAATCACAAGTATGGTCTGCATCCGAACCGCAATTTCAGCTTACGCTGCGCGGAATCCTCTTTCTGCACACCACAGGCGAATTTACAACTCTTTTACAGCAGCCCGACGACGCCACCCCGCGCACTCCTCAGAATGACATTAAGAGGAGTTCCTCGGCGGGGCGGGAGCGCGGGCCGATCAGGGGCGGTCCGCCTCCCGGCCCATTCCCGGCCAGCCTCGGAATTTACAACAATTTCACACCGTAGATGCAGTGGCCGCGGAATTCGCTCCTAGCATGAAACACGAGGAGTGTATACCCGATGAATAGTTCTGCCGTAATTCGCTGTCGGGCGCTGAGCGCCGCGATGTTATTTGGACTGGCGGGATCTGCCCTGATGCAAGGGGCCGGCGCCAATCTGTACCTGCAGCACAACCTTGTTTCGAACCTCGCCGGCGCGGCGGACGTGACGGATCCGAATCTGGTGGACCCTTGGGGGATGTCGTTCAGCGCGACCAGCCCGTTCTGGGTATCCAACCATCTTTCAGGAACCGCGACGATCTACAACGGCTCCGGCGCGATCACGCCGACCGTTGTTACCATTCCGGCCGCTGCCGGCGGGGCAACGCTCGGAAGGCCGACAGGACAGGTGCAGAACCCGACCACCGTCTTCGTGCTGGCGAATGGCAAGGCGGCTTCCTTCATTTTTGCCACGGACGATGGAACCATTCAGGCCTGGAACACCGGCACGACCGCCCAGGTGATGGTAAACAACTCAAGTTCGAGCGCGGTCTACAAGGGTCTCGCGATTAATCCCAGCGCAACCGCGCCGTTGCTCTACGCGGCCAACTTCCGTTCGGGCAAGATCGATGTCTTTAGCGGCACGTTTTCTCAAACTAACGTTTCGGGAGGATTCACCGATCCGAATCTTCCCAGTGGATTCGCCCCGTTCAATATCTGGCCGCTGAACGGAAAACTGTATGTGACCTACGCGAAGCAGGATTCCGCGCAATTTCTGGATGTGGCGGGGGCGGGCAACGGTTTCGTGGACGTTTACGATTTCAACGGCAATTTGCTGAACCGGCTGATCTCGAATGGAGCGCTGAATTCGCCCTGGGGTGTCGCGATCGCGCCCGCCGGATGGGGAGCGTTCGGTGGCAACCTTCTGGTGGGAAATTTTGGCGACGGTACCATCAACGCCTTCGACGCCACTTCAGGCAACAAAATCGGCACCCTGCAGGGCGCAAACGGGAGCCCTGTCGCGATTGCCGGTCTTTGGGCATTGGCGTTCGGCAACGGCGGACGCGGCGGAGACCCGAGCACGCTGTATTTCACCGCCGGGGTTCCGGACGGTACATCGACGCCGAGAGGCTTTCTCGGAAGCATCGCACCTCCGGCCGCAGTCTCTGCCATCTTCAACGCCGCTGGCGGTGAGAGCACCGCGATCGCTCCGGGAGAGATCGTCGCCGTTACGGGACAGACAGTCGGGCCTTCGCCACTGGTGGCCGGTGTATTGCCGTTGTCCGGTACCGTGGGAGCCACGGTGGGCACAACCAGCGTAACGTTCAACAATCTTCCCGCACCGGTCATCTACGCGTCTGCGGCGCAGACCGCCGTCATCGTTCCTTATGGCGTCGCGGGGTCGACAACCGCCAGCGTTGTGCTCAAGACCGGCAACCAGACCACGGCGGCCTTCTCGATTCCGGTAGCGGCCAGCGTGCCCGGCGTCTTCACGTCCAATGCCAGCGGGAGCGGCTCGGCCGTCGCGTTCAATCAGGACGGCACGGTGAACTCGTCCACGAATCCCGCGGTCAAGGGATCGGTCGTGGTTTTGTTCGCCACCGGGGAGGGCGTTACGAACCCGCCGGGACAGGACGGTCTGGTTGCATCCACGGACATTCTTCGAGAGCCGGTGCTGCCGGTCACGCTCATGATCGGCGGAGTGAACGTGCAGGTGCTCTACGCGGGATCCTCTCCAGGCAATGTCGCCGGCGTAATGGAAGTCGAAGCTATCGTTCCATCGACAGCCGCTTCAGGTGCGGATGCCTTGCTGCTGTCGGTTGGCACGGCCAGCAGTCAGGCGAATGTCGTTCTCAACGTGAAGTAGTAAGCGGTAACGTCAACCCACTAGTTATGCACGGGGAGGATGGTGGAGTTGGTAAGGCCGCTGGTCTGGGTGAGAACGAGAGTGAGGTCGCCGTTGGGGGCGCT
>Ga0181530_10002851_pt1 | contig 20004 bp, 16 predicted proteins | sample PEATcosm2014_Bin_42_FD_119769 | JGI IMG/M metagenome (GOLD analysis project Ga0181530, IMG submission 119769) | Peatland microbial communities from MTU Mesocosm Facility, Houghton, MI, USA - PEATcosm2014_Bin10_60_metaG | ecosystem: Environmental > Terrestrial > Soil > Wetlands > Peat | place... | reverse complement strand
GGCGCCGGGCTTCGTTTTCATGAACACGCCGGGGTATGACCCGCCATCGCTGGCCGGCCTCGCCGCCGGCGGCTGCAACCTGATCGCGTTCACCACCGGGCGCGGCAGCGCCATCGGCTTCCCGACTATTCCGGTCGTCAAGATCGCCTCCAACAGCGACACCTTCCGCCGCATGCGCGAGAACATGGATGTGAACGCGGGACGCATCGCCGATGGCGAAGCCACCGTGCAAACCGTGGGCCGCGAAATCTTCGACCTGCTGCTCGATGTGGCTTCCGGGCGGCGTACCTGCGCCGAACAGATGGGCCACCAGGAATTCGTACCCTGGCGGATTGGTCCGGTGATGTAATCCGCGAATTCAACGCGGAGGCGCAGAGACGCGGGGAAGACGTAAGTCGAGACCCGAGAGCAGGGAAAGCCGCGGTATCATGAAACCGATCCGGATTTCCAGAGTATGCGAGTGACATCATTATTGACTGGCCTCTTCTGCGCTTCGCTCGGTTGGGCGCAACCGGCGAACCAAGCCGGGATCGCTCACGTCGCCTTCCGCGTCACCTCGCTCGAAGCCGCGCGGGCCTTCTACAACAAGCTGGGCTTCGAGCAGTTCTTTGAGATGAAGCAGGGAGATCGGACCACCGAAGCCTTCCTCAAGGTCAACGACCATCAGTTCATCGAGCTGTATCCGCAAACCGACCCGTCACAGCCCATTGGCCTGATGCACGTCTGCTACGAATCGAGCGACCTCGAGGCGCTGCACGCCGACTACGTCAAGCGCGGGCTGACGGTTTCGGATGTGCGCAAAGCCGGAGCCGGCAACCTCCTGATGACCCTGAAGGATCCCGAGGGCCAGACCATCGAGTACACCGAGTACATGCCCGGGTCGCGGCACTTCGAGGATCGCGGCAAGCACCTCGGTGCCCAACGCGTGGCGCAGTTGATGTTGGGAGCCATAGCGCCGGCGCGCGATCCCGCGGCGGTACGGAATTTCTACCTGGAGAAGCTGGGCTTCACCGAAATCGACCGCGGGAATCCCGCGCGCCTGCGCATGCCCGGCGATTCCGGACAGGAGGTGGATATCGCGCCTGCCGGCCCGGACGTCAAATCCGGCATCCGGTTCGGCGTCGCCGACCTCAAACAGGCCGCCGGGATCCTGACCGGCCTGGGCTTGGCCGCCCAGACCACCCAGACGAATAACTCAACCATGCTGACAGTAGCCGATCCCGACGGCGCGGTGATTTCGTTCGTCAAGACGCTTCCTCGAGCGGCGGCCGCGCGGGAATAGGCCGGTGTATTGCGATCCATGAGTCGGTCGCAGGCCGCGACGACGCTTCCGCAGCCGGGTCCGAAGCCTCCAAAAAAACTCAACTCGCAGGATCAAAGGAAGGCGGCTTCGTGTATACTGATTGCGGCCCTGGGGTCTAATCTGACTGGAGGTTGCGTACATGGTTTCTCGTCTTCTGCCGATCGCTCTGTTTCTTCCGTTGACGCCCTCGCTTTGGGCCCAATGTACCAGCACGCAAGTGCAGCAATGCCTGACTCAATGCGCGCCGTATCAAAACTTAGACAAAGTAAGATTCAACCAATGCCTGAATGCCTGCGAACAACCGTGCAATGGACAAACCTGTGCGAATTTCACCGGGGCTCTGTTCCCGAAGTATTACATTCTTGGCTTGGTATATGCACCGTCTGGCTGCACGAGCACTTCCGCCCTGAAGTGTTCCGCTAGTACCGCGAATTACCAGGCTACCAGTTCGATGGGAACCAAAGTATCGACGGAAAAGTCTTTTAAACAAAGTGCCACCGTCAGTACGGATTTCAAAGTAACTGGCGCGGTTCAACTCGGGGCCACCGCAAGCGGAAGTTATGCCGTCACTTCCACCGATACAACTTCTGAAACCATAACGAAAGCGACGGGCCTTGGCATCGCGGCTACCGGCAGCAAAGACGGGGTTGACCACAGCCAGGACGAATTCATCCTCCTGATCAACCCGGCCGTCGCCATCAACAATCAATGCAGCCAGCAGGCGATTAACTGGTACATGGGCCTATCGGGCTCTTCGGCAACCGAGGATTTGCAGACCCTGCCGGTCGCGTGGTTGACGAATCCCTCTTCCATGCCACTGGCTGTAGCTCAGACTTTCCAGGCTCTCGGGTTTACCAATAGCGATTACCAAACCATACTTTCGGCCGACCCTTTTGCGAACGCGGGCGTGGCTACCACAATAGATACCCTCCGATTCGCACCCATTGCCAGTGGGTCGATAACCACTGCGATTAGATCGACACCCATTGCGAATGGGCCAATAACCTTAGATCCCAAGCGCTTTTTGCCCACGACTTATTCCTTTCCCTACGAACCACCTCTGCAGGAATCGCAATGCAACAACGGAACGTGTAACTGCCTGGCGTTTTCGGGGGTCATCAAGAATGAGCTCCAGACAAGCACTGCAACGGCATCCCAGATTCAGTACTCGGCGGGCCTTAAGGAGCAGCTATCTGCAGCCTCGGGTATTTTGACCGCCGGCGACAGCTCGAGCCAGACATTCACATGGACCACCAGCTCGACAAAAGACGACACTACCGATTCCAGTCAGTCGGCTACCGCCACGATTACCTGTCCCTCCCCGAGCTACCAGGGTCCGACCCTGATGGCCATCTATTGGGACAATCTGTTCGGATCGTTCTTGTTCGTTCCGACCGCGGTGACTTCCCCTCAAATCGTGATTCTCAAACAGGGAACGGCACTGGATGTGTCGGGAAAGCCGCTGCCAGGTGAAGCAGTTACGCTTTCTGTCGCCGGCAAGACCTATCACACATGGACTGACAAGAGTGGCGCTTATGTCTTTTTCAGACAAGCCAGCCTTGGGCAACTGGCCGCCGGAACCGCTGGACAGCTCTCAATCAAGGGTGTAGGCCAGACAGTCACTCTGGGACCCGCGCACTAGCTCCAGGTTCGCGTTCCTGCCGGGGCACGTACCGCTTGACGCCGCAGGTGATCGAGCGGAGCAGTCCCCACTGCTCTGTGGGGCAGCGAATCGTGGCTGCCGCTGGCTTTCAGCCGGCGCCCCGCAACGCCTATGCCTTCACAAACGTCGTCAAACCGCGCCGCGTGCGTTCGCGAAGCTGGCAGTTGCGCAGCGTGTCGGACATCGGCCCCAGATTCGGAACGCCGTAGATGTAAAAGCTGGCGAGTTCCGTGTCCGTCGTGTACAGGTGCAGGGAGGCTTGCCCGAGCAGGCGCATTCCCAGCGGCTTGCGCAACTCGAAGTGGTCGATGCGGAACAGTTCCAGGCTCTCCTGAACCTTGGAAAGCAGGCCCCGTTCCACTTTGATCCGCTGCGTCGTGATTTCGAAGTGGATGCTCCGGCTCCTGGCGTAATACCGTGCGCAGATGATGCCGCACACCAGCACGAAGCCGAGGATCACATACCCGATGTCGATGCCGATGTCGGTATGGAAATAGCCAACCGCTATTGCCACGGCCAACACCACCAGGAATGGCGTGATCTGGCCGATGCTGTAGATCGCGGCCGGGTGGCCGGCAAACAGGTCCTTTTCGGTTTCGGCGTCTTTGGTCGCGGCGAATGCCGAGAGGTCGGTATTGCAGAAACGGCACTTGAGCGCTACCGCCTTAATGGTTTCTCCGCAGACCGGGCAGGGCTTGGTATCTTCGTCCATGATTGCTCCTCCAGCTAGTTAATGATATACACCGTTGGCTGGCCGGAGGCAAACCGGCCAGTGGGACAGACCATCGCCCTTTGTGGTCTGTCCTGCCTCGCTTGGAAACGGCGCCTGACGGACGGCACAACCCGAGGCCCCACTCACCCATCGGATTTCTTGCGGATCTTGATATCCAGCCGCTTGATCTTCTGGTTCAGCGTGCTCAGCGGAACACTCAGGCTTTCGGCGGCTTCGGTCTGGCTCCAGTTGCACTGTTCGAGCCGCTCCAGGATGACGCGCCGCTCGTAGTCGTTGACAATCTCGAATAACGAAGCGTTGGCGGCCAGTGGAGCGCCGTCGCCACGCTGCACCCGGACGCCGTTGGCCGCCAGCAGCGCCTCCGGCAAAACGTCCAGCGGCACTTCCGTGGCCGACGCCAAAACCACTGCGCGCTCCACCACGTTCTCGAGCTCGCGCACGTTGCCCGGCCAGTTGTGCTCCATCAGCACCTGCATGGCGTCGGCGGCGAAATGCAGCATCGACTTTCCGGAAGGGTCCAGGAATTTCCCGTTGTCCCGGCAGTATTGCGTGAAGAAGTGATCGACCAGCGCCGGGATGTCCTCTTTGCGCTCGCGCAACGCCGGCAGCCCGATCTGAATCACGTTCAGACGGTAATAGAGATCTTCGCGAAAACGGCCCACCCGCACCAGCTCGTGGAGGTCGGCATTGGTGGCCGCCAGAATGCGCACGTCCACCTTGATCGGATCGGTCGAGCCCAGCGGCGTGAACTCGCGGTCTTCGAACACGCGCAGCAGCTTGATCTGGGTCTCCGGCCCGATCGTGCCGATCTCGTCGAAGAAAATGGTCCCGCCGTCGGCTACTTCGAAGTAGCCTTTCTTGGTTTGCACGGCGCTGGTGAAAGCGCCCCGCATGTGGCCGAACAGCGTCGATTCCAGCAGCTCCGCCGGCAGCGATCCGCTGTTGACCGCCACGAACATCTTCTCCGACCGCGGAGAGTTGGCGTGGATGGCTTTGGCCACCAGCTCCTTGCCCGTGCCGGTCTCCCCGGTGATCAGGATGGTGGACCGGCTGGTCGCCACCTGGGCCACCAGGTCGAGCATCCGCACCATGCGTTCGCTCTTGCCGATGATGTTGGGAAAGCTGTAGCGCTGCTTGAAAGCCCGCTTTAGGTACGTGTTCTCGTATTCGAGACGCCGCCGCGCGATCATGCGGTCGATTTCGATGACCAGCTTGTCGTTGTCCCAGGGCTTCGAAAAATAATCGTTGGCGCCCAGCTTGAGCGCCTGCACCGCGGCATCCACCGAGCCATAAGCCGTGATCAGGAAGATGGGAGTCTCGCGGTCGCGCTCGCGGACTTCCTGCAATACCTCCATCCCGGAACGGTCCGGCATCATCAGGTCGAGCAGCACCAGGTCGTAGCCGCGGGTCTCCATTTTGTGGAGGCCCTCAGTGCCGTTGTTCGCCAGGTCTACCGCGTAGCCTTCGGAGGCGAGCAGGTCCTCGAGGCCTTCGCGGATGTCGGCTTCGTCGTCGACTACCAGGATGTTGCCTTTGGATTCTTGGGGCTTGGCTAGGGGAACAGTCATTTCAGGCGGCATTCACCGGGGTCCTCGCCGCGGCCCGCGCCACCGGCAATTCCAGGCGGAAGCGGGCGCCGCCGCCCGGCCGGTTGGCAACTTCAATCGAGCCGCCATGCTCTTGAATGATACCGTAGGTCACCGAAAGTCCCAGCCCCGTGCCTTTGCGCGCCGCCTTGGTGGTAAAGAAAGGATCGTAGATGCGATGCAGGTTCTCCGGCGCAATCCCCGGCCCCGAATCGGCCACTTCCGCCTTCACGCCCAAGCCTTCCGACCAGGTGCGCACTTCCAGTGTGCCGCCCGCCGCCATAGCGTCGCGCGCGTTCAGGAACAGGTTGAGAAACACCTGCTGCAGCTTGCCCGTGTTGCCGTGCACCGCCGGCAGGTTCGCCTCCATCTCGGTCTTCACCTGGATGCCTGCCTTCTGCAGCTGGTGGTCCAGCAGCGAAAGCGTCTCCTGGATCACCTTGTTCAGGCTCAAGTCGCCGAAAGACGTGCTCGACGTACGCGAGAAGTTCAGCAGCGAATTCACAATTTCGCTGGCGCGGAAAGTCTGCTTGGCGATCTTGTCGAGAATCACGGTCTTCTGCGAATCTCCCGCCACCTGCTTGGCCAGCATCTGCGCGTAGGTGGAGATCACCGCCAGCGGCGTGTTCACCTCGTGAGCCACGCCCGCCGCCAGCAGGCCGATGCTCGACAGCTTGTCCGCCTGCACCAGCCGCTGCTCCAGCTCGGCGCGGTCCGTCACGTCGTCGAAAATGATCAGCCGGCCGATCTGTTCCTGCTCGCGCGAGACCAGGGGAGCGATCGCCACGTTCAAAGTGGCTTCGCGGAAACGCGCCGGCAGCCCGTTGCCGTTTCCGTTGACCGCCGGCTTCAGCACGAACTTGTAAATATTGTGGATCCCGGTTTGCCCGCGCACCCGGTCGAACTGTTCGGAAAGCTCCGCCGGAAACAGATCCGAGAGCCTCTTTCCCAGGGCATGCTCGCGCGTGATTCCGCTCAACTGCTCGATCTGCGAATTCCAGCTTTCCACCCGGTCTTCCAGGTCGGCCGCCAGGATTCCCACGTTGATCGATTCCACGATGTTCTCGCTGAATTCCTTCAGCCGCTCGTATTCCTCCACTTTGCGCTGCAGCGAATGGTAAAGCGAGGCGTTCTCGATGGCGATGGCCACGTAACCCGTCAGCGTGAGCAGCAACTCCACGTCCACGCTCGAAAGATATTCGCCATCCGTGGTGCGGCTCACCCCCATGTAGGCGATGGTGCGGCCGCGCACCTTGCACGGCAGGTAGTAGGTGAAATCCAGCTCGGCGATGGTGCGCCGCACCGACGCCGGCCACGACCGCGAGACCGCATCCAGCTGGTGCCGCGTCCGCTCGAAGAACAGGTACGATTCCGGAAGCTTCCAGTCCAGAAAGCTGAGGTCCAGGTCGTCTCCCCACGCCCGCGCTTGACGCGGGTTCGAACCCATCACGGTCTTCAGGCGGAATTGCGGGCCCTCCGCGCTTTCCTCGGCCAGGAAAAAGCCCAGTTGCCGGATGGAGAGCGTCTTCAGCAGGCGCTCGCCCACCGACGCCAGCATGGTTTCCAGATCCATCTGCGCGCTCAACTCGCGCGCGAACTCAACCAGCGTGCGGCGGTAGTCGTAGCGGTCGCGGTAAAAATGCTTGTCCAGCCGTTCCTGCATCCAGGTGCGGATGGGCTGGAACAGGAACGCGGCAATCAGCATCACCAGGATGGATGGCCCGGTGCGGGGCTGGCTGCCGCTCTTCAGGAACAGGGTTCCCAGGAAAAAGGTGACGCCCCAAAAGGCCGCCAGCACGCACACCGTGGCCAGCGTATAGGCGTAGCCGCGGCGAAAGAGAATGTCGACGTCCATCAGCCGGTAGCGCACGATGGCATAGGCCAGCGTCAGCGGAACCAGCACCATGGAGAGCACCGCCCAGTTTTGATAATGGTTGGGGATGGCGCCCATGGCATAGGGCAATATATACACCACCGCGTACGGACCCATGCCCAGAAACGCGCCGTTGCGCAGCCACTTCAGTTGCTGGCGCACGATCATGTCTTCGGTCCTGCGGTATTCCGCACTGAGCGCGAAGCCGCCCGCGATGTAAAGCGCCGCCTCCACCAGCAGGAAAAGGCGGTCCAGGTGCCAGCGCATTTCCGACGGCGGGATGGAAGTCCGGATGGCCCCGCTCGCCACCCCCAGGTAGAACGTGATCAGCAGCGCCGCCGGCACATACAGCAGCGCCACCCGCGCCGGCTTCTGGAGCCACTTGCGGGGCTCGGGGAAGGTCAGGCAGAAGTGCAGAAACAGCGTGGGCGCAATCAGCCCGGCCGCCACGTTGCCGATCAGGATCAGGCTGTCGAAGGCGTCCAGGTAGCCGGTGTAATGAAACGCGAGGCTGATAAACGACGCCAGGCAGAACACGTAAAAGTGCTGCGCCTTCTGCGCGCTGCCGCGCCGGAAATAAACGAATAGCCCGATCAGCAGGAACGCGATACCCACCACGTACTGATAGATCACGGCGGGGTTCTTGGGCACTTCGCCCACAATCAGCGTGGGCTCAACCTGCACCGTGCCATGCTCCACAATGTACTTGGCGCGATTCCAGGACTTAATCGCTACCAGCACTTTCGGCACGTCCAGCGCCTCGTGGATCTCCACCGGCGCGGGAGCTTCCCGCCGCGCCAGAGCTTCCCCTTGGCCGATGGTCTCCGGGCGGTTGGCCGGTTCCCGGCCAATCGATATCAACCGGTCCCCCGGCTGAATCCAGTTGGCGGCCGGACCATCCGGCGCCACGTAGAGCGCTTCCACGTGGCCGGCGCGGTCCACCCAGATCACTCCGTCGTCGGGTAAGCGAAAATGTTCGTACTGTCCGAAGTTGACGATGGCGGCAACGCCGGCGGCCAGTGTGAGAATCGTCAGTATCGCAGTCGATAGCTGGAACTTGAGTTCCTGGAACATGGTGGCTGCCGCAATCCCCCAGCGGGACTATTAGTCCGCCACTTCGGAGCACGTTTGATGCCGTCTCAAATTCACCAAATCGTATCAAGAATAGCAGGATTATCTATCACTTACAAACCTGAGAGGGCTTGCAATCCGGTTTTCGGGAGAAAGCCACTATGCCGGCGTGTATCACGGCCTACACAGCCTGTGGAACAAACGGGCACCACCCTGGCTGTGGTTTTTGGGGAATTGCCCCAGGTAAACTCAGTACTCGTCTTGGTAGTTCTGGGACCATTCGAATTCGGCTGCAAATGCTGTACACTAGTGAAGAGAATTCTGAGGAAAGCGCCGCCGGAGGCTCCGTCCACGACGGGAAGCCGCTTCCACGTTCGACAGGGATTTCAGAGGTATGCGATGAGAACGGCAATATTGGCCGCACTACTGGCGGTGCTGCCTGCGTGGAGCAGGCAGGCGCAGGACGCGACTCCCCCCGTGCAGGAAAAGACTGCTCCGCCCAAGCCGGAAGAGCAGTCGCCACCGAAGCCTGCACAGCAACAGAAGCCCGTCAGTCTCTCGCCGGTGATGCCGGTGGACGCCCCCAATCCGGCAGTCATGGCCGAAGCCCCCGGCAAGAAGCAAGGCGGCGCTCCTGTCGGCGATGCGTACATCATTGGCCCCGAGGACGTTCTGGGAGTGAGAGTCTGGGAAAACCCCAGCTTCAACGGCAATTATAATGTGCTGCCCGACGGCACCATTTCGATTCCCCTGCTGGGCCCCATCCGCGCTGCCGGGCTTACACCCCTCCAACTGGAAGACGCCATTAATGAGACCGCTCTCAAGTTCCTCAATGTGGCCCACACCGCCGTGCAGGTGGAGGCGGTCAAGAGCAAAAAGATCTATTTCGACGGCGAAGGCATCGCCTCGCCAGGCGAAATGCCTTACATGTTGCCGCTGCATCTGTTTGAAGCCATCTCGGCGCGCGGCGGCTTCAAGGACTTCGCCGACAAGAGACACATCAAGGTCCAGCGGGATGGCAAGATCCTGGTGACGGTGAGTTACAACGACCTGGTCAATGGCAAGCGCCCGGAAAAGAACATCCTGTTGAAGCCCAACGACCACGTAATCGTCAAATGAGTGGGTGGGCAGGATGCCGGATTTGAGGGGAACAATAGCAGTAAGGGAGGACGCTTTATGGGATCTGCACAGAATTATGTGAGCGTTACGCGCCGCCAACCGGATATCGAGGACTACATCGATATGTTGCGGCGCTACCGTTCCTGGGTAATTGGCCCTACCTTCGCCGGACTGGTGATTGCGGTGGTGGTGGCCTTCTGCTGGCCGGACACTTTCGAATCCCGCGCCATCATGCGGATCACCCCGCAAGCGGTTCCCGCCACTCTGGTCGAAGGCGTCGGCATGAACTCGATGGCCCAGCGGCTCGAACAGATGGAGGTCCAAATCCTGGGCCGCTCCTCTCTGATGGCCCTCATCCAGGAACCGGCCTTGGATTTGTACAAGAAAGAGCGGGCCCACCTCACGCTGGATGAAGTGGCCGAAAACATGCGCATCAAGGACGTCCATATCCACCTCTACGAAGCGCCCGGCGCCTCGACCGCGCGCGGGGCCCAGGCTTTCGAAATTCGCTTCCGCTACCCCGACCGCTTCAAGGCGCAGGCTGTGGTGCGCGAGATCACCGGCAAGTTTCAGGAGAACAACTTTTCCCTGCAGCGCACCCAGGCCAGCACCACCGCCAACTTCCTCACCGACGAGTTGAAGAGAGCCAAGGAACGGGTGGACGCCGCCGAGCAGCAACTCGCGCAATTCGCCGCTCAACATCCCGGCGAGTTGCCCCAGGACGCCGCAACCAACACGACGCTGGTGAACAGCAAGGAGCAGGAGATCCACAGCGTCGAGGACTCGGTCGGCCGCAGCCAGGCGCAGAAATTGGAGAACGAAATCCAACTCCAGAATCTGAGGCTCGCGGAAGCCGATGCGGCCGCCAACGTGGAACAGACCCAAGTCCTGCCCAACGTTTCCCTGAAGAATGACCGGATCCTGAATTTGGATAAGACCATTAACGATGCGAATCAGCGCCTGAGAGGGTTGCAGACGATCTACAAGGACGACTATCCCGAAGTCAAGTCGCAAAAAGCATATATCAAGACGCTCGAAGACCAGCGGGCCGAGCTCGAGAAGGCCGACTCGGCCTCGCCGGCCCAGACAGCACCCCAAAGCAGATTAGTGCGGAATCCGCAAGCCATTCAGAAGGTTCAGGAGTTGCAGGCGGGCGAGAAACTCGCCTCCGGCGCGATTGCCAACCTTCAGATGGAAATCGACCGCGGAAATAAACGCCTGGGCCAATTGCAGAATGAACTGCAGAGCCTGCAATCCAAGGTGGCGGCGAGCCCCGGCGTGGTCCAGCACTACAACGAACTGCAGGGCGAATTCAACCTGGCCAAGCAGGCCTACGACTCGGAGAGCAAGATGCGGGACAAGTCGCAGACCGCCGAGAGCCTGGAAGAGCACCACGCCGGTGAAACCCTGGAGTTGCTGGAATCGGCCGACTTGCCCGAGACCGCCGCGGAACCCAACCGCTGGGCCATCGTCGGGCTCGGCACGTTCATCGGCTTGCTGGCCGGCTGCGGCATGGCCGGCGCGAAGGAATTGAAGAACACGTCCCTGAAGAATTTGAAGGACGTCCGGGCGTACACCAATTTGCCGGTTCTGAGTAGCGTGCCGCTGCTCGAAAATGCGCTGCTGGTGCGGCGCAAACGCCGCCTGGCCTGGCTGGCCTGGTCGAGCGCCATCGTCATCGGAGGAATTCTGATGAGTGGCGCGGCGTATTATTATGTGGCCGGCCGGTCGGGCCCCAGCTAAATCGAAAGCCTCAGTGGAGAGAAAATGAGCCGAGTACACGATGCACTACGGAGGGCTGAGGGCGGAACTCCCGCCGCAGAACAACCGGAGCCTGCCAGTCCGGCGCCAGCCTTGGAATACCTGCCCCTGAATCCCGGGGCCGCGCCCGGCGTACGGCTGAACATTCACCCCGGCATGCTGCAGGAAGTGGTGGTGGTGCCCTACCAGCCCGCGCCCGAATCCCATTTGCTGGATCTCAACAACTCGCACGAGACGCCCGCGGAAGAGTTCCGCACGCTGCGCACCCGCCTGAACCACCTGCAGACTCTGCAGCCTTTGCACTCCGTCATCGTGACCAGCCCCTCGCCCGCCGAAGGCAAGACCTTCACCGCGGTCAACCTGGCTCTGGCGGAAGCTAACCTGGCTGAAAGCTCGGTCCTGCTGGGCGATTTCGATCTCCGCCGCCCCATCATCCACAATCTCTTCCAGATCGACCGCGCACCCGGCCTCTCCGATTACCTGACCGGCCGCTGCACCTTCCCGCAGGCCCTGCGCCACGTCCAAGGCATGGACCTCTACCTGCTGCCGGCCGGATCTCCGGTCAAGAACCCGCTCGAACTCCTGAACCTGCGCCAGGTGAAGTCGCTGTTTGAAGAGCTGCCGCGCAGTTTCAACTGGGCGATTTTCGATACCCCCCCGCTGCTGTTTTCGGCCGACGCCAACCTGCTGGCCACGCTCGCCGATGGCGCCGTGCTGGTGGTCAAGATCGGCGCCACCACCTTCGACAACGTCACCCGCGCCATGCAGTCGCTGTGCGAGAACAACGTCCTCGGAATCGTGGCCAACGGCGCCCGCGCCTCCGAGCTGTACAGCAAGTACACGTATTACTATTCGAAGGCCGAATAGCGGGGCAGACCCCCTGGTCTGCGGCCGACGCTCCCGTCGGCCTGTGTGCGCTCTACGAAAACGCCGAAACCGTTGTTCCGGCAGCGGGACGGGGCGTCCCGCGCAGACCAGGGGTCTGCCCCACAGCTACGCCTTTACCCAGATCTTCGCGCCGACGTGCGCATCCAGGCGAATGCGCCGTCGCCCCTTGCGCAGTTCGAGCGATTCCCCCGCCGAGAGGGCTTCCAGACGCGTGCCCGGGCGGACACCGGACTGATCCAGGTATTCGAGCAGCTTGCGGTCCCGCTCGAAGACGCTGACTACCGTAATGCGCTCCCCGGGCTGCGCCTCCAGCAGGGGCTTGAGGCCGCGCCGGCGCCGGTCGGCGGGCGAATCCATCCCCACAATGTTGCCGTGCGGGCACGTGCCGGCCGTCCCCAGCCGTTCCGCCAGCTTGCGCTCGAAATCGGCCGAAACGGCGTGCTCCAGTTGTTCGGCCTCGTCGTGCACCTTGTACCATTCCAAACCGAAAATCTCGGTCAGCATGCGCTCGATCAGGTGGTGCCGGTTCCGCAACCGGCTGGCAATCTCCCGGCCCGCCGCCGTGAGCGTAATCTGTCCTTCGGCGCCCACGCGGATCAGCGCGTCCCGCTTCAGCCGCTTGATCGCCATGGTGACCGCCGGCGCCGAAACGTGCAACCAACGCGTCAACGTGACGGCCTTGACCGTCTCGCCTTCCGACTCGGCCTCGGCGATGGCCTTGAGGTAGTTTTCCTTGGAGATGGTGATTCGCACGCCTTGAACTTATCTCCGCGCCACCAGCACGCGCGACGGATAAAACGTCTGCTGCACCGTCCGGTCGTCCAGAATCTCGAAGCGCGCCGATGCGATCAGCTCCGGAACGCTCCGCTCCACCTGCCGGCCCCAGAACGCCGGAGCCACGCGGCCTCCCACTTTGTACGCGGCGTTGAATAGCGCCGTGTTCTGGCCGATCAGCACCAGCGTCAGCCGCCCCTCGGGCCGCAGCACCCGGCGGAACTCGCGCAATGCCCGCCCGATATCTTCCGTGGACAGCAATTCCAGCATGTAGCAGCAGAACACCGCGTCGAAGACTTCGCCGCGGAATGGCATGTGGCGCGCGTCCACCGCCTGGCAATGCGTGCGCGCTTGCGGGAACTTGCGCCGCGCCGCCCGCTGCGTCCGCGCCGCCATGTTGGGCGAAAGGTCCACTCCGATGGTGGCGCCGCTCGCGTTGGCCTTCACCAGCCGGCGGAACATCTCGCCGCTGCCGGTGGCCACTTCCAGCACCCGCATGCCGTCCGCGATTCCCGAGGCCTCCAGCGCGCACCGGTGCGCGCGGGAATGGAACAGCATGGTCGATACCGGGTAAACCGCCGCCATGCGGTCGTAAACGCGCCTCGTTCTGTCGGCCAGGGTCGCCGGCAAGCCGTTCACCGGCCAGGCGTTCACGGATTCTTCAATTCTGTCCAAGACGTCTCCTCGCCCCGCTCGATTCAGGAAACCGCCGCCAGATTGGTCCGCAACTCCGGCATCTCAATCTGCACCCGCGTGCCGTTTCCCGGCTGGCTTTCGATCCACATCCGATACTCGTTGCCGAACAGCACCTTCAGCCGCTCGTTCACGTTGCTCACTCCAATGCCCCGTTCCAGCAGGGTTGCCAGCTTCTCCTCCGGAATCCCGATGCCGTCATCCTCCACCAGCAGGTGCAGCCTGGTTTCGCTGCGGTGCGTACGGATCCGGATGGTGCCGCCATCCACCTTGTTGCTCAGTCCGTGCTTGACGCAGTTTTCCACCAGCGGTTGCAGCAGCATGCTGGGCACCAGCATGTCCATGGTATCGCCCGCCACGTCTGGCTCAAATCGGAGCTTGTCTCCAAAGCGTATCACTTCGATGGACAGGTAGTCTTCAATGAAGCTGAGCTCGTCGCGCAACGCGCTGAAATGATCGTGCTTGCGCAGCAGCCGGCGCAGCACCTTGGAAAGCTTCACCACCATCACGCGCGCCTGGTTCGGGTTGGTGCGAATCAACGACGAGACCGAATTCAGCGTGTTGAAAAGGAAGTGCGGGTTGATCTGGCTGGTCAGCGCGGCCAGCCGCGCTTCCACTAGCAGCCGCGCCTGTTCCTCCAGTTTCTTTTCGTTGCGCGTGTTGTTCCAGATCTTGAGCGGGATGGCCACGGCGAACAGCGTGGTGGCGTAGAGCGCGGCAATGGCCCAGGGGTCCGAACCCGGCGGCTTCAGACGAAAAACCCTGTCGTCCCATTGGCTGCCCAGCATTTGGCGCAATCCTTCGGCGCACAGGATGGCCGCGAAGAAAATCAGTTGGAAGCCGGTTCCCCAGTGGTTGCGCTTTTCCTTGAAGAAGCGGTAGATGCTGAGGTCGAAGAACGGCGAGAATCGCCAGACCTCTTCGGGGCTGGGAGCCAGATCGCGCAACAGCCCACCCAGCACGCCGGCCGCCGCGAACAGCGGCAGTGTCAAAAACTCGCCGCGAAGAAATGTGGGCAGAGAAATCAGGATTCCCGATACCAGCCCGGTGATATACCCGCCCAGCAGGCCCGCGATCAGGCTGCCTTCCAGTCCCAGGTCGGCGCCTTGATAATTATTCTTGCCCGCCACGCGCACCGCCACGCTGGAGGCGAACACCACGGAAAGCCAGAGCGCCAGAGAGAGCCGCTGGCGGAGTGTGCGGCTTTCCCGCATCAGCATGGCTTGGAACGAATTGGATCGCGCCAGAACGCTGGCGATGGCGGCCATCGCCGCCAGTTTGACCAGCAGCGATACCAGATAACCTTGCAGCGGATCGGACATTCGGTGCCGGAAGCCATTATAATGGAACCAGCAAGGTCCCCAATAGTTCGCATGAATAATACCTCCGCGCTGCGGCTTCGAAAAGTGGCCGAAGCGGATTTTCCAACCCAGTTCGGCCTGTTCCGCATCTTTGGCTTCGAAGGCGTTTTCGCCGATCGCGTGGAAGAGGCCGTGGTGCTCCGCATGGGCAACCTGGCGGATGGCCCGGCCCCCCTGGTGCGCATTCATTCCGAGTGTCTCACTGGCGACGTCTTTCACAGCTTGCGCTGCGATTGCCGCGCGCAACTGGAAATCGCGCTCACTTCCATCGCCCGCGAAGGCCGCGGGCTCTTGATCTATGAGCACCAGGAAGGCCGCGGCATCGGACTGCTCAACAAGTTGCGCGCCTACGAACTGCAGGACCAGGGTGCCGACACCGTGGAAGCCAACCAGCAGCTCGGCTTCGATTCCGACCTCCGCAGCTACGCGCTGCCCGGCGCCATCCTGGGCTATTTCGGTCTCCAGGCTATCCGCCTGTTATCCAACAATCCGGAGAAAGTGCGAGCCGCGGAGACGGCCGGCGTCGCCGTGGTGGAACGCATCCCCTGCCTGGCCGACGTCCTCGACACCCGCGAAGCCTACCTGCGCACCAAGAAAGAAAAGATGGGCCACCTGCTGGAGTAGCCTTCGGTGGGGCGGGTTGTTAACCTGCGGACCGATTGTCAATCGGTCCAGCCGGGCGCAGCCCGGCCCGCGCCGGTCGTCAAAAACAAGGCGGCTACTCAATCTCCAGCGTCACGTACATCAGCCGGCCGTTCCGTTCCACTTGCAGCACCAGCGGATCGGCCTCCTTCAACCCGTCCAGCGCTTTGCGCAGCGACGCCACGCCCGTCACCGGCATATTGTTCACCGAATAGATCACGTCGCCGAGTTGCAGACTGTCGCCCGAGTACGGCGAATCGCCGCCCCGCGCCGCCACCACCACGCCGTAGTGCTTCCGCAGATCGGGCAGAAGCGCGGCCACGTTCTGGTCCACATCGATCCCCAAAATCCCCAGCCGGTTCACCAGGTTCTTGGTCGGGTCCGCCATGTCGGCGAAGCGTAGCGGATCGCCGTGCTGCTCCACCGTCACCACCTGGATGGTCTGCTTCGTACCATTGCGAATCACCTGCACGTCGATCTTCGCGCCCACCGGGTAGCGGTACGGATCGACTTCCGTCTGCCGCGCATTCGTCATGCTCTGGCCGTTCAGGCTCGCCAAGATATCGCCTGGCTGCAACCCCGCCACGTCCCCCGGTCCGCCCGGTTCCACATCCGAAAGCAGCACGCCCCAATCCTGCGAGAGCCCCAGCCCCGCCGCCATCTGTGGCGTGATGGTCTGCGCGAACACTCCGATCTCGCTGCGGTGCACGTGCCCTTCCTGACGGATCTGCGCGTACACGTTCTTGACGATATTGCTCGGAATGGCGAAGCCCAGTCCTTCGCTGCCGCCCGATTGCGAAAGAATGAACGTGTTGATGCCCATCACGCGGCCGTCCGCATCCACCAGCGGGCCGCCGCTGTTGCCAGGGTTGATGGGCGCATCGGTCTGGATATAGATCATGGTGTCGTCGGGCTTGATCTGCCGCGCCACCGAGCTGACCACGCCCATACTGACGGAATTCTCCAGGCCCAGCGGATTGCCGAACGCCATCACCAGTTGGCCCTGGTGCAGCGTGTCGGAATCGCCCAGCGGCAGAGGGTTCAGATCGGTGCGCTCCACCTTGAGAACCGCCAGGTCCGTCTCGCGGTCCACACCCACGATGCGCGCCTCCAGAATCTTGCCCGATGGCTGCATCGCGGCGTTCGTTCCACCCGTCGCCCCGCCCGGCGCTTCGTCCGCCATCCGCACCCGCACCTGGCGCGCGTTCGATACCACGTGGGCGTTCGTCACGATGTAACCGTCCGCCGCCACGATGACGCCCGAGCCCGTGGCCCGCTGCCGCGTCACGATGGCCGCGTTCGAGCCGGACTCGCGTTCGTCGTTCAGCACGTAGCCGGTCGCAAAGATCTGCACCACCGCCCGGCTGACGCGGCGCGAGAGCGCTTCCAGTTGCGCGCTCAAATCATGCAGCGCGTCGGCCCGTGTGGCGGCCGGCTGCTGGGCGCTAGCCGCGGCCATGGCGAGGAGAAGACAGGTCGGTAGCTTCATGAGTGGCTCCCTTTAGTAGATGCGCGCCTGGGCGACATGGTTGCCTGGCGCGCGCCCGCCGCCTTGCATGCCATGCGCAGCAGATCCGCCATGGCGTCCGGCGCCAGGCGCGCCAGCCGGACCAGCACCCACTCGTAGTTGAGGTAGTGATCGGTGATGTAGTAGGTATCCGGATCTTCCGCCATCATCTCTTCGCGCCGCTCGAAATCCACGCGAATCGCCAGCGAGTCTATTTCCGGCCGCCATCGTGCGAACAGCGCCCGCTTCACGAAGAATGCCGGGGTGCCGTACGAAGTGCCCTCCGTCACATGGTCCAGCGACAGCGCGATCTTGCGGACCCGCTCGAAGGTCAACTTACTTGGCCTTGAACTTCGCCCAGCCGCGCGCGTTCATGTTGTGCAGGATGGGTTTGTACCAGGCGAACTCGGGATGCTTCGCCAGGTGCTCGTCGGCCTTGTAATCCAGGCCGCAGGCGTGCCCCAGCGCCGCCGTCAGCGACATCTTCTCCGCCCCGGCGGCGTCCGTTACTTTGTTCTGCACGGCCCCGGCCGGCGCGAACGGCGCCTGCCACTCGCCCATGCCGCGCGGGGAAAAGTCGATATGCCCGCACAGCGTGCGCTCGCTCGGCTCGGTCTTGCCGGTGAAGGTGTCGAAATGGTCCCCCAGGAATCGCTGCCCGGCCGCCACGTCGATTTTGCCCTTATTCTGCTCCATCAGCGTCAGCCAGCGGGCGTGCCGCGCGTTCTCGCTCTTGCTCTTGTCGTTGGGGTCGAAATCCGTTTCTTCTTTCGTCAGCTTGGGATCGTTCGGAAAATTCGAGCCCACGAAAAAGCCGTCCTTCGTGCGCGCGAGAACGGTATTCTTCAGCCCCAATTCCAGGCTCGCCACTTCGTTGTTCTTGCTGTCCGCCACCAGCCAGTTGTTGGCGTATCCGCCGTTGTTGCCGTCTTTCATGATGCGCGCGAAATCGTCGATCGACCCCGCGTACTGCATGGCCTTGCGCGCCCGCACGAATTCCGGAACCGCTTTTGGATCGAATCCGCGGAACCCGCTGATGGTGGTCTCGGTGATGACGATGCCGGCCGAATTCACCCCGAAATCGTCCGCGCTGTGGATCACTCCCGGCTCGCCGTCCATCAGGATGCGGTTGCCCGCCGCCGGCACGATGTCGAACATGATGTTCCACCGCTCGCCCGAAGAGTAGCTGGTCCAGTTGTTATGCCCGATCACGATGCGCCCGTCGCGCGTGTACCCACCGGTCGCCACGAAGGCGCTGCAATGGTCCGCCACGTTGCCGGAAATCGTGACGCCGGGCTTGCCATTCTCCAGCCACTTGTCGTAATACGGCAACTCCAGCCACGCGTTCAGAGCCACCACGTCCCAGATGTCCAGCTTGCCCCCGCGCGCCTTCTGGCCTTCCACGATGCCCAGCATCTCGTCGCGGTACTCCTGCTCCACGTGCGGCCAGAGAATTTCCTGCGCGGTCTTGCGGAAGAACTCCCAGTCTTTCTTCTCGTCGTGCGCCATCTCTGTCGAGATGGTCCGGAAGTTGTCCTGAATCTCGGCGGAGAGCAGGTAGCCGTGCTGGAACCCGATCTCGCCCGGCGTGCCTTCCAGGTGGACCTGGATCCACCCGGCATGTTCGGCTGCGCGGGAAGCTTTCTTCAGCCGCGAGTCGGTTTGCGGCTCCCGGGAAACCAGCGTCAGCGCCAGCCCCAGCAGCAGAAAAGCGGAGAACACAGACGTGCGTCGCATCCCCGCTATTATAGTAATTAATGGAAGAGACTGCCCGGCTCAACAAGCTCACTGCCCGCGTCAAAGCCGGGGGCTGCGCCTCTAAGCTCAGTCCCAAAATTCTGGATCAGGTGTTGGCCAACGTGCCCCGCTGGCCCAACCCCAACGTGCTGATCGGTTTCGATACCGCCGATGACGCCGGCGTATACCAGCTCACCCCGGGCCTGGCCCTGGTGCAGACCGTCGACTTCTTCACCCCGATGGTCGACGACCCGTATACCTTCGGCGCTATCGCCGCCACCAACGCTTTGAGCGACGTCTATGCCATGGGCGGACGCCCCATCTCGTCGCTCACCATCCTGGCCTATCCCGCCAAGGGCGATCTGGCTTCGCTCGAGCAGATCCTCAAGGGCGGCGCCGAAAAAATGCGCGAGGCCGAATGCTCCATCCTCGGCGGCCACAGCGTTTCCGACGACGAAATCAAATTCGGCTACGCCGTCACCGGCACCATCCACCCCGCTCGCGTCAAGCCAAATGCCGGCGCGCGTCCCGGCGACGCACTGATCTTCACCAAGCGAATCGGCACCGGCGTCATCTCCACGGCCATCAAGCGCGGCATCGCGGCCGAGGCTCACGTGGCCGCCGCCGTCGAATCCATGACCACCCTCAACCGCGCCGCCTGTGAGGCCATGCTCGCCTTCGACGTCCACGGGTGCACCGATGTCACCGGCTTCGGACTCATCGGCCACGCGCGCGAGATGGCGCTCTCGAGCAACGTCACGCTCGAAATCGCCGTCGATCAGATCCGCTTCCTCCCCGGCGCCATCGAGTACTCTCGCCTGGGCGCGCTTTCCGGCGGACTCCACAACAACCGCGACTTCGCCTCCTGCGCCGTCGAAACCGCCACGGAACTGCCCGCCGAAATCGAAAACCTGCTCTACGATCCGCAAACCGCCGGCGGCCTGCTGATCTCGCTGCCCGATCCCGATGCCGCCTCGCTGGAACGCGCGTTCGGCGGCGCATACCGCATCGGCCGCGTGTTGCCGCGCGGCCGGAAAGCCATCCACCTGGTATGACTCGAAATCCTCTCATCGTCGCTCTCGATCTGGAATCGGCCGACGCGGCCCGCGCCCTGGTGGCCCGCCTCGGCGGCTGCGTGAACTTCTACAAAATCGGCATGGAACTCTATGCCGGCGCCGGCGTGGCGTTCGTCCGCGAGCTGGTCGATGAAGGCAAGGAAGTCTTCCTCGACCTCAAGCTCTACGACATTCCCGAGACCGTCCGGCGCACCACCGCGCAGGTGGCCCTTACGGG
>Ga0181530_10002850_pt1 | contig 20007 bp, 15 predicted proteins | sample PEATcosm2014_Bin_42_FD_119769 | JGI IMG/M metagenome (GOLD analysis project Ga0181530, IMG submission 119769) | Peatland microbial communities from MTU Mesocosm Facility, Houghton, MI, USA - PEATcosm2014_Bin10_60_metaG | ecosystem: Environmental > Terrestrial > Soil > Wetlands > Peat | place... | reverse complement strand
GTGGGGCAAGCCAATCCGGCCGCAAGACGAGCCATTTTTCGCTTGTTGCCCCCTCGTTCAATGGTAGGACAGCTGACTCTGGATCAGCATATCGGGGTTCGAATCCCTGGGGGGCAGCCAATTTAGATTCAATAACTTACCCCCAAAATAAGCCCGCACGGAAGCACTCGCTCAAGGATCAAAAAAGCCCAATTCAGCGCATTTGGGGGCGCCTGGTATGGCACATTCTGCGGCACACCGGAACCCCTAATCCCCGAGGTAGCCGTCTTGGAACCTACTCGGGCCTCGCCACGGGCCATCCTATTTAGACCTCAGGGGCGCGGCTAGACACTCACAAGGCATGACTCCAGAAGGATCCCAATCTTTTTGGCTGCCTCAACAACTCGTTCATTAGCGAGCTCGTAGGTCGCAGCCCGCTCAAAGCACACGAGGTGGCGCTGTCCATCGGCTTTCATTGCGACAGGGTCGCACCAGGAATCAAGGATGAAGACCGGTTCAAGTGATAACAGCGGGCCGTCGTTGGTGCGCCCGCTCCCGGCACGATAGGCATCGCTTGCTAGATCAGCGGAGACCATTTAGGACTGGTAGGCCTTAATATGGAATGCAACAACGAGCCACCGATCATGGGCAACTTACGCTTTACGTGCCCCTGGTACAGGGTTCTACCAGCGAGTATTTGTCGATCAGGTCTGGCGAGCTATGTTCGGGATGGAGTTGATCCCGGCCATTCTATTTACGGGCCTATGCATCGTGGTGCCCGAGGCCCCGCGATGGCTGGTCAAGGTGAATCGTTACGATGAGGCAAGAGATGTTCTTGCCAGGGTCGGATGGAGGGGTATAACGTCTCACTGCTGAGCCTTGAAATGCTTATCCGGGATTGGCGGCTGCGAGGCCGTTGTCCCTTGCTTCTCAGTGATTGTGTAGAAGCGATCTGCCTCTAGTTGAGTGAGCGTCTCTTTCGCCCCCGAAGGCCAGAAAATCTCCACCTTGTCGATGCGATCATGCTTACCCAAACCGAAGTGCAGGCGCAGATCATGCTGTGAAAGATAGCTGCCGCCACTGCGCACTTCATCGGTCTGCACCAGGTCGCCCGCAGTTACACGCGCGCGCGCATTCAACGCCAGCCGGTTACTCTTGGTGCCCTGCAAGGAAAGACTCACCCAGTGATTCCGCGGGCCACCCTCAGTCCGCAAAATCATCGGCGCGCCTTCAAGGTTCTCTACCACCATCTCCAGGTGGCCATCGTTGAAGAGGTCGCCGACGGCCATCCCGCGGCTCACCTGAGGAATCTGGATCGCCGGACCAACCTGCTGGCTGATATCGCGGAATGTACCGTCGTGCATGTTTTGAAACAATAGCTTCGGCTCGCGGTACTTGGTGCCGGCGCCCGCCACGTTCACTTGCGGGTAAACGTGCCCGTTGACCATGAAGTAATCGACCCAGCCGTCATTGTCGAGATCGACAAAGGCGCTTCCCCAACCGACATAAGGGCGCGTGGGGAATGCAATCCCAGCCGCGTAGGAGGCGTCGGTGAAGTTAAGATCGCCGTCGTTGCGAAACAGCGTCGCGTACTGATCGCTGAAGTGCGCAATCAAAATCGAGAAGCGGCCCTTGTGTTCGTAATCGCCAATGGATACGCCCATGTTGGCCTGCTCAAGGCCATCCTGGTTCACGGCAATGCCGGCCTCCTCGGCCACATCGGTAAAGTGGCCATTGCCGTCATTGCGATACAAGTAGTTGGGCTCGCCATCGTTGGCGACAAAGAGGTCCGGGCGCCCTTTGCCCTCGATATCCGTCCACACGGCGGTCAGGCCGAAAAGGCCCTTGGGATCATCAACACCGGCCTGTTTGGAAACATCCGTAAAGGTTCCGTCGCCATTGTTGTGAAAGAGATAGTCGCGATAGCCCTTGAGTCCGGCCGGCCCGCACTGCACGGCCACGCCGTGATACTGACATGTCTTGCTGGAGCCAAACTTTGGCAGGTCATCCAGATGGAAATCGACATAATCGGAAACAAAAATATCCGCCCAACCATCGCCGTCGTAATCGCCGAAGGAAGCGCCCATGGCCCAGCCCGTGTCCACGTCGAGGCCAGCCTGTTTGGTAACGTCGGTGAAGGTGCCATCGCCGTTGTTACGGTAGAGGACCACGCCGCCGAAGCAGGTCACGAGCAGGTCCGGCCAGCCATCGTTGTTGTAGTCGCCGACCACAGCCCCCTGGCCCCAGCACGGGTAGCCGACGCCAGCCTTGTCCGTGACGTCGGTAAAGGTTCCGTCGTGGTTGTTATGGTAAAGGGCGGCCTTTGCCTTCTTGCCGGCCATGGCCATCTGCACGCTCTGCGCATTGGTGAAGTAGATATCCGGATAACCGTCGCGATCGTAATCGATCAGCGCCACGCCGCCACTCATGGACTCAACAATGTATCGCTGCTCCGGCGAGGAGAGGTGCTCGAACTTGATTCCTGTCGAGGCGGTGATGTCCACGAGTTGCGGAAATGCTGTCGAGGCAGGCTCCGCCGCAGTGGCCGCGGCAGGCTGAGACTGCGACTGCGCCGCGTGCGGAAGCAGCATTGCAACTGCAAAAAGCACAAACACAACGCACGTGAAAGCAGATGCCTTCCGCAAGCTAAGCCGGAAGCCTGAATGCACATGCGGACGTGAGAATAAGGCGATGACGAATGGAACCGGCACAACGCCCAGACACCTATTTTCCCATCCCACCTTCATCCTCCGGCTTGTTATCCAGCTGCACGCGCATGTCGTGGAAAAGCTCCCGCAGCTTGTCCTTCATATCCTTATACTTCTTGTATTCGGCAAGCTCCCGCTTGGCCTCCTCCGGCTTTCCCTGTTGGCGGTCGAGGGTACTGAGGCGGTAGTGGGCGGTATAGTCCATGGGATCGATCTCCAGCGCATGGACGAGCAGGGCACGCGCCTTGTCGCGCTCATTCATGGACATAAGAATCTTGGCGAACTCAGTACAGGCATCCGAGTCGTTGGGCTGCATCTCGACGGCGCGCGCGTCGGCATCGTAGGCGGCCTTCAGATCGCCCCGCCGGGCGGCAACCTCTCCCAGCATAAGCTGCGCTTTTTCGTCCTGCGGATTAACTGCCAACGCGGCCTGGAACTGTGCCTCGGCCTCCGACTGCAGCTTTTGATCGGTTGAATTGTAAAGAAGGATGCCAAATTGGAAGCACAGGCCAGGCAGCTTGGGATCGAGCCGGATAGCTTCGCGATAGTTGGCAACCGCGGCGGCCTCATCCCCGTGATGGATAAGCTCACGCGCCATGACCTGATGCATTTCTGCGCTGTGCGGCGCGGCCATGGCCAGACTAAGTAGGGAAGTGTTGGCTAGGTCGGAATAGAGGCGATAGGACATAAGCAGCAGCCGGGGATCGGTGGGTTGAGACTCAAGCAATACAGCAACGGTGCTGGCGGCTTTATCAAGATCGCCGGCTTCCGTGTAGCTTTCGATAAGTGCATTGCCCACCTCCGCCTGTACCTTTTCGCCCTTAAGGTGTGGCAGGGCAGACTCAAGATCGGTTTGGGCATTGCCGGTATCCTTGAGACGATTCTCGGCAAGGCCCAACAGGGCTTGAATCTTCCACAGGTCTGGCCGTGCCTTGACCGCGGCACGAAGATGCGGCGCCGCGTTCGCTAAGTCCCCTTTGAAGTAGAGGAGCACGCCCAGATTGCCTTGGGCATCCACATTGGCGGGGTCGAGTGCTAGAGCAGCCTCAAACTCGGGAATGGCGAGATCCGGCCGACTCTGGTGCATGTACAGTTGTGCGTTGCGAAGATGCTGCTGGATTGCGTCGCTCGTGCCTGGCTCGGTCTGACACAGACCGGACAGCGAAAAGGCTAACAAGAAAGTAGCGAATGCAATGGGCTTGAGAGGCATGGCAACCTAATGATACCGCCTCGGGTTCCCAACCTCCCCAGAATTCTCTCTTCGCTTATGCTGCGAGCGCCTTGCGGGGGGGCTCCCGAAAGCCTGACCGCCGCGCGCGGCTGGCACGCGTACCTCGCCAGATTTTCCATCTCCAATAGACCGCATGGTCCATCCAAATTCGACCACATTTTGCCGGCAGCCGTAGGTTGCTTCTATCTCTGAGCATCCCGTGACCAAATTGCATTCTTTCGCGAATCATATCCTCGATATGGACTACACGCCAATCTATAACCTACCACTCCCGGGAGACGAATCAGGTGGAATCGCGGACTATCAATTTGAGTGGGACAAAAGTTCTCTTTGGCAAAACCTTGATATGCCAATCCTGCATTTCCAGAATCTGTTGTGTAGCTTCTTCGGCGAGCCTCGCCACGTCCTGATCCACCGTGGAAAGCGACACCTGAAGAGAATTCCAACGGGAAAGCCCCGCAAGGTTCGAGACCCCTATGAGAGCGATATCTCCCGGAATTGCGAGGCCAGCCTCCAGCACCGCTCTCTGTGCTCCGGATGCAATAACGTCGTTGTAGCAAAAGACGGCGTCAGGCGGCGGCTTAAGCGCCATCAGTTTGTGCATTGCCGCATACCCGCATTCCTCACCTCGTTCATCCCCTGATTCGACAGCCACTACTCGACTTGCCTGGATCCTGTGTCCGTGGCGTTTCAAGGTGGCTTTGTAGCCCATGAGCCGGCCCCTTCCGGGGGGGAGGTTGGGAATGCCGATGTGCGCAATTCTTCGGGAATCGAGCCGTCCAGTTCCGACGGCGAAGAATCCGATTGAAATTACCTGCGCAGATACGCGTCCGTTCCATTGATCCAATCGGCGCGTGGTGGACAAAAAATATCCAGATCGACGGTATCTTCCAGGGCTTCCGCACTGTGCGGCATGTGTGAAGGAATCACCAGCACTTCTCCGGCACGCACCAGGATTTCTGTCTCCTGCACGATAAACTTCAGTGCGCCCTCAAGAATGTAGGAGATCTGCTCATTTTCGTGGCTATGTTCCGGCACTATAGCTCCTGTTCGCAGAACGATCCTCGCAAGCATGGCTCGTTCGCCGCTGACGAACTGCCGGTCGATCAGCGGATTGAGCCGTTCCATGCCTATCTCGTCAAGTCGGATGTGCCGTAGCCTGGGTGTATTCCGCGCCGCGTTTGTGCTCATGTTTCTGTCTTGTCCTTCTACGCGCGCCCAGGCGTCCCCGCCCGCCAGCGTGGTGCAGCAGCCAGAGCCGTGACGCGCGTCGTCTTGAGATTTGTACTCGCGCCCGATGGTAAAGTATACGTGAAGCAGACCAACGATAACACAGAATTCAATTGCGCGGCAGGAGGGAATTTCGCCGGAAGGTCTGGGCGATGTTGCTCAGTTTCAGAGTGGTGGAAATGGGCTTCACACTCCGAATACGAAGATGCATCGCAAACCGATCAAGTTACAGGAATTCCAGTCCGATTCCATTTCCATGTTATCGAGTGGGTATGCCCGCCATCGGGAATATGTCGTAGGGACCCTGTATCTGGCGCATGAAAGCCTCGGCTCTCTTATAACCGCTCTCGACTCCGCGAAACCTGGCAACCGAATCCTGCATTTCGTAATAGCGGTCCGGAGTCTGGCTGGCATGGGCGTAGCAGGCAGCTCGCTTCAGGGGCTCAGTCTCTGAAATGTCCACAAAGTGAGTGGGCGCGAACTGCAGGGTATCTTCTCCGTCCGAAACCTCGTAGTAATACAGCGCGAAACTCTGTCCCGATTGCTTCCAGGCATCGTAGGTCAGCATGGAAATCGCGCGATGGTCACGGTGATTATCGATGGGCCACTGGTTGAAGACGGCATCGGGTTTTTCGACGTCAAAAATCTTCTGGCAGGCGTCATAGTGGTCGTTATCGAGGATGGCGTGGCCATTGATCTGGCCCGCGTAAGCCGGGCGCGCCTTCAAGATCTCGCACGCCTTCGTGGCTTCCCCAATGCGCGTGGGCGCCGGAGTAGGGGGCCACGCGCCATTATTCAGATACAGCAGGACCACCTCATGGCCAAGCGCTGTAAATCGTGCAATCGTGTCCCCGCAACCGTATTCGGGATCGCCCGGATGCCCACCTGTAACAACTATCTTCAATTTGCGTGTTGGCCCTGCCGAGGCGGACGGAGTCTCCGCTTCCACGTTCATTGCCGTTGCCCCGGCGATTATCCCCGGCGTGAGCCTGGCAGCGCCAAGCAATACGTCCCGTCGATTCATCCCCATCTTCTCACCCGATCTTTCGGCTTAACAAATCATGAAACCCAAGACAAACAAGCTTTTTGAATGCATGGGCCCCATTGCAGCATCCATGAAATTGCCATAGGGGCCATAGCCTGGCTGATTGGCCGGGAATCTCCTGGCGTCGGCGCCGGAGATTCCCGGCAGAGTGCGCGGATCTTATACCAGCGCGCGATGGCGTTGCAGGAGCGATTCCGATTCCGCGGCGAGATAGCTGTCGATGGCGGCGGCGGCTTTGCGTCCTTCCGCGATGGCCCAGACGACGAGGGACTGGCCGCGGCGCATATCGCCGGCGGCAAAGATGCCTTCTACAGAGGTCATGTAGTTGGCGTTGGCGGCGACGTTGCCGCGGCTGTCGAGAGCGACGCCGAGTTGCTCGATCATGCCCGAGCGGACGGGGCCGAGGAAGCCCATGGCCAGCAGAACGAGATCGACGTCGAGGGTGAACTCGGAACCGGGAATGGGCTCGAAGGACGGCGGCGGGCCAACGCGCACCAGGTGCAATTGCCTGACGTTACCGTTTTCGTCGCCGGTGAAGCGGACGCTGTTGACGCTCCAGTCGCGAATGCCGCCCTCTTCGTGAGCGCCTTCAGTGCGCAACTGCAGGGGCCACAGCGGCCAGGGAGTAGAGGCGGCGCGCTGCTCGGGCGGCTTGGGCATGATCTCGAACTGGTGAACGCTGATGGGGTGCTGGCGGTGGGTGGTGCCCAGGCAGTCGGCGCCGGTGTCGCCGCCGCCGATGATCGCCACGCGCTTGCCTTCGGCGTGGATGGCGATGGAGGAGTCGACGAGATCGCCCTCGCAGCGGCGGTTCTGCTGGGGCAGGAACTCCATGGCGAAGTGGACGCCCTTGAGCTCACGGCCGGGGATATTGAGGTTGCGCGGTTGTTCGGAGCCGCCGGCCAGCAGGATGGCGTCATAGTGTTCAGTCAGGGTCCCCACCGGTATATTCACGCCTACATGCGCGTTGGTGATCAGCGTGACGCCCTCGGCGCGCATCTGCTCGATGCGGCGGTCGAGGACGTGTTTTTCCAGTTTGAAGTTGGGGATTCCATAGCGCAGGAGGCCGCCGATGCGGTCGTTTTTCTCATAGACGGTAACGGAGTGGCCGGCACGGCGCAACTGCTGCGCGGCGGCCAGGCCCGCAGGGCCGCTGCCCACGATGGCCACACGCTTGCCGGTGTTCTGTTCGGGTGGCTCGGGATGAATCCAACCTTCCTCCCAGGCGCGCTCGACGATGGAGCGCTCCATCAGCTTGATGGAGACGGCCGGCTGGTCGATGCCGAGCACACAGGCAGCTTCGCAGGGGGCCGGGCAGATGCGGCCGGTGAACTCGGGGAAGTTGTTGGTGGCGTGGAGGCGGCGAATGGCGGCCTCCCAGCGACCGTTGTAGGCCAGGTCGTTCCAGTCGGGGATCAGGTTGTTGACCGGACAGCCGGTGTGGCAGAAGGGCACGCCGCAATCCATGCAGCGTGCGCCCTGTTCGCGCTGCTTTTCCTCGGGGAAGGGCTCATAGATCTCGAACCAGTCCTGGACCCGGTCCTCGACCCTGCGGCGGGCGGGCTGTTCGCGTGGAATTTCGAGAAAACCTGTGTCCTTACCCATGCTGCACCTCTGCTGCCGCCACCAGAGGCGACGAAGTTGTGGGGTTGGGGGCAATATAGACCGCGTCGGCGCGCGGAATGCCCAGGACGCGCTTGTACTCGTGGGGGAAGACTTTGATGAAGCGCGCCTGCGCCTCAGGCCAGTGTTCCAGAATCCAGGCGGCGCGCGGGCTTCCGGTCAATTCGCGATGGCGTTCAAGGAGGCCGCGCACTTCGTCCACATCCTGGGCGGAGACCAACGGTTCCAGATCGACGCTGGCCTTGTTGCAGCGGCGCGTTGCGAAGTCGCCCTGGTCGTCGTAGACAAAGGCGCGTCCGCCGCTCATGCCTGCGGCGAAGTTGCGCCCGGTGGCGCCGAGCACGACCACGGTGCCATTGGTCATGTACTCGCAGCCGTGGTCGCCCACGCCTTCGACCACCGCCGTGGCGCCGGAGTTGCGGACGGCAAAGCGTTCGCCGGCGATGCCGTTGAAGAAGGCTTCGCCGCTGGTGGCGCCATAGAGGACCACGTTGCCCACCAGGATGCTCTCCTCGGGCAGGAAGCTGGAGGTCTTGGGCGGATAGGCGATGATGCGGCCGCCGGAGAGCCCTTTGCCGACATAGTCGTTGGCGTCGCCTTCGAGCTCGAGGGTTACGCCCGCGGGTACGAAGGCGCCGAAGCTCTGTCCGGCGGAGCCATGAAAGCGGAAGTGGATGGTCCCGTCGGGCAATCCAGCCGAGCCGTAGCGGCGGGCGATTTCGCCGCCGAGCATGGCGCCCACGGTGCGATGCACGTTGCGGATGGCAAAGCTGCCGGCGACTGGCGCTTTGGACTCGAGCGCCGGAACAGCCCTGGCGATGAGCGCGTGATCGAGCGCCTTGTCGAGGCCGTGATCCTGGGCTTGCACACAGTGCCGCGCCACGCGCGAGGGCAGCGCGGGCGAGTAGAGAATGGAGGAGAGATCGATGCCCTTGGCCTTCCAGTGCGCATCGGCCACGGCAGCATCGATCTTGTCCACGCGGCCCACCATTTCATCGACGGTGCGAAAGCCCAGGTTGGCCATGTACTGGCGCATCTGCTCGGCGAGGAAGAAGAAGAAGTTGATGACGTGCTCGGGCTGGCCCGTGAAGCGCGCGCGCAGGACCGGGTCCTGGGTGGCGATGCCCACCGAGCAGGTGTTCAGGTGGCACTTGCGCATCATGATGCAGCCCATGGCGATGAGCGGGGTGGTGGCGAAGCCGAACTCTTCGGCGCCCAGCAGTGCGGCGATAACCACGTCGCGGCCGGTCTGCAGCTTGCCGTCGGTCTGTACCCGGATGCGACTGCGCAGATCGTTCAAGAGCAGCACCTGCTGGGTTTCGGCGAGGCCAAGTTCCCAGGGGAGGCCCGCGTGTTTGATGGAGCTGAGGGGCGAAGCGCCGGTGCCGCCCGTGTCGCCGGAGATGAGCACCACGTCGGCGTGGGCCTTCGATACTCCGGCAGCCACGGTGCCCACGCCCACTTCCGAGACCAGCTTGACGGCGATGCGCGCCTGCGGGTTCACGTTCTTCAGGTCGTAGATCAACTGCGCCAGGTCTTCGATGGAGTAGATATCGTGGTGAGGGGGCGGCGAGATCAGGCCCACGCCGGGAATCGAATGGCGGGTCCTGGCAATAATCTCATCGACCTTGTGACCCGGCAACTGTCCGCCCTCGCCGGGCTTGGCGCCCTGCGCCATCTTGATCTGCAACTCGTCGGCGTTGACCAGGTAGTTGGTGGTGACGCCGAAGCGTCCGCTGGCCACCTGTTTCACTGCGCTGCGGCGCAGATCGCCGTTGGGGTCGCGCTGGAAGCGCTCTTCGTCCTCGCCGCCCTCGCCGGTGTTGGACATGCCCCCGATGCGGTTCATGGCAATGGCCAGGGTTTCGTGCGCTTCCTTGCTGATGGAGCCGAAGCTCATGGCGCCGGTGGTAAAGCGCTTGACGATTTCCTTGGCCGGCTCCACTTCGTCCAGGGGGATGGGATAGTCCGCATACTTGAGCCTGAGCAGGCCGCGCAGGGTACAGAGGTTGCGATTCTGCTCGTCCAGCAGATCGGTGTACTCCTGGAATGTGGTTGGATTGTTCTGCCGCACGGCGTGCTGCAGCTTGGTGATGGTGAGCGGATTCAGCAAGTGATACTCGCCGCCCTCGCGGTATTGATAATGGCCGCCGACGACCAGATCGGTCTCCGATTCGGTGAGCGGCTGGAAGGCGTAGGCGTGCTTGAGTTCGGCCTCGCGGGCCAGCACCTCGAGCCCCACGCCCTCGATGCGCGAGGCGGTGCCGGGGAAGTAGGCCTGGACCAGGGCCTGGTTCAAGCCGACGGCTTCAAACACCTGCGCGCCGCGATAGCTTTGCAGTGTGCTGATGCCCATTTTGGAGAAGGTCTTCAGCAGGCCCTTGTTAATGGCTTTGATGAAGTTCTTCTCGGCATAGGCGGCGGAAATCTCGCGGGGCAGCAGGCCGCGCCGCTTGAGGTCGTGAAGGGTTTCGATGGCCAGGTAGGGATTGATGGCGCTGGCGCCGTAGCCGATGAGCAGGGCAAAGTGCATCACCTCGCGGGGCTCGCCGCTCTCGATGATGAGCGCCACCTGGGTGCGGGTCTTCTCGCGCACCAGGCGGTTGTGCACGGCGGCCATGGCCAGCAGGCTGGGAATGGGCGCATAGGTGGGATCGACGCCGCGGTCGGAGAGGATGAGCAGGGTATAGCCGGAGTGCACCGCGTGGGCGGCGCGGGCGCTCAGATCTTCGAGCGAGTGCCTGAGGCCGGCCTCGCCGTCTTCAGCGCGGAACAGCGCGGGGATGGTGGTGGCCAGCAGATCGCCGGAAGAAACGCGGCGCAGCTTTTCCAGATCGCGGTTGGTGAGGATGGGATGGGGGAGCTTGAGCGTGTGGCAGTTTTCCGGAGCCTCATCCAGGATGTTGCGCTCGGTGCCGATGTAGCTGATCAGGGACATGACCAACTCTTCGCGGATGGGATCGATGGGCGGATTGGTCACCTGGGCAAAGAGTTGCTTGAAGTAGTTGAACAACGGTTGGGGGCGATCGGAGAGACAGGCCAGTGGGACGTCGGTGCCCATGGAGCCGATCGGCTCCTCGCCTTTGGCGCCCATGGGCCCCAGCAGCACCTTCAGGTCCTCCTCGGTATAGCCGTAGGCACGCTGCCGGCGCAGCAGGGTCTCGGGATTGGAGGCGATCACCCGCGAAGGCTCAGGCAGATGATCGAGGGTGACCTGCTGTTCCTGAAGCCAGGTGGCGTAAGGCTGGCGCGCGGCCAGTTGCTTCTTGATCTCGGCGTCGGAGATGATGCGCTTTTGAACGGTATCGACGAGGAACATGCGGCCCGGTTGCAGACGGCCCTTCTTGCGCACGTCTTCGGGCGGCACGTCGAGGACGCCGGCTTCAGAGGCCAGCACCACCAGATCGTCCTTGGTGACGATGTAGCGGCCGGGACGCAGGCCGTTGCGGTCCAGCGTAGCGCCGATGACGCGGCCGTCGGTGAAGGCGATGGCCGCCGGACCGTCCCACGGTTCCATCAGCGAGGCGTGGTACTCGTAGAAGGCACGCTTGTCCTCGTCCATGTCGGGATTGCCGGACCAGGCCTCGGGAATCAGCATGGCCATCACGTGGGGCAGCGAGCGGCCCGACTGAAAAAGGAATTCCACGGCGTTGTCCAGCGAACCGGAGTCGCTGCCGCCTGGCGTGATGACCGGATACAGCTTGCTAATCTGGCCGCCATGCAGCGGACTCTCCAGAATCGACTGGCGCGCGCTCATCCAACTGATGTTGCCGCGGATGGTGTTGATTTCGCCGTTGTGCGCCACATAGCGGTAAGGATGCGCCAGCTTCCAACTGGGAAACGTGTTGGTCGAGAACCGCTGATGGACCAGGCAGAGCGCGCTGGTGACGAGGGGATTGGCCAGCTCAAAGTAGAACCTTTCAATCTGCGGAGCCAGCATCAGGCCCTTGTAGATGATAGTGCGGCATGAAAACGATGGGACGTAAAAGGTGTCCTTCTCCTCGATTTCGGAGGCGGCAATCTCGTTTTCGGTGCGGCGGCGGACGCGGTAGAGCAGGCGCTCGAAGGCATCCTCGTCCAACCCCTTTGGCCGGCCCACGAAGAACTGTTCGATGTAGGGCTGCGAGGCGCGCGCTTCGCGGCCGATCGCGTCGCCGTTTACCGGCGTATCGCGCCAGCCGAGCACGGTCAGTCCTTCCTGCTGCGCAATGCGCTCAAACACGCCTTCGCACTGCAGGCGGTTGTGCTTTTCCACGGGCAGGAAGACTATGGCCACGCCATAGGCGCCCGGCCCAGGCAACCGTATTCCCAGTTCTCCGCACTCGCGGGCGAAAAAAACGTGCGGAATCTGAATCAGGATGCCTGCGCCATCGCCGGTCTCCGGGTCGCAACCCGCCGCGCCGCGATGGGTGAGGTTGATGAGCACCTCAATGCCCTTGCGGATAATCTCGTGGCTCTTCACGCCAGGAATGCTGGCGACCAGTCCCATGCCGCAGGCATCGTGCTCATTCCGTGGATGATAGAGACCCTGCGGTGGAGGAGTGCGGAGACGGCGATTGGATTTATGCATGGCAACCTTTTCGATGAACCGTTTTCAGTGCAGAATGAATTGCATGACCCGAAGACACAAACCCATCGCGATTCCTTTCGATGGAAACCGCCCTGATCCTTCATGAAGAGGCTTGCCGGAGCAGGCCCGGTCGTGTATGGGACTAAGCTGACCTCTTTACTATATCGAAAATCTCCCTTTTCTGTGGAACTTCGTTTCGCAGCCGTGCCTGAATCCCTCTTGCGGGAGTTTCCATCCAGCGCCGGGTGGAACCGCAGCGAACCGCGCCGGAACGCTCAACGCCGCGCCGGCCGGGGTGCTCCGGGAGCCGGGATCATGGGGCCATTCAGTCGATGGGTCTTGAACAAGAATTCCGTTCCGGTTCGATGGACGAGGAGATTGTTGACGCCGAGCGCTCCGGCGAGGCTCGCCAAGAGCCTCCCTTGCGTCCCTCTGCAACTGTTTTGAGACCCTCTGACCTATACTGTTATCTCGGAGCGACCAAATGCAGGATGCCATACTGGTCACAGGCGGAGCAGGTTTTATCGGCTCGAATTTTGTCTTGGGCTGGATTGGGACCCTGGGATCATCCGTCATCAACCTGGACCTGTTGACCTATGCGGGCAATCCAGCCAATCTTTCTTCGCTGGAGGGGGATGCGCGCTATTTGCTCACGCGCGGCGACATCTGCGACGCGGAGCTTGTAGGTTCGTTGCTGCGCAAGCATCAACCCCGGGCCATTGTTCACTTTGCGGCGGAAAGCCATGTGGACCGCTCCATCGCCTCGCCCGAGGCGTTCATCCGCACCAACGTTCAGGGCACGTTTGTTCTTCTGGAGCAAGCAAAGACTTACTGGTCGGGGCTCAGCGAAGCCGATCGCCGCGCATTCCGATTCCTGCACGTTTCCACCGACGAGGTTTACGGATCGCTGGGGGAGCACGATGCGGCCTTTTCCGAGACCACGGCATACGCTCCAAACAGTCCCTATGCGGCTTCCAAAGCGGCTTCAGACCACCTGGCAAGGGCGTATCACCACACCTGGGGTTTGCCGGTACTTACCACCAACTGCTCGAACAACTATGGGCCATTTCAGTTTCCTGAGAAGCTTATTCCGCTGATGATTCTCAACGCGCTGGAGGAAAGGCCGCTGCCTGTTTACGGCGACGGAAGGAACGTGCGGGACTGGCTCTTTGTGGAAGACCATTGCGCGGCGATACGAGCCGTTTTGCGGGACGGCCGAATCGGGGAGACGTATAACATCGGCGGCAACAGCGAGCGCGCCAATATCGAGGTGGTCACCATGATCTGCGATCTTGTGGACGAGATGCGTCCCCGTGCCGCAGCCGGCCCGCGCAGGAACCTGATCACCTTTGTCAAAGATCGGCCCGGACATGACCGGCGCTATGCCATCGATGCTCGAAAACTCTCTCGCGAACTGGGATGGCAACCCGCGGAACAGTTTGCAAGCGGGCTGCGCAAGACCGTTGGCTGGTATCTCGACCATTTCTCGTGGGTTGAAAGTGTCCGCACTGGGGCTTACCTGGAATGGATCAAACAGAACTATACGAAGCGAGTTGCGCTATGAAGGGGATCATACTTGCGGGAGGATCGGGCACGCGTCTTTATCCCGTGACCCATGTGGTATCCAAGCAGCTTCTTCCGGTGTATAACAAGCCGATGATCTACTACCCGCTCAGCACGCTGATGCTGGCCGGTTTGCGGGACATTCTGATCATTTCCACGCCTCAGGATATGGGTCGCTTTGGCGAGTTATTGGGCGACGGCCGAAACTGGGGCATCGACATCAGCTACGCCGTCCAGCCCAGCCCCGACGGTCTGGCTCAGGCCTTCCTCATCGGCCGGGAGTTTATCGGCGACCAATCGAGCGCACTGATTCTGGGAGATAACATCTTTTACGGTCAGGGGTTTTCCCGCCAGCTTCAGACGGCCGCGGAACTCAAAGAGGGTGCCACGGTATTTGCTTATCCGGTTGAAGATCCACAGCGCTACGGAGTCGTGGAGTTCGACAGCCAGGGACGCGCGATAAGTCTGGAAGAGAAGCCGCGGGTTCCTAAGTCGCGGTATGCAGTTACCGGGCTGTATTTCTACGACAAAGACGTTGTAAGCATCGCTTCATCGCTGAAGCCATCGGCTCGCGGAGAGCTGGAGATTACGGACCTTAACCGGCGCTACCTGGAAGCCGGAAAACTGAATGTCGAGATCATGAGCCGCGGCATGGCCTGGCTGGATACGGGCACGCACGATTCGCTGCTGGAGGCCGGGCTTTTCGTTCACACCATCGAGCGCCGCCAGGGCCTCAACATAGCCTGTCCGGAAGAGATTGCCTATCGCCAGGGTTTCATCACGGCGGAGCAGTTGGAGGCTCTTGCTCAGCCAGTCATAAAGAGCGGATATGGGCAATACCTGCTGGGCCTGCTTCGGGAGCCACATTTCGCAGCCAAGGCCGTGCGGCCATGAAGATCACAAAGACATCGTTGCCCGGAGTTCTGGTGCTGACCGCGGCGATCTATCGGGATCACCGCGGCGCATTCTGTGAGACCTTCAATCAGCGCCGCTGGGCGGAGGCGGGTCTGCCTTTGTCATGGCCGCAGGATAACTTCTCGTTTTCGAAGAAAGACGTGCTGCGCGGCATTCATTACCAGATTATCCAGCCACAAGGGAAGCTGGTCTGGGTAACACATGGCGCGGTGTTTGATGTTGCCGTGGACCTGCGCCGCGGTTCGCCGACATTTGCCAGACATGTTGCTTTCGAACTCAAAGCCGAAACCGGCGAAATGTTATGGATTCCAGAGGGTTTCGGGCACGCATTTCTTGCCCTTACCGAGAATGCGGGTTTCGCCTACAAGGTGACGGACTATTACTCTCCCGCGGGGGAACGAACCATCCTGTGGAACGATCCGGACCTGGCCATTCCGTGGCCGATCGATCCGGAGACGGCGATCCTTTCCGATAAAGATCGTAGCGGACTGGCGCTGAAGGATGCGGATATCTTCCCGTAAGTGGTTGACCGCGAGCCCGCCCCGGCGGCCAATTTCGTTATGAAACAGCGGGAAATCGCTGCCATGGCCTGGGAAGATTCCGCGAAACGCGCTGAGGGTTTTCCAGATCACCGCAGAGCTGAGGAGCGTTTTTAGCGCGGGTTCGGGCGGTTGCCTTGTGACCTTCCAGGCTTCTTCCATGGCAGTCTGTATCGCTCCCTGTCGTTCGGCATCTGAGAGCATTCCATATCTGTGCCGCCTTGGCTTCCCGGCCAGACGCAGGCTTCTCCGGCGCCGGAGCCGCGGTCAGGACTGGAGACGATCGCCAATCTGTGAGGACAAGCGGGCGCTACGGAGCCTTGCATGGCGGGAAGCCGGGGCTCTGGTCGCTGGCTTTCGTGTATGTGTGGACGGGCGCGCACCACATGCTGCACGGGCCGATCTCGCAATGGCTGCAGACCATCTCTATCGTCTTCTCGGTTATGCTGCTCATTCTCGTCTGGGCCGTGGTCTGCAACTTCATCGCCCCCATGAAGGGCCAATGATACCAACTGAACGATAACGTGTCGTTCAAGTTCCTCATGTCGGGCACGATCTTTTACCTGCTCACCTGCTTCCAGGGTCCCATGCACAGCCTGCGCTCGGTGAATGCCATCGTCTGGAAAACAGACTGGATCTCAAGGAGGCCGGCATCGCCGACTACCACGGGCACGACAACCGCCACACGGCCTGCTCCCGCTGGGGATGGTGGGGGTGTAGCGCTTGCGGCTGTTGCCAAGTACGTCGGGCACTCGACTATCCAAATGACGATGCGGTATTCTCATCTAGTGCCGAAAGTTAACCAGGCAGCGGTGGATGGCATTGACGCCTTCTACGCAAGTGGAGTCGGAACTGAAACTGACACCATAACTGACACCGGCACTCCGGCGAGTTTTTTGCAGCCGGATAAGTAGTTGAAAACAAAGCGGAGAGGTGGCAGAGCCCGGTTGAATGCACCTGACTCGAAATCAGACATAGTCGCAAGGCTATCGGGGGTTCGAATCCCTCCCTCTCCGCCATCTATATTTAGAATCAATAACTTACAAGATGCAAACCGGCAATACCGTTGAATTTCCCCGCAAATTTGCAAGATTCCCGATCGCAATGGAAAAGGAGAGCGCTCTCCGGCGGAAGCCTTATGCGCCGTTTTGTCGGCACTTCTCTGATGGCAGTTTCGGCAGTTCCCTTTCGTCGCGGTATGAAACGGGAGAGATTTGACTTTTCGACGAGAAGCATGATCCGGCCCGGATTTGGCAGCGGCTGGTTCGAAGAAGCTGTTGCAAATTCCAGGCTCTTGCGACGGTAACTGGCGGGAAAAGCCCAAGCAGCCCGCCGGCCGCTCGAGGAGTTGGTAGATTGAAGAATTGGCGTGCTCGTTATGCGGACTTTGCCGGCAGGCCGAGCGACTGCTCGCGCCAGTCCATCGGAATCGCGGCGAGCAGATCGTCGAGCGAGAGGGGCAGCGACTCAGGCATAGTCATCAGGCTTTCGATCGATTGCGGGCTCAGTTGAACCAACTTCATCTGCATGCGGATATAGCGGGGTGACACGCCATCGATGCCGGCCAATTGCGCGGTACTCGTAGCTTTGCCTGTGGTGATCTGCTCGTACCATTGGCGTGCGCGAGCGATGGCCTTGAGGATGGCTTGGCGGCTGGCGTCTGTCGTGATGCTGGTGTTGCCGACGATGAGACGTAGAGCGCGGCCCTGCTGAACGTGGCGAAACGGGCACTCAACCGAAGCGAATGGCGGGAAGCCTATTCGAGGCTGATCGCCGCCGAGAATCTCGTTGACCAGCGCTGGCACGCGTAGACGCACCTCGACGTGAGTCTGCTGGATGACAACGCGATCGATGACCGACTTCAGGAATTGCGTGCGGTCAGCAGCGATGCGCACGCGCCAACTCTGCGCCTTCACAGCAGCCTGTGTGATGATGCGGTCGAAGAAACCTTTTGGTGCCACGGTTGTTTCGTCACGAAGCGCGGCGAGTAAATCGGCGGGCGTTTGCAGCCAATTGAGTATGCGGTCGACGACAGCAATTTCTACGTCGGGCGCTGGAATACGGGCCGGGACGTTGCTCTTTTCGGTCTTCTTGATGACGGCCTGCGATGTGTAGTAGCGATAACGGCGTCCGTTCTTGTTGGCATGTGTCGGCGTGTAGAGCGTACCCTTGGCGTCGAATAGAATGCCAGTAAAAAGACTTTCCTTGGTGGCGCGCACTTTGCGGCGTTTGCCCCGGATGTTGGCGTCGAGCAGCGCCTGCACATTGTCCCAGGTTGCTCGGTCGATGATGGCCGGATGCTCACCTGGATAGGATTCTTTCTTGTGTTTGATTAGACCAAGGTAGTGTGGATTACGCAGCACCGTGTAGAGCGGACCGCGGAAGAAATGATTTCCTGCGCGGCTGCGGATGTCGTTTTCGCGCAACCGGTCCTGCAGGCTATGTACACTGCCGAGGCGCAGAAACTCATTGAAGATGGTGCGCACCGTGACGGCTTCCGGTTCGTTGACGATGAGTTTCCGGTCCTGGGCCGTGTATCCGAGCGGCACGGTGCCGCCCATCCACATCCCCTTCTTCTTTGACGCGGCGATCTTGTCGCGTATACGCTCGCCGGTGACCTCGCGCTCAAATTGCGCGAATGAGAGCAGGACGTTGAGCGTGAGTCGGCCCATCGAGGTCGTGGTATTGAACTGCTGCGTGACCGAAACGAAGCTGACACCGAACTTATCGAATTGCTCGACAAGTTTGGCGAAGTCTGCCAGCGAGCGGGTCAGCCGGTCAACCTTGTAAACAACCACGACCGAGACCTTGCCGGCGTGAATGTCGGCCATTAGTTGCTTCAACGCGGGCCGGTCTATGTTGCCACCGGAGAAACCACCGTCGTCGTAGTGCGTGGCGATCAGTTGCCAGCCCTCGTGCTGCTGGCTTTTTACGAAGGCCTCGCAGGCTTCGCGCTGGGCATCGAGCGAGTTGAAGGATTGCTCCAGGCCTTCTTCCGAGGACTTGCGGGTGTAGATAGCGCAACGAATACGTGGGTTCATGCCGCTACGCTCCTTGCCCTGCACTTCAGACCGAAGAAAGCCGGCCCGGACCACCTGGTGCCGGTGATGGCGCGCGCAATCTTGGAGAGGCTGTGGTAGGTCGTCCCCTCGTATTCATAGCCGGCTTCGAGGACCGTGACCTCATGCAGCTTGCCGGCGTGCTCGCGGACGTAGGGGGTGCCGATCTTCGGACGCAGGTTTTTCTGGACAGGCGTCTCACCAACTACGCTTTCGCCGGCCAACTCGCGCAGCTTGCGGACGGTGGACTCCTTGAGCCCGCCGAATGCCTTCTCCTGAATGCGGTAGGCCAGGATCGGGATCAGCGTTTCGCGGCGCAGAGCCGGGCTGGGCACCCGGTCGAATAGATCGCGCCAGAGCTTCAGGAGCTCCTTCCGCTCCATTGTCAGCAGCTGTTCCAAAAGGCGGTCAACCGCCTGCTGTCTGGTGGGTCTTGGTTTGGTTATCTTGTTCTTCCCCATGGACTTGCCTCCTTCGTGGCATGTCCATTTCCGCTCTGCTCGGCCATAAAGTCAAGCGAACTTCTGCGCATCAAAACCACAAAGATTTAGCGGCCAGAGGGGGCTAATTCGGGGCAGATTCACCAGGAAAACGTCGATTGCAGAAAGGCGAATCTTCAGTGAATAATCGAGGAAATTCTCCGCCGGCGAACCAGGCGAATGTGGGCTCGAATTCTGGGGGAAATTTGCAGATTATCGCCTCATAAGGGTACCGCCAGTTCGAAGCCTGCTCGCTCCGCCACACAGTCTAAGTTGTTTGTTGTGTTAAGCTTAAATCGATAAAAGACCCCGCATTTCGGGCCTTTTCTTGGAATTTCTTCCACCAGAGAATTTCTCCCGCCGCCAAAATCGTGCCCCAGAAACGAATCAACAACCTAGCACATCGGTTGCTGTTTCGGGACCAGGGGGTCGGAGGTTCAAATCCTCTCTCCCCGACCAATGTTTTCAATAACTTACTGCCGCTTCCGGGATCACATAAAATCCCGATGTAGACGATTTTGTAGTCGGTCAGATCCTCCAGATTCGACGCGAAGGAATTCCGTGAGCGTTTCCGTCACCGTTCGTGCGACAAACGCCCGGCCTGGACATCAAGGCAGCCGATTTAGCGATGTGTTGGTTTGCTGAGTGGCGAAAGGCTTCCGAAATCTGAACGGTCCCTCACGGAATCGGATCTGGGACTCCAAAAGGGCTTACGCGCCAATCCGGCCCTACGAAGTGTGTATTGCGATCCCTGTCGCTGTTCTCGCGAAATGGCTCTTGACAATCGGAGTTTTCTTGCTATGGTGTTCTCTAATCAGAGGGTTTGGGGTAAATCATCACACAATGCGCGATAGACTGGTAAGATGAGTGATATTCCTCTGGCGGTCGATGCGACCCTAAGAGCCGCACTGGGTAGGCTTACGCTCAACAGGCCAACTGCACTTCTAAGGAACCTCTGCACAAGTCTGCAACCCGCGTCATATTTGAATAAACTATAAGCATGAGGCAAATCGCGCGTTTTCAGCAGACACTGGCATCGCAGGCGAGTTTTGAGAAGTTTGGCCGC
>Ga0181530_10002844_pt1 | contig 20021 bp, 16 predicted proteins | sample PEATcosm2014_Bin_42_FD_119769 | JGI IMG/M metagenome (GOLD analysis project Ga0181530, IMG submission 119769) | Peatland microbial communities from MTU Mesocosm Facility, Houghton, MI, USA - PEATcosm2014_Bin10_60_metaG | ecosystem: Environmental > Terrestrial > Soil > Wetlands > Peat | place... | reverse complement strand
TGGCGCAGTGCATGGTGTAATCCACGGCATCGTACGTCTGGTCGGCGCGCTCGTCCAAGCCGACGATCCACAAGCCCTTTTCCTTCAATTCCTCCAGCGCGCGCGATATGTTGGTGACTTTGGCGACCGGAAGATGTTCGCTCGCACCCGCCGAAACTTTGGCCACGGCGCCGGTGACCGCGGCGGAGCGGCGCTCGGGAATGACGACGCCATCGGCTCCGGCGGCGTCGGCGGTGCGCAGGATGGCTCCCAGATTGTGCGGATCTTCGACGCCATCGAGCACCACGATCAGCGATTGCTCGCCGCGCCGCGAGGCCACCAGGTCGTCGAGATCGCTATATTGTTTTGCCGAAGTCGCGGCCACCAGTCCTTGATGCGCTGCGTTGCCGGCGATTTCGTCGAGCTCCACGCGCGACAGAACGCGCACTGGAACTCCGATCTTGCGGCACTCGTCAATCGCCCGCTGCAGGCGAATATCTTTGCGTTCCCTGGCGACAGCGACCCATTCGAAGTTGCGCCCGCGCGCCTTCAGCGCCTCGGTAACAGTGTTGATTCCGTAGAGTATGTTCACGACGATTAGTTTACAGTGTGGGGACGGGGCCCTGCCCCGCTTCCACACGATCCAGGTGAAGACTTGCCACTGGCGGCGCGCCCGCTGCGCTGGCTATACTCCTCATTAAGGATAAGAATTAAGGATATGGCGATTGCCGCGGCAAATACCGGCTTCAGCAGCGCGGGCAGGAACCCTATGCCCCTCTCCGTGGTCATCGTCGATGACGAACAACTGGCGCGCGACGAACTCGCTTTCCTGCTCAAGAATCTGGGCGATGTGAACGTGGTCGCGCAGGGCAAGAACGGACTGGAAGCCGTCAGCCTGGTCCGCGAGCACAATCCCGACCTTGTATTTCTCGATGTGCAGATGCCGGGGCTCGATGGTTTCGGCGTGATCAAGAAGCTGCTCGATCGCAAAGTTCCGCTCCCCAGAATTGTCTTCGCCACCGCTTTCGATCAATACGCGGTCAAGGCGTTCGAAGTGAATGCCGTGGACTACCTGCTGAAGCCGTTCGACAAAAAGCGGGTGGCGCAGTCGATCGAGAAAGCGCGCGTCAACATGGAGACGGGCGGCGGGACGGAAGAAAAATTCGAAACCCTGGTGCGGCTGCTGGAATCACAAAGGCCCCGGACGGCGAAGATCCTGATCAAGGCCGGGGGAAGGTTGTTCCTGACCGATGCGAAAGACATCTGCTACGCGACCATCGAAGATGGCGTGATCACGGTGGCCACCAGCGGCCATGCGGCCATGGAAGGCCATTCGAATTGCCGCACGCTGGAAGAGCTTTTCGAAAATCTCGATCCCAAATCATTCTGGCGGGCGCACCGGTCGTTTCTGGTCAACATCCATCACATCCGCGAGGTTGTGCCGTGGTTCAAAAGCTCCTATCAGTTGCGCATGGACGACAAAAAACAGACGGAGATTCCGGTGAGCCGCGCGCAGACCCGGCGGTTGCGGGAGCTGTTCAACCTGTAAAAACCAGTTCTCAGTTCTCGGTTCTCAGTTCTCAGTGGCTGGTTCCGGCGCTTTTCACTGAGAACTGAGAACCGAGAACTGAGAACTCAAAAAAAGGGGGCGGACGGTAGGCTGCTTCGTCCGCCCGGGGGAGGGATCTCTCAGGCCGCAATGGCTTGCAAGGCGATGCGGTTGGGGATGACCAGCGTGGCACCCTCCAACCGGATCAAATCTTTGCGTTTCAAATCGCTCAACAGGCGGGTCACGGTTTCGCGCGAAGATCCGATCATTTGGGCAATTTCTTCGTGAGTGAATTCCGTGGACACCTTGAGTTCGCGGTTGCGCGGCTCGCCCGAGACCCAGGAAAGCAACAGGCGGGCGAGCTTCTCGGTCGAACTGCGGGCCAGCAGCAGATCGTGCACATCGTCGAACGAGGTGGCAATTTCCCGTGCGACCAGCGCGGCGCAGGACAGCGCGGCGCCGCTGTCGTGTTCGATCAGATGAAGGAAGCTGTCGCGCTCCACAAACTTGATCTGGCAAAGCTCGATGGTGGTGACCGTGATTGGCGAGGGTTCGCCGGTGACTACCGCGCTCAGCCCCAACAGCTCGCGGTCTCCGGCAATTTTGAGGATGATGGTCTTGCCGTCGCGGGCGGTGATGGAGAGCTTGGAGCGCCCGGAGCAGGCGATGTACACGCCCCGCGCCGCTTGACCTTCCGTGAGCAGGGTGGCGTTGGCGGGATAGAGCGTGAGGTGACCGAGGGCGTTGAACACGGTCATCAGAGGCTGAGGCAAATTGCAGAAGTCGCGGACTCCCCTTAGTTGACAGCTCAGACAGTCGTGCGGAATCGCAAAACGCCGGGGCACGCCCATAACAAACTCCTGGTCGCCGGTAAAACCTGGCTGGTGGGACGCTGCGCCTGGGGAAGCGGGAATGCGCCACGCTGGGAGTCAATGCACACTAGCCGCCAAATGCGCCCGATGGGCCAAGTAGCGGCCAGTTGGTTGCTTAAGAAGATTTCAACAGGCACAGCGCGAGAGAACACGCCGGAGCGCTGGCCCGGCTGCCGGAAGGTCGGCAGTTGTTAATAGCGTAGTCGTAATCCCAAATAGTTTTGGACCTAAAAAACCTCCGCGTCGCACTTCCCTGTACGACGCGGAGGATTGATTTGGAAGCCGGAGTCTCGATGCAAGTGACGCGAGCTTCGGGCTCTTTGCACTCAGTTGGACGCAGGCACATTGCCGAGGGGGCAAGCTGTGAATCCAATCCGAGTTGGCTTCCAATGCACAAACCGAAAACACCAGCCGACCCACTTCCCGCCGGCAGGCTACACTTACAATCCCTGACGCCGCGGGTAGTGGCTGAAGTTAGGTGCCTCGCGACCGGTTCCTAACCCAAATAATCCGTCCGGGCAATGCCCAGGCGCTGCATCTTGTATTGCAGGGTGGTCCGCTTCAGTCCGAGGCGGGCCGCCGCGCCAGAGGGGCCCGAGAGCGCGCCCCGGGTCTGGCGCAAAATCTCGATGATGTGCTCGCGCTCTCTGTCGCGCAGGGTGACGTCGGACTCGGACGGCTGCCGCAAAATTTCCTCGCTCAATTCGTAGAGCGGCGGGGTCAAGCGAGCGCCTTCCGAAAGGATCACAGAGCGCTCCACGAAATTCTCCAGTTCGCGGATGTTTCCCGGCCATTTCCAGCGCACCATCGCCTGCACCGCTTCCTCGGGAATGACGTCGATGCGCTTGTGCAGGCGGACGCCGCATTTCTCGACGAAATGGCGAATCAGCATGGGGATGTCTTCGCGGCGGTCGCGCAACGGCGGCAGATGGAGGGGAAACACATGCAGGCGGTAGAACAAGTCGCCGCGGAATTCCTTGTCCTCGACGGCGCGCACCAGATCGCGGTTGGTGGAGGCAATCAGCCGCACGTCCACGCGGATGGTCCTGGTGCTGCCCAGCCGCTCGAACTCCTGGTCCTGTAGAACGCGCAGCAGCTTGGGCTGCACTTCCAAGGGGATCTCTCCAATCTCGTCGAGCAGCAGCGTGCCTTTGTCGGCCAGTTCCAGGCGGCCGATCTTCTGGCTGACGGCTCCGGTGAACGCCCCCTTTTCGTGGCCGAACAACTCGCTTTCCAGCAGGCCCGTGGGAATGGCAGCGCAGTTGAGCTTGATGAAGTTGCGCTCCTTGCGCCGGCTCATGCTGTGGATGGCGCGCGCGATCCGTTCTTTCCCGGTCCCGGTTTCGCCGGTGATGAGGACGGTGGAATCGGTGTCGGCAACGATGGCGGCGTAATCGAGCACGCGTTTTAGCGCGGGGCTATCGCCGATGATGTCGTCGGACCGATTCGCGCTCCGGATTTCGTATTCCAAATACCGCTTTTCCTGGGCCAGGCGGTCTTTCAGTTCGGCGATCTCGCGATAGGCGTGGGCGTTCTGGAGCGCGGCCGCGATCTGGTTGGCGACTTGCTGCAAGTACTCAACCTCGGGCGGGCCGAAGGCATTCGCGGTCGTACTGCTCGGATTCAGCGTTCCCCAAACGCGATTGCCGGCGATCAGGGGCACGCTGCAAAGCGAGCGGACCCCGCCGTCATACATGGCCCGCGCCAGGGGTTCGTTCCTGCCGCGCAAATCGTCGGCGGTGAGGAAGGCAACTTCCCGGGTATCGATGGCCCGCGCGGAGAGCGATTGTTGAAGCGGGGTCGTGCTCCCGTGATTGACGAAAGGCTCCCATTCCAGGGCCTCTCCATACTCGCGCACGTTCTTGCCATCTTCGTCCAGCAGGCATAGGATGGCCCGCTCGTAACGCGCGATGCCCCGAACGCTCGACAGGATGACGGGCAACAATTTTTCCAGCTCCAGGCTGGAACTCAGTTCGCGGCTGATGGCGACCAGGCTCTGCTGTTCCTCAAAGGCGCGGTGGGCCCGCTCCTTCTCGAGCGCCAGCGCGCCCATCAGGGCGACGCGCGAAAGAAACTCAACATCCTCGCGATCAAGGGCCTCGGGGACATTCTTGCCCAAGCCCAAGGCGCCAAAATGACTGGAAGGCGTGCTGATGGGAAGGACGGTGTAGGAGCGGACTCCGTGGTTGAGCAATAGAGGCACGAAGCCGGGGAAGCGCTGCTCGCGCTCGATGTCGGGAATGGAGATCGGTTCCTGATTTTTCCATGCCCATCCGCACATCGCCTCGTCGACCGGGACAGCCTCGAATTCTCCGCTCTCCTGGTTCTTTTTCCAATAATGGGTAAGCATGCAATTGCGGCGCGGGTCGTGGAGGGAAAGATTCAACAGTTCGCCTCCGGTCAGGGCCAGAACCGGGGGAGCGAGTTCCTTGAATGCGTCGGGCAGGCTCTGGGACCGCGCTACCAGGTCGGTGATCTCAAGCAGCAGTCGATAGCGGTCGGGCTCCGGCGAACCTTCCGGGTCGGGGGCGACTCGGGTTTCAGTCATCACGCACACCTCCAGCACCTTCCGGGTGCAATATTCCGGATCGATCGTTTGAGCAGGAACTGGGGGTCATCGCAGCTTGCCAAGCAGCGATTACAGTTCGGTGCGGCGGGTGGCCGCAGGCGCCGGTTCCTGGACGTGGGAACCGATCTTGATTTCCCCATTTGGGGAACTCCCTTCAGATTCTGCGACACCCTTTTCCAAGGATTAGTGCTTTCCTAGAAAAGCAATTTTTACTCCAATTCAAGGTCACGAAAGACACAGCGACTTTTTATTTACGAAATCCGGAACGGCGGTCACGAGGCCAGCGCGCCGGTTGGGACCGGCGTGGTTCGCCTGAATCCGGAGGAAAGGAGCGGCACAGCAACCACACGCCCTTTTCAATTCCAAAATCCAAAATTCCCAGTGGAAGCTCGGGTCCGTTGCCGCCTCGGAACCGGTGATAGAATCACCCAGTGGAGGTCGACAACCTTGCAACTCCATGGTGGCCAGAAGTTGCGAGCGCTGAGAGAGTCCCTGGGATATCGTTTGAAGGACGTGGAACTGGCCAGTAACCAGATCGCGCGCAGGTTTGAGAACGAGGAATTCGCAATTCCAATCAGCCGCTTGTCGGACATCGAAACCAAAGGCATCATCCCCAGTATTTTCCGGCTTTATTCGTTTGCTGCGATTTATCGGCGGGACTATCGGGAGTTACTGTCCTTCTATGGCCTGGAACTGGATGGCATCCCGGCGGATGTTAGCTTTGGGCGTCCGCAGAAGTCTCATGTGTCGGAAGCTTTGAGCAATCTTACTGAAGTGCGGATGCCGACCAGGCTCGATCCCGGATTCTCGCTCAAGAAGACGACGGACTTGAAACGCATCATTGAAGAATGGGGTGCGGTGCCCATGGCTTACCTGGCGCTGTTTGCGGATGACCAGTACACGTATGGCCATATAGGATCGGAAGATTTCACGATGCATCCGATACTTCCGCCGGGTAGTTTCGTGCAGGTGGACGAATCGAGAAACAAGGTGGAGGAGGGAGTATGGCGGTCGGAGTTCGACCGGCCCATCTACTTTGTGGAAATGCGCGACGGATACACGTGCTGCTGGTGCTCGATCAAGCGCGACTCGATCGTGTTGCAACCTCACCCCCTTTCTCCGGTTGCGGTGCGAGTTCTAAGGCACCCGCAGGAGGCCGAAGTGCGCGGGCAGATTGTCGGAGTGGCTATGCGCCTCGCGGATTGGCAGTATCCCGGCTTGCCAGTAACGCCGAAAGAGCGCTCAGCACTGCCCTGAGATGGGCGTTGGCAGCGGGCGAGAGCGGCTTAGGCCCCGAGCGTGCCAACGAAGCCAGGAATTCCTCTTCTGTTAGCTGCTGGTTCGCGCATGACGCTCGAACGTCTCTGAGCAGCGCTGCCAAAGGTTTCTTCAAGACCTGGGAGAGTAACTCCCGATGCGACGCGCGGATGGCGCATTGCGCGGTGTCGTCGCCATACACCTTCGCCAACCCCCAATGACTGTAAGTTCCCTTGCCGTCGTGCAATCTGCCCACATAGGAAAGCCTGCCCAATAACCCAGGGACAGCGCCCAGCGTGTTCGCCGCAAAATCATCGAGAGCGGATTTCAATCGCATAAAATTTACGATTTCCGGAATGACCCCGGAAGTCAACTAACTAAGCCACGCGCCGCCGTTCCGCGCAATATACCCCCGTACGAAACCTTCCACAAAGGAGAAACTACCATGATAAATCCCTGGCCTTGGTAATACCGCATAGAATCGTGGGAAGCAGCAACGTTACGGCTATGGTACACACTGCGAATTCTTCCGCAAGGGGGAACGAACCATGCTAAGTACTTTGGCTGTGGCTGCTCGGGTTCTGTTCCTGCAACCGCCGCGCTTCCAAGTATGGCTGATGGCGATCGGATGGCTTGGATTGTCTCGCAGACGCTTGGAAACTAGTCAATGTCACCACTCTGGGGGAGGGTGCATTGACTTATAGAGCGGAACGATGGGCGTCGCGCCCGTCCGGGTGAGTGGGGATGCCAGTTGAAAACGAGCAATCTCAGGGCTATAGTGCTCTGGAATGCTGTTAACGAATTGGTACAAGGCGCTGTCGCTTTTCCTGTGGATCACGCCGGGTGTTTTGCTTGGTGTGTTGGCGGCCATTTTTTACGTGCGCCGCTTGTACCGCGAATTTCCGTTGTTTTTCGCCTATGTACTCTACGAAGTTGCCGGGTTTGTTATGCTGTTCGCGTTATACTTGGCCGTGGGCCTGGCTGGCCGGCAGTATGCGTATGCCTTTACCGCACAGTTACTGCTTAGCGTGGCTTTGCGCTTTGGTGTGATTGACGAGGTATCTAGAGATTTGTTTCGTGAATTCCAGTTTCTGAAGACGACAGCGAGGCGCTCGCTGCAAGGCGTCACCAGTGTGCTGGTGGTAATCGCCATCCTGCTCGCGGTGGTTGCGCCCGGGGACAGCAGTGTGAAGTGGCATGCCGGGGTATCGGTCGTCAACCGGGGAGCGGCCATGGTGCAATGTGGCTTGCTCTTGTCGTTGTTGCTCTTTTCCCGCTTCGTAGGTGTGTCCTGGCGCCGCCCCGCATTCGGGATCGCGCTCGGCCTTGCGCTCCTGACCAGCGTCGATCTCGCCGCTTCGGCGCTGCGCGTGGAATTCTCCAGCGATGTGTCGAGGGGAATCTTGAATTTAGTGGTAACCGGCGCCTCCTTGGTTTGTGTTTCGATCTGGCTCCGTTATCTGGTGGCACCCGAACCTGAACCCGCGTCCATCACGGTCGTTTCCCGCGATGAGGCGGAGACTTGGAACAGGGAGCTTCGACAGTGGCTCAGTCATTAGTTCCGTCAGTGGCTCAGTCCATGATCGCCGCTTGGGGGATGGTTGCGGCCGCGTTGGTCGCGCTAGGGATCGTGGTCTATGTAGCCATCCGCGGCCGCCGGGCAGGTTTAGAAAAAGCGGCGGAGACGTTCCGCTCCCTCGACATTGAGGCCTTCAGAAACCTGGTGGACCCAGCCGAAGAAGCGTTTCTCCGTAGTCATTTACCACCCCGCAAGTTCCGCGAGATCAAGCGGCTGCGCGCCTGGGCAGCGTTCCTTTACGCCTGGGAAGCGGGAAGGACGGCGACCGCGCTGGCACAGCTAGGCCAAGCCGCGCAACGGAGTTCCGACCCGGAGATCGCGGCGTCCGGCGTCCAGCTTGTCGAGAATGCATTTCGCCTTCGGTTGCAAACCGCCGGAGCCGGCTTCCGCCTGCTGACCGAAATCGTGTTGCCGGGCCTGGAAAGCAGGCCGCTTCCGCCGCTGGTGGATCAGTATGACCGGATCGAAGAAAGCCTGTTTCGGCTCGGCAGAGTTCCAGTGCGCAGCCTGGTGAACCGCTGACGCTCTCCTGTAGAAACGCACCTTGCCCCATTTCAGCCGTCTCTCTTGCCCGTCAACGGAGACGCGGCAAGCCGCGTCTCTACGGGCGACGATAAGACAAATACCTTCGATAACGAAAACCACGGTCCAGCGCGCTGCTCTCTGACGTATAATTTACGAGTCGATGAAAGCCTACGTTTACGTTTCGCTGAAGAAGAGCGTGCTGGATCCGCAGGGCAAGACCATCCACGGCGCACTTACGAAGATCGGCTACAAGAGTTTGCAGGATGTGCGGCAAGGCAAGTATTTCGAAATTACTCTCAACGGCGGCATTTCAAAGCAGGAGGCGCAAGCGGAAGTGGAGCGCATCGCGCGCGAAGTCCTGACGAACCCGGTCATTGAAGAGTTTCGTTTCTCCCTCGAAGAATAGCGTAGTGTTTCAAAACTGCGCGGCATAAATTTGCGCGGTCATTCAAATTCAAACTGTCATCCTGCCCAATGCAGAGGTCCTTCGCTTCGCTCAGGATGACAGACGCAAGTTTTAGCCGCTAAATCGCACGCCCCCGTTAGGGGCTGCCACCGGGCCCCCCACCGAGCCATCAGTCAAGGAGCGAATCATCCTATGTGCGGGATTGTGGGATATGTGGGCAAGAAGCAAGTCGTCCCCGTCATCATTGAAGGCCTGAGAAAGCTGGAGTATCGCGGCTACGACTCCGCCGGAATCGCAGTGGCCGGAGGCCCGGAGGGGTTGCAGGTGCGGCGCGCCGAAGGCAAGCTGCGCAATCTGGAAGAAGCCATCCGCCTCAAGCCGCTCGACGGCACTTATGGCATCGGACACACGCGCTGGGCCACTCATGGCCGCCCCACCGAAGAAAACGCCCATCCCCATCGCGACTGCTCCGGCAGAATCGTGGTCGTGCACAACGGCATTGTGGAGAACTATCTCGCGCTCAAGAAAAAGTTGATCGCCGAAGGCCACAAGTTCACCACGGAAACCGACACGGAAATCATCGCCCACCTGATCGAGAAACACTTCCTGCAAACCGGCAATACTAATGCAAAAGCCGAGCGCCCGTCCCTGGAAGAAGCCGTTCGCCGCGCGGTCAAGGAACTCACGGGCGTGTTCGCGCTGGTGGTGATCGCGGCCGACGATCCCAACAAAATCGTCGCGGCGCGCAATGGGCCGCCCGCCGTAATCGGCCTCGGCAAAGACGAATACTTCGTGGCCAGCGACGTGCCCGCGCTGCTCGATCACACCCGCGATCTTTTCTTTCTTGCCGATGGCGATCTTGCCGTGCTTACTCCGGAAGGCGTGCGGGTCACCGATTTCGACGGCAATCCTCTCGTCCGAAAAGCGCAGCGCATCAACTGGGACCCCATCATGGCCGAGAAGGGCGGCTTCAAGCACTTCATGCTCAAGGAAATTTATGAGCAGCCCCGCACCGTCCGAGACACCACGCTGGGCCGCGTCTCGCAGGAAACCGGCGCCATCTTTCTCAACGAAATGCAGGTAGATGAAGCTGAGTTCAAGGCGCTCCAGAAAATCAATATCGCCGCCTGCGGCACCAGTTGGCACGCCGGACTGGCTGGCAAGTTCATGATCGAAAATCTGGCCCGCGTTCCAGTCGAAGTCGATTACGCCAGCGAGTGGCGCTATCGCGATCCTATCCTCGGGCCCGGCATGATGACGCTGTTGATTTCGCAGTCTGGCGAGACAGCGGATACCATCGCCGCTCAGCGTGAAGCCAAGGCCAAGGGATCGAAGACGCTGGCCATCTGCAACGTCGTCGGGTCCATGATCACGCGCGAAGCCGTGGGCACGGTTTACACCCACGCCGGCCCGGAAATTGGCGTGGCCTCGACCAAGGCCTTCACCGGACAACTTACCGCTCTTTATTTATTCGCGTTGTATCTGGCCCAGGCGCGCGGCACGATCTCGTCCGAACAGGCCATTACCGCGGTGCAGGAACTTACCCGCATTCCCGGCAAGTTGGAGCAAATTCTTACGCACGATGCCGCGTGCGACGAACTGGCGAAAACCTATGTCCGGGCGCAGGATTTTCTTTTTCTGGGACGCGGCATCCACTATCCCATCGCGCTGGAAGGCGCGCTCAAGCTCAAGGAAATCTCCTACATTCACGCCGAAGGTTATCCGGCGGGAGAGATGAAGCACGGCCCCAACGCGCTGATCGACGAAAACCTGCCCGTAGTCATCATCGCCACCCGCGACGTGGCCAGCCCGCAGTCCATGACTCGATACGAGAAAACCATGTCGAACCTGAAAGAAGTGAAAGCGCGTTCCGGCATAGTGATCGCCCTGGCCACCGAAGGCGACAAAGAAATCGCCGAAGAAGCGGACCACGTCCTCTTCGTACCGTCTGCTCCCGATGAACTGTCGCCGATTCTGGAGATCGTCCCGCTGCAACTGCTCGCCTATCACATAGCCGTCCGCCGAGGGTGTGATGTAGATCAGCCGCGCAATCTGGCTAAGTCGGTGACGGTGGAGTAGGAGGCCGTCAGCTATCAGCCGTCAGAAGAAGCCAGCCCCGGAGGGGCGACCAAACCGTCAGTGCCGGTTCAAGCCTGACTTCCCGGTTTCTTCAGCAACGCGGCGTGACTGCGGCGAATTGCGGGGCGGTCCTTCAGTTCGAGACCGGCTGCGGCGGCGTCCTGCAGTTCGGCATCGAACGCGGCCTTCGTCACATGGCCGGAGGGTTCCGCCAGCAGAAGCGTTGCGCCGGGTTTCATCGCCTGCGCAACTTCGGCGAAGAAGCGCGCGGAGCTCGGCATCTCGTGCACCATCGCCATGGCGAGTACGAAATCGACTTTGCCCTGGAGGTCGAGCACGCCCAGGGAATCGGGCGACACAAGGCGCGCGTCGGTGCGTTCGAGCAATCCGGCTTTCGCCAAGCGGCGTTTCAACTTCGCGATCATGCGCGGCTGAACATCGACCGAGACCACTCGCCCGCTAGTTCCAGCCAGGCGCGCCAACTCCAGCGTGAAGAATCCCATGCCTGGGCCGGGTTCGAGGACGGTCATTCCTTCCCGGATATAAGGTTTTACGATCGCGACCGGGGCCTGCAACCAGCGTCGCAACGGACTGATCAGAAAGTAGCCAAGCCACCAGGGGCAAATGCGGTGAACCATTCTTCTGTTCCTCTTGTTTGTTATTCAACGATCAGCGTAGCAAGAAAATAGACGTTCGCGCGAATCCAAGCGTCCCTCGGACCCGGATAACCATCTAAATAGTTAATGAATAAATTCAAAACTTTCAGCGCCCGCGTGCTTCGTTCCGTCCCGCTTTCCGAGTTCACCAAGCACATCGAACTCGAAGTGGACGGAGTTCCCCGCTTCGGCTTCGTTCCCGGACAATGGCTCTCGGTGAAGGCCACCACTCCCGATGGCGAGGAGGTCACCCGCGCGTATTCCATCGCATCCCCGCCCTCCGAGAACGCGCACTTCGCTTTTTGCCTGAATCGCGTGCAGGACGGCTTCATGTCGAATTATCTTTGCAGTCTCGACACGGGCGCCAGCATCGCGTTGCAAGGACCGTTCGGCGATTTCATTCTGCGCCCACCAGCGCGTGAGACCGTGTTCATCGCCGGCGGGACCGGAATCGCGCCGTTCCGTTCCATGCTCCATTGGTGGCTGGCGGAGCCGGACCGTCACCGCGGACGCCAGTTCACGCTGCTTTTCGGCGTGCGCAGCGAACAGGACATTTACTATCGCGAGGAATTTGAAAAGCTCGCCGCCGAGCACGCCAACTTTCATTTCCTACCCACGTTGAGCCGCGGTGCTCCGGACTGGAAGGGGCTTCGCGGATATGTGCAGGGGCATCTCGCCGAAATCGTGGGCGCTGGTACCGGCATGCAAGCCTACATTTGCGGCCTCGACGAGATGATCAAGGCGAATCGCGACTTGCTCTCGCGCCTGGGCTGGGACCGCGCTTCGATCCATTACGAAAAGTACGACTGACGTTGGCACGAGCGGCGGAGAAGCCTCCGGCCTCCGCACCCACGCTCTTTTCGCCGCGTGTCGCTATGTTTGAATAAGAACGGACAGTTTTCCCCAGTAGTGCAAGAGTTTGCGCAGGGGAACTCTCAAGCGGCAACTAAGCCCATTTTTGCTGCTTTTCCAGCGGAATACCGATTGCGCTGGAGTTGGGTATGGGACGGGATTGGCGCGTAGATACGCTGCGTGGATACTTCCTGGTGGCCATGACACTGGGGCACTTTCCCAATCCGGTAGCCCCCTTCACCGAGTACACGTTCGGCTACGCTACGGCTCCGGACGGCTTCGTTTTTCTCTCCGGCCTGGTCACCGCATGGGTATATCTTCCGCTGCTGGAGAAAAGTGGAAATGGCGCCATGGTGTCGAAAATCCTCCGGCGCGCGGGGACGATCTACCTGACCCACATCGCGCTGGTGGGGCTGGTGATTCTGGGCGGCTTTATGCCGGGTATCAGCCTGCCTCGGGCGGCGCACCCCTTACAGACATTCGTCTCCGGCTTCCTGCTGTGGAATCAAACCGGGTTCGACAGAATCCTACCTATGTATTGCGTGTTCCTGGCCTTCAGCCCGATAGTTCTGAAGCAATTCACGGAGGGGCGCGCGTGGCTGATGGGCGCGATCAGCGCTGGTCTGTGGATGGCCGCGCAGTTCGGGGCGGGACCGGACCACTTCAACTTGTATGCGTGGCAGGCCTATTTTGTTGCCGGACAGTACATTGGTTTTCGCGGGGTGCGCTCCCAAGGCTCAGGGCTTGGCAAATCGCGGATCCTACTGGCCGTATGCGTGGTGATCGCTTTGCCGCTCATGGTGGACCGCTACTTACCATTACTTTGTGAAAGAAACCCGTTGCTGGGGTTTGATGCGCATCCGAATCACAACCCCATCCGCTATCTCGACGCGGCCTGCCTCGGGTATCTGGTCTGGTGGATCCCGCGGTCGGTGGATGCGACCGTGATGAAGCTGCGATTCTTCCGCTTCCTGAATCTTTTGGGCGCCCACTCGTTGCAGGTGTTCGCGTTCTCCATGCTCATCACGCGCTTCGAGGCCCACACCGTCAAAGTGCTTTCGCCGAAGGGCCAACTGGTCCTGACATTACTCACCGTGTTGAGCCTCGCCGTGCCGGCGTGGGTCCATCAAGTCTACCGAAAGCGGCGAAGGCAAGGTCAAAATGTGGACTCCCTGGAGCCCGCGCCCTCACCATTGCCGCCCTTTGAGCCAACAACAAGATAAGATCGCCACCCGGGACATCAACAAGAGAGTTATGCGATGGAGGGCCCCCGTTGTCTGCGCCAGCCGAGCGTATCGCGACAGTTACGCGCGCACACAGAAATTCAGGATCCGCACGAACACACGCCATATTCGAGCCTGCGCCGAAAGCTGGGCAGCCACAATGGGATAATCTACCGGCAGGTATCCTTGCATCCGACTGACATACCAGCGGCTGACATATAGAATGAATGCCATTCCGAGTTTTCATCGAGGAGGGCCATCGTGTACATCGCCAACGACAAGCGTTACGACTCCATGCAATATCGCCGCTCGGGACGCAGTGGCATCAAGCTTCCCGCGATCTCCCTTGGACTGTGGCACAACTTCGGCGGCGTGGATCAGTTCGAAAACTGCCGCGCCATGCTGCGACGCGCCTTCGATCTCGGCATTACGCATTTCGATCTGGCCAACAATTACGGGCCTCCGTATGGATCGGCGGAAGAAACCTTCGGGAAAATTCTGAAAAAAGATTTTCGTCCCTATCGCGACGAACTGATCATCTCGACCAAGGCGGGCTGGGACATGTGGCCCGGGCCTTATGGCGACCTAGGCTCGCGCAAATACTTATTGGCGAGTCTCGATCAGAGCCTGAAGCGCATGGGACTTGAGTATGTCGATATTTTTTATCACCACCGCCCCGACCCGGAAACGCCGATGGAAGAGTCGCTCGGAGCGCTCGACACCGCGGTACGTTCCGGCCGCGCGCTCTACGCTGGCATTTCGTCTTACAATGCTGAGCAAACCTCCAAGGCGGTGAAGATTTTGCGCGCGCTCGGAACACCCTGCCTGATCCACCAGCCGAAGTATTCGATGTTCGTGCGCGAACCTGAGAAGGGATTGCTCGACGTGCTGGAGAAAGACGGCGTGGGATCGATTGTCTTCAGCCCGCTGGCGCAGGGACTGCTTTCCGATCGCTATTTGCAGGGGATTCCCAGCGACTCGCGCGCCGCACGCGACTTTTTCCTGAAAAAGAAGGACATCGGCGAAGACAAGCTCGCCAAGATTCGCGCGCTGAACGCAATCGCCGGGCAGCGAGGCCAGACGCTGGCGGAAATGGCGGTGGCGTGGGTGCTGCGCGATCCGCGGGTCACCAGCGCGCTGATCGGCGCGAGCAAAGTTTCGCAGGTGGAAGACAACGTGGCCGCGCTGAAGAACCTGAAATTCTCAGCCGAGGAGTTAGCCAAGATCGACGCCGTGCTGGCCGCTACACCGGGACCGACGGCGGCAAGCGACAAACGTCCTCGTCGCTAGCACCGGATGATGTGGCACAAGGTGTAACGACGGCCTCGGCAGTCAGTTTTGAAAGCCTGCCGTGACAGACTTTTACTCAACGTTACACAGTCTCTATGTTTGTTGACTCTGGTTGGCGTTAATCTTAGCTCGTACGTTAGCACCTGAGTAAGGTAAGGCTCGAGTCAGTCGGGAGGTGCTTTATGCAGTTCTCCGGCCTTGTAATCGCAGCAATCCTGTTAGTTCCCGCAGCTCTTTTCTCACAACACACGTCCGGAGCGAGCGGATCGAGTTCCGGCAGTTCCAGTTCCACCAGTGTGTCGAGTAGTTCTTCGAGCAGCTCTTCCGGCAGCCATGCGAGCGGATCGAAAAGTTCCGCAAGTTCGGGAGGCTCGCACGGCAGCAACTCGGGCGGTTCCCATTCATCGGCGAGTTCTGGGAGCAGCCACAATTCCAGCAGCTCCGCTTCGCATGTTGCCAGCAAGCGTGAGACGGCACCGCACGCGGCGCCAACCGCTGAATCGTTATCCGCCAAGAAAACTGCCGCGCCAGAGAAGAAAAGCGTCTTCTCGTTTTTCCGGCATCCTTTCAGAAGGGCAAAGCCTGTTCAGACTGCGGAAGCGAAGCGTCCTGAGCCGTGCAGGAAAAAACCCTGTCCGGTCTGTCCACCGGGAGAATCGCTCAACGGTAAGGGCGCCTGCGCGGCTCCGCCAACCGCGGTTGCGCGCAACCGCAACCGGTGCGGGGCCGGCACTGTCTGGAACGGAGTGACCTGTGGGGACTACTACGAAGATCCGTGTTCGAGTGCGCGAATGGCAGCCGAGGAACTGAACAAAATCCAAGGGCAGATGGAGTCGGTCTGCTCGGGCAATTCGTTTGGACAGGAATGCAGCGATTTTAAGCAGAGGTACGAAGGAGCGCTGCAGTCTTACGAAAGCTTGCTGAGGGGGAGCCCCGCGAATTGCCAAGCGACGTTACGAGACCCGCACTCGCTCGGCTTGAACGGACAAGGGAACCCGTCCTCACCCAAGCGGGACATCACGCCGGCGCCTCCGAAGTAATGATCACGCTGTAGCCACACTGCTAACTGAAGGCTGATAGCTGACAGCTGATCTATCCGCCGATGTGCACCATGGTCCGCGATGCCGGCACGAATCCCGGTTCTCCGATGTGGTGCCGCTCTTCTTTTTTCTCCACCACTTTCACGATGAAGTCGGCCAATTTTTCGTCCGTTGTGCCGCGGCGCATCAACTCGTGCAGGTCGTGGTCCCACGCGGAGAATAGACAGGTTCGCAGCTTGCCGTCGGAGGTGATGCGAATGCGGCTGCAGTGTCCGCAGAAGGGATGCGAGACGGGCGCGATGATCCCAATCTCGCCCGCTCCATCGGAAAAGCGATAGCGCCGCGCGGTTTCGCTGTGTTCATGCGCTATCTCCTCCAGCGGCAGATACTCCGACATACGCGCCACGATCTCGTCCAGCCTGACTACAATTTCCGGCGTCCAAACCCGGTCTTCTTCGAGCGGCATAAATTCGATGAAGCGGACCACCACCCGCTCTTCTCGCGCGAACATGCCAAACGGAATGATTTGGTCTTCATTGAAGCCGCGGAGCAGCACGCAGTTGACTTTCACCGGATCGAGCCCCGCCTGCCGCGCCGCCCGCACACCTGCCAGCACGCTCTCGTATCCATTCGGGACGCGGGTGATGCGCGCAAATCGCTCGGGATCGACCGCGTCCATGCTGACCGTCACCCGGTCGAGCCCAGCATTTTTCAGCGGACGCGCGATCTCAGCCAGCAAGTGGCCGTTGGTAGTCAGCGCAATTTCCGGCTTCCGGCCTTCGATCGTCCGCAGTTGAGCGAGGTTGCCGACAAACTCCACAATGCCTTTGCGCAGCAAAGGCTCGCCGCCAGTCAGCCGAATCTTCGTAATTCCCAGCCCCACCAGTATCCGCGCCATCCGCAGATAATCGTCGACGGGAAGCTCGGCAAACGCCGCGCCATTCGTCCCCGTCCGGCAATAGACACACCTGTAGTTACAGCGGTCGGTAACTGAAATCCGCAGGTCGTGAATCGAGCGCCCGAAATTGTCGGTAAGTTTCGGCATTTAGCTGCTGGCTCTTAGCTCTTAGCTTCTGGCTTCGCCCATTTCCCTGGATACAAATCTCCCATGCCGCGAGATTCGGGAAATTGGCCCTCATTATAGATGCCGACGACGCGTTCCGCGAACGAGCAAAATTCGCGGGTGGAAAGGCCAGCGTCACCATCCGGCACCGACATTGCGGCTCGCGGTCCATGCCCATGCTCGGTCGAATCATCCCTGTTAAACTTTCTTCATGAAAGCACTCGTCATCACCCGTTTCGGCGGGCCTGAAGTCCTCGAATTGCAGCAACTCCCTGACGCCCATCCCGCGCCCGAGCAGCTTCTCGTGAAAGTGGAAGCTGGCGGTCTCAATTTTGCCGACATACTCACGGCGCGCGGAGGCTACGCGGGCACTCCCAAGCCGCCGCTCATCGCCGGCCGCGAATTCGCCGGCGTCGAATTAGCAGCCAACGGCGACTCTACCGGACGCCGCGTCATGGGTTATACGCAGTGGGCCGCATTCGCCGAAAAAACGGTGGTGCAGCGCAATCTCGTCTGGCCCGTCCCGGAGAATTGGAGCGCCGAACAGGCCTCCGCTTTCCCGGTGAATTTCTTCACCGCCTACTTCGCCTACTGGAAGGCCGGTTTGATTGTTCCAACGAACGACAAGCCGAACCTCCAGCCGCCCGTCCAGCAAAACGACAAGCCCGCCCGCGTCCTGATACATGCCGTTGCCGGAGGAGTGGGCACCGCCGCCGTGCAAATCGGGAAAATTCTCGGTGTCGAAATGTACGGGACTTCTTCTTCCGATGACAAGCTCGCCTGCGTCCGCGAACTTGGATTGCAACACGGCATCAACTACAAGCAACGCGACTATCTCGAAGCGATCAAAGACATCACGCACGGCGAAGGCGTGGACGCGGTGTTCGAAATGCTTGGTGGCGAGCACGTCGCCAAGAGCGTCCGCTGCCTGCGCTCCTTTGGACGGGTGATCACCTATGGCGCCGCCACCGGCGAAATTCCCCAACTCGATACCCGCCTTCTTTACGCCAAAGGTGCCAGCGTCCACGGACTCTGGCTGTCCTATCTCAGCGCCAACCGCCCGCTGATGGATGCCGCGTGGAAGCAGTTATCGGAATGGCTCGCCGCCGGAAAACTCAATCCCGTGATCGGAAAAGTTTTCCCGCTGGAGCAGGCGCGCGAAGCCTACACGCTCATGCAGGAAGGAAAGAACTACGGAAAGATTGTGTTGAAGATTGGGTAGTACTTTAACGATTTGTCATCCCGAGCGAAGCGAGGGATCTGCACTTCGCGGAGAACTACAGATCCCTCGCTTCGCTCGGGATGACAATTCATTAACAGATCGGTTGTCCGGCTCTGCGGGACTCGTTTTTGCCGCGAGACCTTATGGCGTCTCGACTTTCTCCAACTCAGCGCCGAGGTGCACGCTGCTACCAGCGCTGGCCCTTAACTTTCGCTCCCAGTTCTTGAACCCTGATTTCTTAACAACGATCGTGTGATCGCCCTCGGCCACCTGAACTTCGGAGGGTGTGTTGCCGACAAAACTGCCGTCAACTTCAATGTCCGCGCCCGAAGGCGTGGAGTCGATCTGCAACTTGGCCGTGGAAACAATAGCGGTGGCCGGGGCCGCAGCAGGGGCTGCTGCGGCAGGGGTTGGCTTTTCCTGGGCGGCAGCGGCAGCCCGTATGGATGCTCCATGCTCCGTCCAATCCTTCTTAATAGCGTCGCATGCCTCCTGCACTGAACCGCCAAGTGAGACTGTGGACTTACTAATGATTGAATCCCCACTCGCCCGATTGAACACGGCGACCTTGTTCTTGTGGGCCAGAAGCCCTTTCCCGCCTTCATGGTCAAGGACAACCACATAATCGGCTCTATCCTGCCTGTTATTGATTTTCACTTCAGGACAGCGCTCCCCGAAAGTCTTGATGATCTCGGCCGTTTGCGGTCGAGCACCACCCGCCATCGCACCGCCAAACGCGCCCCCGCCCCCTCCGCTGGAGCCGCCGACTGACCACGACTGGCTGTCGGTGATAAAGACCCGGGCCGCATCGGCTGGCGCGGCCGGCGCCGATTTATCCTGTGCAAGGGATACGACAGCGAGAGAAAACACGATGACCGCAAGAACAAGAGATATTCGCATTTGTCCTCCGGACGAAACTAACTTCTTTCAACAGCCCGTACCATTATCCTCCGATGGCTTTGGCTGTCAACTAGGAGAACTATAGTGTTGACTTATCCAAGCGTGAGGACGCTAGCTACAAAATAACGATCGTCTACGCAGCCCCACCACCAACTGAGAACTGACAACTGAGAACCGGGAACTGCACCCTCAGTACTTCGGCATCTTGGGGTCGATGCGGTCCGCCCATGCTAAAATGCCGCCGGTCAGGTTATAGACCCTGGTAAATCCGGAGCTGCGCAGGAAGTTTACAGCCTTTGCGCTGCGCCCGCCCATCTTACAATGGGCCACGATCTCGCGGTTCGGATCGAGTTCGCTCACGCGTTTTTGTAAGTCGCCCAGCGGGATGAGATATCCATTCAAGTTACAGAAATGGTATTCATGGGGCTCGCGCACGTCGAGAATGAATACATCGGATTTTGCGTCCAACTTCTTCTTTAACTCCTCGACCGAGATCGCGGGCACGTCGCTTCCCGCGGGTTGATCCTGACCGCGGACTCCGCAGAACTGTTCGTAGTCGATCAGCTTCGTGATTGTCGGGTGGGTGCCGCAGACCGGACAATCGGGATTCTTGCGCAGCTTGAGTTCGCGGAACTTCATGGCCAGCGCATCGACCAGCAGCAGGCGTCCGGCTAGCGAATCGCCTTGCCCGAGGATCAGCTTGATGGTCTCGGTCGCCTGAATCGTGCCCACCAGTCCGGGCAGGACGCCGAGCACTCCGCCCTCGGCGCACGAGGGAACCAGGCCGGGCGGCGGCGGCTCGGGATAAAGACAGCGGTAGCATGGGCCGTCTTCGGTGGCAAACACGCTGGCCTGGCCTTCAAAACGGAAAATAGATCCGTAAACATTGGGCTTGCCGGTGAGCACGCAGGCGTCGTTGACCAGGTAGCGCGTGGGAAAATTGTCGGTGCCGTCGGCGAC
>Ga0181530_10002842_pt1 | contig 20024 bp, 10 predicted proteins | sample PEATcosm2014_Bin_42_FD_119769 | JGI IMG/M metagenome (GOLD analysis project Ga0181530, IMG submission 119769) | Peatland microbial communities from MTU Mesocosm Facility, Houghton, MI, USA - PEATcosm2014_Bin10_60_metaG | ecosystem: Environmental > Terrestrial > Soil > Wetlands > Peat | place... | reverse complement strand
GAAGGAACGGTCTGGCACTGCGCTGGATGGCACGACGGAAGAAATGGGTAAACCCTCGCGTTCCATCAACTTAGGAAGGAAAATTGGGGCGGCTAGTGGGGATCGAACGTTATAACCCCCTTTGCCATCAGTAACTTACAGAAACTACATTGCCACAGATGCCAAGAATGCCACGGTTGCAGACGACCATTGCACGCTATTGCACGCTGGGGGTACGAAAACTCTCGGCCGAAATTGAATTCACAATCCCCTTTTCAAGGTTCGATTTGACCGAATCCCGTGTGGACCAACGCGGCCTCGGTATCGAGCCGCCTTTCGCCACAGTATATCTCTCGAGAGTGGTCAAATGCGCAAGGACATAAGGGGTTATCCAGCTTCGGGATTCAGATCTTCCGGGGGCTCGACTCCTTTCCGGAATTCAAACTCCGATATGCTGATCCAGAGTTCTACTGAGTCCACTGATTCTAAACAAGATCAACAACTTGGCTCGGCAGAATCAGGCAAACCCCGGCAGAGTCTGCAACTCGACGGGAAAAGCCAGTAAACCCTTCGGGGATTCGTTTCTCGTCCGCCCCGGATTTCTCATCTTTAATGTAGAAACTGCGCTCAGACAATAGGCTGCGAGCGGTTAGCGATGACGTGCCCCGTAAACGTGATTACGGGAAAGCAACGCGGCCCGTATGAAACTTACGAGGCCGGCCGAAAAGGAACTGTCACCCTCACCGTAGTCCCGTGCCCTGGTTCGCTAACGAACTCAAACGCCCCGTCCAGCTGAAGCACGCGTTCTCGCATATTGATCACTCCCAGGCCTCCCGAATTCCCAGTCTGGTTGGGATCGCAGCCAACGCCGTCGTCGGAGACTGAAAGTCGAACGCGACCGTCGGACCGACTAAGTCGAACTTCAACTTTCTTCGCTCTCGAATGTTTTGCGGCATTGCCGAGCGCTTCCTGCGCAATGCGGTAGAGACACAACGCGACTCCAGGCGACAACTCCTCCACACTCTCGTCCGTTTCACAGGACACAGGGAGGCCGCGTACATTGCTGAACTCCTCGCAATACGACGACAACGCTGCGGGCAAGCCGGACTCCTGCAGCATTGCAGGGTGAAGTTCATGCGACAAATGACGGATGTCCTCTCCGATCTTGATGAGTTGTTTCTGCAAACCAGCGACTGTTCCTTTCGCATCCGAATCGGGGGGCACCTGATTTCTCACCTTGCCTAGCCTCAGAACAAGGGAAGTAATCTGCTGGAGAACGCCGTCGTGCAGCTCTCCTGAGATGCGCACCCGTTCTGCCTCCTGCCCTTCGATCATTTGTTCGTTCAGGGCGCGAATCTCGGTTTGGTACCGCTCTAAGACGGTCTGGCGCTGCCCTAAAGCCCGGACACGAAGCCGATACACGGTCCATAGCATCGCCAGGATAGTGAGCACACAGAGAGCTCGGAACCAGTTCGTCTGGTAATAGGCTGGCGCAATCGTGAAGTCCAGAGACGCACTCTGCTCGTTCCACACCCCGCTGTTGTTGCAGGCGATCACGCTGAAGCGGTAGTCGCCGGGAGCAAGATCGCTATAGAACGCTTGCCTGCGGGTGCCCACGTCCCGCCAATCGAGATCGCGGCCTTCCAGCTTGTAGCGAAAACGCACCTTCTCCGGCGCAACGAAGCTGAGCGCGGTATAGTCGATTTCCAGATCGCGCACCAGCGGTGGCAGCCTCGGGTGCGAGGACGGTACATCGCTGGACGAGTTTTGCCAGTAGGTCTTTCGGTCAGCGGTGATTTGTTCAACGTGTACCGGCGGCGGGAATTTGTTGAACGGAATGTGGCGCGGATCTACCACGCTGACGCCATCCCCATGCGCGAACCAGAGTTTTCCGTCCAGGGACTTGGTGGCCCTTGGGCCATACCTGCCAACAACGGCACTGCTCCTCACGCCGTCGGAGCTGTCGAACACCGTGGTCTGGACCGTGCGCTTCGAATTACTCGCCCACGCATCCAGCTCGGAGTGCGCAATTCGCACCAGACCGCACGCCGTGTACAGCCATAACGACGAGGCATCGTCTTCCAAGACCATGCGGACGACGTCGCAAGGCAGGCCGTTCTTGGTTGTAAGGGTTGCGACGCGGCCGTCCTTGATACGGCTGAGGCCCCCATCAGTCGCGACCCAAAGCGCACCGTCCCGGTCGAGGAGGAGACTCCATACCAGGTCCGCCCCCAGGCCATCCTTGCTGCTCAGGGATGTGGCGAGTTTGCCGTTGTTGAAATAGGCGATGCCTCCGTAGAGGAAGCCAAGCCATAGTCCACCCCTGACCGGATCGGGGAGAATGGCAGAAACACGTCGGTCGTGCTGCGCTTTGGGCCACGGCCACCTTACCGACTCGACCTCTCCTCCATTGACCAAATGGACCAGGCCGCGATCGGGATCGGCAATCCAAACCCCTTCTCGCGTATCGGCGGCTATCGCGGTCGACGCTCCCGCCGTCAGGCGGCCGGCGCGAGTAAACCGGCCGTTCTCGAACCAGGCCGCTCCGCTGTGAGTCATGACCCAAATGCGACCGCGAGTATCCTCGGTCAGCGGCCCGATAACGTTGTCTGGCAACCCCGGATCGGTTATCTCGTGCACGGTGGCCTGTGGCATAGTGCGGCGACCCGACCTCGGTGAGTGAGCGGAGCGATAGATGGTCAGCTGGCCATCCTGCCATCTGTTCACTCCGTCGTCGGTACCGATCCAGATACTGCCGTCGTGTGCCGACGCCACGGACCATGCTGGAGTCGACAATCCCTGACTGGCCGAGATTGTGGAAACAAGGGACGGGTGAAAACGGTCGAGCCCATTGGTCGTGCCGACCCAGATGTTGCCTTCCCGATCCTCGAAAAGTGCCAGGACAAAGTCGCTCGAAAGACCGTCGCTCTGTGCAAACCGGGTGGTCTTTCCATGGTCCACGTGCAAGAGCCCCTGGTCCAGTGTTCCAATCCACAGAGCACCCTTGCTATCTCGCAGCAGGCGGTTGGGCGTAAACCGCCGCGGCGCGCCCGGAACGGTGTACATCTCCTCTTTGTCGTCGGCAATTTTCCGCAGCTGACGGCCTTGCGATGAGCCAGTGATGACAGTCAAGGCGGTCGGCTGATCGCCTTGCACCACGGCCCCGAAGATGCCAACGGGTTGCGCGAGGACCCGGCGCGGCGGGCCGGGCTGCCACTGCCACAACCCCGACTCGGCTCCAGCCCACAGGCGATGCTGCGTGTCTTCGTGCAGGGAAAACACCCCTCCCTGGAGATACCCGTACGAGGAGGGAGCATCACTTTTCAAATCGTCAAGGCACTCGAATCGACCGCTCCGAATCGCGCAGATTCTTTGGTCCGTACCTACCCAAATCGTTCCCTCGTAATCCTCCAGAAGGGAATCCACCTGGCTCTCCATCTCGCGATAGCGGGTCAGTCGCCCATCCTTCCAGCTTGCCAGTCCTGCGAACGTACCGATCCACAGCGTGCCATCGCGCGCCGCCAGCAGAGACAATATCCTGGGGCTCGGGAGCTGTTGGCCCGGCGGCTCAGGCCAGCTTAGAAAGCGAACGCCATCGAACCGAACGAGGCCGAATTCGGTGCCGAGCCACAAATAGCCGTCGGGCGTCTGGACGATCGCTCGAACGCTGCCCATCAAACCCTCGCGAGCCGTCCAGGCCGCATGCTGGTATTGACCGAGACCCACGGTCGGATCGAGCGCGAGAGCGCGGGACGGCCACGCCAGCAGCATTGCAGCCAGCATAAGGGCCAGCGCGACCACATCGGGTGCTCGTCTCTTCGCCTTTCTCATGTGGCCGGCATCCCATCTCCCTGATTTCCGCGGATGTTACGGTTGAAGCGCTGACTCCATCTTCCATCGCTGGCCCAGATACAAAGTGAAGTCGCTGGCTGAGCCTTCCAGTCGTCATGAATCATCGCGCAAAAGGTTACGAGCACTCGTGCAAATGCGTTCCAACTCAGGCTGAATGGCGCCCATCCTAAACACCTCTCCGAATCATCAAGGCAGTGTGTCACGTCCAATTCGCTGACGCATCGTTTCTCTTCCGCTAGAAAGAAATTCTCAGCGCAAACTCCATTTGCCGAGAAGTTCCAGCCGTGCTTGTAATTTGCCCGGCCCCGGAAAGAGGGGATACGGTAACAAGATCAGTCAAAGCACCAGCAAAGGTTGCAATTGCAGGCATCCCGAAGTTGGGATGATTCAAAAGGTTGAAAGCCTCAGCGCGAAATTCAATGTTCCCAGCCTCACCCAGAGGGCTCAGCTTCGTATTCTTGTGCATTCCAAAATCGAAATCTACCAGGCCTGGTCCAACCAGGGAATCGTGGCTAACATTGCCCAGAGTTCCCACCGGTTGCAGCATGAATGCGGCCGAATTAAACCACTGACCCGGAGTTCCGGTGATTACGGAGCCAGTAAAAGCTGCATTGTAGTTTGGCCGGTCAATGCCAGAGGTGAGCCCTCCTGTAAGACCTGAGCGTGACCGATTGCCATTCACAACAGGGTTGAATGGCAGCCCGTCTTGTGCGGTAATGATGCCCGTCGCTCCCCATCCGCTTGTCAGGCTCGCCAGCAAGCGCTCCTCAATTTTCGGGGAGGGCAGGTTATAGATGAAATCGGTCACCCAGATGCGCGGAATGCTAAATATGGAGGGACCCCGATCGAACCGTCGGTCGTAGGGGTTCGATGGGTACAAGCTGGTAGATGTTGCCTCACTCGCCAGGCCAACGCAATTATCGATCGACCTTCCCCATGTGAAAGAACTATGGAGTTGCAGACCATTTGTGAGGCGCTTATTTACTTGAATTTCCAAGGAATGATAGATAGAGTCCCCATAAGAATCACGAAGAAGGACTGCGCTCAGATTGGGATTCGTTCTCACGACAGCCTGGAAAGGATTGGGATTCCAAACTGGAATTCCGTTGGTTACCCCTAGCGGTAAGTTGGGGTTGGCATCGCCAATTCCAGGAAGATGGATGCCACGCGACCCCGCATAGGAAACAGCCAATGCCGTCGAAAAAGGCAATTGCTGCTCAATGGTCAGATTCTCACTATAAAACCGTGCTTGTTGCATATAGTATTCCTGCGTAGACTGCACGTTATTCACTGAATTAGCCGGGAAAGTGAGTGGTATCGTAAACGCGCCACTCCCACTATTTGTAAATGAGAATGGCTGTTGCTGAGGCATTATGTTAAGGAAGCCGTTATATAAATTCCCCATGTCATAAGCGAGGGACGCTCCGCCCCGAATGGCCGTCATCCCATTGCCGAATATGTCCCACGCGAAGCCCAGGCGCGGACTGATATTCTTCCAGGTAAAGTTCTTAAAGTACGGCCCCACCGTTGCTTGTGTATCCGTCAATGGATTAATTATTGCGGAGCTTTTTCCGTGTACCTCGTTGTAATAATTTGGCGAGGGCTCGTATCGTATTCCGGCGTTCAGGGTGAACTTCGATCTCAGCCGCCAGTCATCTTGAACGTAGTAGCCCGTGGTATAAAACTGCCACGTCCTGTCAAGTAAAGATCCGGGCAACTCTGCCGAATAGCTGGACGTGACGCCAGCCAAGAAGGTCGCGATGCTGGTAAATTGCAATTGCCCTTCGACTCTCTGGCTTTGATTCCCAAATTGCCGATAGCTATTAATCAAGGTTCCAAATTTCAACGAGTGACTGCCGACTGTATACATAAGATCGTCGCTGAAAGTAACAATGTTTTGCGTCTGGGTAGATATAAAATTAACGGCTGGTCCGAAAGTTCCAGTGACGCCTCCGACAGTGATCGGGCCCAGGGCCTGACCCGTCACCAGCGAGTATTGCGGACCAGAGAAAGGACTGGGGGATAGCCGCGTACTCGCAGTACGACTATATGAGACACGAAAATCATTCAGGAGTGAGGTGGAAAAGATGTGGGTCTCTGACAACGTCGCATACTGATGGCGAGTGTCGCGGTCGACCACGAAGTACTCTGGATAATTGTTTCCCAATACTTGGTCGTCGTCATCAATTGTGTATCGCCCGAAAACTGAGTCTTTGCTGGAAAAGACATGGTCCACCCGGATCTGTCCATACACGTCTCTATCTGGCTGAGTAAATGGCGTCGTGTACCCATTGTTGGACAGGTTGGGCAGTGGATATAGCGCGAGCAGCGGGGCGACAGTTGACGCAATCGTCACCGATGGGGTTGAACCCATCTGCGGGCATGCTGTATTCGTGATTACTGCGCCAGCCACACCATGACACGCCTGTGCCATTACTGTGTCATTGACGGTAATTCCCAGTCGCTCTTCCACCCCTTCAAACGTGGCGAAGAAGAACGTCTTGTTTTTTTGAATCGGGCCGCCAAATGCGCCGCCATAATTGTTCCTCTTGTAAGCTGGCAGACGTCGAAACTTATTTGCGACTGTCGGGCGATCAAAGTAGTTGGCAGCATCCAGAACGCTGTTCCGCAGATATTCAAACGCGCTGCCATGGAATTCATTGGTTCCGCTTTTGCTTACCATTACGGTCTGACTTCCGGCCAGCAACCCGTACTCTGCACTGAACGAACTGGTGATGACCCGATACTCCTGGATGCCATCGAGTCCAAGCGTTCTTCCAGAAAAGTTGGCCGTGGAACCTCCGTTAGAGTCCTGCATGATGGCCCCATCCAGCATGAAGTTGTTCGAGCGCATGGTGGCCCCATTGCTGCTATACCAAGTTCCGTTATAGGTTCCGCCCAGCAGCATATTCGGGCTAGGAGCAATCCCGGGTTGCAGTAATGTCAGATTAATGTAGTTCCGGCCGTTCAGTGGCATGCTTGCTACCTCGTCCGCCTGCACCAAGCCGCCAAGTGAACTGCTCGTAGTGTTGACCAGGGGCGCCCCTCCCGCGACCGTCACAGTCTGGCCTATGGCGCCAATTTCAAGCTCAAAATTTACGGAAATATCGTCAGATACGTGAATGTCAATATTTGGCGTGACGATACTCGCGAAACCAGCCTTCTGTACCGTGAGTGAATATCTTCCGGGAGGGAGGCTTGATAAACTGTACAACCCGACATCGTTTGTCGCAGCAAGATGAGTGACATTTGTGTCAATATTAGTCGCCTCTACATTTGCACCAACGACAACAAGGCCGCTAGGATCCGTCACCTTCCCGCACACAGTTGCTGAGCCAGCCTGCCCAAAAGTTATCGCAGAAAACCCCATCATTACGAAAGCCGCCAAGGTTATCTTCTTGCATGCACGCAGCATCGGCCCTCCTCCAACTTGCTTGAGTATTCCGGCTGGTGGCCGTTTCGCGGAGAGTTCATTGACGATCGATGCAGGGAATCATTACGCCCGCATAATTCCGACGGAAAAGCCGTGAACTCCGAGGAAATCAGCAGGTTAACTGACGTCTGCGCCGACAAAACGACCCCCGTCCTCACAGTGACGCCGGTGATCCAGGCTGTTCGGGCATTATCAGACTCTCGGCTAAAGCAGTGCGGCGAAGTGGCCGTTCGATCCCAAGCCTCTTCAGACGATGAATCAGGGTTGTCCGATTTAGGCCCAGCTTGACCGCTGCCCCCTTTGGGCCTCCGATTCTCCAGCCGCTCGCTTGCAGCGCATGGAGTATCAGAGCACGTTCTGAATTTCGGAGTGTCATTGGCTCAAGCGGCTCTGGGGTTCCAAGCGAAGTCCCTACTGAAGGCGAGGGCGCGATGGACGCCACATGTGCGGGCACGGGGTTTGGAAGCACGCCGTCTTGTGCCAGAATCACAGCTCGCTCCACGAGGTTTTGCAGCTCACGTATGTTGCCTGGCCAGGGATATGACAAAAAGGCCATCATAGTTTCCGGGGGAATGTGCCGGATTTCTCTTCTCATGCGACAGCTGAAGATCTCGACGAAGTGCTCGACCAGGGCCGGAATGTCTTCCCGACGTTCACGGAGAGACGGCAACGCTATCGGAAAGACATTCAGCCGGTAATAAAGGTCACTGCGGAATTCATTCCGCGCCGCCATTTCAAGCAGATTTCGATTCGTGGCAGCGACGAGTCGTACATCCACCTTATGGGTGTGCCCGCTGCCCAGTCGCTCGAACTCCTTCTCTTGAAGTACCCGAAGCAACTTCGGCTGCAGCGCTGGCGGAATATCCCCCACCTCATCCAGGAATAATGTGCCGCGATCAGCCATTTCGAATCGTCCGATCTTCTGGGTAATCGCTCCCGTGAATGCACCTTTCTCGTGACCGAACAATTCGCTTTCCAGAAGATCATGAGGAATAGCAGCGCAATTCAGCTTGATGAGTGGACGCCCGCACCGCGGGCTTGCATTGTGAATGGCCCGGGCGATTAGCTCCTTGCCTGTGCCGGTCTCACCCTGAATCAGGACAGTGGAGTCTGTAGCCGCAACAAGTTCGACTTGCTCAAGTACTGATTCAAGCGCAAGGCTGTTTCCGATGATCTGCTCGAATGCACGCTCGGCCTGGTCCCTATCTGGGTGCGTAATTGCTTCGGCAATATTCACAGAATGCCCCCGCAAACTTGCCGCACGGCGATCCCGCGGCTTCGATCGGTTGCTTACCTATCGAGTGCGGCGCGGACCCTGCTCAGCAGAATTTGATCATCGAACGGTTTCATCAGGAACTCAGCTGCGCCTTCTCTCATTGCCTGTATCCGCACTCTCGCATCTCCATGGGCAGTGATAAAAATGATCGGAGTTTTATAGCCATCCGCCTTCAGCCTAGCCTGCAGGTCCAGACCTGACATTCCAGGCATTCGGATATCGGTGATCAGGCAGGCCACTTTCCGTTGCAGACCGGACTCGAGGAATTCTTCCGCAGACCCAAAGCACTTCGCGGTAAGCCCGTCCGCTTCGATCAGATCCTGCAGCGCGCTCTGGACCGATTCATCGTCATCTACGATCGCAATGAGCATTGCACTTTGGCCTTTCACCATGACAGACACCATAGGTCAATGATCCCCCCGATCACAATCACACCTTCGGACAGTTTTATAAGACTTTCGTCAACTCTCTGCCTGGAGGATTGTTCGGAGACTGCCGGTGAACGCGCATCCCGAACAGCGGCAGTTAATCGGAAACCTTCAGCTTGTCGGCCATTCTGACTAATTCCGGCAGGGATTTAGCTTGCATTTTTTGCATCACATGCCCCCGGTGAATCTTGACAGTGGTCTCACTGGCGGTGAGTTTCGCTGCAATCTGCTTATTAAGCATCCCGGAAACGACCAGACTCATCACTTCACGCTCGCGCGCGCTAAGACTGCCGTAGCGCTCTTGCAGGTCCGCGAATAGTTTTTTCCGTTCCCGGAGTTGGCGGTCACGGTCGAGTGCGCGCTGTATCACATCGAGCAGGTCCTGGTCCCTGAAAGGCTTTGTGAGGAACTCGATGGCGCCAGACTTCATAGCTTGTACGGTCATCGGAATATCGGCGTGGCCGGTAATGAAGATGATGGGAATCCTGAGTCCTGCCCTTCGCAATTCGTGCTGAAGATCCAATCCGCTGATGCCGGGAAGTCTTACGTCCAACACCAGGCAACTGGGACCGTCTGGCCGCTTGCTTGACAAAAACGCCTGTGCGCTGGCGTAAGATGCGGCGAACAGGCCCACCGACTCCACCAAATCTTCGATGGATGCACGAACGCCGGCATCGTCATCGATGATGAATACATTGGCCGCATCTCCAATGCTCATTTGCGCACCTCGTACGGCACCGTGAAATGGAATGTTGCACCGCGCTGTGCATTTGCCTCAGCCCACAACCGGCCACCGTGTGCTTCAATGATCGAACGACTTATGGCGAGCCCCATGCCGGTGCCACGAGGCTTGGTCGTATAGAAAGCATTGAAGATATGGTCTGCTTTCTCAAGAGGAAGGCCCACTCCAGTATCGCTCACTGAGATTAACAGGAACCCATCGTCCGCTCTCTGCGATTTGATAGTGAGTTTGCCGGCTCCATCCCTCATGGCCTCGATGCCATTCAGCATAAGGTTCATCAACACCTGTTGTATCTGCACACGATCTGCCATGATTTGCGGCAACCGCGGGGAAAGTTCCGTGCGGAGTGAAATGGAATGGCGGATTGCATCGCTCCGCAGCAGTACTAGCATTTCACCTACTACTTCGTTCACATCAACCAGCTCAGGTTGCGGCGGGGTGCCTTTCCGCGAAAACATCCGCAAACGCTGAATGATCTCGGCAGCGCGGTTCCCGTCTTTCTCAATTCTCATCACGGCCGCACTGGCCCGGTTCAGGTCCGGCGGAACATGTGCCAGCCAGCGCAGGCAGGCACCGGCGCTTGTTATAGCGGCAGAAATGGGTTGGTTTATTTCATGCGCAAGAGAACTGGCCAATTCACCAAGCATGGTCACTCGATTCATGTGCGCGAGTTCCGTCTCCAGCAGGCGCAACCTCTCACGTTCTTCTTCGGCGCGCTTGCGTTCGGTTATATCGATATGAGTGCCGACCACTTCAATCCCTTCTCCGCTCGCATTGATCACGGGATGGCCGACCGCCTGGATGTGTCTTACAGTTCCATCGGGTAGCACGATTCTGAACTCCTGGGTGAAATCTCTTCTCGCTCGCACCTCCTCCTGGGCATATTCCAAGGCATTGTCGCGGTCCTCTGGATGTATCCGTTGACGCACTAGTTCGATGTCGGGGGCGCCGTGCAGCGGATCGAATCCCCATATTCGGAGATTCTCTTCAGACCAATAGGCAGCACCGCCTGCGGCTCCATAGGCCCAGCTCCCGGTATGAGTCAGCCTCTGTGCTTCCGCCAGGTAAGCTTCGCTGCGGCGCAGCACCTCCTCGGCGCGTTTGCGCTCTGTAACATCCGCTGCTGTACCAATGTAGTGTGCCAGGTTTCCGTCTTCACCAAGGACCGGATGCCAAATCACGTGAAGATGCTTGATCGTACCGTCACGCAGCATCAACCTGAAGTCCTGCAAGAACTCTGCTTTGTCAGCGAATCCCGCCCGAGCACTTTCGGACATCTGGCGAAGATCATCCGGATGCACAACTTGAGCGGCTTCGCTGGCGAGGGAAGTAACGCGCTCAGGATCCAATCCGAAGATTCGGAACATCTCGTCCGACCAATAGAGGGTTTCTCCCGTGGCAGGCGAATAGGCCCAACTACCGGTGTGAGTCAGTCTCTGCGCTTCAGCCAGAAACACCTCGCTGCGGCGAAGCGCTTCCTCGGCCCGCTTTCGGTCCTCGATGTCGGTACGTGTGCCGTACCATCGCAGGATACGCCCGTGCTCATCCCGGAATGGATTGTCTCGGATCAGGAACCAGCGATGCCCGCCGTCCTTTCCCCGCACTCGTGCTTCTATCTCCAAAGGGGCGCCGTTGGCGCTTGCCCGCTGACGAGCGACCTCCAACCTCTTCTGATCCTCCGGATGAAAGGTGCTGGCAACTGCCTCTCTTGACTGCATCTCTTGCGCAGTGAGGCCCGTGTATTCCAGATCTCGCCGGTTCGCAAAACACGGATTCCAATCCGCATCGAAAACGAACACTTGCTGCGGAATCACATCGATCAGCTGTCGAAGCTCTGCTTCGCTCTGCCGAATCTTCTCCTGGGCCTGCTTTCGGTCCGTTATATCGCGAATCGAGCTGGTAACAAGCATGCCCTCCTCAGTCTCCAGCACGCTGAGGCTGATTTCAACCGGAAACTCGCGCCCATCCTTATGCAGGCCGAACAGTTCCAGCCCTGAGCCCATAGGTCGCGTGCGAGGGTCGACGATAAAGGCGGTGCGGTGTTTAGGATGCTTACCCCGGAACCGCTCCGGCACCAACATTTCGATCTTCTTTCCCAAGACCTCTTCTCGTTGATAGCCAAACAACTTTTCCAGTTGCGCATTAGCCAGGACAATCTCGCCCTCACGATTCACGACCGCGACCGCATCGGGCGCCGACTCCAGAAGTCCCCTGAATTTGCGTTCAGCTTGCATGAACTGTGTCACATCGACTGCTGTGCCGACGTATTCGACCACTTCTCCGTCTTGCTCGAGGACTGGATGCCAAACCACATGGAGGTATTTGACACTGCCGTCGCGAACCATCAGCCGGTAGTCTTGGGAAAACTCGTCTTTCTGGCCGAATCCCTGCGTAAGGCTTTCGGCAACCCTGTCGCGATCGTCGGGATGGACAAGCGCAAGGGCCGCGTCCAGTCCGGGGATATCGAGTTGAGGATCCAATCCAAAGATTCGGAACAACTCCTCAGACCAGTAAAGCGTTTTCCGGCTGCGGGGATCGCAGGCCCAACTGCCAGAGTGGCTCAACCTCTGCGCTTCGGCGAGATATGCCTGATTTCTCTTCAACAATTGCTCCGCCCGCTTCCGGTCTTCAATGTCGGTCAACACTCCATACCACTTCAGGATGCTTCCCGTTTCATCTTGCAGCGGCACGGCGCGGACCAAAAACCAGCGATATTCCCCGCCAGTCGCGCCGCAGAAACGCGTCTCGCACTCGTAAGGCTCCCCAGTAGCCGAGCACAATCGCCACCTCTCCAAATGTTCTTCCAGGTCTTCCGGGTGGACGACGCGTTGCCAGCCAAAACCTGCAGTGTCCTCCGCGGACAAGCCCGTGTATTCACGCCAGCGTAAGCTTGCGAATGCATTCGAAGGCCCGGGCAAAGCAATGAACACCATGGCTGGGACGTTCTCGATCAAGGCGCGGAGCTCATTTTCACTCTGGTGGGCAGCCTCTTCGGCTCGCTTCTGTTCTGTGATGTCCTCGCACACAACCAGCAAAACCGGCCGCTTCTTGACGGAAACAGCCTTGGCTGTCTCCCGGACCCAAAGCATCGTGCCGTCTTTACGGATCTTTCTCGCTTCCCACCTCATCATTCGGCCGGGCTGATTGAAACTCTCATGAGCGTGCGTTCGAACGGTTTCCTTGTCAGGCTCATAAAACACATTCAACACGGGTTGCCCGATCAGTTCGTCCACTCTGTAGCCCAACTGCTCTGCTCCGTAACTGTTTACGGTCACGATGTTGCCCGCTCCATCGATAATGAAGTACATCGTCGGATTGCTCTCGAACGCAGCTCTCCATTGCTCCTCGATCTCCTCGCGCGCCTGTTCAGCCCGCTTCCGATCTTCGATGTCTGTCGAGATCCCGTACCACTTCAGGATCTTGCCTCGCCTATCTCGCAATGGCACGGCGCGTACAATGAACCAGCGATATTCCCCGTCCACTGCTCGACGGAAACGCACCTCATTTTCGAAGGGCTCACCACTCGCCGCTGAGAGGCGCCATTTCTCTGCATGTTGTTTCAGGTCAGCGTGGTGAACGCTGGCTTCCCAACCTGAGCCCATCAACTCCTCGGTGGAAAGACCGGTATACTCCTGCCAATAACGATTGGCGAACTCGACGGAGCCATCGGGGCGAGCTGTCCAGGCAAATGTCGGGATAGCCTCGATCACATCCCGAAACGTCGTTTCCTGGTGTTGCGTTTGCCGAACGCGCAGCCGATAAGCAACCCAAAGCAACGCAAGGAAAGCGGCGACGCAGAGCAAGCGAATGGGGACGTTCTGGAAGTACACAAAGGTGCAAGCGCTGGATGCCACCAGGATGGACAGACAGACTCCCGCCCATGTTTGCGTCTTCCCCATACAAGTAAATTTATTTCGCCCCGGCTCCTCGATTGGGTGTTGATCAAGAACAATTATTTCCGGCCAGCTTCAGATTCGTTTCCGTACAACATTGGTTGGAAGCTTTCAACGTCCGAACCGGACATGGTTTGCGAATCTTACTCCCTCCAATACGCGGATTTCGATCCTTTCGGCGCGCCCCGAGCACCGACGCTGGATCGCTCATTTCCACCGCAACGCCCCTGCGACACCTGATGGGATTGTCGATCGCATCGCCATCGCTTCTTTGGGAGGCGATGCCAATCCCTGTCGACATTGCCAGATATAGTCTCATTTATTCAGGGGTTTTGCCAATCGCGTGGATGACTTCGTCGTTCGCCTGGGTGTAATCCAGCTGTGACTGCAGCAGCAAGGTCCGGGCCTCGAGCTCCTGGGCTATTCCCATCTCAGCCTGGGAACTTAGAGCCTCTCCCCGCGCCAGTTTCTCATGCAAAACTCGGTTGGATTCGACGCGCAGGGCCAGCAGTTCTTCTGATACCTGCTGCATTTGCCGGGTCCTTTCAAGCTTGTTATAAGCGGTCTGCACTGCCACTTCGACCTCATCGCTAAGCCGGGCAAGGTTTTCCGTCGACTCAGACAGTTGAGCCTCGCGCTCGCGGAGGAGCGCGCGCTTGCGCCCCGAGTCGAAAAGGTCGTAGCCGAAGTGAACGCCGAAGCTGCCGAAATTGTGGGCCAGAAAGGGAACGTTGTTTTGGTAGCTGTAACGAGCAAAGGCGTCGATATCCGGCACGTAAAGGTCCGTTTTCGCCAAGCGAACCGCAGCAGTCGCTTTCTCCACTTCGTTGTGAGCTTCAATGATCTCGGGATGGGATGCGAGTGCCTCAGTCACACACGTGTCGCGATCGCAGGCTGGCTCCATTTTCTCAGTGTTGGGGTCGAGATCAAGCGCGGTTGCAAGTGGCAGCCCCAGCGTATCATTGAGTTGCAACTTGAGGTCGGAGAGTTCCAAGTCGGTGGTGAGCAGCTCCTGTTTTGCCTGCAGGAGTTGCGCCTGGCTTTCGATCAGGTTTTCTTCCAGGGCGCTGCCGAATTTCACCTGCTGGACGCGTTCGCTCTGGAGGTCATGCAACGCCTTGATTCTGGCTTCTGTGGCGGCCCGGTGGGCTTGCGCAATCAAGACCTTGTAATAAAGTTCATGGACCTTCAACGCAACGTCGTTCTTCGTCTGTTCCGCTGCCTGTTGTGAGGCCTTTAAATCCGCTTGCGCCATGTCATTTCCTGACCGGATTCTTAACAGTGTAGTCAAAGGCTGCGTCAGCTGGGTGCCACTGGTCGTCAGGTCACGTCCGCCCTGGTTGATCGTCTCTGTTACAGGTGGAACCGGGCTGCCTGCGACCGTCCCGAGACTCGCCGGGGAAATTTGTATCAGCTGCGTGTCGGTCAGGTGCACGGAGCTGCTGTCGTTTCGAATGGTGGGGAAATACCCGCTTTTCGCAGCTTCTTTGACATGCTGATTCGCTTCGACTGCGTATTCGGCAAGGTGGACGTTGTGGTTGTGCTGCAGCGCCAACTGGACGGCCTCGTGCAAAGTAACGCGGAGAGGGGGAGCGGTATTGTCCGGACCTTGAGCGAGAACGACCGCGCCAGGCAACGCCAGAGCTAATACAAAGTGCATTGCTCTTTTCATGATTCCGCCTCCTTAATCGGCTGCAGCGTGCTAAGGTGACCGTAGTTCAGCGGCGACTTGCGCAGTGACGCGGTCAAAAGAAGGCCCACAAGGCAAGCCCCTGCCACTAGAAGGAACCCATCGATTAAGCTCAAGGCATAAGCCTGTAGGCGCAGCCGGCCTGCGATCAGATCGACAGCATTGCCGCCCGCCGCTGCCGAGCCCGATGATTTGGCGTAAATGCCCGCGGCCAGGGCGCGAAGATTCCCGTCTGTGATCCAATTCCCCCGGGTCACGTGCAGACCCAAGAGGTTCGAGTGCAGTTTTTCGCGGTCGGCGAGAAAGTGGGCCATATACAAGGCCCCCGTGGTTCCACCAAATAAACGAATCGTATGAAAGAACGCGGAAAAAGTCAGAATCCACGGTGGTTTGCTCAACCCCCCTGAGAAGACTCCCTGCAGGACGATACATCCCACAAGCCCTATGAAAGCGAACGCTTGCCCCACGCCCATGAGCAGTTCGGTACGATAATAGTTAGCTGCCGACCAGGCGGTAGAGTAATCGGCGTTGAGGCACGCGGCGAAGGCGGTACATGTAAAACCCGCAGCCATCAGCAGGCGCGGATCCAATTTGCCGAGCAGCAGGAGCGCAGCCAAGAACGCAACCGGCAACAGAGGAGCCGCGCTCCAAATCACGGCCGGCCCGATCTGCACGGATTCGAAGCCACGAATCGCAAGCGACTCCGGAATCAGGATGATGGTTCCGGTGAGAGTAAACCGAAACCAGAACAGCAAGGTGCCCAATAGTACCGTGTTCCATTGCCAAAGATAGGGGAGAGCCACAAGCGGATTGGGACCGCACAGTCGCCGTACGAGTGCACACACTAAGAGGAACGAGCCAGACCAGAAAAGTGCGTTAAATGCACCGGAGCGCCACCAGTCGAGCCTTTGTCCTTGCTGGATGGCGACAAACAGCATGGCCAGTCCGGCGCTCAAGTACAAGAACCCCACAAAGCTGGGCGCCGGACTGCCTTTTTTCCGGGCAGGGGCTGCCGGTATCCCGAAATAAATACAGATCATCATTACCGGCGCAATGAGCGCTGAATTCCAAAACATCCAGTGCCAGGAAAGCTGATCGCGGTACCAGCCATAGAGTGATGGCGCTACATTAACGGCCCCGTCCACAAAGGTCGCATAGAGCGCGATGGTGAACGGCAGATACCGCAACGGAATATTACGGAGGGCAAAAGTCAGGGTGAGCGGATAAAAGGTGCCTGACGTCAGTCCGGCCACGATCAATGCCGCAACCAGCAGACTATAACTGTGGATAAGCGGCAGAAAGGCGCAGGTCAGGGTGAATACCCCAGCCGCAGAAAGGAGGATGCGCCGTGGACCGAGCAATCCTCCGAGGTAGACGCTAAAGGGCCCGATAAACATGAGAGCACCGTTATAGGCGCTGTCGAGCCATGCACCTTCGTCAAAGCCAATGCCGACGTGCCCCTTCAAATCCGCGAGACCTAGCGAAAGCATGCGGCCGGTGAGCGTGACGAGCCCGGCGCCGATAATGACACCGAGTATTCCCAGCAGAGGTTTGGTCGAAACCTCCGCTGGGATGGCAGCTGCGGTTGCACGCGCGATCTGAGCCGGTGTTGGTTGGTTTGCAACAATTGCACTAGCCACACTGTGCCTTCTCATTGTTTGGTGTTAACGATTGCGGTCACCGAAAGACCCGGGCGCAGTTTACTTGCGAATTCAGGATCGTCGACTGCGATCTTAACGGGGATACGTTGAACAACCTTGGTATAGTTTCCGGTCGCGTTATCCGGGGGGAGCAGTGCAAACTGCGAACCGCTAGCCGGAGCGATCTCGATGACAGTGCCGCGGATGACTTGTCCGGGAAACTCGTCAATCCTGATCTCGGCCGCATCCCCAACCTTTACGTTCGTGAGCTGTGTCTCTTTGTAATTCGCCTGCACCCATCGCGTGCGATCCACAAACGGAATGACCTCCGTTCCGGGAGACACCAACTGACCGGCGTGCACTTGCCGTTCGCCCACGCTCCCATCGGCGGGTGCGGAGATCCTGGTATAGCCAAGGTTTACTTGCGCCACGACCAGGTTTGCCTCTTTGGCGCGAAGGTCGGCAGCGAGCTGCGCCTCCTGAGACTCAAGCACAATCTTCTGACGCCGTTCCGCTTCGACTGCCAGTTCGCTACTGCGCAGCATGGCCGTGGCCTGGGCCAGATCGGCATCGCGGCTGGAGGCCTGGGCGGACAGCTGCTCTTCATCGGCAACCGCCTGCTCTAGAGTTTGTTGTGTCGTCGATTGAGTCTGATAGAGACCCTCCTGGCGCTTTCGTTCAGCGCGGGCTCGCACCAATTCGGCTTCCACAGTTTCCTTGCCGGCCTGCGCCGCCGCGATCTGCGCTTTCGCCTGGTCAATTCCTGCGATGGCTCTCTGGACACGCGCGTCCTGCAACTGCCGTTCGCGCAGGTTGTCTTCGATGGCCGCTCGCGCGGCTTCTACTGCCGCCCTCGCCTGGGCCACTTGTGCCTGATAGTCGCTGTCCTCCAACTCGACCAGAAGGTCTCCCTTATGCACCTGCTGGTAATCCGAAACATCTACATTTCGAACTATGCCGGCGACCTTCGTACTAAGTGGTGTCAAATCGCCGCGAACATAGGCATCGTCCGTGACCTGTTCGGTGTGGCCGCCTTCCCAGGAATTCCAGTTCCGCGTAACAGTAATCAGGACGGCCAGGGCGAGCAACACAACGAGGAGAGGCGTGACGTATTTCTGCCAGCGGGACTCAGGGTGTGATGCTGCGCTCTCCTCCTTGCCAGGCGGTTCCGGCTTCGGCGCCGGAGCTGGGGACTCGACTTGGACTGTAGACGCGGACATTAATTACGCTCCTTCTTCTACGAGAGTTATTACGAGGGCAGAGTTTTCATTTCCCGCTCTCCCAAAGGAATCAACACGCTCGTCACGAAACTCATATTGGCTTTCTTGACTTTGCATGCGCGACCTCTGCTTTGCATGACTGATGAAAATCGATCGTTCTGCCATCGAGGTAAAAGGTAAACTGCAAAATGAAGTGGTACAAATGTTTGGTTGAACACCCATACCACGCCTGGTTGCCGCGGCCGCTAAATGCGGACGATAAGGGCTACTGCGAGCTGCACGATATGCATCGCGGTTAGCCATAACCAGCCAAGAACCCGTCGCTGCTGTCGGCGTTTTGCGCTTCCAGTCATCGACAACAACCCTGCAAATTCCTCGACCGCCTTTCTGGCGCGTTCATAGTGACCTATTTGATTAAGGATGGTTGCTCTCATTCATTGACTCAACTTGATCTGAGACCCTGTCGCGCGTTGCGATCTCATTTGTTAAGAGGCAATCGGCATGCCAAACGTGAAGTTCTATAAGGTGCAAGGTTCCACCGATCCATTTGTCAGGATTTCGACGGAAAGTGTGAAACCAATGACACTCTTGAATCCGACGATGTCAAACGGGAGTAGCGATTTGACCGGACGACAGCAACGAGGTCGCCAACTGGTTAAGCAGCGGTCGAAACCGACGGTGGTTTACCCGGATCGATCAGAATGATCTGTACGGATGCATGCTTCAAAGGTTCGGCGGCGGCAAGCCCGCCAAAACGTCCTTCGACGGTGGGGATATGTCGCTGAGCCATTCGCAACTACATTTGCTTCCAACCGCGGCGACTTATATACGTTGCTGCGAGAAAGTTCGTACCGGGCTAGGACACCTTGGCGGCAATGGCCTGTGCCAGCAGTGCGCGGGCCCGGGGCGTGTTGCGAACCTCCAGATTCATCCTTGCCAACCGGACAGCTTTGTCCGGATCGGCACCCGCAGCAAGCCAGAATTCGGCTGCGTGGTCGGCGAAGGCCTCCGGGCGGCGCGCGATCAGTTGGTCATAGCGCGACGCGGCCTGCCAGCGCCAGTGCTGGTATTGCTCGTCACGTCCGGCCTTCTGGAGCATGCTCGCAAGCTGCGCAGCATAATCAGGATCGTCCGAGAACACTGCCAGCGAGTAGAGGCGAGAAATGGCGGAATCGACAGCACCCATTTGCGCCTCGACCTCGGCAAGATGACCTCGAGCCTGCGCGTAAGCGGGCACACGCCGTTGCGCGGCCTCGAATGAGCTGCGTGCTTCCTCCAGCCGTCCCTCGTCCATCCACATGAGTCCCAGTTGAAAGTCAAGAAGAGCCAGTGGAATCGGCGAAACGCCACGATACCGTCGGCAGCTTTGCTCATATTGCCGTTCTGCTGCTTCGATTTCGCCGCGCTCGGAATGCAACCCGACCAAGGCCGCGAGAGTTTCAAAGCTCTCCCGGCGCTGAGCAGCTTGTTCCCGCAGGGCAAGGGATTCATCGTAGCGGCCGAGGGCCTGAAAGATCGCCGCCCGCTCGCCGTTGGCCGTTTCGGCATCGAGCGACAGCCGCTCGGCCCGATCGAGGTCGGCCAAAGCATCGCTAAATCGATGAAAGACGGCGTGCATGCGCGCGCGTGCGAGCAAAGTTCTTGGGTCCGTGGGCGCGTCGCTTACGAGTTGCTCGGCGATCTCCTCTGCTCTTTCATAATCTGCAATGCGGCCGACGATCTGCCCATGCAGCGAGATAAGTTCGACGAGGCCCACTCGCATTTCGACGCTCGCGTAACCACGCCTGACCTCCGGCTCCAGGGCGTCGATCTGGGCATTTAAATTGAGCAAAGCAATCTTGCCGTCGGTGAGCGGCCGTTCGTTCATCATG
>Ga0181530_10002841_pt1 | contig 20026 bp, 20 predicted proteins | sample PEATcosm2014_Bin_42_FD_119769 | JGI IMG/M metagenome (GOLD analysis project Ga0181530, IMG submission 119769) | Peatland microbial communities from MTU Mesocosm Facility, Houghton, MI, USA - PEATcosm2014_Bin10_60_metaG | ecosystem: Environmental > Terrestrial > Soil > Wetlands > Peat | place... | reverse complement strand
TCTACGCTAGGTTCGGTGACTGGGACTAAGTCGTAACAAGGTAGCCGTAGGGGAACCTGCGGCTGGATCACCTCCTTTCTAAGGGATTACTTAGAAACTCTTCCAGAGCAATCTGGTTTAGAATCTGTCAGCACAGCCTCGTTCGTCCCGAGCTAATCCGAGGGACGAGGATGCCGATGGCAACATCGGCGAACGGTTTCTCCGACTATTCATTTGTCAAAGACCAGACCAAAGCCCGGCCTGTTTACAGGCCGGGTTTCTTTTTTGGCTTGTTTTTTCCCAACCCCAGTGGTATTTTTTCCCCCAATCGCAAATCCCCCAAACCCGTCACGGAGGACGCATGTCTCGCGCCGAAAAGCAACTCCGCCGCAAGCGACGTAAGCAGCGGAAGTATGGCCGCTCATACTGGGACGACCGGATAATCTCCGATTTCAACGTTGATGTCCCTCCCGGCCTGCGCTTGGTTGAATATGACATCACCCACGATCCCCTCGAATCGCCCGAGGAGCGCGACCCCGATCTCGAAGCCGCCATCGGCGACCGCCGCCAAGAATTGTTCGATCGCGTCCACAACGACGCCCGTAGTGCCATTCCCGAATTGGAAAGCCTCCTGGAACGATTCCCCAACTCCAGAATGCTGATGAACTGGCTAAGTGCAGCCTATCAACGCATTGGCGATCACGAAAAGTCCGATTCCATGGTTAAGTTGTGCCACCAGCGGCATCCCGATTATCTGTTTGCACGGACCAATCTGGCCGCGATCCACCTCCAAAACGGGGACACCGCCCAGGCCGATGCCGTCATGCAGCACAAGTGGGACTTGAAGCTCATGTACCCGCATCGCGACGTTTTCCACGTTACAGAGTTCACGGCCATGAGCTATGTCGCCATCGATTATTTCATGCAGACCGGCAACCGCGACGCGGCTGAATTGATCCTCGATGCCATGGTCAAGCTCGCCCCCGATCACGAAGCCACCAAATCCCTTCAAAAAGGGATGTATGGCTCCCTCCTCACGAAGTTTCTTGACCGACTCTCCCGCAGGTCTCGGCGAAACCTGCGCCCGGCACGGTGACGACGATCATTTGAGATATTCTGCTTCGGCTTTTTTCTGCGCTCGCTTGATCGATGCCGTCGGCGTTCAATTCGCCCCCGGATTATTAATCATAAAAATCCGCAACGCCCCGACCGGATCGTCGTACACCGTCGGCCCGCCCAGGTTGATCGACTCCTGCTGCGCCAGCGTTGTAGCCCCCAGATTGCCGGCGTAGCTCGACGTCTTGGCATAAGAGCACGGGAACTGATTTCCAGCCAACGACTCCGCGTGCCCATCGGCGAAGCCGACGTTGGCCACGGTATTGGCCCCGCCCGGACCGGGATGCCGATAGCCGATCCGGCAATTCTTCATTCCAACCTGATCCACCGACTGTCGCCCCATGTACACCCCGTCGGCCACGACCACCAGCAGCGACGAGTGCTTGACGTTCGTGGTCTTGTGCAAGCCGATGTACTTTCCAGCCGCATCCGGCCCAAAACCGACGGACCCCGTATAAAAAAGATCGTTTTGCGGGATATTCGCCACCGTACCCCCGATCGGGTTGTACGCATTGATCCAATAGCTGCTGCGGATGATCTTGTTGAATCCCGGCCCCGGCCAGGTCACCGCGATTTGCGGATCGCTGTCGCCGTACGTCGGCCCCGCGAACTCCATCGGCCATTCAATCCATCCCCGCGGATTGGCCCCATTCGTTCCCGTCTGCCCGTTGGCCATCCCATTGATGTCCACCGTGTTCGGGCAGTAAAAAACCGTCCCCACGTCCCGAGCCGCGCTCCACACGAATCCATCCCGATCCAGAATGCTCGGCCAGCCATCCATGATCACGTTCGGCCCCGCGACGTAGTTCGTCGCCGACCCCGGCTGTTGCGGCAAATTGAACGAGGGAACAACCCACCCGTTGTTCTCCGCCGCATACGCAAACAGCCCCGCGGATATTTGCCGCAGGTTGGACATGCACCTGATGGAGTTGGCCTGTTCCCGCGCTTTGTTCAGCGCCGGCAGCAGCAGCGCGACGAGTATGGCGATGATCCCAACCACGACCAGAAGCTCGACCAGCGTGAACGCCCGTCGCCAGGATGCCGGCAGCAATCGCGGCATGGAACGTCTCCTTCGGATTCGATCATTCCACTTTCCGCGTTGGTTTCAAGTGCCGGCCGGGTGCGTGTCACCTGCTGCCGAGAATTTCCCCCTCCCCATGTACTCAGGAAATCCTAATGAGGCAATTGCCGCAGCGCAGCGTTAACCGCGTCCAGATCAAACTCGTCGGGATCGATCTTGCCGCCGGTCCATTCTTCGATGTCCGCATATTCGGGATGAGCCGGATCTTCAAGAATCTCCACCATACGGTAATATCCCCATATCCCACCGCAATCCTCCATCGGACAGCGGCCACGCCCAGCCAGGCAGACGAGGGTTTTTGCTCCCTCCGCCGCGGGAATGATCTTTTCAATCTGGAGAACGTGTTCCCAGCTATCCCCGAAATCGTATTCGTAACGGAATTTAGCCTTGGCCGATGGAAGCAACGCCCCAAGCCGGTATTCTCGCTCGTCAAAACCCTCGATATCCAATTGCGCCCCGTCCTTTGATGTGGCGGTGTATTGTTTATTCTCGATGACGAATGCGTGCAGATGGCAGTCATACCAACCCATGACGATTTGGATGACGTCGTGAAGCGAATCCAGCCTGATATCCGCCGGAACGACAAATCGCCGCCAAATCGGCGGTTTGCTGCCGCGAAGAACGATCTTGATTTGATACGCGTCCGGTTGAGGTCGGGTCTTTTTTGCCATGGCGACGAACAGTTTATGGATGTGGGGCTTGGATTGCACTGATGCGTTTAGATTTCTGTGGCAAACTGCCGGACCATTTTCAGCCCGCTTTGCTTAGCACGGTTTTGACGCCTTCGCTGAATAGCTGCGAGCGGGTCAGTCGCCTACGCCCGAAGTCGAAAAACCCCGGGCTTTTCTTGTTTGATATTTCAGGTAAAATGAAGTGGTCAGGAGCGTCGGCTATGACTTACCGCGGGCACATCAGAAATGGCCAGGTTCTGCTGGATGAGCCGGCGCGCTTGCCGGAGGGGGCGGAAGTAAATGTTGACGTCGTTGAGAAAATGGTCCGCATCACGCGGCCGCAAGAACGTCAGCGTCTTGCGAAATTCCAACCCATCGAGATGCCCGGCGGATCGCTCGCCGATGAATTGATCTGGGACCGACGGTGATCTGATGCCCGCCTTTTTCGTGGATTCTTCCGCTCTCGTGAAACGATATCGAAACGAGGAGGGATCGCGACGCGTCTCGGAGTTGCTGGAGGGCGCCGAGCGACTGTTGATGGCACGGCTTACCGTGGTCGAGGTTTCCTCGGCTTTGGTTCGTCGTGCCCGCGCGTCAAGGACGCCCGCAGAAGAATTGCGAAATGCGATCAATGCAGTTGATGTTGATCTCCAGAAATCATTTGATCTCATCGAACTGGATAAGCCGGTAATGGAACATGCGGTCGCGATGGCCCGAAAGCATGCGCTGCGCGGAGCCGACGCCATTCAGCTCGCGTGCATGCTCCTCGCTCAAAGTGAAACGCCTGATGTGCCGCTTGTTCTTTTGAGCAGCGATGACGAACTTAATGCCGCCGCGTCGGCGGAGGGATTGCAGGTGGAGAATTCGAACTTGCACCCATAATTGGCCGAAACAGGCATCGTGTCACGGGGCAAGTCGAAAATCCTCGCGACTCTGGCGAATAGAGCATTCGTGTTATGATGAATCCCTCGAAGCGGGCATCCTCGCCCCTTCGAGAATCGCCCCCATGGGCAGGATGCTCATGCCACGTCCCATGAATCCAGCCACGCCCCAATCCGACCCCGATGCGCCCCAGCCGCTGGAGTATGCCAGACCAGGGAATTGGCGATCTCGACGACCCCATTGGTTTTTGTGGTGTTTGCTCGCTGTTCTCGTCTTTCTTCTCCTTTCAATACTGCTCCCCACGGGCTATGTCTCTCCGCACCGCGCCAACCAAATTAAATCCGCCTCCAATCTCCTCCAGATTGGCCAGGCAATTTCGCTTTACACAATTGCCCATAAGGGCGAATACCCCGACTCATTTCGAACGATTTTTCTGAACGAAGACGTCGTCAGCGAGGTTTTCGTTTCTCCCGAAAGATTTGAAACGCCGGCCAGTGGCCCTTGGCCGGCGATCACCGATCAAGTGATCCCGGGAGGCCATCTGTCATACATCTATCTCGGCCGCGGACTTTCTGGGAACACGGTGAAGCCGAACACGATTGTGGCTTATGAGATGATCCCCCATGCCGGGGGCGGGACGAACGTGCTCTTTGGCGATGGCCACGTTGAGTGGGTCGGTCCCGTGACGATCGGAAAGATCGGAAGCCGCGCCAATTCGGGACAGTTTCCGGTGACGCTGCCGGCAGATGGGACTTGGGGGAAATGACCGGCAAGCCCGCGGATGGCCATCCGTGGGCATTCGGGAGTGATATTCCCACTCGGTGCTTTTCTATCGCATCGCCGCTTGGTTGCCGGCCGTGTCCTGGGCAGCGGCCAACTGGAGCCGCAGGATCAACAGCGCCGCCGACAGTTGCGGATCTACTTTCAGCGCATCCTGAAGCGTCGGGCGGGTGGTTGGCACGCCCCCTTCCAGGACCGCGCCATCGAGCACGTCAAGCTGCATGCGGGCCAGGTTCCGGTCTCGCATCTGCATGGGCGTCATTTCGATGTTCACGTCCGGATCGACGCCCCACGTCGTGCTGTTCTCCTCGCGATGAATGCACCGCCCGCTGGGAAGGTAATAGTGGCTCGTCGTGAGCTTCAGATACGCGTCGCGCTTGGTGTCCAGTGGGAAGAGCATTTGCACGCTGCCCTTGCCGAACGTCCGCTGCCCCACGATCAGCCCTCGATGCCAATCCTTCAGCGCCCCGGACACGATTTCGCTGGCGCTGGCCGAGTATTGATTCACCAACACCAGCAGCGGCACGTTGGTCAGCAGGTCCTGCGCATCGGCATCCATCTCCGAAGGTGGATTGCTCGTTGGCCGGTCCGCGTGCGTGCTCACGATCACGCCGTGATCGATGAACTCGTTGACGACCTTTTTGGCCGTGTCCAGCAACCCGCCGGGGTTGTCGCGAAGGTCCAGAATGATCGCCCGGGCCTGTTGTGATTTAAGCTCCTCCAGCGCCCGGCGCAGGTCCTCCCCGGTGCTTTTGCTGAAACCCGTCAGCCGCACGTACCCGATCCGTTGATCCGAATCCAGCATGTAGTTCCAGTCGCCGTCCGGCTTGGGCGTGCATCCCTTGACGCTGGCGACCTTGATGACCTCCCGCCTCAGAACGTAATCCTTGACCGACCCGTTCAGCGACCTCATCGTCAACGTCACGCTGGTCCCGGTCGGACCGGTGATGATCTTCACCGCCCCGTCGGGCGTCAGGCCCTTGGCCGTCTTGCCGTTGATCTTGGCAATCACGTCTCCCGGCCTCACCCCCGCTCGCGAGGCGGGCGTATCCGGCAGCGGCTGTACCACCACGATATTCGAGTTCTCATCCGCTTCGATCTGAATCCCCACTCCGCTGAATTGCCCCTCCGTCGTCTTTTCAAGTTCCGGAGCGTCATACGGCCAGATCACCGTTGTGAAAAGATCGAGCTTGGAAAACGCGCCGTCCGCGAACTCGCTGACGAAAACCTCCTCGGGCAGCTTGATCGTCTTGGCGTTTACTTCGCGAAGATCGGTCAGCGCCTCGACGACCACCCGCCCGGCATCGTCGGCGCCGGCCACCTGGGCCTTGGCCTTCCATTCCTCCAGGTCATTCACGAATTTCTTCCGCTGATCGGGGTCCTTCAGCCCGGGGAACGCATCTTCCAGCCCGTCCGTTGTCACCACCGTTTCAAGCCCGTTCAATCCGCCTTGCAGCAGGTTCTGCAGCGTCACGTCGCGATAGTATTCCTGCGCCGCCAGCTCCAGCGCGTTGTACAGCATGTCGAACTGAATCCCCTTAATCATGTCATGCCAATCCGTCGGCGGCGATTCTTCTTCGGCCGCCACGTCCTCCGACGGCCGCGTGGTGACGCCCAGGCCCGCAACCGACGGCAGCGTCGTGCTTGAACCCAGCGAAACCGCGCCGCCGGGCCGCGTTGTCGCGCCCTTGGCAACCGACGGCTGCGTCGTGGGATGAATCACCGCATCCGCCGCGTCTCGCTCTCGCCATTCAATTTCCTGAAGCTTCTTCATCCGATCGGGCGCGTACTCCAGAAGCAACCGCACCCGCACCGCCGCCACCTTCAGCTTGTTCTTCCAAATCGGACTCCCCGGCTCGATCACGCTCAGGTCCTGGTACATCCGCCATGCCTTCAGCCACATCGCGCCGCTCTCGTCGGCGTCGGCCGCGGCCGCAGATTCCTTCACCAGGTCATCCACCCACTTCTCGGTGCGAAATGCCTCCCGGTTGTCCGCCAGCAGATACGCCTGCGAAACCTCGTCGATCGCATAGCTGTCCATCTTGTGCGCCAGCAGAACGCGGGCATTGTTCTCGTCCTCTTGGAATTGTTCGTGGCGCTGGCTGTCGAATACCTGCCGCTGAGATTCGAAATCCTCGACCCACCCCTCCATTTGCCGCGCTTCAGGATCGTGCGAAATCTCCTGGGCGCGCCCCAGCAACTGTTCGCTCCGGCTAAAATCACCGCTCCGCGCCGCCTGCACCGCCGCCGTTTCCAAACCATACGAAGTCGTCAGCGATGGCTGCGTGGCCGGTTGCTCGTCCGATAATCGCGCCGGTTGTGATGGATCCCCCGTCGCCGCATTCGCCGCGCTTGGCGACGGCCGGCACGACAGCCCCAGCGTTAAGCAAACAACACAACCGATGCCAAAAAACACCCGGCTCAACATCAGCTTCATTGATTCCACCTTGATGAGATTGGGCATCCGAACGGCGGACTGGCCGTTGGTGGCGACAACGCGCTCCCGACGGCAAACCTTAGCTCCGGTTATTGTCCCGGTCAAACCGTAACTAAAAACTTCTATGCTCAGACCCTATCGGCAATTACCGCCCCATGGAGATAGCCGCCGCATCAATGTACCATGCTCCGCGCCCGCAATAGTTGCGGCTGACTGAATTTCACCATCGGTATATAACAACTCAGGCTTTCTCAGTTTATGCCCACCATTCTCGCCCAACTCGACCAAATCTTCCGAAACGCCATCCAAGACGCCTTCGGCATGGAATGCGACCCCTCCGTCGGCGTCAGCCAAAACGAAAAATTCGGAGATTATCAGTCCAACGCCGCCATGGGCTTGGTCAAACCCCTCGCCGACAAAACCGGCGCCAAGCTCAGTCCCCGCGCCATCGCCGAGCAGATCAAATCCAAGCTGAATCTCGGCTCGATGGCGTCCCAAGTCACCATCGCCGGACCGGGGTTTATCAATGTCCGCCTTTCCCCCGATTGGCTGGCAGGCCAACTCAACGCCATTATGTCGGACCGCCGCCTCGGCATCCCTGCCGCCCCCGAACCGCAAAATATTGTCGTCGATTATTCCGGACCCAACATCGCCAAGGAGATGCACGTCGGCCATCTGCGAAGCACCATCATCGGCGACGCCATCAGCCGCGTCCTGGAATTTCAGCAGCACCGGGTTATCCGCCAAAACCACATCGGTGACTGGGGAACCCAATTCGGCCGCGTCGTCCTCGCCATCTGGTATCACGTCATGGCCGAACATCTGCATGAAACCGAAACGATGAATCGCCTCGTCGATGCGATGAGCCCCAGCGCCGACGAATCCGCCAAGGCCGCCATCGTTCATTCGCTAGCACAATTGCATCGGCAGATGTTGTCGGCCGACCCCGATGGGACACACATTTTCGAGCCGGCCCTGCGTCAGCTTCATCTGCGCCTTTCGTTGCTGGAGAGACTCTACCAGTTCGTCTCGGCGGTAACCGACCACCCAGCCGCCAAGGACGAACTGATCGACGAGGAAAAAAATTCCCTGGCCAGCCTTCCTCGCCTTTTTACCACCTTCATCCAAGACCCCAAAAATCCCAAGAATCGCCAGGAGGAACTCGCCTGGCGCAAGGCCAGTGAAGCAACGCTGGAAACCTGCAATGAAATCTATTCGCAGCTCGGCGTGAAACTCACGCCGGCCGACGTTCGCGGTGAATCGGCCTACCAGGACGATCTTCCATCGATCGTGGCCGAGTTGAAATCCGCCTCAATCGCCGTCGAATCCGAAGGCGCGGTGGTCGTCGAGGTCCCCGGCTACGAATCGCCCCTGATGATCCAAAAATCCGACGGCGGATATCTCTACGGCACGACCGATCTGGCCGCCATCCGCTATCGAATCCTCACCCTGGCGGCCCGCCGCATCATCTACACCCACGACAGCCGCCAACAAGAACATTTCAAAAAAGTCTTCTGGACCGCGAGAAAGATCGCCTGGGGCAAAGACGTCTCGCTTGAGTACGCCCCCTTCGGCACGATCCTCGGCGAAGACGGCAAACCCTTCAAAACCCGCAGCGGCACCACGGTAAAATTGAAAGACTTGCTCGACGAAGCCGAAGACCGCGCCATGGCCGTCGTCACCGAAAAACAGCCGGATTTGCCCGAATCCCAGCGCCGCTCCATCGCCCACGCCGTCGGCATCGGCGCCGTCAAATACGCCGATCTTTCCAAGGATCGCATCAGCGACTACGTCTTTTCCTTCGACAAGATGCTTGCCCTGGACGGCAACACCGCCCCCTATCTCCAATACGCCCACGCCCGCATCCGCTCCATCTTCCGCAAAGCCGGCGATGCCAAAATGGGCGAGATTACTCTGAAATCCCCCTTCGAGTTATCCCTAGCCAAACACATTCTGCGTCTAGGCGAGGTGATCGACCTGGTCGCCCGCCAGCTCCAGCCGCACCATCTATGTGCCTACGTTTACGACCTAGCCACCCGCTTCAGCGGCTTCTTCGAGAATTGCCCCGTGATCCAGAGCGAGCCGGCAATCCGCTCCAGCCGCTTGGCCCTATGCGATCTAACCGCCCGCACCTTCGAGCTCGGCTTAGACCTGCTCGGCATCGAGCATCCCGATCAAATGTGAGTTTAGCCAGAAAAATTCATGCTCACCGCAGAGGTCGCGGAGATCACGGAGAATCCAGGAGAATTGAGCTTCAGCAAGATTACACTGTACGGACGCCGTTTCTCTCAGACTCGCCTTAGATTCCTATTTGAATTCAGCCTCCGCGATCTCGGCGCTCTCCGCGGTGAAATATCCGGACCAGTCGCCCCGCTCGCGGGGCGCGTCAGTTCCCCGGCTGCACCGGCGTTACAGGAAATCCCTGCCCCGTCGGCGGCGCCAGATGCTGCCGGATCGCCGTCAATTCGTCCAGAATGCGGAATATCACGATCACCAGCTCGCAATAAATTCGGCACACCAACGGCCCTATAAATATGTACAAAATTCCGAAGAGCACCTGCGCGCCACCGCCAAACTTCGATCCGGCGCCGGCCACAATCATGACCAAGCCGCTGATGACGCTAAACACGACGCCGATGATGAAAATGATCCGAATGAACGTCGGAGTGATCATTTGCTTGAAATCCAGAAAATCCTTCATGGCTTCTCCTTCGGTTAGAGGTGTTTGAAAAATGATACCCGGACGCGCGGCACGTTCAATCGCCGCACGCCAGTTCCCGCCCTGAGCTTACCTGCCCTGAGCATGTCGAAGGGCCTGGCCTGAGCTTGCCGAAGGATCGAAGGGCCAGAAATCCCACACCGCACCCCGTCGAATTTCATTGAGCCAGACGGCTCGCGGGGCGTGCTCGAGCCTGCGATAAATGTAGAATTCCTGCCCAAAATCGGTTCAATCGTGGGCGAGTCAACAGAAATCTGCGGGCGCCGTTACGCAGCTATGACCCCCGATGCTATGATATATGGTGTCGAATTTTGCGCAAGGTCATCGATCCCCATACCTCTGTGTGAGGACTCCGTATGGACTTGATTAGCAATCTTGCCTCGGAAGCCTTCCAATCGGCGCTCCGTCTTGCCGAGCGACGCAACGGCGAGATGGAGGACGTTGCCAAATTGGCCGCGATGCGCAATCCCGCGATGGAAGCCTACGAACCGGTACTCCGTCCTGCCGAGCGACACAACCGCGAGATGGAGGACGTTGCGAGAATGGCTGCGATGCGCGATCCCGCGATGGAAGCCTACGAATCGGCACTCCGCCTAGCCGAGCGACACAACCGCGAGATGGAGGACGTTGCGAGAATGGCTGCAATGCGCGATCCCGCGATGGAAGCCTACGAACCAGCACTCCGTCTTGCCGAGCGACGCAACCGCGAGATGGAGGAGGTTGCGAAAATGGCTGCGATGCGCGATCCCGTGATGGAAGCCTACGAATCGGCACTCCGCCTAGCCGAGCGACACAACCGCGAGATGGAGGACGTTGCGAGAATGGCTGCAATGCGCAATCCCGCGATGGAAGCCTACGAATCGGCACTTCGTCTCGCCGAGCAGCAAAACAGCGCGATGGACGCCCTCGCGAAAATGGCTTCGATTCGCAATCTGGCGCTCGAGGCTATAACACCGGCACTCGATCTCGCGCAGTATCAAAACAGCCTAATCGACGCGCTTGGCCCCATGCTTGATAGGCCCGGCTATGGAAGCAATCACATAGCCGCGATTTCGTCCCGATTTGATTTGCCTTCAACTGAAAACCACGCGGATGGAATTGCCCAGTTCCGAAATCTGGTTGCTGTCGTATCCGCACTGCCGCATGCCCCTGACGATGCAGATGTCGAAACGAAGCCACCCGACAAGTTCGACCAAGCCGACACACACAAGATTATCCTTCTTTTGGCTAGAATACTCCGATCTCAAGAAGCCTCAAAGTCGGACATTTCCGAAATGGCGGCCGCCATCAGGGCACAACCGGGCCCCTTCAAACTCGTCCTAATTAATATTCTTGCCGGCGCGGTTCTCTACCTGATTACCCACTATTGTGACCTACTTTTTCAGGCCTCCCAGACCGCTCCACGTCCGACGCCGAATTCCAACCAGCATCCAGAGAGTACTCGACCATCTCTATCAAAACTTCGAGTCGTTCACCCAACGGTTTCCCGTACCGGACCATCCCGCCGCTCACAGAAACTTTCTTACCTCCCATGCGGCGGTTTGGTCTTCCGCGTCTGCAAGCACCGCAAATGGTCTAATATTCTCTGGTTCGATATTTTCCTGCGGCCCCATGAGGGATGGGTTCCATCCGCACTCCTGCGGCGCAGTAAAACGCCCAGGAAAGCGCACGCCGCCCGCACGGACCTGCATCTCCGGGGCGGCGATTGACCGCTTGTGCGATTCTCGTGAGATAGTGCAAGAGAATTGCTAAGCCAATTCTGGCTCCGGTGCGCTGCCAGAAAAGTCGCAATGCGTTCGGGTAGCCCAGCATAAGCGCCAATCAAGCTTCTTTGCCCGAATGCCCATCCGGCTTATAATGCCTTAATGACTACCGCACCGGCATATCCCCATATCGAAAAATCCGGCGACGAGCCGGCACGGCTGATCCGCGTGCCGCGAATTCGCGTTTCGCAGATTGTCGCCGACTATCTCACGCACGGTTGGTCTCCGGAAGAAATGTGCCGGCAACATCCGTACCTCACCCTGGCCGAGGCCCATACGGCCATGGCCTACTACTTCGACCATCAGTCAGAGATCGACCAGGAACTCGAAGCTGAGCTACAGCAAAGCGAGAAAGATCGCCGCGCCGCGCCGCCTTCCAAGTTTTTCCTCCGCATGCGCGCTCAGGGACGGCTTTGAATGCCGGCGAAATTATACATGGACGTGCACGTGCCCCAGGCCGTCACAAATCAATTGCGGCGGCGCGGAGTGGACGTGCTGACGGCGCAAGAGGATGAAGGGGCGATTTTGGACGACGCCGAATTATTGGCAAGAGCCACGCAATGGGGCCGCGTAATCGTGACGCAGGACATCCGCTTCTGCGCAACCGCGCAATCCTGGCAGGCCCAGGGTCGGCCGTTCGCCGGACTTGTCTTCGCTCATCCACTTACCATCACCATCGGGCAATTGATACGCGACCTCGAGATTCTCGCTTTAGCCAGCTTGGACGGTGAATGCGACAACCAGGTGTTTCGGCTGCCGTTCTGAATCGCATCATTCGCATTCTGTCTCATTTTCGGCGCATCGTCAGCACCCGGTCGTTCCCCGCCTGGTCCTTCAGAATGCGGATATCCGAAAACTCCGGATGCTCGGCCGCGATCCGGCGGGCCAGGTCCGCCTGATCGAACGCAATCTCCAGGAAAACGTGCGCGCCAGGCAAAAGACGCGATGGCGATTCGGCCAGAATCCGCCGATGGATGGCCAGGCCATCCAGTCCGCCATCCAGGGCGGACAAGGGTTCGTATTCCCGCACGCTGCGATCCAGTTGCGGGATTTGGCCGGTGGGGATGTACGGGGGATTGGCCACCAGCAGATGGAACGGCTGGCGATCGGCCACCCGATCCAGCGGCGCCAGCAGATCGCCCGCCTCCACGGTGACGCGCTGCGAAAGGCCAAGCCGATCGAGATTTTTGCGGGCCAGCGCAACGGCCGCGGGGCTGAGGTCCGTCGCGATCACCACCGCGTCCTTGACGTTGTGCGCGATCGCCGCGGCGATGCAGCCGCTGCCCGTGCACAGATCCAACACCCGCGGGCTTTCAAACCCCGCCTGCCGGCGCACCAGTTGGATGACGTTTTCCACCAGGGTTTCGGTATCCGGGCGCGGGATCAGCACGTCGCGCGTGACCTCGAATTCCAGGTTGAAGAAATGGGCGCGGCCGGTCAGGTAGGCGACCGGCTCCTCCTCGGCGGCCCGGCGAACCAGTTCGCGGTAGGCTTGCAACTGCCCGGCGTCCAATTGGCGCTCATAATCGGTGTACAGCTTGATCCGCGGGATCGCCAGCACGTGCCCCAGGAGCAATTCCGCCGCCAGCCGGGGCGAATCAACCCCTTTTCGCTTGAAGAATGGCGTAGTCCATTCCAGAAGCCGGCGGACCGTCCATGTCCCTGCGTTTTCGGACATCGACGGAAGATTGTACACGATTCCCGCATTTCCCAATCGCCGCCTTTGGCCTAAAATCCGGGGATGAAGGCAATGGCGGCCATGATGGCGGTATTGCTGTTGGCGGTGGTGGCGAGCGCGGACATCGTCAATCTCACCGACGGCACCAGGATCGAGGGGAAAATCCGCAAGACGACCGACGGCTGGGCGGTCACTCAGACGGACGGCACGGTCGTCAACGTCGATGCCGACAAGGTCGCGTCGATCGAAGCCAGCCGGACTGCCGACGCCGTTTCGATAGCCGAGGACCGGCTTCAGTCCCTGCGCCGTGTTGCCGACCACTTGTCCGACATTCCCGAAATCGTCAGCCGATACCAGAAATTCATCGCCGAGACCGGCGATCTCAAAGTCGCCGCCGAGGCCAACAAGGATTTGCAGAGGTGGCAATCCCGGCTCGATCAGGGCATGGTCAAGCTTGGGGACCAGTGGATTTCCGCCGACGAGCGCCGGCGCCGGCGAGAGCTGGGCCAGTCCGAGGCCATGCCCGCCAAGGACTTGATCGTCAATTACCGCTACAAGGAAGCCGACAAGCTGTTGCAGCAGGCGATCATCGACGATCCCGACTGTGCGACCGCCCTGTATTTGCAGGGAGTGTTGCTCTACAAGCAGGAGCAGATATCCCAGTCCCGAAAGTCGTTCGAGGCCGTCAACCAGCTCGTGCCCGATCACGCTCCGACGCTGAACAATCTGGCGGTCATCGCCTGGCGGCAAAAATCCTTCGTCGTCGCCATGAATTACTATGACAGAGCGATGATGTCCGCCCCCCAGGCCAAGGAGGTTCTGGACAACGTCGCCGAGGCCCTCAACGTCGTGCCGCCGGAAAATCAGAAGGCCCCGGTCGTCTTGCAGGCCGTGAAGCTTTTCGCCGAGCAGGACGCGCTCCTGCAAAAGACCGCCGCCCAGCAGGGGATGTATCGCTGGGGCGCGACTTGGGTCACCGCCAAGCAGCTCGAGGATTTGAAAGCCGCCGAGGCCAAGATCAAGCAGCAGTTGGATGCCTTGCAGCAGCAATTCGACGTGCTACAGCAAAAAGCCGGACAGATCGATTCAGAAATAGACCAGGACAAGCGGGAAATGGATCGCCTTCAGTCGCAAAGCACCTACATCGACCGCAACGGAAATACGATTCAAATGCCTCTGCCCGATCAGTATTATCAATTGAAGCGCGACAACGACGGCCTCGCCAACGACAAGCAGATCATCGTTCAGCAGCAAACCGATTTGCGGAACAAGGCCAAGGAGGTGGCGGCGCAGATTCCAACTCCCAAATTCACGGGCCTACAGCAGATTATCGGGGTCGACGGCGTTCCGGTGCGGGACATGGGTTCCGGCCCGGCGAGCGCCCCCAGTCAGACCAACTGATGGGGCGGCACGCGAAGCTCGCTGGTGTCGATTTCAACCGGCTCCTGAATGCACGAGGCGTCCAGCGCGATTCGAGCCTCGTCGCGATGGGTTTCCACCATCAGCAGCAATGCATTCCGGAGCTTCCTGCGGCACTCGTTCAGAGACCTTCCATGGGTCAATGTCCCGGGAATTTCTTCGACCCACCCCACGAAAAACCCGGTCGACTCGGGTTTGATAATGGTATGGTAGGTTTGACGCATGGCATTATGAAACCGTGAGTTGCCGCCGAGGTCAAGATAATTCGCCTATTCTGACAGCCTTCGAGGTCTTCCTTTACACAGCGGATAGGGTGTGCAGAGGAGATTCCAAATTGATCCTCTACCGAATTGGCCAGGGCCCGAACTTTTGACGCCAACCAACGATTTTGCTGCAACTTTACCCGCCAACAAAGAGTGGAATGAGTGGACAACCCAAGCGGAAAGGCTTCGGACCCGAGTTGGCAATAAACTGACAATCGGTCAGGAATTATTGTAGTTTGCGGGTGCGTCCAGCCGATGGGTTTGCTGCGGTCACTAGGTAGATACAGTTGATTCTCGGATGAGGTGTGGTATAAGATAAGATAGGTAAAGTTTGACAGCAAGCGCTTATGGCGCATTTTCTCCCCTCCGGAAGACACCGTGCAGAAATGCCGGTGTCTTCTTTTTCCCTCTCCTCGGCAAAACCTAAACGTCATTCGTAAGGGTTTTATTACCAGAGTATTTGGGTGTTGCGCTGATTTGAAATCGCCTCGCCTTGGCAGGGCACAGCCTGTTGATGGCATAAAGTCCGGTCATGAAACTCCCGCTGTCATTGATTGAAAAAACTCGATATGTGAAGCACGCCGCCGGCGGGGACATAACCCGCGACGATGTTCTGCGATCCGGCAACAAAAATCCGCCAGCGCAACACGGCTCACTTCGGCCCTACTCGTTTGGACGCCGGCGCTCGATTGTCCTACCATTGCCCGAACACCGTGCCCCAGCAGAAAACCTTCTACATCATCGATGGCCACGCCCAAATCTACCGGGCCTATTTTGCCCCGTTCCGCGATTTGTCCAGTCCCTCCGGCGAGCCGACAAAGGCGACCTACGTATTCACCCAATGGCTGCTGAATCTGGTTGAAAACCGCAAGCCGCATTATCTGGCCATGGCAGTCGATACCGGCGATGAATCCGTTTTCCGCAAGCAGATTTTTCCCCAGTACAAGGCCAACCGCGAATCTCCGCCGGATGATTTCTTTCCCCAGGAGCGCCGCATTCTGCAAATCGTCGGCGATCTGGGGATTCCCATCTTTGCCAAGCCCGGATACGAAGCCGACGATCTGATCGCCACCATGGTCCACCAACTCCGGGACAAGGGGTTTGAAACGATCATCGTTTCCAAGGACAAGGACATTCGCCAACTCATCGACGATTCCACGCGAATGTACGATGTGCAGTCCGACGTTTTCATGGATCGTCAGCGGATGCAATCGGAACTCGGGTATTCCCCCGCGCAGGCGATCGATGTCCAGACGCTGATGGGCGATGCGATCGACAACGTGCAGGGAATCCCCGGCGTCGGCGAGAAGACCGCGGCCAAGCTCATCGCCACTTATGGAAATATCGACGGAGTCCTTCAGCACGTCGAACAACTCACGCCGAAGATGAAGGAAAATTTCCAGAAATATGCCGATCGTCTGCCGATCGCCCGGCAACTGGTCACGCTGAAAAACGACGTCGAGCTCGATTTCGATCCCGACAAATGTCTTTTCCCCGGATTGAGGGTCGATGCCCTGCGTCCGCATCTGGAGTCACTGGGGTTTACGACCCTGATGAAACGCTTCGCTTCCGACGAGGAACCGCCCGCACCGGCTAAAAAGATCGCTTCGGGACCCCTTGCGGAAATGGGATTGTTCGGCTCCATGGCCGATTCCACTGCCCCCGGCGCCGCCTCGCCGCCGCCCCAGACCTGCGCGGATTGCGACTATCGGCTGGTGCAGAATCCCCAGCAATTCCAGGCATTTTTGAAGGAACTGAGCAAGCAGACCCGCTTCGCTTTCGATACCGAGACCGATGCCCTTGGCGCCATGGCATCGTCGCTGGTGGGGATGAGTTTCAGTTGGCAGCCGCGGACCGGCTGGTACGTCGCGGTTGACGGGCCGCAGGGTTCGCAGTTTCTGGATCGTCAGCAGGCCGTCGCGCAGCTCAAGCCGATTCTGGAAAATCCTCGGATCGGCAAGGTCGGTCACAATCTTAAATACGACATGCTGGTGATGCGGCAAGTGGGCGTCGACGTGCGGGGCGTTACGCTCGACACCATGATCGCTGCCTTCGTCCTCGACTCCAGCCGCATGCAATACGGCATCGACCGGCTCGCCCTGGAGTATCTGAACGTCCGCAAGGTCCCCACCAGCGACCTCATTGGCAAGGGGAGCAAACAGATTTCCATGCGGCAGGTTGAACTGGAGCGCGTCGCGGCCTACGCAGCCGAGGATGCCGACGTGGCGCTTCGACTGGCCGATCTGCTCGAATCCCGCCTCGCCTCACTCCCGGAATTGAAAAAACTCTGCGATTCCGTCGAAACCCCGCTGATCGACGTCCTGGTCGATATGGAAGCCAACGGCGTCGCCATCGATCCGGCGATTCTCAAGGAGCAGAGCCAGGTCCTGGCCGTTCGCATCGAGGAACTGCGCGGAAAAATCTTCGCCTCAGCCGGATTCCAGTTCAATCCCGATTCGCCAAAACAATTGCAGGACGTGCTGTTCAATCGCCTGAAGCTGAAATCCGTTAAGAAGACCAAAACCGGCGACAGCACCGACGTTGAAGTTCTGGAAAAGCTCGCTGAAAAGCACGAGATTCCAAAACTGATTCTCGATTACCGAAGCCTCGTCAAGCTGAAAAATACCTATCTGGACAACCTGACTGACTTTCTGAACCCCCGCACCCACAGGATTCACGCCAGCTTCAATCAGATCGGCGCCGGCACGGGCCGGCTGAGTTGCAGCGATCCCAATCTGCAAAACATCCCCATCCGCACCGACGAGGGGCGAAGAATTCGCCTGGCGTTCGTGCCCGGCGACCGCGAGCACAACGTGCTTCTGACCGCCGATTACAGCCAGATCGAGCTGCGCGTTCTCGCCCATTTCACGCGCGAGCCGGCCCTGCTGCGAGCTTTCGAGTCGGATCAGGACATTCACACCGCCGTCGCCGCCGAAGTCTTCGGCGTCTCACTCCAAGACGTCACCCGCGACCAACGCGCCCAGGCCAAGATCATCAATTTCGGCATTGTCTATGGCGTCAGCGCCTACGGCCTGGCGCGCCGAATCGACGGACTTACGGTCCCCGCCGCCCAGGAGTTGATCGACGATTACAACCGCCGCTTCCCAGCCATCGAGAAATTTCTCAATCAATGCGTGATGGAGGCCCAGACCCAGGGATACGTCAAGACGATCCTCGGCCGTCGCCGCCCAATCCCCGAAATCCACAGCAACACTTTTGCCATCCGCAACGCCGGCGAACGCATGGCCATCAACAGCGTCGTCCAAGGCTCCGCCGCCGATCTGATCAAGGTGGCCATGAACAACATTCATCGCCGGATCACCCAGGAGAACCGCCCGAGCAAGATGCTCATGCAGGTTCACGACGAATTGGTCTTCGAGACCCCGGAGTCCGCCGTCCAAGCCGAGGCCGACATGATCCGCCATGAAATGACCGTCGCAATCCCCCTTGCCGTCCCGCTCAAGGTGGAAGTCGGCTGGGGCAAGAACTGGCAGGAAGGGAAGTAGGTGCTTCAGGGAAACTCAGGCAGCCAACTGGCGATTAAGGGGGAATCCCTGTACAAAATCAGCCAGTTAACGGGAGTACATGCGGAGCGCCATGCGCGTTGTATTTGATACCTCCGTTCTGGTCGCCGCGGCCCGTTCGCGCGGCGGGGCGAGTTTTGCCCTGGTCAGCGCCATTCCCACCCCAGACTTCCAAATCTGTCTTTCCATTGGGCTTTACGCCGAATGGCAGGATGCCCTGACCCGGCCTGAGCACCTGCCCGCAGGCCAAACCGCCGATAATGCCCTGGGTTTTCTCCGCTATCTCGCCGGCCATGCGTGGTTGCAGGACATCTTCTTTCTTTGGAGGCCGTTTCTTCCTGATCCGGACGATGATATGATCCTGGAGTTAGCGTTTGCCGCCAATTGCCGGTACATCGTCACCCACAACATCCGGGACTTCCGGGGGTGCGAGAAATTCGGCATGGAGGCCATAACGCCGCGCGAGTTTTTGAAAATGATCTCCCAAGGCTCAAAGCCGTGAACAAACTGACCGTACAACTTCCCGAGTCGCTTCATCGGAGCATCCAGGCGCTGGCCCAGCGCGAGGGGTATTCCATCGACCAGTTTCTCGCCAGCGCCGCCGCGGAGAAGATGGCTGCCCTGCGCACCCTGGATTATCTGCGTAGCGAGGCGGCCAATGGCCACCGCGAAGACTTCGACCGGTTTCTGGCCACCGTGCCGGATCAACCGCCCATCGAAACCGATCGCATGCCGGACTGAGGGGTTGCCCACGGAGCCTTCAGGCAAATGCCTTACGAAGTGAAGGTGGGGTATCGATGCTGAAGCTGAAACCGATATTCCTTAAGAAGAACGGAAAGGCCGAATTCGTCATTCTGACGGCACGGGATTTCTCATCCATCGAAGAACTGATTGAGGACGCGGGACTTTCGAGAATCATGAAGGAGTCCAGGACGCGGCAGGCAGGCTTGCCAAGAACCTCGCTTCAACAGATGAAACGCGAACTGGGCATGACGAAAAAGCCGCGCAAAGCCGGGGCATGAGAGCGGGGGGCCATGATGGCCTGTGCTAAAATGCCCCAATGGCAAAGAAGTGCGCGACCGGATGCCCGAAATGGAGGGTGGCGTGCCCATATTGACTTGTCACCGCGTGATTTTCTTCAGCCAGAGCGATGAACGGTATTTTTTCTCGTGGCTGAATGAAATCAAAGCGGTCCGGCGATGGGAAGGGAAAGGCGACAGTATCTTCGTTCATGTGCCCAGCCGCATCTCGGATAGGGGTTTGCGGGAATTACTTGCTCTATTCCGTAGATATAGGCTCGACATGCGTCAACTCGCCCGGTTTCAATCGCCCTCCAACAAGGCGTGGTTTGCCGACCCTCGGAAGTTTTGGAATGACAAGGCCCCGCCCCGCACTAGGATTACCGCCCATGCCAGATGAATCGCATCCCCTCCATCGCCCCCGGCGCCTTCGGCTTTGGCCGGGGCTGCGCGGAAGTTTGGCAAGCGTGCGCTTGCACTGCCGCGATCTGATCGTTCCGGTGTTTGTCCGGGAGGGCAAGGGTGTTCGCCGGGAAATTGCCTCCATGCCGGGGGTTTTTCAGATGTCGGTGGACCTAGCCGCCGATTGGCTTGGGCAGCGAGCGGCCGAAGGGTTCGCAGCTTATCTGGTCTTCGGGGTGATCGATCGGGCCGCCAAGGACCCGCAAGGCTCGGCGGCGCTCGATCCGGATAAC
>Ga0181530_10002839_pt1 | contig 20029 bp, 19 predicted proteins | sample PEATcosm2014_Bin_42_FD_119769 | JGI IMG/M metagenome (GOLD analysis project Ga0181530, IMG submission 119769) | Peatland microbial communities from MTU Mesocosm Facility, Houghton, MI, USA - PEATcosm2014_Bin10_60_metaG | ecosystem: Environmental > Terrestrial > Soil > Wetlands > Peat | place... | reverse complement strand
GACGGCCTCCGATATGCTCCCGGGGCCGGGTTTGCCGATGAAGTAATCGGCAAGCTGCATGTAGCGCGGAATCTCCTTGGTGAAGCCTTCGATGAAGACAGGGGCGCGCCGCGGCAACCCCTCCAGCCGCGAGCGCAGCTTCTGGTTGTGGCCGCAGATGAGGATGAGCTGCCGGTCGGGCAAACGGCGCGCGATATCGAGCATCACCGCCGCGCCCTGGGCGCCGAACAGCACCAGGCCGACGGGCGTACTGGGGTCGAGGCCCAGCGCCCGGCGCGCGGCGGCGCGTTCTTCCACGCTTAGCGGCGCCATTTCATAGAAGCGCGGGCTGAGGATCATACCCGAGGCCCGTAATACGCGGTCCGCCGCGTGGCCCATCGAGCGCGCCTGCTCCACGGCGCGGTCCGATCCGCAGATGAAGTACTGCGGCTGCCGCTCGATCCAGAAATGCGGCGGGTAGTCGGCGAGATCGGTGAGGATGGTGACCAGCGGCGTGGCGGGCGCGGCGCGGCGCAGGCTTTCGCCGATGGCGCGATTGAAGTTGGGTACCAGCGAAACCACCAGGTCCGGACGGCTTTCGCGCCAATGCGTTTCGAGCACCCTCACCTGTTTGCGATGGAACAGGCGGATCACCAGGTGCATGCCCATCATGAGCTGCGGCGAACCGAGCGTCCAACCTTTCTTGAGCATCAGGTTGTAGACATCCTGCAGGCGCAGGCCGGTGAGTTGTCGAAACACGTCCATCGAATCCAGCATTTCCTGCAGATTCATCGGCAGGATCTCGACCGGGCGGCGCTCCCGCTCCATCACCTCGCGCAGGGCGCCGGCCGCCGCGCGGTGACCACCGCCGGCGTCGAAATACACCAGTTCCAGCCGTCTCACCATTCTGATTGTGTCACGCTGCGCAACTGCGGTGACAGAAAACAGGACGATTAACCAATGTTTTTTGCTGGCGTCACCGAGTTGTAGCCGTTGCAATTCTACAAAAGAAGTATGCGGTGCGACCTGCACGTCCATACACGACACTCCGGCATGTGCACCATCCCGGTTTTGCGCAGGGTCTGCCGGGAAAGCTACAACGATCCGCTGGCCGTGTACGAGAAGCTGAAACGGCTCGGCATGGACCTGGTGACGGTGACCGATCACGATTCCATCGATGCCGCGGAGACGCTTCGCTCGAAGCCCGATTTCTTTTTGAGCGAAGAAGTGACCTGCCGGCTGCCGAGCGGCACCGAGTTGCACATCGGCGTGTACGACATCACGGAGCGCGACCACGTGGAGTTGCAGCGCCGCCGCCACGATTTCGAATCGCTGGCCCGGTGGCTGGACGGCCGCAACCTGTTCTTCAGCGCCAATCATGTCTTTTCCAGCCTGACGGGGCGGCGCGCGCCGGAAGATTTTCTGCTGTTTGAAACGGCCTTCCCCGCGCTTGAAACCCGCAACGGCCACATGCTCGAACGCGCCAACGGCAACGCGGCTGCGCTGGCGGACCGGGCGGCGTTGGCGGAAGTGGCCGGCAGCGACGCACACGCCATGGGCTCGGTGGGCTGTACTTACACGGTGGCGCCGCGGGCGCGCTCCAAGGAGGAGTTCCTCTATGCGCTGCGGATGGGCCAGGGCAGGGTGCGCGGCGAGACCGGCGGCCTTTGGAAATTGATGCGCGACGTGCTCTCGATCGGCCGCTCGATGGTACTGGAAAACCCATGGACGGCTCCGGTGGCGATGCTGGGGGTTGCGGTGCCGGTGGTAATACTCGGAAACTACTGTATAGAGAGCGTGTTTGCGCGCTGGTGGATGGCGCGCTACCTCCGGCTGCGGGCGGTCGGAGAAGCCGGATGCGGGGCCACACCCATCGCGGAGGTGGCCGCATGACGCTCTCCGGAGAGGCGATGCGGACGTTCATTTCCCTTCGCGACCACAGGCTGATGCTGCGGGTAAACCGCTGGCCTGCGCCGCGCTGGATCCGCGTGTGGATGATCTGCGCCACCCGCGGCGGCGATGGCTGGCTGTGGTACGCGCTGGGCCTGGTGCTGCTGCTGTTCGGCGGCGAGCAGCGGTTCGCGGCCGTGGGCGCGGCCGCGCTGGCGGCCGGCATCGGGATCGCGCTCTTTCTCAAACTCAAAAAGACCGCCCATCGCAAGCGCCCCAGCGAGCCCCATTGTTGGGCCGATCTGCTGCCGCCCGACCAGTTCTCGTTTCCCTCCGGCCACACCATCACGGCGTTTGCGGTGTCGCTTTCGCTAGCCGCGTTCTACCCCGAGCTGGCGATCGGGCTGCTGTTCTGCGCCGTCAGCGTGGCGGCTTCGCGCATCCTGCTGGGCATGCACTTTTTGAGCGACGTGCTGGCCGGCGCCGCCATCGGCGCGCTATTGGCAATTGGCGCCTCGCATTTGGTGTGGCTGCTGTAACTGCCGTGGCGCACGCAGTCCTGCGTGCCGTGTCGAGAGATTCTTCTCGACATTTCTTTGCGTCCTCTGGGCTCCGGGGACTGCAAGAAACGCCGCCATGAATGCCGACGCGGCAGAGTGCGTGCGTCACATCTCCCGGCTTACACTTTTGCGGCTTGCGCGGGCTTGTGCTCGGCCACGTATTGGCGGAGGCGGGCGTGGAACGCCGCAGCCAGGGCGGTCTGCGCGGTGAGCGTGCGGCTCACTTTGGCGCCTTCGATTTCCAGCACCGGCAGCAGGTCGCGCGTGGTGGAGGTGATGAACACTTCGTCGGCGGTTTCGAGATCGGCCGGCAGCAGCGGCTTCTCCCCCACCTGGATGCCCGGCACGCTGATCTTGTCGAGCAGCACTTCGCGCGTGACGCCGGGCAGGCAGCCGGAGTTGAGCGGCGGCGTCCAGACCTGGTCTCCTTTGGCGATGAAGATGTTGGCCGAGGTGCATTCGGCGACCTCGCTGCGCTCGTTGAGCAGGATCACTTCGTCGAAGCCGCGTTGCTGCGCGTTTTCGAGCCACGTGAGATTCATGGCCCAGGAGAGGATCTTGGCGCCGGCGAACTCGCAGGCGGCGTGGCGCGCCTCCGGCTGAACGGCCAGCTTGACGCCACGGCCCCAATCCTTGGTATCGGCCGTGAGCGCGATCAGGTCGCTCGATCGGCCGGTCGAGGGGCCGGCCCACATGCCGCCGCCGTTGCGCACGATCGCCACGCGGAGGGTGGAATCATAGGCGTGATTGGCTTCCACCAGTTCCAGCAGCCTGCCGCGCAGCACCTCGGGACCTTCGATCAGCGGCACGTGAAACAGCGCGGCGTCGCGCTGGATGCGGGCCCAGTGGCGCTCGAAAGCGAAAAGCACGCCTTCGGCCACGCGCAGCGTACTGAAAACGCCCCAGCCCGCCAGCAGCCCGACTTGCCCCGCCGCCAGTGTTTGCGCCGAGGCTTCCTGAATGCGATCGTTGTGAAGAATATACCGGTGCAGCACGTTCCCATTCTATCGCGCAGCGCTATGCGAGCCGGATACGGCACGGGCCGGGCTCGCGCCCGGCTGCACCGATTGGCGGGTTACCAACCCGCCCCACAAAGCCCTCACCCCCGGCACATCGCGGCGCGTTGCTGCTGCAGCTCGGGACGGTACTCGGGCGGCACCAGCAGGGTTAAGGCGTCGGGGACGATGCGGATCTCGGCCGGCAGGTGGCCGGCGAATTCGCCATCGATCTGCAGGAACACGCACTCATCCAGCGGTTTCGGCGCCGTCACGCGCCGGGCGCGCAGCACGATGATGCCCCGCACGCCGTCCATCCGGTTGGCCACCAGGCCGGCGAAATACCGGACATAACGCAGGGTGGAACGGCCCTGGAACAGGACCAGCTCGAAATGGTCGTCGAACAGGCTGACATCGCGGGCGATCTCGAAATCGCCGCCGTAGTTGCGGACCTTGCTGACCAAGGCAAATGAGCAGCAGTGCGTCACGCCATCGGCCTCGACCGAGAATTCCGGCAGGCGGCGTCCCAGCAGGCTCCAGCCGGCCAGCCAATACGCCAGCTTGCCGATGCGCGCCTTCAGCGGCGCGCTGACCTGGTAGACGATCTGGGCATCCAGGCCGATGCCCGCCATCAGCAAAAAATGCCGGTTGACCGCGCCTGCGTCCGAACTTACTTGCCCGATCGAAATGCGGTGCGGGCGGCACTCGCCCAGGCGGCGCGCGGCGCCCAGAAAATTGCCGCCCAGTTTCATCTCCATGGCCAGAACGTTGGCGGTGCCCGCCGGCAGCACTCCCAACGGCACCTGGGAATGCACCATGCCTTCAGCCACTTCGTTGAGCGTGCCATCGCCGCCGGCGGCGAGAATCAGGTCCGCGCCGCGTTCGATCTGCTCCCGCGCCAGCACGCCGGCGGTGCGTGGACCGGTGGTGGGGCAGCACGTGACGCGGTGCCCATCTTCTTCCAGGATCCGCGCGGCGTTGGCGATCAGCGCGCTTCCCTTCCGTCCGAATTTGCCCGCGCATGGGTTATAAATGAGGACGGTCTTGCTGTAGCTTGTAATGGTGGACTCCCGTTTCCTGGTTAGATTATAAATGAGAGCACAATGAAAGATTTCGCGCGGGAAGCCGATACGCTGCGCGCGCAGTTGCGGCGCCACGAACATTTGTACTACGTACTGGATCGGCCGGAGATCGGCGACGCCGAATACGACGCCCTGATGCGCCGCCTGCGGGAGCTGGAGGAAGCGCATCCGGAGCTCGAGTCTCCGGATTCGCCGACCGGGCGGGTGGGCGGCAAACCGCGCGAGGGCTTCGTCAAGGTTCGCCACAGCGCGCCCATGCTCAGCCTGGATAACGCGCTGAACGAAGGCGAGTTGCGGGATTTCGACCGCCGCGTGCGCGAACTGCTGGAAGGCGCCACCTACGCGTACGTGGCGGAGCTGAAGCTGGACGGCCTTTCGATGGCCGTGCAATACGAGGTGGGCCGCTTCCGCCAGGCGGTGACCCGCGGCGACGGCACGGTGGGCGAGGACGTCACCGAGAACGCGCGCACCATCCGCTCCCTGCCGCTGCGGGTGGATTCGGCGTGGCCGGCCTTTGAGGTGCGCGGCGAAACCGTCATGAACCGGCGCGCCTTCGAGCGCCTCAACGCCGAGCGCGACCAGCAGGAGCTGTCGCGTTTCGCTAATCCGCGCAACGCCGCGGCCGGCTCGCTGCGCGTGCTGGAGCCGCGGATCACGGCCTCGCGCCGCCTGGACTACTACACCTACTTCCTGATGACCGGCGGCCGCTTCGCGCTCGCCAGCCATTGGGCTTCGCTCGATGAGATGGTCCGTCTGGGCTTCAAGGTCAACCCTCATCGCAAGCTGTGCTCGAGCGTGGACGAGGTGCTCGAATTCTGCGCCCACTGGGAAACCCACCGCCAGGAGCTGCCCTACGAAATCGACGGGGTGGTGGTGAAGGTGGATTCGGTGGAGCAGCAGCAGGCGCTCGGCTTCACCGCCAAGGCGCCGCGCTGGGCCATCGCGTACAAATATCCGGCGCGCCAGGAGCGCACCACGGTGGTCGCCATCGAGGTGCAGGTGGGCCGCACCGGCGCGCTGACCCCGGTGGCGCACTTGCAGCCGGTGGCGGTGGGCGGCGTCACGGTTTCCCGCGCCACGCTGCACAATGAAGACGAGATTGCCCGGCTGGGGCTGAAGATCGGCGACGAGGTGATCATCGAGCGCTCCGGCGACGTCATCCCCAAAGTGGTCCGCGTCTGGGCGCAGGGGAAAGGACGCACGGCCTTCGCGATGCCCGTCAACTGCCCGGTCTGCGGCGGCAGGGTGGTGCGCGAGGAGGGCGAATCCGCGCGGCGATGCATCAACGTGGACTGCCCGGCTCGGCTGAAGGAATCGATTCTGCATTTCGCCTCGCGCGGCGTGATGAACATCGATGGCGTGGGCGAGGCGCTGGTGGATCAGTTGGTCGACCGCGGCATGGTCAAGAGCGTCGCCGATCTCTACCAATTGACCGCCGAACAATTGCTGTCGCTGGAGCGGATGGGCGAAAAATCGGCCACCAACGTGCTCACCAATATCGCCCGATCCAAGCTGAATCCGCTGCCGCGGGTGATCGGCGCGCTGGGAATTCGTTTCGTCGGCGAGCGCACGGCGACGCTGCTGGCCGAGGCGTTGGGCAGCCTGGACAACGTGGCGGCGGCCAGTGTCGACGAGTTGCAGGGCGTGGAAGAGGTCGGACCCAAGGTGGCGGAAAGCATCCTGCAGTTCTTTCGCGAGCGGCGCAACCGCGAGCTGGTGGAGCGGCTGCGCGCCGCCAATCTCGATTTCACTTACCTTTCGACGCGGCCCGCGGGCGGCCCGCTCCAAGGCCTCACCTTCGTGCTGACCGGCACGCTGCCCACCCTCAGCCGCGATCGGGCCAAGGCGCTGATCGAGCAGGCCGGCGGCAAAGTGGCCGGCTCGGTGAGCAAGAAGACCAGCTTTGTGGTGGCCGGCGAAGACGCCGGATCGAAGCTCGACAAGGCGCGCGAGCTGGGAATCGCCGTGGTGGATGAGGGGGAATTGCGGCGCTTGCTCGAAGGCCACGAGTAAGATGTAGCGCACGCACTCTTGCGTGCAGCGCCGGCACTCCTGCCGGCGCCCATTGGTCCGAGAGCTGAAAGAAAGGTCGAGACGAATCTCGACCCTGCACGCAAGACTGCGTGCGCGACGGGGCGCGGCTATGGGTGGTCGTCTTTCATCAGCTTGCTCACGCGCTTCAGATTGCTCCTGATCTCGTCGGTTGCGTCGATCAGTTGATTGGTGTCGTAAATCACGCGCGGGGTCAAAAAGATGATCAACTCGGTGCGCGACGTGTTCAGGGTCTTGCTCCCAAACAGCGTGCCCAGAAACGGGATGCGGTTCAGATACGGGACGCCGGTCCAGCCTTCCGATTTCTGTTCCAGGATGGCCCCGCCGATGGCGATCGTGTCGCCATCCTGCACCGTGAGCTGGGTGCTCATGGAGCGGTTCGAGAACTCCTGGCCCAAGCTGTTCGACCCCTGCGGCGCGCTCACCTGCTGGTTGATAATCATGGTCACCACGCCGCTCGAGTTGATGTGCGCCATGATGCTCAGCGTGGTTCCCGTGCTCTGGTTGCTGATGTTCTGATAGCTCTGCGCGCTGCCGCCCGAAGTCAGTCCCGACAAACCGGTGGAAGTGGCCACCGGAACCTGGCTGCCCACGTTCATGGTGGCCGGCACGCTGTCGGTGGCGATGATACTCGGCGAAGAGATCACCTTGGCGCGGGTACTGTTCTCCGACGCGGTGAGCAGGCCCAGCAGTTGCTTGCTCTTCCCAACCACCATGCCGGCCGACAGCGCCAGGCCGCCCGCACCGGTGGCCACGGCGGTCAGCGCCTGTGTAGCCGTGATCGCGGCGCCGCTGACCGTGGCCGCGTTGGTGCTTCCCGGCGTCTGCAAAGCGCTTTCCACGCCCGCCGAGAAAGCGCCGGTCAGATCCACTTCGTATATTTTGCAGTCGATCAGCACCTGGCGCGGCGGCACGTCCAACTGCCGCAGAAGATTCTGAATCTCCTCCCATTCCTGCGGCGTGCCCTGCACCAGGAGCGTGTTATCGAACGGATTGGGGATGACGTGCGGCATATGCGCGGGCGGTTCGCCGGCGGCGGCAGTCCCCTGGCCCAGGTAGCTGCCGGTGCGGTCCGCCGTTCCGGACGGCGCCAAGCCAGTGGCGGTACCACTCGGGGACATCCCCTGCATCTGATACCCGGCGGAGCGGTTGTAGCTGCCGTACGGATTGACGTTCATCCCGCCGCCCATGTTGCCGCCGTATCCACCACCACCGTATCCGCCGCCACCGTATCCGCCGCCACCGTATCCGCCACCGCCGTATCCGCCACCGCCGTATCCGCCACCGCCAAATCCGCCGCCGCCGTAGGCGCCGCTCATACCGCCCATGCCGTAGCCCGAGCCCGTGCCGTTCAAGCCGAGCCCGGCGGCGTACATGCTGCTGTTGGCTTGCGCCGCCAGTCCGATCAGCGCCATCGGATCCCCGGTGTACAGCGCCATGATGGCCATCGCCACCGTCTCGGCGCGGCCGTACTTCAAGCGGTACACCCAGTTATTCGTACTTCCAGCCGTCACCTTCACCGGGATGTCCAGCTTTTCGATCCACTTCTGGACTTCCGCGAAGATGCCGGGGTTGGGAGCCACCGCAATCAGGGTATTGATGCGGTCCACCGGAATGAACCGCACAGCGGCCGACTTCTCGGATAGCGAATAGGCCTTGAACACCGTGTCCAGTTCCTTGGCCAGGTCGGTGGGGCGGCTGTTCTCGACGTCGAAAAGGCGCACCCGCTTGGTCGCGAAGGTGTCGCTGTCAAACAGGCCGATCAGCTCCATGGTCCGCCGCATGTTGCGGCTGTTGTCTTCGAGAATCAGCAGATTCGCCGCATCGTAGGTGGAGTGCGCGGCGCCTTCGCCGTAGAATGGCGTCAGCAGCTTGTCCATGTCCGCGGCGGTGGCATACTTGAGGAAAATCAGGTTCAGAACCATCTGCTCGTCGTCGGGCAGCGTCTTGGTGTCCCCGTTTATGATCGGCGTCAGCGGAAGATTGGACACCGCGTTGACCGGCACGATCCGGTACAGGTCGCCAACCTTGACGATAGTGCTGCCATTCACCCTTAGGATGGTTTCGAGCAGCGACATCAGATCCACCGTCTTGGTTTCGCCGTAGGTGTGAATGGTGACCGAGCCTTTCACCCGCGGATCGACCAGGATGTTGATCTTCAGCATCTTGGCGATCAGGTTGACCATCTCGAGCAGGCTCACGTTGTCCATCGTGAGCAGGCCCTGGTCGGCCATCCTTGGCTGCTGCTGCGGCAGCGTGGCTTTAGGGAGCGCGGGCGCAGTCGCAGGCGCAGGCTGCGGCGGCTGCACCGGCGGTTGCGGGTGCTGCTTGTCCTGGAGCGCTTGCCGCTCCCGTATGATCTGCTCGATCGGTTCCGACGGAGCCTGAGCCAGCAACGCCGGAATCATGGCGCCGGCGAGCGCGAGCGAAAGAAAGAAACTGTAGCGCATCGGGTTATGCCTGCCCGCTTGCCGGGGCCGCCTGCCGGCGCGCCCAGAGGGCTTGCCCCGCCGCGACCAAAGGTATCAGAAATGTTTTCATCGCTTTTCTCCCGGATCTACACACTTCCCGCAGGAACTGGTGGGTGATGCCTGCGCTTCACTGCACCGGCTCCCAGAGACAGGCCGAACCGAATGGCGTGGGACTCATCACCTTGCGGTAGCCATCCACTACCGCTCCGACCGCCGATGTATCGCCCTTGTTGCAGAGTTTGACGCCGAAGTGGGTCAAGGCGCCGGGCCCGGGCGGCGGCGGCGGCGGCGGCGCCACGGGGAGCGGCGTTTCGGTGCGCACCCCGGCAGCCGCCACTGCGGGCCCCGTGTGATCTTCCAACTCGTCCACCGATTTGCGGATCACCTGGTCTCCCCATGCGAACTCGATCTCTGATGTATTGACGCTGCGCAGCGTGAATTCGCCGATCGTCTCACCGGGACGCACCGCCTCATGCGCAGACCCTTTCTTGACGCTGAGGATGGCGATCGGCCCGCCGCCCAGATTCATGTATCCGTGATAGACCGGCAGCGGCGGCACCGGCGGGGGCGGTGGCGGCGGCGGCGGCGGTTCGACCGGAACGTTGGGATCGCGCGAGCGGTCGAGCAGGTCCTTTTGCGCCACATCCTTGTAAGCGGCCGGCAGCACCGCCGGCGGGTTGGGCAACGGCTGCCAGCGCGGCATTGGCGGCGCGGCCACGCGCTGGCCCAGGGTCGCGGCCTGGTGCGCCTTGGCGGCGCGCCACGCGTCCCGCACCTCGACGGTGGTCCATACCACGGCGCACGCCAAAGCCAGATTGAGGACGATCCAGAATTTGCGGTTCACGCTCCCTGCCCTCCTTTCTTTTCGGGCAGCAGCTTGCGCGCCACCAGCGCGCCCACGGAAAGATGCACCTGTATGTTTTTCTTCTTATCGTTGCCGCCGTTGACGCGGAGCACGTTGGTGGCCAGGATCTGCGGCTGATCGGCCAGCGCCGCCATCAGGTTCACCAGTTGATCGATGCCGCAGACGAAGGCCACCTCCACGCTGACTTCGCCGTAGTCGCCGCTGATCACCGCTTCGCCCATGCGCTCGACGCCGTGCACTTCGATGCCGTTGGCCTTGGCGATGGCCTGTACCAGTTCGAGCAACTGAGCCTGCGCCTGGTTCTTGGTGTCGGCCTTGAGGATGCCTTTTTCGCGGGTGGCCAGCTCCGCCTGCGCCTGCTTGAGCCGCGCTTCCTTTCCTGCCACGGAGGCCGCCTTGACGCGCAGCGTTTCCAGCCGCTTCTCGGCGACCGGAATGGCTTCGCCGGCGGCAGCCGTTCCCGTGTCCAAGCCCGCAAACAGGCCGAACCGCCAAGCTACGGCGGGAATCAACAGCGCTGCGCCCGCCACCAGTATGGCGCGCGAGCGGCGGTCCAGGTTCCCGATCGTCATGGTTTCCCCCGTGTCGAGTGGATCTGGAACGCCTCTCCGCCCGCGGCCGCGTGCTGGTCCATATCCATCTGTGAATTCCGGAACAGCGGCGAAGAGTCGAGAATCTTCAGCAGCGGCGCGGCCTGCGGGGCCTCCCCATTGATCCGCGCCGTATCGCCCGTCAGTTCGATGGTGGTGGTCCACGCCGGCGGCTCGACCAGCCGGGTGAGCTCGTTGAGCGCGTCCAGATCGGCGCGGGTGCGGCTGCGGTATTGGTCTAGAAGCGCGGTGCGGGCGCGCGTTCGTTCGGTTTCCCGATCGAGCGCGCCGGCGCGCAAGGCGAGTGGTTGGACGCGCGCGATTTCGGCTTCGAGTGTCTTCAGGTACCGGCGATCTTCGAACTTCGGCCACGCGATCATGGCCGTAAGCGCCACCAGCGCCAGCCCGGCCAGCACCGCGGTAGGAACCAGCATGGCGCGCGAGCTCGAGCGCCGGTACTCGCGCGGCAGGACGTTCGCCGCCGGCGCCAGCCGGGGACAGGCCCCGGCCAGCGCCGTGGCGTACGGCAGTGCGTTGCGGGATAAATCGTTCTCCACCGGATTGACGGTGGGCCGGGGCAGCAATTCCTCGAGCGTGGTCGGCTGGGTTTCCGGCGGCAGCCGCAGCTCGGCCAGAGCCAGCGCCGCGGCGCGTTCCGGCGGCAGATCGAACTCGGCGGAAAACACCGGCCGCGACGGGCTTTCGCCATACACTTCCACCGCGCCCGCCAGCGTGCGGCCGAGCCCCACGAAGCCTTCCCCGTCGCGATGGCCGTTCAGGCGGACGGCGGTATGCAACGCGGCGGCTGAGAAAGTGAAGCTGGAAACCACAACCCCCGCCGCCGTGAACAACTCCGTGTACCGCTCGATGGCGGCGCGGCGCGCGATACCCAGCAGCACGCCTCCGTAAGGCAGCGGGGACCAGCCCCATACCACTTCGTCCTCGCCGTAGGGATGCAGGGTGTCGATTTGCAGCCGGATGGCGCTTTCCGTATCGCGGGCCGCTACGCCCGGCAACGCCAGTTGGCGGACAATCACTTCGCGGCGCGGCAGCAGCACGGTGGCACTCAGATGGCCGGCGCCGGCGGATTTCAAAAAGCGTCCGTATTCGCCGCCCCATTCCGCGGCGGGACGCCCGTCGAAGCCCGCGATGACGCGACGGCCCAGCACCCGGACGCCCGACGGCCGGACCCGCGCCACCACCACTTCCAGGTCCGTGGCGCCGATGGCGATGCCCACTCCGGAGCCGAATTCGAGCAGCTTGCGCGCGTCTTTGGGAATTCCGAGCGGCATCGCGATCATTCGCTCCACGCCGTGTCGTACCAGCGCAAAATGTGAATCGGGGAATCGTAGCCGGCCGGCATGTACTTGACCATCGCCGCCACCGTGCGCCGCAAGCTGGAGAGTTGCCCGCCGTCCAGGCGCAGACGCGCCGTAGCCCGTATGGTGAGGATGGACCGTCCGCCCACCCGCAGCCTGCCGCCGGCGTCGCCCGCCATTGCCATTATGTCCCCAAGCTGCTCCTGCGGAATGGGACCGGCGTTGCGGCGCGCCACAATCGCGGCAATCGCGGCCGGGTTCATCCCCACCGCAGCCAGCACCGCCGGCGAGGCGGCGTTCACGTCCACCTGCGAACCGCGCCCGTAGACCGAAAGACAGTCCACCAGCCCCGCGCGGCGCACCAGATGCCTGCCGCCGGCCGCGTCTGGTAGCGGGCCATAGGCTCCGTAAAACAGTTCGGGGGTTACGCCGGGCACCGACAACAATTCCTCAATCTCTTGTAAGGACGCGCCCGGGGGCTGAAAAGACGGTCCCGGCGTCGGGTCCGGTGAGGCGCCCGCGGGGGTGCGAGCCTGGTCAATCGAGTGCGCCAGCCCGTCCGCACGGAGCTCGTCCAACCCCAGCGCCATTCCCAGGCGGGTGAGATCTTCGAGCGAAGCCTTGTTGACGTTCAGTTTGGCCGTTTCGGGAATGAATTCCACCCGCACGTCGCCGCTGGCGAAGTGGTAGGTCATTTGAGTGGCGCCCTCCGGGATCGTGCGCGAGGCGGGGTCCTGGATACCCCACAGGATCTCGACCGCGGCGCGATCGATGCCCGCCGCCGCCAGGTAGTAGCTGCGCAAACCGTCGAGTGCGGTGGACGTGCGTTCGGTCTCTCCGTGAATCGTGGTCGCCAGCGAAAAGCCGATCGCCGCCAGCGCCGCCGAAAGCCAGAGCACCGTCAGCAGCGCGCTGCCGCGGCGCGCCGACGTGGCGCACGCACTCGTGCGTGCCGTGTCGAGACTCTTCTCGACACCTGCTCGCGCGTGGGAAACCGGGCGTCGGCACGAGTGCCGGCGCGGCACGCACGAGTGCGTGCGCCACGTCGGAATCGGATCGCGCTCCGCTTCAGAAGTCGTCATAACGGATCTGCCACGAACGGTGGATACGGATCGGCGCCGTCACCGTGATCGGCTGCAGGTGCGAAGCGTTGGCTTGGAGCGGCGCCATTTCCACCCGGATGGCGACCGGCCAGCCGGTGCCCGTCGCGTTAGGCATCCATTGCGGCGGCTGGAACTGGGGTTGCCGCGGAGGCCCCGCGGGCGTCACCAGATAAGAGAACCGGCAATAGGCCAGTTGATCCGCCAGCACGAAAGACTTTGGACTGGCCACGGGGGGCCTGAAATGAACCAGCATCCCGGCCACCGGGTCGGGGGTCATATCGACGCATGCGCGGCCGGCGTCAAGCCGCGTGTAGGGCGTCTCGTTCACCACCAGCCGCACTCCGTTACCCTCCTCGCCCGGAATCACGAACATCTCGAGGATCTGCGCCGGGCCGCGCCAGGCCTGCTGCAGCGAAAACATGGAAACCAGCCGCATGGTTTGCGGCTCAGCCTGAAAAAACAGGAAAGCGGTACTCGGCAGGTCCGGGTTTCCCACGCAAGGCGGCTGGGCTGGGATTAGTCCTTCCAATTCCTGCACCAGGACTCGCTGCGCGCCGGCCACGCGCCGGTCGGCGAGCAGCTTTTCATTGGTTGTGTGCAGCGCCCGCAAGGCCAACTGCAGGGAAAGCAGCATAACCACCGAAAGCGTGCTCAACAGGGTCACGGCGATCAGCACCTCGATCAGCGTCACGCCGGCCTGCCGGCTTCGCGCGGCAGCGCCCCTCATGGCGTTATCATCCTGCGGCGCAGGCCCTCGATCACAAAAGTCCGGCGCCGCTCGGACGCCATCCACCAGATCTCCAACCGCACGTGGTCGAGCGCCAGTGCGCCGGGGACCGGCGCCGGCGGCTCTTCAAATGGTACGACCTGCGCCACCCAGCCCGCCACCAACCCGCCGGTCAAATCGGCGTCGAACGTGCCGCTCAGCGGCGCGCCGGGGTCCGCCAGGATGTCGTTCATCCGCAGGCGGCCCAACTGCACCACCCGGTCGTAGTCGCGCAGCCGCGCCGCGTTGCGCGCCGCGCCGGAGATGGCCCCCAGCAGCCCCACCACGGCGATCGCCATAATGAGAGTGGCCACGATCATTTCGAGTAGGGTGAACCCGCGCGTGCGCCTCACTTTGTATTGACGGTTTCCACGCGCGGAAAGCCGGTCATGGGGTCCAGTTCCACCCGGCGCCGCCCGCCGTGGCGGTTGGAATACTCGACGCCGATGGCCGGCGCCGTGCCGCCGGGGACGATCAGGATCTGGCGGTTGCCGCTCTCGAACTCGCCGAGTTCCGGCAGCACCTTGTCCATGGTGATGCCTTGCGGCACATGGAACCGTCGCGCGAAGCCGTCCGCCCCGTCCGCGGAGATGGTTCCGTCTGTGAGCGAGATCACCACTTCCACCGGCTGTTCGCTGCGTTCGGCGTGGGTCACCGCCCCGTTCAGGAAACTGGCGATGGCATCGCCCGTGGAGGCCAGCCGCACGCTGTCGAGACCCGCCGAAACCGAGGGAGCGGAGACGCCCACAATGATCCCGATCACAGCCACCACTACCAGCATCTCGATCAGCGTCACGCCTGCGGTAGGACGGACCATCGCCTTTCGTGGTCTGTCGTGCCTCGCCAAAGCGCGAAACACCGACAGACGACCAAAACCGATCGTCTGTCCTACCTCTGCCTTGGGCATGCCCGGCCCTTACTGGCTCTTCCAACTGAAGATATCGGCATTGACTCCGTCGCCGCCGGGCTGGCCATCGGCGCCGTAACTGGTGATGTCCGGCTCATCGCCGTGGTCGCCGGGGAACTTGTACACCCAATCGTGGCCCCAGGGATCTTTCGGAATCTCCTGCGGCATATACGGCCCGTTCCACTCGGTCGCATCCGCCGGCTTCTCCCGCAGCGCCTTCAGGCCCTGCTCGGTGGAGGGAAAGTTCCCCATGTCCATTTTGTACATGCCCAACGCGCCCATGAAACCTTGGATCTGCGCGTGTGCCGCCGTGATTTTGGCCTTATCCACGTTGCTCCAGAGCCGCGGGCCGACCAGGGCCACGAACAGCCCGATAATGGTCACCACTACCAACATTTCGATCAGGGTGACGCCGGCCGCGCCCCGCTTCCGCCTGTTCGCCGTCTGCTTCATTTCACACCGCCACATCGTTGATGCTCGTTATCGCGAGCAGCATACTCAAAATCAGAGCTCCGACCATCACGCCCATCACCAGAATCACCACTGGCTCGAAAATGCTGGTGAATCGGCGGATGGCCGCCCGAGTCTCATTTTCGTAAATATCGGCCATCCTGGCAAACATCTGGTCCAGCCGGCCGGTTTCCTCGCCCACCGTCAGCAGGTGCGCAGCCAGCGGCGGGAACACGCCCGCCTTGCGGGTGGGCGCCGCTATGCCCTCGCCACGCTTCACGCCGTTGGCGACACCGACCAGGGAATTCGCGATCATCCGGTTGTTGAGCGTGGCCGCGCCGATCCCGATCGACTGTACCAGGGGAACCGAGTTCTCGAGCAGCGTGGCCATCGCGCGCGCAAACCGCGCGGTCTCCGCTTTGAGCAGCGCCACGCCCAGCAGCGGCAATTTCAGCCGCGCGCCGTCCCACCACAACCGGCCCGCCGTGGTGCGCGTGTAAATGCGCCAGATGATGGCGGTGGCCGCCAGCCCGCCCAGCACGAACCAGCCGTAGGTCTTGACCAGGTCGCTGGCTTCCAGCATGATTCGCGTCGGCGTCGGCATTTTCATGTGCCCGTCGGCGAAAATCACCGCGAAACGCGGCACCACGAAGCTCAGCAGGATGAAAACCGAGGTCGCGCCCACCGCCGCCAGCAGCGCCGGATAGATCATGGCCGAGACGATGAAGTTGCGCAGATCGTCGCGCGAGCGTTCGAATTCGGCCAGCCTGGCAAAGATGATGGCCAAGGCGCCGGAGGCTTCGCCCGCCCGCACCATGTTGATGTAAAGGTCGGAAAAGTATTCACCGTGCGTGGCCAGGCTGTCGGCCAGCGGACGGCCGCCCTTCAGCACGCGCAGCACGTCCAGCACGATGAAGCGGAACTGCGGCCGGTCGGTGAGCTCGGCCGTGATCGAAAGCGCCCGGTCGAGCGGCACCCCCGCGTTCAGCAGCGTCGACAACTCCTGGGTGAAGAAGAGGACGTCGTTGCGCCTCCGGCCGCCGAAGCTCGGCAGCTTGATTTCGAACGACGTGCGCTTGGGCGCCACGCCCACGTAAACCGGCGTCAGCCCCTGCTTGCGCAGCTCGCGGGCGACCACCTTCTCGTCGTTGCCGGACAGGCTCCCGGTGCGGATCTTCCCGTCCGAGGTCACCGCGCGGAAAAAGAACGTGGATGCCATCAGCTCGTTTCCTTGTGGGGCGGGATGGTATCCTGCACGCGACCCAGAGGGTGCCCCGGCAATCGCCGCGCGTGCCGATTGCCAATCGGAAGGCAGCTTACCAAGCTGCCCCACAAACGATCAGTCTCGAAAGGTCGCCGCACTAGAGCTCCTGCGTCACGCGCATCACTTCGTCGACAGTGGTGACGCCGTCCCGTATTTTTTGCCAGCCGTCCTCGCGCAGGTTGCGCATTCCGCCGCGCCGCGCCGTCTCGGTCAGCACCGAAGCGTCGGCGTTTTCCATGATCAGCCGCCGCAGCTCGTCGTTGAGCTGCATCATCTCGAAGATGCCGACGCGCGAAATGTAGCCGGTGCCGTTGCAGACCAGGCAGCCCGCTCCGCGGAAGCTCCTGACGCGGGTGCCGTCCGGCGCCACCGTCTCGCCCACCGGCCGCTTGCAATCCTTGCAGACGACGCGCACCAGCCGCTGCGCCAGCACCGCCACCAGCGACGAGGTCAGCAGGTAACTCTCGACCCCCATATCGGTGAGGCGGGTGATGGCGCTCGGTGCGTCGTTGGTGTGCAGGGTGGAAAACACCAGGTGGCCGGTCAGCGCGGCGCGGATGGCGATATCGGCGGTCTCGCGGTCGCGGATTTCGCCCACCATAATCACGTCCGGGTCCTGCCGCACGATGTGCCGCAGCCCGGCGGCGAAGGTCAGCCCGATCTGCGGATTTACGTGGATCTGGTTGATCCCGTCCATCTGATATTCCACCGGGTCTTCAATCGTGATGATCTTCTTGTCGGGAAGGTTGATGCGCTTTAGCGCCGAGTAAAGCGTGGTCGATTTTCCGCTGCCGGTCGGCCCGGTCACCAGGAAAATGCCGTGGGGCAGACTCGTAAAATGCTCCATCTGCTGCAGCATGCGGTCGTCGAAACCCAACCGGCGCAGGTCGAAGAAATCGCCCGCCGAGCGGTCCAGCAGGCGCATCACCACGCTTTCGCCATACAGCGTCGGCAGGGTGGAAACGCGCAGGTCCACCTCGCGCCCCAGGATCTTGATCTTGATGCGGCCGTCCTGCGGCAGCCGCCGCTCCGCGATATTCAGCTTGGCCATCAGCTTCAGGCGGGAGATGATGGCGGCCTTCAATTCGCGCGGCGGCGTTTCCTGATTGGACAGCACGCCATCCACGCGGAAGCGCACGCGGAATTCCTTCTCGAACGGTTCGATGTGGATGTCGCTTGAGCGTTTCTCGAGCGCATCGGCGATCATGGCGTTCACCAGCCGGATCACCGGCGCCTCGCTGGCCATGTCGCGCAGGTGCTCGAGATCGGCCAGCGCCTCCTCGTCTTCGCCGCCGCCGGACAACACCTGGCGCTCGCCGTCGGCGTAATGCTTGTCCACCGCGTCGACGACTTCCTGCTCGGCCGCCAGCGCGGTCTGAATCTGCAGGCCGGAAAACGACCGGATCGCCGCCACGGTTTCGAAGTCCATCGGGTCGGCCATGGCGACCGTCAGCACGGAATCGTTCAGCGCCACCGGAAACGCGCGCGATTGCCGCAGGAAACGATACGACAGCCCTTCGATTTCCGGCGCCGACGGCGGCGGCCCGTCAATCGTCACCAGCGGCACGTCCAACTGCTCGCTCAGCGCCGCCAGCACGTCGCGCTGCGCCACCAGCCCCATATCCACCAGGATCTTGCCCAGCTTGTCGCCGCGCTCGCGCTGCAGTTCGAGCGCGCGATCCAACTCTGCGGCTTCGATCTTCCCGTGCTCCACCAGCATCTCGCCCAGCCTCTGAAAGCGCAGCACGCCCACAGGGGGCGCTGCGATCGTGGGCTGCGGTGCGAGGTGCTCGGGGGTCACTGATTGCTCACCGTGGCTACAATCTGCGCGCCACTCAAAATCGCGCGCCGCGATGCTTTCACCACGATCTGGCCGGGCAGGCCGCTCGAATCTTCATAGGGCAAATAGAGGAGCTGCACGACTACCACGACTTGCTGGTCTTCCGGCACCGCCGTCAGATCCTTGGCGGCGGATTGCAGCAAGGTGTTCATCAGCCCCTCCATTGCCGGAAGGCGGGCCTGCTTGCGCTGCCGCACTTTGGTTTTTTCCGCCTCGGTGATGGTAGGCCGGAACGGGCTCATCCGGGGCGTCAGGATGAGGTCCAACTCGGTAGTGAACACGGCGCCGAAGCCTTCCAGGTAAATGCCGCGCGTACGGCCCAGCACGTCGATGGGGTCAGTCGGCGCGAACATCTGGAAACTGCGGTCGAAGCTGCGAGCGATGGTCGCCAGCGAGGTGAGCGAAACGCGCGGCGGAGCCGTCGGCAGCGCGCCGCTCTCACGGGCGGCGGCCGGAACCGGCCGCGCCACCTGCGCCGAAAGCGGCGCCAAAGCCAGCAATATGGTCAGTGCGAGTCTCATTTCGCCTCCCCGGCGGGCTGCCGCGGCGGCCCGTAATCGAGAGCCGCCACGGTTCGGGCCTGCTCTCGCCTGTCGGAAAACTCCAGCTCCGCCGCCACCAGCAGCAGTTTCTGCCGCTCGGCAGCCACCTCAGCGACCAACTGCTGGGTGCGCGCCGCCACGGCCCGGTCGGCCGCCTGCTCGATGCGGGCCTGCATGGCGGCGTCGGAAACCGGTTGTACTGCCTGCGCGGTCTCGACCGCCGGCCCTTGCACCAGGCGCACCGGCTGGACCGGCGCCGGCCGCGCCAGGGCGAACACCACCAGCGCCGCCGACAGCAGCGCCGCCGAGCCGAAGCCCAGCCGCGCCGGCGTGTTCCAGAACCCGCTCCACCAACGCCGCCAGGCCGAAGGCTCGAAGATGGGGTCGGAAACAAAAGCGATACGCCGCGGAATCTCTTCCTCCCGCAGACTCAAGAGCGTGGTTCCGGTCAGCCGCAGGCGGTTCAGTTCGTCCCGGCAGACGCGGCAGGCGGTGACGTGCGCTTCCACCTGTTTGCGCTCGGCGCCGTCCAGCTCATCGAAAAAGTAATCCTTCAAATCGAATGGCGAGCAACTCATGACACACCTCGTGGCTCAATCGGAGCCAGCTCGATCTTCAGCAGTTCCAGCGCCGTATACAAGCGGCTTTTGACGGTCGAAACCGGGCAGGAGAGAATCTCGGCCATTTCCTCGAACTTGAACCCCTGGTAGATCTTCAGCGTTACGGCCTCGCGCTGTTCGGGCGAAAGCCGCTCCAGCGCGCTGGCCACCGCCAGGCTCAATTCGATGGGAAAAACCGCATTGCCTCCTACCGTGATTCCGGTATCCGTCGCCGCCGGCGGCAAATCCGCCACATCGCTTTCCGGCCTTCGCTTGCGAAACATGGAATAGGCCTCGTTATGGGCGATGCGATACAGCCACGGCCCGAAACGGGCCGCGTCATCCAGCTTGCGTAGATTCTGGTACGCCTTCAGAAACACGTCCTGCGCCAAATCCAAAGCGTCTTCGCGATTGGCGGTCAGCCGCAGGAGATAATTGTAGACACGCTTCTCCCACCGGGACACAAGGAGGTTAAACGCCTCCACGTTGCCCCGGGCAGCCTGGCGAATCAGATCGCCATCCTCGACCGCCCGAAAGATCAAGCCTTGGCTCCTGGTGTGTAGACGCGTACGGCCCGGCAAAAGTCGGACCCCCGCTTCTTGAGTGTAGCGGGATTTGGCCGCACCCACGGGCTGTCAGGCCCGGTGTGTCGCGGCAAAATGATAATGTCCTATTTGGGCAAAGTAGAAATGTCCTATTGACAGGGTCGAGCCTGGAGGGTGGACAAAGGACAACTACTGATGACCCAGGCCGAG